>ERZ825137.3668-NODE-3668-length-16209-cov-16.422867_pt1 | contig 16209 bp, 6 predicted proteins | sample MGYA00519873_ERZ825137 | MGnify/ENA primary metagenome ERZ825137 (study PRJEB31778, sample SAMEA3449190) | human gut metagenome | biome: human gut; feature: human-associated habitat; material: faeces | place: United Kingdom | collected 2010/2012 ...
AGGTCAGACGGTCGCCACGGACAATCCAAATGATGAAGTGCCGCAAGCTTCGTCTGCACATTGGTGCCGGCTCCCATTTTCTGCGTGGAACCGATGAGCACCCGCACCTGACCGGAGCGCACCTTGCCAAACAACTCTTTCTTTTGCGCCTCTGAATTCGCCGCGTGGATATAGGCGATTTCCTCTGCCGGAATGCCCTTGGCAATCAGCTTGTTTCGGAGATCATCGTACACATTGAACTTGCCGTCGCCGTGGGGCGTAGACAGGTCGCAGAATACCATCTGTGTCGATTTCCGATCGGCGGTGCGCTGCCAGATGTCAAAAACATTCTCCGCACAGGTCCCAACCTTGCTTGTCTCGCTGTCGGGGAGCATATCGTTCATGAGCCGCTGATCCAAGGCGAGCTTTCTGCCGTCATTGGTGATGAGGAGCATGTTATCCGCACTGGAATCCACCATCTTATTGCGGACACGCTCGGCTCGTTCTGAAAGAGAGGCCACCATTTCCTTTTGCGTTTCCGATGGCTTCAAAACAACGCTGTGGTAATGGGCCTCCGGCACGGGGAGCTTGAGCATATCCGCCGTTTGAATATCTGCGGTCTCCTTGAACATTGCCATGAGCTCCGGTAGATTATAGAACTTGGCAAACCTCGTTTTGGCGCGGTAGCCCGTGCCCTCCGGAGAGAGCTCGATGGCTGTCACCGTCTCACCGAAGGTGGAGGCCCAGGCATCGAAGTGGAGAAGGTCATTCCTGCGCAGCGCTCCGTACTGGAGATACTTCTGCATGGTGTACATCTCCACCATGCTGTTGGAGATGGGTGTGCCGGTGGCAAACACAACGCCTCTGCCGCCGGTCAACTCGTCCAAATACCGACACTTCATATACAGGTCGCTGGACTTCATGGCCTCGGTTTGGCTGATGTTGCCCACATTCCGCATTTTTGTAAATGCGGCGAGGTTTTTATAGTAATGCGCCTCATCGATGAAGATACGGTCAACGCCCAACTCCTCAAAGGTCACAACATCATCCTTGCGGGACTGGTCATTGAGCTTGTCCAGCTTCTGCTTGACCGTTTTCTTGGTTCGCTCCAGCTGCTTGATGGAGAAATTATCCCCACGGTTTTTCTTCAATTCAGAAATGCCGTCCAGCACTTCATCCAGCTGTTGCTGCAGGATGGCACGCTGTCGTTCCAGGGACATGGGGATCTTTTCAAATTGGCTGTGCCCAATGATGACCGCATCGTAGTCGCCGGTGGCAATGCGCCCGCAGAACTTCTTGCGGTTCTTGGTCTCGAAGTCCTTCTTGGTGGCGACAAGAATATTGGCGGAGGGATAGAGCTGGAGGTATTCGCTCGCCCATTGCTCCGTCAGATGATTGGGAACCACGAACAGGCTTTTCTGGCACAAGCCCAGCCGCTTGCTCTCCTGCGCAGCCGCTACCATCTCGAAGGTCTTCCCAGCCCCCACTACATGGGCAAGCAGGGTGTTGCCGCCGTAGAGGATATGGGCAATGGCATTGACCTGATGCGGCCTCAGCGTGATCTCCGGATTGATTCCCACGAAATTCAGGTGGCTGCCGTCATACTCGCGGGGGCGAATGCTGTTGAACTTCTCATTATACAGCTTGGTCAGCTGCTCCCGGCGCTCCGGATCGCTCCAAATCCAGTCGGCAAAGGCCTGCTTGATAAGCTCTTGCTTGCCCTGTGCGATGGCGGTTTCTTTCTTGTTGAGCACAGCCGTTTTTCTGCCGTTTTCATCCTCGATGTAGTCGAAGATTCTTACATCCCGGAGGTTCAGGGTTTCCTCCATGATCTTATAGCCATTAACTCTGCCGGTGCCGTAGGTGTTGTGGGCTTTTACATTGCTACGGTCATAGGATTTCCCCTCCACATTCCATTCGCCGGTGTACTGCGCGTAGTGAACATGGATGTTCCATTGGCAGTAGCGCGGGGTGCTGAACAGCTCAAACATGAACTCCTCGATGATTTCCGGAGGCAGCCATGTTGCGCCCAACCTTACGGAAATTTCACTTGCCGTCAGGTCAACCGGCTGTACCGCCTCAAGAGCACGGACATTCTCTCCGTAATCCTCGGGGTAGAGCTCCGCACTCCGCTTTGCCCAACGGAGCTTTTCACGGACATTGCCGGAGAGATATTCATCGGCAGGGAGATACTTCGGCTTGCCGTCCTCTTCGCTTATGTGCATGGGGTTGAGGAAAATAACACCCTTCAAATCCTCAAACAGCTCCTGCTCGGTTTTGCCGGTGAGCTGCGACATATACGGCATATCGATTCTTGCTTTTTCTGCAAGGGACAGCGCATAGGCCTCGGAAGCCGTGTCAACCGACTGCACCGTTACCTTCTGCTTGATGGTTCGTTTGGAGAACATATCTGCCTTGCGGAGGAAGTTGCCCTCATCGTCCAGCACCTCCAGCGAGGCAAGCAGGCAGTAGGAGCTGTCGGAATTGAAAGCCGAATTGTTGGCTCTTGCGCTGATAAGCCCATATTTTTTGCTGAAATCATCATAGAGGCGATTGAGTTTTTCCTGCTCTGCCTTGATATCGGCATCGGGATAGTCCTCCGTCTGGTACTCAATCAGCGTCCGGACACAATCACGGATGGCAATCATGCCTTTGATGCGGCTTTCGGCAGTCGCGGAAACATCCACGGGATTCATGCGGCTGTTTTCACGGTAATAAATCTTGCCGTCCACCACCGTGAAGCTGAAATTGCGCACATCGGGGTCAGCGGGAATAGAAAGGTCCTCATCCTCCGCTTCAAGATCGTCGATTTCAAATTCGGTAATCTCGGCATGAATGTTCTGGATGGCATCCCGCAAGAGGTCCCCAAGCTCTGCATTTTCATAAGCAATACAGGCGGACTCCATGCCGTGAGGTCCGCTGACCATCTGCATGTCGCCCAACACCATTTCAGGGTTGTCCACAAAATAGGCGTTCATCCGGATGCCATTGGCGTCGGTGGCCAGATGCACCCAATCGGGCTCAATATCCACCAATCGGTCACGCTTTTGGAGGAAGATAATGTCCGATGTGACCTCTGTGCCGGCAGCGGCCTTGAAGGTGTCGTTGGGCAATCGGATAGCGCCGAGGAGGTCCGCTCTCTGCGCGATATACTTTCGGACATTGGGGTTTTCCTTATCCAGCGTACCCTTTGAGGTGATGAAAGCAATCACGCCGCCGGGTCTCACCTTATCCAAAGTGCGGGCGAAGAAATAGTCGTGAATGAGGAAGTTGTGCTTGTCATAGCGCTTGTCGGGTACCTTGAACTGCCCGAAGGGGACATTGCCGATTGCGGCGTCAAAGAAGCTGTCGGGCAGATTTGTACTCTCAAAGCCCTGCACCGCGATGCTGTTTTTTTGATAGAGCTGCTGGGCGATCCGCCCAGAAATACTGTCCAGCTCCACGCCGTAGAATTTCGCACCATTCATGCTTTCGGGAACAAGCCCCATAAAGTTGCCGATGCCGCAGGAGGGCTCCAGCACATTGCCGGTCTGAAAGTGCATATTCTCCAAGGCGCTGTACACCGCCTTGATCACCACGGGCGGCGTATAGAAGGCCGTCAGCGTGGATTCTCTCGCCGACGCATATTCCTCATCGGAAAGCACATTCTTCAGCTCGGTATAATGGGGATTTTCCTCCTTGAAAAACTCGGAGAGACCGCCCCAGCCCACATAGTCGGCAAGCACGCGCTGCTCGGTGGGTGTCGCCAACCGGCTTTCCGCATCCAGCTTATTCAGAAGCTGAATGGCACGGATATTGTGATAGAACCGTTCCAGCGGCGTGCCCACGCCGATATCATCGCTCTCGATTTGAAAGTTTGTTCGGTACTCGGTGCTGATTTCCGGATGCAGCACATGAGGCGCGATCTTGGAAGGCCTTTTCACTTGTAAAGGCGGGGCGAGCGATTCTTTCTGGTCATCCAGCAAGGCCTCCGCATTGGAATAGGTCACAACCTCGCCGTCTTTGACTGTGCTGATGGGCAGAGCATCCAGCTTCTCATCCGGTAGGCTCTCAATTTCGGAATCGTCTTTTGCCAAATCTTCCGTTTCTCTGAATACCCGTGTGCCGTCCGCACCAAACTCCGCCTCATATCGGTCAGTCTCTCGCGCTGCTTCCCGGTCTGCCTCTAAAGATAGAATATCCTCGTGAATCTTCAGGAGGTTTTCCGGCGTGAACTCGATATAATCGCAGTCCATCTCATAGTCATTTTCAGCTTCCATGAAGAACGGAGTATTGATGTCCGCAAGGAACTGATCCGACATTTCTTCAAGGTCATTTCGGAAGTCGGCGGCGTTTTCCGGATGGCTGGCAATGTCATACTGCTCGACAAGCTCTTCAAAAACAGAGAAATCAAGATCACCGGAAACATACTGTCCGCCTGCATCTGCATCGGGATTGAAGTAGATCCAGTGAACCTTGTTGCTGCCGGTGTCAAGGGATATTCTCGCCTTCGTATTGTCTGCGACAGGGGGTTCTTCCACGACTTGCAGCAGCTTGTCATTCAGCGGATTTTCTTTGAGCCGGTTATCGAACTCCTCACGAGACAGCTCTTTGTTAAACAGCGGGAACTGTGTATCAAAGAGGACGACCTTCTTCTCGTCAAAAGACAGCAGCTCGTATTCCTGCGTGCCGATATAGACCGTGTCACCAAGATGATAGCGGTATTCCTTCCGGGCCTCCGGGGGAGGGTTCAGCTCATCAAAGGTCGGCTCAAGGGACTTTGCCACATCGCTGTTCAACGCTTCCAGCATGGCTTCGCATCGTGCGGTCAGGTGGGTGTTGTCCGCAATGATCGCATTCATCGCCTCGCGCATCATGGGGAGGATGAAGTCACCCTCCGCAGTACGGGCGTGCATTTTCTTTTCGCCCACGCTGAACGCACTCCAACAGCTCGACAAATAATACAGATTCAGCGCTTTGCTTTCCTCGCCAAGCTGCGCCACAAAGTCATTGTAATCATAGACAATCGACCGGAACTCCTCAGAGATTTCACCTTGTTTCCTCCGAGCTTCTGCCTGCTCCCGGTAGGCGGGGTAGTAGTCCTTCTCCGCTTGGCTCAGGTAGCGGTCGGCTCGGATCAGCTCCCCGATCCGCCTCTCGGCCTTATTCCACCGTAAAAGCAGTTCCGCATCGGGCCGAGAGATTCTGCCTCTGCTGATTTTGATTCCCTTGGCGTCGTGGCTTTCATCGAGATTTCTGCCGGAAATTGCAGGATACGCGCCGCCGATGCCGTATTCGTTTTTCAAAAAGGTGATATTGTTCTCAGAAGAATCCTGTTTGAGAAACTGCTCATAGATGCGGAATTTGCCCTGATGGATGCCGCTGCCCCGTGTCAGAATGGCGTCGATGTCCTCCTGAGAAATAGAAAAAGCGGAGGATTTTTCTTCCTCCGCCTCTGCGATGTTTTCCTGCTGTTGTTCAACTGTGGGAAGGGTTACGCGTAGATCAGGTCGTTCAGAATCACTTCCTCCGCCGAGTGGCGAATGGAGTTCATCATCTGAACCCACCGCATCTGATCCTCCGCTTTCAGGCGCTCCGTCACGCCCTGCTTCTCTGCCATCTGTCGGGTCAGGCGTTCCATCATCTCGTTGGCTTGCCGGTCCACTTCCTCCAGATGACTGTTCAGTGTTCCGTTCAGCAGCATCCCGGTGTAAATCCCATCCCGGTGTTTGCGGAGGAATGTCCGCCGCAGCATTCCATACTTCCCAAGCTTCGGGCTCTCCGGCACGGTCAGATCGGGAATCAGATAGTCCCCCTGCATCGTATAGGTCAGTTCCATGTTCGTTGCTCCTTTCCTTGTTTTCTGTTCGGTTCTTATGATACGCAGAAGAACCGGTCTGCGCAAATGTGCGAATCTTCCGCTTTTCCTCCTTCTCCATCTCCTTGACGGTTTCGCCCATTTCCCGGATGACCATCTCAGAAATATCGCTGACTGCGGCACCGAGCACGGAGATAACCTCCAGGGTGTTGAAGTCAAAGAGGTGGCTGAAATCCTCCCGGTCAAAATACTGCCTCGGCTCATACCCCGCACGGGAGAGCGCCATAAAAGCGACGCTGCTTTTCAGCGTGGTTTTCAGCCACGCTTCAAGGCTTGTGTCGTCCAGCTCCTCCAGAAAGCTGCCGGCTTTGACAGCGTTCAGCTCCATGAGATAATCTGAAAGATTATCCTCCACGGCATAACCGGAAATATCCATGAGAAGGTGCGGGAAATCTCGCGGCTCCTCCACATCACCGAAGCTGGCCTGAAGGCTTTCCGATACCGCATATTCGTACTCCGGCTTCATCTGCCAAAGGGTGATGTTCCTTCCGGCACGGCTGTTGGTGTCGGAGATATCAAAGACATGTCTCAGCTTGTAGGGAACATCTCTGTCGATCAGCAGCGCGATGCCTTTCGTGCCCTTGTTTACCCATCTGCCGAGTTTATTCCATGTGTCGATTTCCGCACACGCCGTTGCATCTGGCTTCTGCGCATGGATGAGCAGCTGCTCCTTAAAGCTGTACTTGTAGTTGTTTGCCGCCGTAATCAGAAAATCGGTATATCGGTCGGCATTGGAGGCGATATCCCTGGCAGTCTGGGATGCCATCTCCAAAATGATTCTGTATTTGCTCGGCATGGGAACTCCCTCCTTATCTTACTTTGATCGTGACCTCAACGGTCTGCGCATTCTCTCCGAGGATCGACGCAAATAAAAGCCCGGTTCTGGCGTTGGACACCTTGGTCACCAACTCATTCAACCGGTAGACGGTGGTATTGATCTCTTTCTGGTTATCTGCGTAATAGTAGCCCGTTTCATCGCTGCAAATAGGAAAGCCATCCTGTCGCAAGGCACTGATCTTGCGGCGAATATTTCGTCCGTCAAGCAGAAACAGCTTTTCAAGCTCCTTGCTGTGGATAGCATTTTCTTTGCCAATATGATTTTTACGGAGATACTCGCAGATGGCTTTCTTCTTATCCATAGCTTCTCCTTATCTCGCAGGTTCGTGTTCTTTTCTCTTTGGGGACACTGTCTGAGGCTTTCTGCGGGAACTGTCCTCTACGAAAAGTCCTTTTGGCAGTGTATCCAGGTCGTTCAGAAACGCACGGGAAATGGTCTTGCCGTTCTGGTCTCGGTAGAGAACGACGCACAGCGGCACACCGCAGTCCAGCTGATTTTTTAGATCGGTCAGAAAAGCTGTCTCATCCATATATTCGGTGTGTTCGACCACCTTGCCACGAAAGTCCAAATGATCGATTCGCGCTACGGGATTAACCTGCTTTTTCATATCAGTGTGTTGCGCAACAGCCCATTCCGGCAGCTGTGTAAGGTCATTGAAGGAAAGCTCCGAAAGCACTGTATAATTCATCTCCCGCAGCGAATCGAACTGCCGCATACCCAGAATCTTTCCGTCCAAATAAACCCCAATATGGCAATCCTCCAGATTCGCGTAAACCCGCAATGTATGTCCTCTTTCCAGCGTTTTGTGACCCAAGTCAACCTTGCGCAAGTCAGAGAAATTTGCTTTGCACCCAAATTCCCGCATACAGTAACTGTTTAGAAGCTCTCCAGCCTCCAAGAACTGTTCCAATCGATCCAGAGTAAGATAGCTGCAGCCAATAGCTGCGGGCTTGTCGCTTCTCATGCGGATTATGGTATCTTCATAGCCGTCCATACCTGGCCTCAGTAGGAAACGATTGCTGACCTCGCGAATCATTTGAAAGGCCTCAGTAGCATCCCAGCAAGCGGCATTCACCGCCCGTATCGTTTCTTTATTAAAAACACAGATTTCAACCAGCGACTGCGTAGTATCGTAGTGCACCCATTGAATCTTGCCGTCGTTCAGGTCTGGATAAAACACATCTATCTCTTTGCTCGTATCAACGCTCAAATACTTTTTCTCCTTCCCGCGGTGGTTCATCGTGCCTCACCTCGCTCTCTCTGCCGGGCTGGAAAGCTCCAGCCATACACCTTCCCGATCTCATCGCCAAGCCTGCGGGTGACACGGACAATGTCTGCCCTGGTGGCTGTGCCGTTGTAGATTTTTTCTTTGAGCCGGTCTTTCTGTGCCTGGGAAACATTGTCCTTATACACCCGATAGAGATAGTGGTTCGTGCCGTCATGGTGGGTGTCATCGCACCGGAAGTCTCCGTTTCGGTCCACATACCATGTGGTGTAGTCGTAATCAGAGTAAAGGCAGTCCCGGATATTGCCGCTGGGAATTTCTTTGTATCCCGTGCGCCTGCCATTCCAAAGCCCCAGATCGGCAACAACCAGAATGGGCTGGGAAAGTTGAATGTCCAGATTGAGCCGTTCGTCCTCAAGGTAGTGCCCGTTTTCCTCATACATCATGGCGACGCGCTCGTCATCGGAAAGCGTCGGATATTCTTCCTCCATCCAATCTTTCCACTCCTCATAGTCAAGGTCGGCATTAGACCAGATACGATAATCGTCCTTACTCATCGTGCATCACCTCTGTCCTTCGGCATCACGGGCTTTCCGTCTGCGTCATAATTTCTCGGGTCTGCGGCGGACACCTGAAAGCCGAACATAGAGCCGGCCTTCATCGCTTCTTCCTGCGCCTTGCTGACGCCGAGCTTTGCATTATACTCATTCACGATGCTCCAGGCTTCGTCCTTGTCGGTGACGGGAATGTCCGTCTTGAAGTAGCCCTTTTCGCCGCGCTTGATGATAATGATTTCGTCGCTGCCGGAAAGAACGCTGTAGCACTGCTCGGGCAGGTTGTCCCGAACCGGCTCGCAGGTATGGCCGCCGTATTCCATGCGCTCGGCAAACTCGCAGATGTGATAGAGGTTGCTCCCGATCTCCACATGGTAATCGTCGATATACCGGCAGGTACGAATCTGGTCTTCATTCCACGAATAGTGGATTTTCACCTTGCCGCCATCCGGAATGCGAAACAGCTCCTTGTAATGGCTGTCAATAAAACGGATTCCTTTCTCTGCGTCCTTCAGGTGCTGATCGAGCCAATCCCGGCGATAGCAATAGCAGTACAGGTTGTATTCGCCTCTGTCCGGGTTCAGGCGCAGAAGATAGGCATATTTTTCGGTATCCACACGAACGCCATAGTAGCCCGGTTCCTCCTGCATACGGCTTTGGGGTGTGCAATAGCAGTACTTGGCAAGCGCCCTGCGGTTATGAAGAATGTCGCCTTCCTCACGCAGAGAGTTGATGACTTCGTCAAACTCCGCCTTGAACTCGTCGGTTTTCAGCTCCTCCCGGAAATCAAACCAACTGCTGAAAAAGCCGTTGCCGTCCGTGTCCATATCAGCCCGGAGGTGGCCGATCAGTCCGGTTTGCATGGAAATCTGCGTGCTCTGGCGGAAGGTATATTTGTCCTCCGCCTCGATCATTGCTCTTTTTTCATACTCGATCATCTTGCGTCACCTCTTTCTTTAGCCGGCTTCTTTTCCTGCGCGTGCATCTCTTTTGCTTTCTCCAAGCCCTTCTGCGCCCATTCGGGAAGGCGCTTTTCCTCCATGACGCCGAGAAAATCCGTGCGGTAAAAGGAGGTCTTTCTCCCGTCGTACAGGGAAATGCAGCAGCAGGTACGGCCTCGCGCATTGGCCTGCGCGCCGAAGCCGCCGGTACACAGCATAAGCTGGTGATTGGCGTGGCGGAACTCAGGCCGGAGAATGCTACCCTTGACGACAACCACCTTGCTCTCGATGGAATCCTCATAGGAAATGGGCTTACAACTATTTGTTGTGAGTTCCTCATTCATGCCGACCTCCTGACAGGCTCTTTCGTTTTCCTGAATAATTTCCTCGGCTGCGTCTGCTACGCGCTGTCCGAACACCTTTGCAATCTCCGCAAAATCGTCGCTGACCAGCACCCCGGAATAGCGCTCGAAAATAGCGTTGGTCTCTACAAAGCAGCACATATACCGTTCATCCTTGTCGGCGTTGGGATTCTCGCCCAGAGCAATATCCTTGTGCCCGATATACATGGAATACTTTACGGAGTAATCTCCGATTTTTCTTGTCTCTTCCATATCGTCTCCTTTTATAAGCGGGGCGGCATCTGTAAAAAGATGCCGCCCCTTGGCGTTTTTACTTTCTGTTCTTCAGGCGAAGAACGATCAACCCTGCGATAATAAACACCACAAGACCGATGCCGATAATGACCTTAGCGTTCATGCTTGCCTACCTCCTTCTTTTTGCGGAAGGTAAAGAAGGCCGCCGCACCTGCACCGATTGCAGAGATACCGGCAAGTGCTGCCCAAAGAGGCATATTGGTGGTATCTCCGGTCTTGGGGATATCCGTAACAGGCTTGAGCTTGTTATGGAACTTGGCAACGACCGTCTTTCCTTCGTGAACGGTTACGGTGACATTTGTGGGAAGCTCATACTTCTCGTTGGCTTTGTTGGACACCTCGGAGATCACATAATCGCCGATGCGCAGCCCCTCGATGTGGATCTGACCCTTCTCATCGGTCACAAAGTCCTTGCTGAAGGCATTGCCGGTGATATCCGTGCCCTCCACGCGGAAGGTAAAGCCCTTCAGCACGCCGTCATCCGAAGTCTTTTCAATGCGGATGCCTCCGGTCTGTGCCTGGTTGACAAAGCCCTTTCCGGCCTCATTTTCCACGACGACGGTTTTACCATCTTCCTTAATGGAGAAACTGTAGGTCTTCTCATCAAGGAAGAAGCCCTTGGGGGCCTCAGTTTCCTTCAGCGTGTAATCGCCGTGGGGCAGATTGTCCAGCTTGTAGACGCCGTCGGACAGCTCCTCCATCTGATCCACGAGCTTTCCGTCACGGTATACCTCAAAAATCGCACCGCTCAAATGGTGGTCGGGATAGTTTTTATCCACCTTGGTCAGCTGAACGCTGCCGCGAATGAGCTTGTTGGTGATCTCAATCTCGACCACAGCGCAGTTCTGATCTACCTTCACGGTATAAGGCGTCTCATCCAGCACATAGCCCTCCGGCGCGGCGATTTCACGGACCACATACTCGCCATAGGGGATACCTGTAAAGGAGAAGCTGCCGTCCTCTGCGGAAACAGTGGTCAGAATAGGCTCTGTGCCGTCTGTGAGGAACAGGCCGATGGTAGCTCCGGCCAGCGCCTTGCCGTCCTCATCCTTCTTCATGCCGTGGATCTCTCCGTAGATCATCTCGTTGGTAATGCTCTTTCCGTCATTGACAGCAAGCTCTACCACGGGAATTTCCTGACCGGCATAGGCAAAGGTCATAGGATACTTCTCATCGGAGAGCATATAGTGGCTGTCGGTGCTGATTTCTCTGACATAGTAGCTGCCGAAGGGGACATCGCTCTTGAGCACGGCTTTCCCGTTTTCGTCAAGGGACAGAATCTCAATCAGTCCGTCCGCAGGAATGACAGAGCCGTCTGCTGCGGTAAGTTCCTCGGCGGCATAGAAGCCGAAGGTCACGGCGGAAAGCTCGTTATTCATGCCGATACCGAACTGCTTGTTCTGCTCCAGTACCTTGGAAAGAGAAATCCGCGCCTTCTGTCTGTCATTGCAGAAGCTGGCAGCCGTTTCGGTGATCTCAATTTCCTGGCCGGCGTAGACAAGTTCTGCAGTATGGGCGTCCTTGTTTACGACCATGCCATCGGGGGCTTTCATCTCGGTGATTTCGTATTTTCCCAGATACAGCGGCTTGCTTTCCGCCGTGCCGTCTGCGCCGGTAGTCACCGTATCCACCACCTCGCCGGCGCTGCAGCGCAGCGTACCGTCCGGAGTGTAGATGTCCTCCGTTGCCTTGATCTCATAGGTTGCTCCCGCAAGTCCCTGCACCGTATAGACCGGCTGATAGACCCCGTCCGCCGCCGTAACAGAGGCAAACACCTCGCCGGTTTTGGAAATCTTGATGATGCCCTTCTGTGCGTAATTGCCCAGCTTCACTGCAACGATTGTCACGCCGCTTTCCTCGGTGGAATTCTCTTCGGTCACATCGAACTTGACCGCCTCATGACTGAGCACATAGCCGTAAGGAGCGGAGACCTCCTTGAGGGAGTAGCCCTTGCCGAACTCCAGCTTTTCCGGAGTAATGAGCATGCCGGCGTCATTGGTGTAGAAGGTGTCGATGGTGGTGACCTCCGGATAGGTAAAGGTCATTTCCACCTTGGAGCCGTCCGGACGGAAGATCTGGAAGCCCGCACCCGCATAAGGAATGGTATTGCCGGTCTCCGCGTCTACCTTGATAACCTTAATGAAGGACTCGAAGTTAGCGTTGTTGATGAGGTAGCGATAGGTCTCACTGTCCTTGGCAATGAACACATCAAAGTCGTTCATCAGCTCACGACCCTCCCAGCCGGAAACCTGATGCACGGTGTACACGCCGTAGGGCAGGTCCTTGCTTTGGGCAAAGCCGTTTTCATCGCAGGTCAGATAGTCCCGCTCCGTATCCTTTGCCGCTTCATAGCTGCCGGCAGATTTCAGATAGACGGCAAAAATCGCGCCTTCTTCGGGCGTTTCAATTTGTGTGTCGCCGTTGTCGGTGTGCTTGATGATGGCGATATTGCCCTTCTGCACCTGCTCGCTCACAGCCACGGCAGGCGCAGCGTTCAGCTCAACGGTGTAATTGGCCGCCTCTGCACCGACAGGATAAACGGTGCTGTCCAGCAGATAACCCTCGGAGGGGCTGATCTCACGAATCGTCCAGTCATCACCGCAGACATAATAGCCGGTGGTGAACTGGCCGTTCTCGTCGGTGTAGTAGGTATCCACAAGCTGATCGCCCTTATAAATGCCGTAGGCGGCACCGGCAAGCGAAGTGTCGCCCTGCGCCGTTCCGACCTCACAGTCACTCTTAGTGACGGTGACATTGAATTTCTTGAGGATGTTGGAAAAGCTCTTATTGGTTACACTGTTCCATTCCACTGCGGCGCTCTGGCTGTTGGGAACCACATAGCGAATGGCGGTGTCCATCTCCTCCAGTGTGTAGCCGGTGCCGATGAGCACATCCCGGAAAGTCGCCACACCGTTTTCATCGGTGACGGCGTATTCATCTACAGGCAGGCCACTGAGAGAGGTTCCAAAAAGGTGGAACTTCACACCCTGATTCAGCCCATCCTCGGAGGTCTTGGTCACGGTCAGATCGCCGCGGCGGAGTACATTGTTGAAGGAAACCGTCGCCGTCTGTCCGGCAAGCACGGTAACACGGTGGCTTTCCTGGGGTACATACTTGTCATAACTCTGCTCAGTGACGGTATAGACACCGGGCATCAGATTATCGATGCGAATTTCACCGTTCCGGTCGGTGGTAACGGTCTGATTGACGCCCTCGCCGGTGATGGTGAAGGTAATGCCGTCCACCTTGCCGTCCTCGCTGGTCTTGATGATTTTAGCGCCGCCATAGCTGACCTTCAGCTTGAGAAACGCTCTTACGGGGTCGCTGACGGAGGCCGTATAGGTGATGGTATCCTGAACGCCGCCGTTGGGGCCGTACTTATAGTCCGTCCAAACAAGAACGCCGCAGCGGGAAGCGCTTCGACTTGCGGAGATCGTCACATTGCCGGTGGGAGCCGTATCGGTGGTGATAGTGAGCGTATTGCCCGACACGCTGAAATGAAAGCCCGTCTCACTGGCGGAGAAGGTAAACTGCGACAGTACACGGTTGGTATCCGTGAGCTCGGCAATGTACTGACTGCCGTCCCACGCAAGCTCAATGGTCTTTGCGCCGCCGCTGCTTCCGCTCATAAAGCTCGGGCAAACGGCATGGCTCTGCACGCTGGACTCGATGCTGTCGTAATAGTCCATGATTCGGCTATACAGCGGATGATTGGGGGAAACCAGCGACAGGATCTCGTCATAGCCGCCGGTGCTCACATGGTCAAAGTCCGCATCGCGCTCGCCCACAACCGTTTCCCAAACGAGCAGCTGGGTAGCGAAGGCGTGGGCCAGCTTATCCGCATCGGAATCGTTCTGCGATCTCCAGGAGGTGGAAAGGTTGCCCTGATAGCCATACTGCATGATACGGCCCAGCAGCAGCTTAATGTCGTCCGGCTGGATGGTGTTGTTGTACTGGCTGGGATAGTTATCCCAGAAATCCTCACCGAAGCCGTAATAGGTATCGCCGACATTTCGGGAAAGGCCGGGCTCGATGCAGTAGCACACCTTTCCGTCAAAGGAATCCATGCAGTGCAGGGTGGTGTAGTTGCTGGAGCCTGTTGCCCAGCCATTCATATAGTTTTTCGCGGAGTGACCCCATGCGTCCGCAGAGTAAATCTGAGCAGCGTCTCCGTCACGGGGGAAGGAAATCATATAGGACTCCGCTGTTTCGCTTGCGGCGAAGGCTGTGGTCGTGCCAAAGCCTGCAAGCAGGGTGAATGCCATAAGGACTGCAAGCAGCCCCGACATTCCTCTTTTGAAAATCTTCTTCATTCGTTCTGTCCTCCTTCAAGGCATGAAAAAAGCGCCGTATCTCTACGACGCTCATTTCGGTGTATTGATTTGTTGATGCTTATGCGTACCCGATATAGATCAGGTAGTTGCTTGTGCCGACGCATTCGTACCAGATCCAGACAGCAGTTATCGCCTCATCCTTTGCATATCTGTTCAGGCGGGAGTTAATGTCTCGCTCCAGGTAGATGCAGGTCGGCTTTGCGGTGATCGGATTGTCCCAGCAATCGGTTGCCGAGCTATCCAAGGTCAGCCCCAAGCTCACCGCCGTGCTTTTCGCGTAAGAAATCCAGTGCTCGATATCAAATGCGGGCTCGGGCTCCGGAGTCGGTTCCGGCTCGGTTATCACAGGAACGGACGGTTCCTCTTTTGGACATTCTGTTTTCTCCGGAAGCACTGGGGCCTGTTCGTTTTCTCCCGATGCCGGCGCATTCGATTCCGTGGGTGCGCTTACCGGCTCAGAAGAAATAGCAGGGTCGCTTTCGTGCTTGTCCTCATTTAATATGCAAGTTGCTGGATCGGTGTCTTCTGTCGAAACTTTGGTGGGAGCGCTTGAATCTGTGGATACCGGCTCAAAGGAAGCAGGCGTTTCTTCCTGCGGCGTTGGAGCTTTCGGTGTACTTCCTGCTGTTTGCCCTTGCAATGGCTCTGCGGCACATCCGGAAAGCAACACGGCAAGCAGGAGCGTGCACAATATAAGAAGCTTTTTCATGGGATGACCTCCTATGGCTGTTTTTCTCATATTGTACGAACACACCCGATCTTTCTCAACTGTACTGCCTATCTATTTTCCTTTTGAGCTGGTATTGCCGGTAGAAGAAGGGGGGAGTGTGAGGGGGGAAACATGGTTTCGCCCGGAAAAGGATACACTGCTCCCTTGGCGTAGGGCTTATCTTGCGTCATTCCGACTTTTCTGCCGTTCCTGATAGCGGTGATAATACTCCAGCGCTTTCATAATATACTCACCGGTTTTTTCGTAAGGAACGCTGGCAGGAATAAACCTTCTGGCCTCTGCGTACTTGATGTTGATCTTCTCCCTTTGGTTCGGCTTTTCCTCGCTCATGATCGACTCGATGACCTCGTTATTCAGCTTTCCATCCTGGGAGAATCGCTTCAGCTTAATGGCCTGGGCAAGGGATGGCGTGGCATCTGCGTAAGAGATTTGCTCCAGCAGCGCACCCTGTTCCTCTTTTTGCAGGTACGAAAGCTCCACCGCCGGTCTGAACGCAATGCGCCCCTCGTCAACCAAATCCAGAAGCTCCGGAATGAGCTCGGTGAGACGGATATAGCGTGAAACCTGTCTTGCACTTTCATTTGCACCATCTGCAATAATATCTCGAGATTTTACTCCATCTAACTTGTGGACCAGTGGGCCACAAGTTAGATCTGTACGCTGTCCCTGTCGGTTCATAGCTTCCAGCCTCATCTTATACGAAAAAGCTTTTTCACTGGGCAGGATCACAGAACGCTGCAGGTTCGATTCCACCATTAGAATGATGGCCTCATCACGGGTCATTTCCCGCACCTCGGCCTTCACGGTATCAAACCCGGCAAGCTCGCAAGCCTTCCTTCTGCGATGCCCCGACACAATCTCGTACCGCCCATCCTCCTTTGGTCGGAGGGTGACAGGGGTAATGATCCCACGCTCCTTGATGCTCTGGACAAGCTGATCCATGTCCTCATCCAGCTTCACCTTGAAGGGATGGTCGGGAAAATCGTCGATCTCCGAGAGAGGGATATCATAAATACGCGGGAGTTTATTTTCCTTTCGCTCCGCGTCATTCATGAAAAGCTCATCGTACCCGGTCAGGCCCAGATCGATTTTTTG
>ERZ825137.3670-NODE-3670-length-16195-cov-4.775898_pt1 | contig 16195 bp, 13 predicted proteins | sample MGYA00519873_ERZ825137 | MGnify/ENA primary metagenome ERZ825137 (study PRJEB31778, sample SAMEA3449190) | human gut metagenome | biome: human gut; feature: human-associated habitat; material: faeces | place: United Kingdom | collected 2010/2012 ...
CAGAAATGTCAGAAAAAGGGCGCCGCTGCGCCCCGGCCTTGCTTCGCTGTGCATGGGGATTCTCCTTCCTTTGGCAGCCCGGTCCCAAAAGGCGGCGGCTGCACTACCAGTATACACGGCCGCGCAATATACGTAAAATATCATTATTTTATAGATACTATTATTTTTTTGCATATATTTTTTTCTGTGTTTTCCGGTCGATTTTGTTGCCGCTGCCGATAATCCTTTAGGAATCCTTCACACATTGTTCATGGTTTCCGGATATACTATAGTTAGTAATCAATACGAGATGATCATGGACTGTGCAGAACGCGGGCAACCGGCAGCTGCAGAAAGGGAGAAAGACTATGAAACGTTTATATCTGATCACCGGCATCAAGGGCCATGTAGGCCACACGGTCATGGAAAAGCTCCTGGCTGCCGGCGAGGATGTCCGGGGCCTCATCATGCCCGGCGATAAAACCGCCGCACCCCTGCCCCAGCGGGTGGAGGCGTTCGAAGGCGATGTCTGCGATATGGACAGCCTGGAAGCCTTCTTCACCACAGAGGATGAACGGGAATTGATCGTCATCCATACGGCGGGCATCGTAACGGTGGCATCGCGCCCGGACGCCTCGCTCTACCGCGTAAATGTGGACGGGACGCGCGTCATTTTGCGCGAGTGCGCCGCGCATGGCGTCGGCAAGCTCGTGTACATCAGCTCCGTCCATGCGCTGCCCGAAAAGCCCAAGGGCATGACGATCACAGAAACCGACGCCGTTTCTTCGGAATTTGTTTCCGGCGATTACGCCAAAAGCAAAGCGGAGGCGACATCGCTCGTATTTGCCGCAGCGAAAAATGGTCTGAACGCGAGCATCGTGTTCCCGTCCGGCATTATCGGGCCGGGCGATATCGCCGGAGGCAGCATGACGACGATGTTCCGCTCGTTCCTTGCGGGGCGGCTCCCGCTCGCGGTGCGCGGCGGATACGACTTCGTTGATGTGCGCGACGTTGCCCGCGGCATCGCCGACTGCGCGGAGAACGGGCAGCGCGGCTGCGGTTACATTCTCTCCGGCCACTATACAACGATCCGCGATATGCTCGAAGCTCTCAAATCCGCAGCCGGTGTACGGCGCACGGTAACCTATCTGCCGCTCAGGCTTGCCCGGAGCGCGGCGAAGGTCTGCGAGAAATTTACCCGTAGGGGAAAGAAGCCTTTCTTCACGCCTTATTCCATAGCAGTCCTCGGCTCGAACGCGGATTTCAGCCACAGCGCAGCCAGCCGGACGTTTGGCTATGCGCCGCGTCCGCTGCTTGCGACGCTGCGCGACACGGCGCAGTGGCTGCGCCGGGCAAAGCCTATCACGGCAGCAACATGAAACTATAAGCCCCATACTCCGCCGGCGGAAGCGCATCAAGCGCTTCCGCCGGTTTCGTTTTCCACGCGCCGCTCCACATCCCGGACGAGCGCTTCAAACCGCCGGGCAGTATCCGGGCTGTCAGACTCAATGCAGAGCGCCGCGCGGTCGGCGCAGGGCGCGATGTGCACGCCGCCGGGGACCGTCCGCACGGTCAGCCCGTCGGTGAGGTCTGCGCCCGCTTCCATGAGTCCCGCGGTGAGCGCGCGCATGAGCCGCGCGCGGTGCGGCGCGCCGCAGTACACCCGGCAGGCGTACCGCGCCCGTTCGGAGAATGCCTCCGGCGCGCGCTCGAGCGCGCCGCCTCTCTGCTCGGGCAGGCGCAGTTTGCCCTCCCAGGCATCGAGATTGGCCCGGTAGTACGAGCCGGGGTCGCCGATATCGCGCCAGTAGCCCTCCATCGGCACGCCGCGGATGCCGCGCCCGGACGCCATCAGCCGCGGGAAAAGATCGCGGGCAAAATCAAAGGGCGTATCCGCCGGGATGAAGCGCAGCACCTCCGGGGACAGAACATAGATGCCGGTGTTTACCAGATCGGTAACGACGCGCTCCCACGCGGGCTTTTCGATAAAGCTGCGCACCCACCCCTCGCCGTCGGTCACGGCGAGACCGTAGGGCAGCGGCGCTTCGTGCGGATAGAGCGCCATCGTAACGGCGGCGTGCGCGCGCCGGTGCTCGTTCCAGAGGGCGCGAAGATCAAAATCGCACGCGGCGTCGCCGCTGATGATGAGCGCGTTTTCCCCCGCGATAAAATCCTCGCAGTTTTTCACCGCGCCCGCGGTGCCGAGCGCTCTGTCCTCGCGCCGGTACTGCATGCGCACGCCGAAGCCGCTGCCGTCGCCGAAGTACCGCTCGATCTGCTCGGGCAGGCAGGCCGTCGTGCAGCAGAGATCCCGGAAGCCGCAGCGCTTCAAAAGGGCTACGATGTGCTCGAGCATCGGCGCGCCGAGCAGCTCCGCCATGGGCTTCGGCACCGCGCCGTGAGTGACCGGGGCGAGCCGCGTCCCTCTTCCTCCCGCCAAAATGACCGCTTTCATCTTTTTATAAAAGCTCCTTTTTTTATTTTTACGGAGGAAGTTTCTGCACCGCGGCGAAAAAATATGCAAACAGCGGAAGAATGCGGCGAAAAGGGCTCGCATTCTTTGGATATTTGTGGTATATTATATTCTGTATTTTTATCTGCCCGCTCTGTAGTTCCGGCGGGCGTGGGGAGAGGATACTTTGAACAGCCGCAAACCGCAGAAATTTGCCGAGCCCGGCCTCCGCATGTGCCTGCTCATCATGCTCATATTCGCGCTTGTAACCTTCTTTTTCGCCCGCTTCAACCGCTATATCGCCTACGGCGAGGCGGTCGTCACGGTGCTGCTCGCGATCTACGCGCTCATCCGCGCGCGGGCGCGCCAGAAGGAGCTGCAGGCGTTCGTTGAGAACGTCACCTACAACGCCGAATCCGCCACGAACAACACGCTCATCCACTTTCCGCTGCCGATGGCGGTGTTCCGTCTGAACGACAGCGGCGTCGTCTGGGGCAACCAGCCGTTCTGGGAGATGTGCGGCCGCACGAGCCCCGCGTTCGACGCGAAGCTCGCCTCGCTCGTGCCGGAATTCAACAGCAAGTGGCTGCTCGAGGGCAAAAACCGCATGGCGGATCTTCTCGAGGTGGACGGGAAAAAGTATCAGGTCAACGGCAACATGGTCCGCGCCGGAGAGCGCGAGGAGACCTATGAGTTCATGGGCATCACCTACTGGGTGGACGTGACCGAGTACGACGACGTAAAACAGGAATATCTCGCCACGCGCCCGGTCGTGATGGTCATGCTCGTGGATAACTACGACGAGCTGATGAAGCCGCTCACCGACCGCCAGCGCACCGAGCTGCGCGGCCAGCTCGACATTGCCATTGAGAAATGGTGCGAGGGACGCGGCGGCATTCTCCGGCGCGTGGACCGTGACCGGTACATCTTCATTTTTGAAAAGCGGCATTTTGACGAGATCACGAAAAACCGCTTCACGCTCGTCGAGAGCATTCATTCGATCGTCAATCTCACAGGCATCCACGCCACGGTGAGCATCGGCGTCGGACTCGACGGCGCGAGCTATGACGAGGACTATTCCTTCGCCACGCTCGCCGAGGATATGGCGCTCTCGCGCGGCGGCGATCAGGCGGTCGTGAAAAACAAGTTCAACTTTGAATTTTTCGGCGGGCGCGGCGCGGAGGTCGAAACGCGCACAAAGGTCAAGTCCCGCGTTATGGCAAACTCTCTCTCCCGGCTCGTGCAGGACGCCTCGCAGGTGTTCATCATGGGCCACCGGTACGCCGATCTCGACGCCGTCGGCGCGGCGGTGGGCGTGCGGTGCATCGCCCGGCGCTTCCACTGCCCGGCGAAGATCGTGCTCGACATGGACAAAAACGCCGTCGGGCCGCTGCTCACCATGCTGCACGGCGAGGAGGAATACAAAACCGCCTTTATCAGCGCGCAGGAGGCGCTGCTCGAGGCCGACAGCCGGACGCTGCTCGTCGTGGTGGACACGAACCGCCCCGAGCAGGTGGAGGACGAATCGCTGCTCACCGCGTGCAGCAACCGGCTCGCGGTCATCGATCACCACCGGCGCGCCGCGACCTATATCAAAAACGCCACGCTCACGCTCTATGAGCCGAACGCCTCGTCCACGTGCGAGCTCGTCACGGAGCTCATACAGGAGCTGTGCGAGCCGACGGACATTCTCCCCTTTGAGGCGGACGCCGTGCTCTCCGGCATCGTGCTCGACACGAAAAACTTTACGATCCGCACCGGCGACCGCACGTTTGACGCCGCGGCGTTCCTCCGCCGCAGCGGCGCGGACACCACGCGCGTGAAGAAGCTCTTCCAGAACGGCATGGAGGAGACCATGGAGCGCTACGACATTATGAAGCAGGCGCGCATTTACAAGGGCATCGCCGTGGTCGCCGCGCAGGAGACGCAGAACCGCATCGTCGCCGCGCAGGCCGCGGACGAGCTTTTGAACATCTCCGGCGTGAACGCGAGCGCCGTTTTGTACCCCACCGGCGACGGCGGCGTCGCGGTGTCGGCGCGGAGCATCGGCAATGTGAACGTGCAGGTGCTGCTCGAAACGCTCGGCGGCGGCGGCAACCGCTCGGCGGCCGGGGCGCAGATACCGAACTGCTCGCTGCGCGACGCGGTAAACCGGCTCTTCGCCGCCATCGACGAATACTGCGCCACAGACTAATATAAAAACTAAGAGACCGAAGGAGGTCATATTCCATGAAAGTTATTTTCCAGCAGGATGTCCGCGGACAGGGCAAAAAGGGCGAGATGAAGGAAGTCTCCGAGGGCTACGGCCGCAACTACCTTCTCCCCCGCGGTCTCGCCGTAGAAGCGAATAAGGACAATCTCAACACCCTCGCGCTCAAGGAAAAGGCGCGGAAGGCGCAGGAAGCGCGCGAGCGCGCCGAGGCCGAGGAGGCCGCCGCCAAGCTCAAGGACGTTATCGTCACGGTGCGCGCCAAGGCCGGCGCGAACGGGCGTCTTTTCGGCAGCGTCACGTCGCAGGAGATCGTGGACGCGCTGCGCGAGCAGCACGGCGTCTCCATCGAGAAGAACCGCATCGTGCAGGCCGAGCCGATCAAGAGCTTCGGCAGCTTTGAAGTCAAGTGCAAGTTCGGCTACGGCATCGACGGCACCGTGCAGCTGCTCGTCATCGAAAAGTAAGAGCGGATGGAAGAACTGCTCGGACGGCGGGTGCCCTGGTCCGCGGAAGCGGAACAGGCGGTGCTCGGCTCGTGCCTGATCGACCCGTCCTGCCTGCCGGACGTTATGACGGCGGTGCGCGGCGCGGATTTCTATCTGCCGCAGAACCGGGAGATCTTTGAAACGATCTTCTCCATGTTCACCTTCGCCAAGCCCATCGACCCGGTGACGGTGCTCGATGAGATGAAGGTGCGCGGCGTTTACCATGACGAGAGCTCGCAGCAGTACATCCGCGAGCTGATGCGCTTGACGCCCACGGCGGCGAACGTGCTCAAATACGCCGCCATCGTGCGCGACCAGGCGCTGCTCCGCAACGTCATCACCGTGTGCGAGGAAACGGTCGAGGCCGCGTCCTCCGGCGCGGGCGAGGCCGGGGATGTGCTCGATCTCTGCGAAAAGAAGATCTATGCGCTCCGGCAGGACCGCGTTGTCGGCGGGCTGATGCCGGTGTCGCAGGTCGTGAACAGCGTCTACTCCAATCTTTCCGAGCTCGCCGCCTCCGGCCAGCCGATTCCCGGCATCCCGACCGGTTTCCGGGACGTGGACCGCCGCATCATGGGCATGAACAAGGGCGACTTTATCCTTGTCGCCGCGCGCCCTGGCATGGGCAAAACGAGTATCGGTCTCAACATCTGCCTGAACGCCGCGAAAGCCACGGGAAAGACCGTCGCCATCTTCTCGCTCGAAATGAGCCGCGAGCAGCTCGTAACGCGCTTTCTCTCCAGCGAGGGCGAGATCCCGCTCGGGAATCTTCTCACGGGCAATCTCACGATGGACGAGTGGAAGCGCACGGCGCACGCCTGCGCCGCGGTGTCCTCGCTCGATATTCTCGTAAACGACAACCCGACGCTCACCGTCGCGGAGATGAACGCGCAGTGCCGCCGGCTCAACAATCTCGGCCTTGTGATGATCGACTATCTTCAGCTCATGCAGGGCTCCGGCAGCAAGAACAGCTGGGCAAGCGAGAGCCGCCAGCAGGTCGTCAGCGACATTTCGCGCATGATGAAGATCATGGCAAAGGAGCTGAACGTGCCGGTGCTGTGCCTTTCGCAGCTCTCGCGCGCCAACGAGCAGCGGCAGGACAAGCGCCCGATGCTCTCGGATCTGCGCGAGTCCGGCTCGATCGAGCAGGACGCCGACATCGTCATGGGCATTTACCGCGAAGGCTATTACAACCAGGAGATTGAAAACCCGAATCTCACGGAGCTGATCGTGCTCAAAAACCGCCACGGCGAGACCGGCAAGGACAGTCTCCAGTGGCAGGGCGAGTATACAACGTTCCGTGACGCCGACCGCTGGCACAATGAGTGAGCCGGTGCTCGACCGCAGCCTGCTCCCGGCGGGGTGCACGGTGCTGTGCGCCGTGTCCGGCGGGGCGGACTCGGTATGTCTGCTCGATCTCGTGCGGCGGCTCGGCGATGTGACGGTGCTCTGCGCCCACTTCGACCACGGCATCCGCGGCGCGGAGAGCGCGCGGGACGCCGCGTTCGTCGAAGCGCTCTGCAAAGAATGGGGCGTCCCGTTCTTTCCCGGCCGGGGCGACGTCCCGGCGTATGCCGCGGCGAACGGCTTGAGCATCGAGACCGCGGCGCGGGAGATGCGCTACGCCTTTCTCGAGCGCACCGCGAAGGAACACGGCGCGGACGTCATCGCCACGGCGCACAATTTAAACGACAACGCGGAGACCATTCTCTTCCGCATGGCGCGCGGCACGGGACTGCGCGGGCTTACCGGCATCCCGGCGCGGCGCGGCAGGATCGTCCGCCCGCTTCTGCAGACGCCGCGGCGCGATATTGAGGAATATCTCACCGCGCACGGCATCCCCCATGTGGAGGACTCCACGAACGCGGAGACGGACGCTGCGCGAAACCGCATCCGGCTCGACGTGCTCCCGAGACTCGAGAGCATCCACCCCGGCGCGGCGGCGGGCATCGCGCGCATGAGCGAAACGCTCGCCGAGGACGAGGCGTTTCTCGCCTCGCTCGCGGAGGAAAAGCTCGCCCTCTGGGGCGAGGCGATCCCCGGCGCGGAGCTTTGCGCGGTGCCGCGGCCCGTCGCGCGGCGCGCTCTTGCGCGCTGGCTCGGCGGAGAGCTCTCGCGCGAGCGGTTCGACGCGCTGCTGCGCTTTGCCGCCGGAGACGGCGACGGCGTGCTGGAGCTTCCGGGACAGCGCGTCCGGCGGGAGCTCGGGCAGCTTCGGCTCGGCGAGGGGGACGCGCCGCCGCTGGAGGAGCGCGTGCTTTTGCCCGGAGAAACGCTCCTTTACCCCGGCCGGTGGCGCATTTCGTGCGAAAGTTGCGCTGCGGGGTCGGAAATTCAAACTTCGTTCAACACTTTTTGCTTTTCATGTGCCAATATATGTGGTAAACTGTCCGTCGCATCCCGCGCCGCGGGAGATACGATCCTCCTGCACCGCCGCGGCGGTACGCGCTCGGTGAGCAAGCTGCTCGGCGAAGCGCGCATCCCGGTCTCGCAGCGCGCCGCCGTTCCCGTTTTGCGCGACGGGGCGGGGCCTCTTGCCGTTTACGGCATCGGGCAGAGCGAGAGAGCTTTCCCCGCGCCGCAGGAACCGTTTTATAAAATCACTATTTCGCCAATTTCGGAGGAAGAGAGAGAATGAGAGAAGATATTGCGTCCATACTGCTCAGTGAGGAGCAGATCCATACGCGCGTCCGCGAGCTGGGCGCGGAGATCTCCCGCGATTACGCCGGGAAAGAGCCGCTGTTCGTCGGCGTTTTGAAGGGCTGCTTCATTTTCATGGCGGACCTGTTCCGCGAAGTGACGATCCACGGCAGCGTGGACTTTATGGCCGTTTCGTCCTACGGCAACGGCACCTCCACCACGGGCGCGGTGAAGATCAACAAGGATCTCAGCCAGGACATTGAAAACCGCGACGTCATCATCGTCGAGGACATTCTCGACTCCGGCATCACGCTCAGCTATCTCACGAAATATCTCCAGAACCGCAAGCCGAGCTCCATCTGCATCGCAACGCTGCTCGATAAGCCCGCGCGCCGCCGCGCCGATGTGCAGGCGAAGTACGTCGGCTTCACCGTGCCGGACGCCTTTGTCGTCGGCTACGGTCTGGATTACGCGGAAAAGTACCGCAATCTGCCGTTCATCGGCGTTCTCAAGCCGGAAGTATACGAAAAATAAATCTCTGATTTATATATTGTCCGCGCCGTCCGGTGGGACGGCAGAAAAGGAAGTGACAGTTTTTGAACAACCGACCCTCCCCCAACAAGACCCGTCAGATCGGCTTTCTCGTATTGATCTTCGTGCTGCTGCTCGGCACGATCTATTCCATGACGAGAAACACCGCGAAGGAATCGCTTGTCTATTCGGAAGTCATCGAGCTTTTTGAGACGAAGCAGGTCGAATCCTTCACCATCGACACCGACGGCAATCTCACCATGCAGCTGCGCTCCGCCTACAAGGGGCAGACGAAATACTCCTACGAGTGCGGCAGCTTCAGCATCTTCTACAACGATCTCAACGATCTCGTGCAGGAGCAGAAGGCCGAAGGCATTCTCACCGAGTACGACTACCCGCCCGCGTGGGAGGCGGCCTGGTGGCTGAGCTTTGTGCCGTATCTCATCATCTTCGTCATCATGGGCGTGCTGTGGTACTCCATGATGCGCTCGGCGCAGGGCGGCGGTGCCGGCGGCGTTATGAAGTTCTCCAAGGCGCGCACCCGTCTCGGCAGCGAGGAAAAGCAGAAAAAGACGTTTGCCGACGTTGCGGGCGCCGACGAGGAAAAGGAAGAGCTGCAGGAGATCGTCGAATATCTGAAAAATCCCGCGGCGTATTCCCAGATGGGCGCGCGCATCCCCAAGGGCGTGCTGCTCGTCGGCCCTCCGGGCACGGGCAAAACGCTGCTCGCCAAGGCGGTCGCCGGCGAAGCGGGCGTCGAATTTCTGTCCATCTCCGGCTCCGACTTCGTTGAGCTGTACGTCGGCGTCGGCGCGGGCCGCGTCCGCGACCTGTTTGAGCAGGCCAAGAAGGTCGCCCCCGCCATCGTGTTCATCGACGAGATCGACGCCGTCGGCCGTCAGCGCGGCTCCGGTCTCGGCGGCGGCCACGACGAGCGCGAGCAGACGCTCAACCAGCTGCTCGTGGAAATGGACGGCTTCAATGATAACCAGGGCGTCATCGTCATGGCGGCGACGAACCGCGCCGATATTCTCGATAACGCGCTTCTCCGCCCCGGCCGCTTTGACCGGCAGGTGTACGTCGGTCTGCCCGATATCAAGGGCCGTGCCGACATTCTGAAGGTCCATGCCCGCGGCAAGCCGCTCGGCGAGGATGTGGATCTGCGCGACATCGCCAAGGGAACGCCCGGCTTCTCCGGCGCGGATCTGGAAAACCTGCTCAATGAGGCCGCGCTGCTCGCGGTGCGCCGTCACCGCCGGTTCATCATGCAGAAGGACATTGACGACGCCATTCTCAAGGTCTCCATGGGCCCGGAGAAAAAGTCCCGCGTCATCACCGAGAAGGAGCGGCGGCTCACCGCGTACCACGAATCCGGTCACGCCATCGCCGCGCATTATCTTGAGCATGTCGATCCCGTGCAGTATATCACGATCATCCCGCGCGGTCAGGCCGGCGGCTTCACGCTGTTCCGCCCGCAGGACGACAAGAGCTTCCGCTCGCGCAGCGAGATGTTTGAGGACATCGTCGTCGCGCTCGGCGGGCGCATCGCCGAGAAGATCTTCCTTGACGACATCTCCACCGGCGCTTCCGGCGACATCCAGCAGGCGACGCACACTGCCCGCAACATGGTCACCGTGTACGGCATGAGCGACCGTCTCGGCCCCATCAGCTTCGATTCCTCGGGCCACAGCATCTTCATCGGCCGCGACTTCGGCCAGACGAAGAGCTATTCCGAAGAGACCGCCGCCATCATCGACGAAGAGGTCAAGCACATCTTTGACGAGGCCGCGCTCAAGTGCGAGGAGATCCTCCGCGCCCACGCCGACGTGCTCGTTGCGCTCGCGGAATATCTGCTCATCAACGAGACGATCGACGGCGAGGACTTCCGCTACTTCTGCGATCACAAATGCATGCCCCCGCTGCCGGAGAAATCCGACGCCGTGAAGCAGAAGGAAGCCGAGCTTCTCAAGGAAACCGAAACGCCCGCCGCCCCCGCCGAGAACGCGGAAGCGAAGAGCGAACCGGACGAAAACAAAAAAGAAGAGTAAAGCAAATGCCCCGCCTGTTGGACAAACATCCAACAGGCGGGGCGTTGTTATCTATGAAGAGGAAGAAGCCCTCGGTCTCAGCAAGTCCCCCCTATTACGGCAGCGCCTTCAGCCATGCATTCCGACGTTGCTCCAGTACTCTTCCAGTGCGGCGTTGATTTTTGCGGGATCCATCTGGTCTACCGGTATTTCTGTGCCGTAGTCGGATTCATCGTCCAGTGGGACACAGAACACGCCACCCTCCTGCCGAACCATAATATATCTTTTATAAATTGTCCCGCCAAGCTTGTTTGTTCCCTGTAATTCCGCAACGATTGCATAGTATGTCAAGTCGCCATCGTTCACATTGAAGAGCTTTCTAATCCGAACAGCCGGAGCGTTGTAAAAGCTCTTCAGCATGGTGCCGGTCATATAGTCGAACAGCTCCCGCTCCGCATCGTTGAGCAGTTCATACGCCGTCGGCGCGGCAACCGTGACGGAGCAGGCCGCTGTTTTGCCGCTCTCGGACACCGCGAGAATGTTCGTATTCCCCGGCGCTACCGCCGTCACGACGCCGTTCTCATCCACCGTTGCAACGCTCTCGTCCGCGGATTTCCAGCCGTAGCTCTCCGTTGCGTTCTCCGGCGCGACAACGGCGGAAAGCGTTACGCTCTCCCCTTCCTTCAGCTCCGCCGCATTTTTTGAGAGTGTGATGCTCTCGATTTTCACCTCGCCGCAGGAGCACAGAAGCAGGCTGACGGCCAGCACAAGAAGCAAGATACGCCGTTTTTTCATTTTCTTCCCTCACTGTCTTTTTGTCGTTTTGGCGCAGTACGCGTCGTATTTGCAGTATAGCAAAACATTTGTAACATTACAAGTTATAAATATATCTTTTTACGTTGTCGCAATGCGTGTCGCCTGCGGGTAGACTGAATAAGGGTGAGCGCATGAGAAACAATCAGTTTTCCAAATACCGGAGTCTCGGGCTGAATATCGCCTATTACCGCAAGGACCGCGGTCTTTCGCAGAGCGAGCTGGCCGAGCGCGTGAACATCAGCCGCACGCACATGAGCCGGATCGAAACGGCGGACTGCGCCGTTTCTCTCGACGTGGTTTTTGATATCTGCGACGCACTGGAGATAAAGCCGGTCGAGCTTTTCGATTTTCGGGCATGAAGAACCGCCGCGAACGCAAGCGTTTGCGGCGGTTCTTGACAGCACGGGCGGAGCAGAGCCCCGCCCCTACAAGACCGTATCAAATCCGTCCGTAGGGGAGGGGCTCTGCTCCTCCCCATTTCTCTCCGTCAGCGAGAAATCTTTTCACAGCGGTAATGCAGGAAGCCGTTCTCCTGCCGGACAAATGCAAACCCGACCTTTTCGAGCACGCGCCGGCTGCGCGTGTTCTTTTCTATGACCCGCGCAGTCACGGCGGTCAGCCCCAGCTCGTCAAAGGCATATGCGAGCAAAAGCCGCTCCGCCGCTGTGCCGATACCGCGGTTTTTCACCGCGTCGTTCTGGAGATGGATGGAAAGCTCGCCCTCCCGCTTCTCCCAGTCGATATGCTTGATGCCGGTCTCGCCCACCGGACACCCGTCGAGCCGAATGAGAAAATGCCGCCGGTCGGGCGCGCCGTAGCGCTCAAACCGCTTTCGCGTCTCTTCCGGAGAGTAGCGGTACGCGGAAAAGAGGCTCATGTCCGCAAACGTGGCCGGGTCGCGCTGAAAATTGCGGTCAAGCTCGTTCATTCCTTCAAGCGTGATCTTTTCCAGAGTAATGTTCATGTCCTCCGCTCCTTTCCTCCGGCGCCGGCGCCAGCCCCCACGCGAGCCACAAAAGCGGCGCGCTCACGACAAGGCCGAGCGCGAAAAATGCCTGCATCCAGTACGCCGCGGCGCCCCAGAGCCACGCGGCGCTCTCCCCGTTCTCCCGCGGGCGGAAAAACGTGACGCCCACCATGCCGAGATAAAGCGCAAGCCCCGGCCACCCGAGATTCATCGCATAGCCGAGATACTCGTTGTGCGCGTTCGTAACATACGTTCCGAGCGTCCGTCCCGTCTCCGGCACGAAGCGCGTGAACTCGATGTGCAGCCGCGCTGCCGCCGTGCCCGGCCTGCCGCCGAACACCGGCCGCTGCCGGATGAGCGCGCAGACCTCACGCCAGATCTCCACGCGGTGCGAGCCGAACGAGGCGTCCGCCTCGCCGTGGAGCAGGCGCGAGGCTTCATACAGCGTCCCGCTCTGCCCCGGATAAAAATACACCGCGAGCAGCACGGTCAGCGCCAAAGCGCCCTCCGCCGCCAGAATATACCTCCTCCTCCGTCCGCGCGCGAGCTTCGGCAGCATCAGCGCGCATGAGCCAGGCAGCGCGACCCACGCGGACGAGCACTCGCTCCGGTACAGGACATAGAGCGCCATTGCCGCGGGGAGCAGCAAAAGAAGATCGTACCCGCGCTTTTTGACCGCCGTATATACGAGCACCGGCACCGCGAGAGAAAGCACGGAGCCGAGGATCAGGGTATTGCCCACCGTGCCGAGATACATGCCGGAATAGAGCGTTCCCGCGTCGGCAAAGCGCCAGCCGTTCGGGTACAGCCCGAGCGGGTTCCCGCCCGCGATCTGCCAAAGCGCCACGGCGCAGCAGAGAAATACGCTTGCTCCGAACACACGGACATAGATGATCTTTTTCCGTCCCCAGCGGGCTATGCCGAGCGCCGTGAGCGCATAGAGAAACTGCGTGAAAAGCCCGTCGTACCGCCCCGCGCCGAGAAACGTTTTCTCCCGCCACGGGCTGAGCGCTGCGGAAACGAGATTCCAGACGAGGAACGCGCACGTTAAATAGAAAAATGCGCCCGGCTTTTTTGCAAAAAGGCGCGCGCCGGTGCAAAGGCACGCCGCGATACCGAGCGCCCAGAGCGCCGTCGCGCCGGTATACAGCCAGAATTTTGCCGCCGTGAGGTTCGCATAGCCGTGAAAGCCCGTGAACAGCGGAAAGAGCGCCAGCAGGCAGAGTATGTACTTGTCCGTGAGCCATGCGCAGCGCATTTCGGCTTTTGTCATGCTTCGTTCCTCCATGGGATGCACTCCCTCAGTCAGCAGCTTTGCCGCTGACAGCTCCCTCATGGAGGGAGCCGGTTTTAAAAAGTATACCCCATCCCCCGCGGGAAAGCAACTTGCCGAGGCTTCTCTCCCGTGGTAGAATGTGCCCGAGAGGAAGGTGCGCCCTATGATCTTTGATACCCACGCCCACTATGACGACAAAAAATTCGACGCCGACCGGCGGGAAGTTCTCGCCGCGATGCCGGCAAAGGGCGTTTCGCTCATCGTCGATCCCGGCTGCGACGGTGAAAGCTCCCGCGCGGCGTGCGCGCTCGCGCAGGAGTTCCCGTTCGTATACGCCGCCGTGGGCTGGCACCCGGAGGAATGGCAGAGCTGGAACGGCGAGAGCATGGCGCTGCTGCGCTCGCTCTGCGCGCAGCCGAAGGTGGTCGCCATCGGGGAGATCGGGCTGGACTATTACTGGGACACCGAGCACAAGGCGCTGCAGAAGGAGATGTTCGAGCGGCAGCTCTCGCTCGCCATTGAGCGTAAGCTGCCCGTGATCGTGCACGACCGCGAGGCGCACGGCGATTGCCTTGAAATCGTGATGAACTACCCCGAGGCGCGCGGCGTGTTCCACTGCTTTTCCGGCAGCGCGGAAATGGCGAAGGAGCTCATCCGGCGCGGCTGGTATCTCGGCTTTGACGGCCCCGTCACTTACAAAAGCAACAAAAAGGCCGCCGAGGTGCTCGCCGTGACGCCGCTTGAGCGCATTCTCGTCGAGACGGACAGTCCGTACATGGCCCCCGAGCCGTGCCGCGGGAAGCGCAACGACTCGTCGCTGCTCGTCTATGTGCTGGAGAAGATCGCCGCTTTCAAGGGCGTTTCCGCGGAGGGAATGACGCGCATCACGCAGGAAAACGGCTGCCGCCTTTTCGGTATCGAAGCATAAAAACTGCCGTCGGAGGATCGCTCCTCCGGCGGCAGACTGTTATTTATCAATCTCTGTACTTTCTCTGATACATCTCCGACGGCAGCAGCTCGCTGAGCTCCGTCAGGATCAGCTCCGGACCGGCGGCGATCGGGTGGGCGTCGCACAGCGGCAGCTTGCCCGTCAGCGGGAGCTGCAGGTGCATGCTCGTTTCGCCGCTCTCGCCGTTCCGGAGGACAAGAACGCCGCCGTGGAGCCGCGCGAGCCCCTGCGCGATCGTGAGACCGAGCCCCGCATCCGGCGCGCCGGTGAGCGTGTCCTCCCGCCGCGGCGCGAAGGCCTCGGCAAGCTCTTCCTCCGTCAGGCCCGGACCGTCGTCGCAGACGGTGAGCTGGCAGCGGCGGCCGAACTGTCTCAGCCGGAAGACGATCTTCCCGCCGTCGCCGGTGCGGCGGACGCAGTCGGCGATGAGGATGAGCAGGAGCTGCTCGAGCTTGCTCTGCTCGCCGATCACGAAGAGGCTCTCCCCCGCCGGGTCGAACCGGAACGTGATGTTCCGCCGCCGCAGGAAGATCTCCGCCGAGTCCACCAGATCGGCGATGAGATCGCTGAACGAGAGAGGCTTCGGCCACGAGAGCTGATCGTCGGCAGCGAGCGCGTTGAGATCGGCAAGCTGGTTGGTGACATGGAGGAGCTTATAGTAGCTGTGGTAGAGGACCGCGCTGACTTTCGCCCGCTCCTCGTCATACTCCTCGTCCCAGGTTTCCGGCTCGTCCTTCAGCAGCTGCTCGATCGACAGCCGGAGATTGAACGCCGCCGAGCGCATCTGCCGCAGCGCCGTCGGCGGCACCGGCAGCGTTTCCGGCTCCTCCGTCCGGATCGTGAGGACAAGGATCTCGCCGCTGCGCACGGCGGTAATGTTTCTTGATGTATCGCCGATGGTGAGCACGGCAGCAAAGCTGTCGCCCCAGCCGGTCTCCTCCAGGTCCGGGAAGCGCTCCGCGGCGCTCTCGCCGGTAACGTCCGCGCCGAACAGCCGGCATGCCGCCGGATTGGAGAACACGATGCGGCCCTGTGCGATGCCGCAGACAGCGTCCCGGCTCAGCCGGAACAGCGGCGCAAGCGCCGCACCGGAGATTTCCACTTTTTCCATATCAGCAGTTTTCCCTTTCTGCGCTGGATTATTGCCCGTATCATACCACAAATTTTGCGGCGTGGATACTACGATTTTTTGTTTTTTGCGCAGTTTCGGCGTCAGACGCTGTTTTCTATACATATTCACTAACTAACTGTCGAGAATTATTTAATATTGTTTGAAAAAAACACTTGTTCTATGTGCGGAAATGTTGTAAAATGCAGCCGGTTAGAAAAGAGATCAAAAAATTTTTTACAGGAGGATACACACATGATTAGAATTGGTATCAGCGGATTCGGACGCATCGGCCGTCTGGCGGCCCGCGTGGCTCTGCGCCGCGGCGATATGGAGGTCGTTGCAATCAACGCTCCGGACAAGACTCCTGAGCAGATCGCTTACGTTTTCTCCCATGACTCCGTCCACGGCAAGTGGGAAGGCACCGTCTCCTACGACGAGCATCACCTGATCGTTGACGGCAAGCCCATCCTGCTCCTCAGCAGCCGCGATCCCTCCACCCTCGGCTGGGGCGAGCTGAACGTTCCTTACGTTGTTGAGTGCACCGGCAAGTTCCTCACCGCCGAGAGCGTGCAGCCCCATCTGGACGCCGGCGCGAAGTTCGTGCTGATGAGCGCCCCCGCGAAGGATAAGACCCCGATGTTCGTTTACGGCGTCAACCACAAGACCTACTCCGCCGATCTGAAGGTCGCCTCCGCCGCTTCCTGCACCACCAACTGCCTTGCTCCTATGGCAAAGGTCATCAACGACAAC
>ERZ825137.3676-NODE-3676-length-16177-cov-3.125791_pt1 | contig 16177 bp, 14 predicted proteins | sample MGYA00519873_ERZ825137 | MGnify/ENA primary metagenome ERZ825137 (study PRJEB31778, sample SAMEA3449190) | human gut metagenome | biome: human gut; feature: human-associated habitat; material: faeces | place: United Kingdom | collected 2010/2012 ...
TGTTTCATACCTTCTTAGCCATTGCACATCAATATCAGAGAAATATATATCCAGATGCTTGTTGAACTCAATCAAGGAGTTGTACACTTGTGTATGTGATAGGGCATATCCAATCCTGTTCTCCCTCTTCAACTGTTCAATTTGTTGTAAAAAGATCTCTCCAACAGTTTTACATGAATGTGTATTTTTAATTTTCTCCACTAGGGTTTTTGCTGTGAACTCTCTTTTTTCCACTTTCAAGTCAATGATCTTGTCTGTGTACTCTTTCATCTTTTCAATGATAAGCCTTTGTATAGCCTCCCTGTTTGGGCAATTTCTTTTTGGTTCATTTTTTTTAATATCCCAAAATTTAGGATTGATATTTACTCCTAAACTGATGTATTTTGTCTGCCTGTTTTGGATAATTCTAAGCATTAATGGATGATTTCCATTCTTCAATGTTTTTGAAGTGTAGTAAATCACTGAAACAGAGGTATTCATGTCTAAATTCTGGTTTAAACATGGTTTAAACATCAAGCTAAAACACCCATATTTTACCCCTCATTTTCTCTTGAAAACAAAAAAGCAGTTACATTTTTGATTTTGTAACTGCTTCATTTTTAAGTGGTCCCACTTGGGCTTGAACCAAGGACCCCCTGATTATGAGTCAGGTGCTCTAACCAGCTGAGCTATAGGACCTACACTTGCGTGTGTTAAAGTGGTTAGCCTTTAACGGGTGCAAATATAGTGTTTTATTGAAATTCGGGCAAATATTGGAGGGCTTTTTTTTGATGGTTCATGGGAGATACCGTAAATTTATTTACATTTGCGTGTAGATGAACTTATTAGTATAATTGATAAAATTCGTGGTGTGAAAATTTGTTTGTTAGTGATAGGAAAGACAGATGCGGAGTTTGTACGGGCGGGGATTGCCGAGTACGAGAAACGTTTGAAATATTATATCCCTTACGAAATGAAGGTGATTCCGGATGTGCGGAACACGAAAAACATGAGTGAGATACAACAAAAAGAACGTGAGGGAGAATTGTTGTTGGGGCAGTTGGAGGCGGCGGATTACGTGATTTTGTTGGATGAGAAAGGAAACGAGTATACTTCGAAGGCTTTTGCGGACTTTTTGGCACAGAAGATGCTGACAAGTATGAAACGACTTGTATTTATTATCGGGGGGCCTTACGGTTTTTCGGAAGAAGTATATAAACGTGCAAACATGAAAATATCACTATCCAAGATGACTTTTTCTCACCAAATGGTGAGAATGATTTTCACGGAGCAATTATATAGGGCAATGACTATATTGAAAGGAGAACCTTATCATCATGAATAAAGCGAGGGTGAAAAGCATGAAGAAGTTTTGGCTTGTACTATCACTTGCCATGTTCTGTTTGATCGTGGGCTCTTTGTGGGAGTTTTCTCTGAATGATTGGTCTGCGGATAAGAAACTATTTCTTTTTCAAGAACGGTTGAAATTCGAGGAGAAACGGCTTGACGAGCAGTTGCGGAAACTGGATCACGAGGGAGAGTGGAAAAAGCCGGAATGGAAAGGTAAGCAGTCAGTGCTGGTTGGCTTTAAGGGGAGTAAGTTAGTTTACTGGAGTAACGAGAGAGTGGGGTCGCCTCGTTTGTACGAGATATTGTCTGCGGGGAGTGACTTCGTGAAAATTAATAATCTTTATTTTGATGTTCGTAAACATGCCGTCGGGGATACGGTTTATTATGCGCTCCTGTTTATAAAGGAGGATTACCCGTATTCGAGTAATTACGTGAAAAGTCATTTTAACCCGTCGTTAGGTGAGAACTTGGATGATGCGAGTAAGGTGATTATTCGGGAAACGTGGGAAAAAGGAGGACAGCTCGTGTACAACCGGGACGGGAGGCCGTTGTTCAAGATCGAGAGTCAGGTGGAGCGTGGGGATGTTGTACCCACTTATTTTCTGTTGATTCCTTACATCATGTTCCTTCTCCTGCTGTTCTATGCTTACGAAATATCCTTGGACCGGGCCCGGTCGTTCCGGATGCAATTATTCCACGTGTTCGGTTTCTTTTTTCTCATTGTGTTGTTGCGTTCCTTGATGGTTGATTACAAGGTTCCGCAAGTGCTTTATTCTCTGCCTATTTTCACGACGAGTCAGATTGGGGGACGGTTAATTGTGTCGGTGGGGGATTTGTTTGTCACAATGTTCTGTCTGGCACATTATTTTTTTATTACCTTTAACAAGCTGAAAATAAAGTATGACGAGCCTCGTTTGGTGCGTTATAAATATATATTCCTTGTGGGATTCGTGATAGGCGTGTTTTTCTACACGAATTTGTTACACTTTTCGATTAACGCATTAATCGAGAGTACGCAGGTCAGCTTGAATATAGCCCGTCTTATTAATGTCGATTTCTCGTCGATCGTGGCTTTTATCACGTTGATTATTGCCGGGATGGGATTTATCGTGCTGATCAACAGTTCTGTGCGTTATTTTCAGAATTTATTCTCTATCAGTCAAGCGTTTTGGGGGGTAACTGGTGTACTTGTTTTTTGTGCAGCGCTTTGCTATTTTTTTAATTTCTCTCTGTCCCCGTTGGAGTGTCTTTTTCCGTTATCGCTTTACCTGTTGTTTATTCTGGGGGTGTATTTGATGAAACAGGATGCCCAAAAGAGTATTTTTATGATCGCACTCGTGGTGGTCTGTATTTATATCATTTTTCTGGCAAAGAGTAGCGAGATCCATCGGGAACAAGGGGTGAGGGCAAGTTTTGCGAACGAGATTATCAAGGAAAGAGATCCGATTTTTGAGCATAAATTACTAGAAGTCAATGATGAGATAAAGCAAAGCCAGAAGGCGGATTCGCTGGTGAAGGTGGGAGATGTGGATTTGTTGTCGGCTTATATTTCAAGCGAGTTGCTGGATATGACGGGATTCTACTATACTTGTAAGGCGATAATATGTGATCCTCGGGATTCGATATTGTTGACGCCTATCTCCGAAAAGTATGGTTGTGACGAGTATTACGATAAGCTGATTGATAGTTTGGGAACTCGTATCGGTTACACGTCGTTTTTCTACATAAAGGATTTTGACGGGGTAGTTGAGTATCTCGGTCGTTTTTCTTTCTCTACACCTCGGGGTGGTAGTTGCGTATATATCCGTTTCGAGTCGAAAAATCGGCATGAAGGGATAGGGTATGCCCAAATTTTATCGAGGGAGATCGGTGTGGAGAAAGAGGTGCCTTATCCTTATTCTTATGCGAAGTACAAGAATGGGATACTGGTGGATTCCAAAGGGGACTTTAGTTACCCACGTAATTTGGAGCGTTTCGGGAAGATCGAACACGCCCGTATTATGAATAAAGACGGGTTTTCGCACATGGTGATTCCCGTGGAGAATGATGGGGTTTGTATTGTGAGTTTGGGGGATGACGTGTTTGCACTCTACTACCTGAACCTGTTGTACGCTATTTTTGTCAGTGGTATCTTGACTTCTTACGGAATGTTTTTCCGATTTGACGGGGGATGGGGAAGTTTCCGGCAGACGAGTCTCACGTTGAGAATTAAAAAGAATATTATCACGTTGATTGGTGCGTTGTTCTTGATCATGACCATCATGAGTATTATCGTGAATGCCGAGAGTTTCGAACGTCGGCATAGTTCGAAGGTGATAGAGTTATCTCGGTATATAACAGATGAATTGGAGCATAATGATTGTGTGGATGCTGCGAAGTGTCCCCAGATATTGAAGAAGTTGAAAGATATGTCCGAGGTTCTTTGGGTAGATATTAATATCTATAACTGGGATGGAGTTCTCGTGGCGACTTCTCGTCCCGTGATATTTGAGAAGGGGTTTGACGGGGCTTTGTTGAACCCAAAGGCTTTTGAACAGATTGTTAAAAAAGAACAAATTAATTTTGTTCAAGATGAGAAAATCGTGGAGTTGACATATATGGCCGTGTATATGCCATTGGTGCTGGAAAATGGGGAGAGGTATGTGTTGAGTATCCCGTATTTTACCCGTGGGGAGGAGCTGAATAAGGATATTTTGCTGATCGTGGTTATTGCGGTGAATATTGCCATGATTGTGATGGTGCTTGCTTTTATCCTGTCGAGTATCGTAGCCGAGCGGATCACGAAACCGCTACAAGTGGTGAATGAGAAACTGCGTCAGATGAGGGTGGGGGGAAAGAACGAGAAGATCGTGTACCACGAGCGGGATGAAATCGGTATGTTGGTGAAGGAGTATAACGAGATGGTAGATAAGCTGGAGGCGAACGTGAAGAAGTTAGCGAAGTCGGAACGGGAGAGTGCTTGGCGGGAAATGGCCCGGCAGATTGCTCACGAGATCAAAAACCCGTTGACCCCGATGAAGTTAAATTTGCAGTTCATGCAACGCACGTTGCAGAAAGGGGATATGGAGGAAGTGCGCCAGCGGTTTAAGGATATTTCAGCTGTGTTGATCGAACAGATTGATCATATGGCATCGATTGCCTCGGCATTCTCTGATTTTGCCAAGTTACAGGAGGCGAATAACGAGTGGTTCGACCTGAGTGAACTGGTAAACGGCTGTGCAAAATTGTTCCATGAGAACGTGGATTCCATGGAATGTGATATTGAGCCGAATGTTTCCGTGTATGGTGATCGAGATCAAGTGAACCGGGTGATCGTGAATTTATTAAAGAACGCAGAGCAGAGTATCCCGGAAGGACGGGAAGGGCACGTGTTGGTACGACTGAAAACGGTGTTAGGCAAGATCATATTGCTTGTTAAAGATAACGGTTGCGGGATATCGGAAAGTATCCGGGATCGAATTTCCGAGCCTAATTTCACGACGAAGTCCGGAGGTACGGGACTAGGATTAGCGATGTCTTACAAGATTATAGAAGCGATGGGAGGTTCGATCACTTTTGAGAGTGTGGAGAATGAAGGGACAACGTTCTATGTAGTGCTGAAACAAAGCAATTGAAAATGGAGAATTAAAAGTTGAAAATGAATATATACGGTTAAAAGAGTGTTTGATTGTGGGATGAAATCTAAAATTTAAGATTTAAAATCTAAAATTCTTAAGGCGGTGTCGACTACTCGTTTGGGGAGGATGTCGACCATGCATTTCTGCCAGATGGATTGTTTGCATTTGCCATGGCCGTCTTTGGTACAGGGGCGGCAGGGAAGATCGACTTCGATGACTTCTACTTGTTTGCCTGTGGGGTAGCCGAAGGCCGTCGGGCCCATCAAGGCGATAGCTTTCGTGTGGAACAGGTCTGCGGCGTGAAGAAAACCAGTATCCCCGCTGATCACGAGGTTGGATTGCTTCACGAGGTAACAGGATTCCAATAGACTGGTTTTTCCTGCTAGGTTGTTAACTCTTTCAGGTGCGATGGCCTTGATGGTCTCGCAGAACGTGTCGCTTGGGCCTGCCAGAATGATAAAACGGTAGTCGGGCATAAGTTGGATCACTTGTTGCCAGTTACTGACCGGCCAACGTTTCATTTCCCAGTTGGCGGAAGGGACGAGCGTGATAGTTTTCGGGGTAAGCGTACGGTGAAAACGTTCCTCGTATTCTGCCGGAAAATTCCAATCACTGTAATCGGATTCAAAATTCGTGATTCCCCATGTGGCTAGTGGTTTTTGGTAAGAAATGATTCCCCGGAACGGCTTGTCGAATTTGTTTATCCGTAGTTTAAAAAGCAAGAATCGTTTCCAGCGGTCTTTGTGGCGCAAGGTGTAGCGTGGTCCTCTTGGAAAAAGGTAGTAAAGGGGTGGGAGCAACACGGCTTTCAAGATGTTGGAGCGTATGTTGCTGTGAGCATCGTAGATATAATCGAATTTCTCGGCTTTCAGTTGACGGGCCATTTGTAGTAAACCTTTGAATCCCGTTTTCTTATCGAATCCCCATACCCGGTTGATGCGTTTATCCATGTTAAGAAAGGAACCCATGTCTTTTCGGGCAATCCAGTGGATTTCAGCATTGGGGAAATGGTTCTTGATGCCGTTTACGACATTCATGCATTGGATGATGTCTCCGATGGAGCTGAACCTGATAATGAGAAATTTAGCCATATCTAAAACGAATTTGCAACAAAAGTAATAAAAATGTAGTTTATCTATCGTAAAAAGAACTATTTTCGTGTTCAGATCATAAAAAGTAATATCATGAAGAAACACATACCTAACTTGATTACCTGTATGAACGTTACGTCCGGTACGGTGGCCATTTATGCCGCTTTTCACGGGCATTTGTATCTTGCTGCCTGGCTCGTGATTCTGGCGATGGTATTCGATTTCTTTGATGGTTTCGCTGCTCGTTTGTTGCACGTGAAGTCGGAAATGGGCAAGGAACTGGATTCCTTGGCCGACATGGTTAGTTTCGGGGTGATGCCTTCCGTGATGGCTTTTTTCTTGATTCGCGATCTGGGGTATAGTGGTGGTGGATTGTTTACCGTAAATTCTTGGCAGGGAGCGTTTATGTACGTGCCGTTTCTGGTTCCGGCTTTCTCGGCTTATCGCTTGGCTAAGTTCAATCTGGATGTGCGACAAACTCATTCGTTTATCGGTTTGCCGACCCCGTCGAACGCATTGTTTTGGGTGATGTTGGTATTTACCCGTTATTATCAGGAAGAGTTTTTCACGGCGATGTGGGGTAAGCCGTGGTTGTTAGCTCTTTTCGCCTTAGTGCTGGCCATTTTGCTGATCTGTGAAATCCCGATGTTCTCGTTGAAGTTAACCAGCTTTTCGTGGAACGGGAATGCTCTTTTATATTGTTTCTTGGGAGCTGTAATAATCGGTTTTGTCGTTTGGGGTGTGAAAGCGTTATCTTGTATGATACCCGTTTATATCTTGATTTCTTGTTATGATTTCAAGAGGGTGTGGAATTGGAGATTTTGGGGGATACTTGTGGTGCTTTTCCTGTTACTGAAATGGGCGGCAGCGTTTATCGTTTTACCGGCTTATTTGATTGTGCTTATCGTGAAATTGACAGCCCGGGCAGATCAATAGCCGGGTCATAATCCACGAAGTCATAGTTCGGGGAGATCACGGCAGGGGCTTCCACGATGATTGTTTTGTTTTTCACCGGGGAGGGTTGTATGTTTGTCATGTTCGTCATGTTCGTCATTCCGTCTCCTTGGAATATGTCCTGTTGGGAGATCACCACGATTCCGGCCACGACGGCTGCCGATAAACCGAATTTGAATAAACGGGTAACGAGGTTACCGGATTCGGTGTTAATCAGTTCATTTTGAGTTTTACGGATCTTTTTCCCGTTGATAGTTACCAAAGGCAAGGATTCCATACCGATCACGTCCGGCAGGAAGTTGTGGTTCTTGGATTCGAAGAGAACGTTGAACCGGCGGTCGACCGAAAAGGTTCCGATTGTTCCGAAGTCTACTTTTTGTTTCTGGTTCAAGCGTACCTTGATTTCTTCACAAAATAGAGCCAGACGTCGTTGCGCTTTCTCGTAATCAATCTGTTCTTTACGTGCGATCCAATCAATCAGAAGACCGTCATTTTGTTTCAGGTGCTTGTTGAACATGACTTTTTTAGACGGGGGAACGATGGTTCCCGTTTTCTCGTTGATGCTTGCGGACGTGTAGTCACAAATGAACCCTCCGAATCCCGGAACGATCACGCAATCATGTAGATAGAGTAATTCTTCGATATGTTCAACATATTTATTCATACCGCAAAGGTAAGAAAAAACGTAAGGTTGTCAAACTCATTTTAGGCATTTCGGATTATTATTATTTACTTTGCTGTGTCTATTGCAGACACTCAGAATGTTATAAATTGAGATAAAATTATTGGCGTATGAAAATTTTTGTGACAGGAGGTACAGGGTATATAGGTTCCCACACGGTAGTCGAACTTCAGAAAAATGGTTATGATGTAATTATTGCTGACAATCTCGTGAATTCGAGTATGGACGTGCTGGATGGAGATCTCGGGGATACGTCCCGAGTTTGAAGAGATAGACCTTACTGATGGGGAGGTTACACGGGATTTCTTTGCCCGTCATTCGGATATACGGGCCGTGATTCATTTTGCTGCTTTGAAGGCCGTGGGAGAGTCTGTGAACAAGCCTTTGGAGTATTATTTCAATAATTTGAACTCTTTGATGAACGTGTTGACTTGTATGCGGGAATTTAAGGTGCCGAATTTGGTGTTTTCTTCTTCCTGTACGGTGTATGGGCAGGCCGATGTGTTGCCAGTAACGGAAAAAACACCTCGTCATGAGGCTGAATCTCCTTACGGGAACACGAAGGTGATGAGTGAAGATATTATTCGGGATTTGATGCGAGTGGAACCTGACATGAAAGCTCTGGCATTGCGCTATTTTAACCCGATCGGGGCTCATCCGACAGCGTTTATCGGAGAGTTACCCAATGGACTTCCCAATAATTTGATTCCTTATTTGACACAAACGGCTATCGGGATTCGTGAGCAATTGAGCGTGTTCGGTGACGATTACAACACGCCGGATGGTTCTCCGTTACGCGACTATATTGACGTGGTGGATCTGGCTCAGGCGCACGTGGTAGCTATCCGTCGGTTGTTGGAAGGGAAGAATAAGAAGAATTACGAGTTTTTCAATATCGGTACGGGAAAGGCGCTTTCCGTGCTGGAAATTATTCATGCCTTCGAGCGCGCAACTGGGGTGAAGGTGAATTACAAGATCGTGGGACGTCGTGCCGGGGATATCGAGAAGGTTTGGGCCGATACGACTTTGGCCAATAGCGAGCTGGGCTGGAAGGCTGTCACGCCGATAGAGGAGACTTTGGCGAATGCTTGGAAATGGCAGAGGACATTAGATAAGTAAAAAAGGTGGGATTTCCCCACCTTTTTCAGTCTTTATTCAACTGTCACGGATTTTGCCAAGTTTCTCGGCATATCCACGTTGCAACCTCGCATTACGGCAATGTGATAGGAGATGAGCTGTAATGGAATCACGTTCAGAAGCGGTGACAGGTATTCCAGTGTTTCGGGAATTTCGATCACGTGTTCGGCCAGTTTTTTCACCTGTGCATCGTTATCGTTGACAAGAGCGATCACGTGTCCTTTCCGGGACTGGATTTCCTTGATGTTAGAAACGATCTTGTCGTAATAATTGTCATTCGTGGCGATGGCGAAAACCGGCATATTCTCGTCGATCAATGCGATCGGGCCGTGTTTCATTTCTGCTGCCGGATAACCTTCCGCATGGATGTAAGAAATCTCTTTCAGTTTTAGCGCACCTTCCAAGGCAACCGGGAATTGACAACCTCTTCCCAGGTAAATGGCGTTTGTGGAGTCCTTGTAAATGGCCGCGATCTCCTTGATCTTGTCATTCTTTTCCAGAATCGCTTTCACCTTGTCCGGTAAGTTATACAGTTCGTTAATATATTTTTTGTACAGTTCGTCGGATAATGTCCCCTTGCGGTGACCGATCTGTAAGGCCATCATGGCCAACACGGAAATTTGGGCCGTGAAAGCTTTCGTGGAGGCGACCCCTATTTCCGGACCTGCATGAGTGTAAACCCCTGCATCGGTTTCCCGGGCGATACTTGATCCCACGACATTGCAGATGCCGATAACGGTGGCCCCGTGTGCCTTGGCGTATTTGATGGCAGCCAGCGTGTCGGCCGTTTCACCACTCTGTGAAATAGCGATAACAATGTCGTTGGCGTCCACGATCGGGTTACGGTATCGGAATTCTGATGCGTATTCCACTTCTACTGGGATTCGGGTGAATTCTTCAAAGATGTATTCGCCTACCGTTCCGGCATGCCATGACGTACCGCAACCGATAATGATGATACGGTGGGCGTTGACCATTTTCGGGATAATCTCGGAGATTCCCCCTAGATAGATTTCCGATGCTTCGGCATTTACGCGTCCGCGGATCGTGTCGTATATTGAATTTACCTGTTCAAAAATCTCTTTCAACATGAAATGCGGGAAACCGCCTTTCTCGATTTTCTCGATGTCGATGTCCACTTGTTGAATACTTAATGAAACAGGGGTGTTTTTGATCGTTTTCAAGATCATTTCGTCCCTCTTCAAGATGGCAACATCGTCATCGTTTAAGTAGATCACGTTTTTCGTGTATTCCACGATGGGTGTTGCATCCGAGGCCACGAAATATTCACTTTGGCCCACGCCGATCACGAGCGGGCTACCTTTTCTTGCCACCACGAGCTGGTCCGGTTCATTCTTGCATAAAACAACCAGTCCATATGCCCCGATAACCTTGGTCAAAGCGAGACGCACGGCATTCTCTGCGTTGACTTGGCCTTTCGTGTAAATGTACTCGATCAGGTTTGCCAGTACTTCCGTGTCAGTTTCACTTTGGAATGAATAGCCTCTGGCCTGTAATTTTTCCTTTAATAAAGCGTGATTTTCGATAATCCCGTTGTGGACGATGGAGAAAAGACCGTTCATAGAAGTATGGGGGTGAGCGTTCGCATCATTTGGTTCCCCGTGGGTAGCCCAGCGAGTATGTCCCATATCGATCGTTGCGCTGGTGTCTTCCAGTTCCATGTGATGTTCCAGGTCTTGCACCCTTCCCTTGCACTTGTAAACTTGGATGTTATTATTATGGATCAACGCAATTCCGGCAGAGTCATATCCCCGGTATTCCAGGCGTTTCAGACCGTTAATTAAGATCGGACAGGCTTCTTTGGGCCCGATGTATCCTACAATACCACACATAAATGTTATGTTTTAATGATTTATATTAATGAAAACAAGCGGCATAACAACCATTGCCGCTTGTTTATATTTTGTTATTCAATAATCTTGTCGAAAAAGTCGGAATAAGCCTCGATGTAACTTTGTTCGCCCGGGTATTCCAAGGTAGGTTTCTTCAGATCGGTGGCAAAGGTACGGAGTTCATCGTCCACGTCTTTGTGGTTAAAAATGATTCCGTCAGCGTATTGGAATGCCAATTTATTAATATTCGTGTATGTCGGGTCTTTTAAAAGTGCCACGTCTTTCCGGGCAACCCCTTCCGTGATCGCTTTTTCCCCGAATTTTTCATCTAGTTTCCCCTCGAATTTGTCGTTATAAGTAGAGAATACTACTTTCGTTTTGGAGAAAACAGGGTCATCATGATATTCTTTTTTCAGGTAAAGAGGAACCAGTGCGGTGAACCATCCTTGGCAATAGATCAAGTCAGGAGCCCATCTTAGTTTGCGCACGGTTTCGAATACTCCCCGGGCGAAAAAAATAGATCTTTCGTCGTTGTCCGGGAAAAAGTTTCCTTCCTCGTCGGAGATCGTGTGCTTACGTTGAAAATAATCCTCGTTGTCGATGAAATAAACCTGCATCCGTGCAGCTTGGATCGAGGCGACCTTGATGATTAGCGGATGATCCGTGTCGTTGATGATCAGGTTCATTCCAGAAAGGCGAATTACCTCGTGAAGTTGATTTCGTCTTTCATTGATGCAGCCGTAACGGGGCATGAATGTTCTAATCTCTTTACCTTTGTCTTGTATCCCTTGAGGTAGATATCTTCCAATATTTGCCATTTCTGATTCCGGCAGATAAGGAACTATCTCTTGAGAAATGAATAAAACTCTTTTTTTAGCCATAACTACTACTTTTCCCAAAAACCATACAAAGATAGGCATTTTGGTTCAGATTTCAAAACTACTTTGGAATAAACCTCTCTCGAAATAAACCACTTGAATCTTAAAAACGATGCGGAGTATAGGATTTTTGACTGAAAATTTTGCTTTTATGATAGATTTATATAACATTGCGAAACTCTTTTTAGGCTGTAAATTAGGGGAAGACTGTACTATGGCGTGGCATAATAAACAGGGCAAATACGGGGAAGAAAAGGTGAACCGGTATCTTTTGGATATGGGGTACACGGTTCTGGAGCGAAACTGGCGGGTGGGACACCGGGAACTGGATTTCGTGTGTCTTGACGGGGAGGTGCTGGTCGTGGTGGAGGTGAAAACCCGGGCAGATGACGATGTGTCACTTTTGGATTTACTGGATTACAGAAAAAAGAGGAATTTACAAGCTGCGGGGGCTGCTTATCTAACGAAAAAGAACATCCACCGGGAAATACGATTCGATTTGGTTGTGGTCACCGGGGCCGAAATGCATTTGGAATATATAAAAGAAGTCATTGATTTGTTTTAAAGAACCGGGTGGCTTTTGTCGTGTGTGTGGTGTGGTAGGAATATGAAAAGCCACCCGGCATAAGAAAAGTGTCAATAGGGATACTTGTGTATTATCAAAAATTGTGCTAGAAATTCGGATTTCCGGAAAAAATATCAAATTTTCTTTCGGATGGATGATTTTGTGTGAAATTTACTATCTTTGAAAAATAAAACATAAAAGAAAAAAGGATATGGCAACAGTAAAAGCAAAATATTTAGGAGATTTGCGTTTGGAGTGTACGCATTTGCAGAGTGGCACGAAGATTATCACGGATGCGCCGACAGATAATAACGGGAAAGGTGAGGCTTTCTCTCCGACCGACTTGTGTTCCACGTCATTGGCCGCTTGTGCCATGACAATTATGGGAATCTATGCTAAAAATAACGGTATCGATTTGACGGGAGCCGAGATCGAGATTACCAAAAAGATGGCGGCAGAACCTCGTCGTATTGCCGAGATTGACGTGATCTTTAATATGCCGGCTAACGGGTATTCCGAGAAGGAGAAAAAAATTCTCGAACGTGTGGCACATACTTGCCCCGTGCATTTGAGTTTACATCCGGATGTGAAACAAAATTTCGTGTTTAATTGGCAGTAATGGTAACCGGGGCTACCGGTTTGTTGGGTAGCCACTTGCTGTGTCATTTGGCACGATGCGGTGAGACGATTATCGCATTAAAAAGATATAAGAGCCACGTTGAAGAGACGATGGCTCTCTTTTCGTGTTATTTTGATTCACCGGGAGATGCTATATCCCGGGTGACTTGGGTGGTTGGAGATGTGCTGGATGGGGAATCTGTGGCCCCGTTTGTGGAAAAAGTGGATACCGTTTATCATTGTGCGGCCATGGTTTCTTTCAATGGCAGTGATCGGAATACTTTGCTGGAAACGAATATCAAGGGGACGGAGAATATTTGTAAGATTTGTTTGGAACGTGGTGTACGCCTATGTTTCGTGAGTTCGATTGCTGCTTTGGGAGACGCTCCCAACGAGAGTGTCGTGATTGACGAGAATACACCGGAGATTTCGGGATCGGTCCACTCACTTTATTCCGGTAGTAAGGGGGAGTCTGAGAAAATTGTCTGGGAGTATGTCCGCCAAGGATTGGATGTTGTGATCGTGAACCCGGCTATTATTTTGGGGGCGGGGTTACGGGGACGAAGTAGTGTCAAGTTGTTTGAACAGGCGAGTAAGGGGATGCCTTTCTACACGGAAGGCGTGAATGGATACGTGGATGTGCGGGATGTCTGCGAGTTGATGATTCGTTTAGCAAAAGATCGTGCCGTTCGGGGAGAGCGTTTCGTGTTATGCGGGGGGAATTATTCCTATCGGGAGTTGTTTACCGTGATAGCCCGTGTCGTGGGGAAACGTCCGCCTTGTATCCGGATGACCCCGTGGATGACGGGTTTGGCTTGGCGTTTACTGGCTTTCGTGACTTTGTTCACGGGAAAGAAACCGGCTTTCACGAAGGAAACAGCTCGTTCGTCTCAACATAAATCCCGTTATTCCAGCGCAAAGGTGTTGTCTCTTTTTCCCGATTTTCATTTTCACACGCTTGAAGAGACGGCCCGTTTTTTCAAAGATTTGTAATTGTGGGTCACTTGGGGAGAGCCTGGGGGGAGCGAATGGGAAATTGCCTGAAGGTCGGGATATTCATAAAGTCGTGGTTCTTTTGATTATCCGTTTAACACTCTATATTCTTCGTAAAGACGTACAAAAGTAATCGTAATAGTCTTCTCTCTCCCATCTTGCGCCCTTTTATCGCCCTTTCATCGCCCATTGTCAATAGAGCAACAAGAGGGTATGAACTTCTCTTAAAGGGTTACAACAGATTATTACTATTTCTTTCCAATTACTCTGTGGTTGGAATGTAATATCAATGGATAATTTATTAAATTCGCGTTCGATTATAATTTAGATATATATATGAGCGACAATTCCCTATTAGAGAAATTAGAGACATTTTATATTCGTTTCCGTGAGATCGGGCAGTTGATAACCGACCCGGAGGTGATACAGGACATGAATCGTTTCGTGAAGTTGAATAAAGAGTATCGTGATCTGGAACAGATCGTGGAGGCGGGAGACGAGTTGAAACGTGCGGTGAGTTCTTACGATGAGGCACAGGAAATATTGAACACGGAGACTGATAAGGAGCTGAAAGAGATGGCTGAGATGGAGATCGAGGAGCTGGATGCCAAGATTCCCGAATTGGAGTCGAAGGTGAAGATGTTGTTGGTGCCTGCCGATCCGGAGGATTCAAAGAATGTGATTCTTGAAATTCGTGCCGGAACCGGGGGGGACGAGGCTAGTCTTTTCGCGGGGGATTTGTTCCGTATGTATACGAAATTCTGCGAGTCCAAACGTTGGAAGATAGAAATAACCAATTATAGTGAAGGAACTTCCGGGGGATACAAGGAAATCGTGGCGAACATCACGGGAGATGGTGTCTACGGGATTATGAAATACGAGTCGGGAGTACACCGCGTACAGCGTGTTCCGGCGACAGAGACCCAAGGACGGGTTCATACCTCCGCGGCCACGGTAGCCGTGCTGCCGGAGGCGGAAGAGGTGGATGTAGTATTGAATCCGGCAGATATTCGGAAAGATACTTATTGTTCTTCCGGTCCCGGGGGACAATCCGTGAACACGACGTATTCCGCTATCCGTTTGACGCATATTCCCACGGGTATCGTGGTGACTTGTCAGGACGAGAAGTCGCAGTTGAAGAATTTGGCGAAGGCAATGACCGAGTTGCGTTCTCGTATTTACGCGATCGAGCATCAAAAATATTTAGACGAGATCGCTACAAAACGGAAAACGATGGTTTCAACGGGTGACCGTTCTGCCAAGATTCGTACTTACAATTATCCGCAAGGACGTGTGACAGATCATCGTATCAATCTGACGCTTTATAACTTGGCTGCCGTTATGGATGGCGAGTTGGGCGAGATTATCGAGAAATTGCAGATCGAGGAGAACACGGAGAAATTGAAGGAAAGCGGATTTTAAAGATAAAAGTTAAAAACTAAAAGATAAAAGTTAGAAGGTATGACTTATAACGAGTTATTTGAACAGGTAAAAAAGAAAAAGTCCTTCCTTTGCGTGGGCTTGGATTCAGATATAAAGAAATTACCTCAACACCTGATGGGTGCGGAGGATCCCGTGTACGAGTTTAATAAAGCTATCGTGGATGCAACGGCAGACGTGGCAATTGCCTATAAGCCTAATATCGCGTTTTACGAGAGTAACGGGGTTCCCGGGTGGATCACGTTGGAGAAAACGGTGAAATACATCAAAGCAAAATATCCCGAGATCTTCTTGATTGCCGATGCTAAACGCGGGGACATCGGGAATACGTCCGAGATGTACGCCCGTGCATTCTTGGAGACGATGGAGTTTGATTCTATCACGGTGGCTCCTTACATGGGTGAGGATTCCGTGACCCCGTTTCTGAAATACGAGGGGAAATGGGTGATCTTGTTGGCATTGACCTCTAATAAAGGTGCTTTTGATTTTCAATTCTCCGAGGAGAACTGTGTGAAATTGTACGAACGGGTTTTGCGTAAATCTCAGGAGTGGGGGAATGATCAGAATATGATGTACGTTGTGGGTGCCACGAAAGCGGAAATGTTGAGCGGTATCCGTGAGATCGTTCCGAATCACTTCTTGCTAGTTCCGGGAGTGGGAGCGCAAGGTGGTAGTTTGGAAGAGGTGGCTAAATACGGTATGAACTCTCGTTGCGGGTTGATCGTGAACTCTTCTCGCGGTATCATCTTTGCGGATAAGACCGAGAATTTTGCCGTGAGGGCGAGAGAAGAAGCCGTGAAGTTGCAACAACAAATGGCAGAATTGCTTGTTGCCAAAGGAGTGATTTAAGAGAAAGAGATGGAACTATATTTAGGAAGGTGTGTTGCTTGGCGACACACCTTTTTCATTATAGATGTAATAGCTGTGTTAACAGATAGTCCTAATCCAATTTTCATATACTTTTCGAGAATGTAATTTAAACTGTGTCAGCAAAAAAATAAATGATTAATTTTGCTAACA
>ERZ825137.3680-NODE-3680-length-16167-cov-3.954196_pt1 | contig 16167 bp, 17 predicted proteins | sample MGYA00519873_ERZ825137 | MGnify/ENA primary metagenome ERZ825137 (study PRJEB31778, sample SAMEA3449190) | human gut metagenome | biome: human gut; feature: human-associated habitat; material: faeces | place: United Kingdom | collected 2010/2012 ...
GTATGCGGTATCCGGCTGTATCGGTCTGTCTCTGATGGTGGCAATGGTAATTTCCAGCATGGTAGGAACTTTGATTCCAATGTTCTTCCATAAGATTAAAGTTGACCCGGCAGTAGCTTCCGGTCCATTGATTACTACAGTAAACGATCTGGTAGCAGTTATTACCTATTATGGTCTTGCATGGCTTCTGTTAATAGAAATCTTCCATTTGGTATAGAATTAACAGAGAACACAATATACGGATTTAAGATAAAGGGGAAGTAATGAATCAAAATTCAAAAAAAATTTTATCGATTGTTCTGCCAGTTATTATAGCAGTATTTTCTATATTTGTATTGGCAAAACCGGCATCTTTACCAACAACTTATGCAAAGACAATTGCGTCTCTCGATGAGAAAAAGACAACAGTGATGGAGCTGACAGCGGCTTCTACGGCTGTATCGGCCGCAATCACTTTGATTCCGGGAGATACGGCTACACCAATTGCAGAGAAGCTGGCAGATTTAAGTACGTATTTTCTGGTGGTGCTTTGTGCAATCTATTTGGAAAAATATATGCTTACATTGGCCGGATTTGCTGTGTTTAAAGTGATGGTACCGGCGGTGTGCATCTTGTTTATTATAAATGTGTTTCGAAAAAGTGAGGCTTGTAAGCGCCTGATGAAGAAAATTGGAGTTTTGTCGCTTGCATTGATATTTCTTGTTCCAGTAAGTGTGAAGGTATCTGATTTTATTCAGAACACATATGAAGAGTCAATTAATGAAACGATTTCATCGGCAAAAGAAATGTCAAATGAATTGGAAGATGAAGAGGATAAAAGTTTGTGGAATCGGATTACAGATGGTGCCACAAGCGCGGTGAAGAAGGTGGAACAGTCACTGAATCAGTTTGTGGAAGCGTTGGCAGTACTGATTGTAACATCGTGTATCATTCCTATTTTGATTTTGGTATTTTTTGTGTGGCTTATGAAAATGCTTCTTGGCATGGATACTAGTCCGAAAATGGTAAAGAGGAAAAATATAGATGAAATATAAGGATATGATAACGGGACGGTTCTTGAATCGTCCCAATCGTTTTATTGCACGGGTTGAGATAAATGGAATAGAAGAAACAGTTCATGTGAAAAATACGGGGAGATGCAGAGAACTCCTTATTCCGGGAGTAGAAGTTTATCTGCAGAAGTCTCGTGAATCCAAGAGAAAAACAAAATGGGATTTGATTGCTGTGAAGAAGGGGGAGCGGATTATCAATATGGATTCCCAGATTCCGAACCGGGCAGTAGAAGAATGGCTTCGAAATGGAAATTTTTTTGCAGATATGCACCTGCTGAAACCAGAAAAAACCTATAAAAAGTCCCGGTTTGATTTTTATGCAGAGTACGAAGATAAAAAAGCATTTATCGAAGTAAAGGGTGTTACATTGGAAATGGATGGTGTGGTTCGCTTTCCAGATGCACCAAGTGAGAGAGCAGTGAAGCATGTGGAGGAGCTTATAGAAGCAGTAAACGAAGGCTATGAAGCCTATCTGTTCTTTGTAGTGCAGATGGAGAAAGTCAAGTATTTTACACCGAACAGAGATACCCATCCAGAATTTGCGGAAGTACTGTTACAGGCAGAGCAGGCTGGTGTTCATATCCGGGCATTTGACTGCAGGGTAACAAACGAGTCTATCCAGATAAATGAACCGGTACCGGTCATTTTAGAGAATGAGGAATTGTATGGAGCAGTGGAACCATTGGTTCATTGGTTCAGGGAGAATAAGCGTGATTTACCTTGGAGACATCATGTGAATGCTTACCGGGTCTGGGTTTCAGAAATAATGCTTCAGCAGACGAGAGTGGAGGCAGTGAAACCATTTTACCATCGTTTTATGAAAGAATTACCTACTATTGAAGCACTGGCAGAGGCAGAAGAGGACCAGTTGTTAAAACTATGGGAAGGTCTTGGATACTACAATCGGATTCGTAATATGCAGATTGCTGCCAGACAGATTGTAGAAGACTACAGCGGTGAATTTCCACATGAATATGAGCAGATTCTTTCCTTAAAAGGAATTGGAAGTTATACAGCAGGAGCCATAGCGTCTTTCGCATTCGAGATTCCAAAACCGGCAGTAGACGGAAATGTTCTGCGAGTTGTGTCCAGAATCCTGGCAAGCAGAGAAGATATTATGAAAGCATCTGTGCGGAAACAGATGGAAGAAAATATAGAAAAAGTAATTCCGAGAGATTGTCCGTCAGATTTTAATCAGGGATTGATTGAACTTGGTGCGATTGTCTGCGTTCCGAATGGAGAGCCGAAGTGTGACATCTGTCCCTTGGCTTCCTTGTGTCGTGCAAGAAAGCTTGGATGTCAGAGTGAACTCCCAGTAAAGAAGAAGGCAAAAGACAGAAAAATAGAGCAGAAAACGATTCTTGTTTTCCAGGATGGAGAGACGGTTGCCATTCACAAGCGGGGAAAGAAAGGCTTATTAGCCGGTATGTATGAATTCCCGACTGTGGAGGGACACTTGTCAATGGAGGAAGTGGTAGAATATTGTAAATCCATTGGACTGACCCCGGTGTTTGTAAAAGAACTGCCAACTGCAAAACATATTTTCAGTCATATAGAGTGGCATATGAAAGGGTATGCAGTAAGAGTGGATGAATTAGAAAAGCAGGGACCGGAAGATTTTATCTTTGCACATCCAGAAGAAATTCAGGCGAAATATTCAATTCCGGCCGCATTTGAAGCCTATACGAAATATGTAAATATCAGGCTGGGACAAAATAAATATGAGGAATGATCAGGGGGGACTTTACAATCCCCTGATATGAAAAAATATCGCTATACTAAATCTCTTTTAGTATAGCGATATTTTTATATTTGTTTAATTGTCTGCCGTGCAAATGCCGGATGTTTTTTTCGAACCGGCTCATATGTAAATACGAACACAACATAAGCGGTAAGAAAAGCAGCGCATACATCAATGACTGAATGCTGTTTCAAAAACATGGTTGATAGAATAATCAAAACCGTTGTTACAAAAGCAGCAGGCTTCATCCATTTCTTCTGACATAGTTTTTCATCTTTGGATATTGCAATGTAGCATCCAATCGAGTTATATACATGAAGACTCGGCAATACATTGGTTGGTGTATCCGTACGATATATGAACTTCACTAGTTCGATGAAGATATTATCGCGTGTAAATACTATAGGCCGCAGATGCAAACCGTTCGGAAATACGGTACAGACTACCAAAAAGAATGTCATTCCGGTAATGAGGAATTTGGCTAATTGGTAGAAGCTCTGTTTATCTTTAAAGAAAAAGTAGAGCGCTGTAACTGTAATATACACAAACCAGAACAGGTAGGGCACAATGAAATATTCACAAAACGGTATGAATTTGTCAAGTGGTGAAGAAATCACGTAATAATTATAAGTTACTTTTTTCTCCAGCCACGCAAACCAAGGCAGATAGATAAGTCCATAGAGAAAAATCCATGCGTGACTGTACTTATATAACAACCATTTACACTTATCTGAAAATGCTTTCAAGTCATTCACTCCTTTAGTCATAGTTGAATCTGTTAGTTGCAAAATATCGGACAAAAGTCCGAAAACCATTTTAATATCAGCAGACAGTATACCACCAAATGCTTTTAGAAACAACCACCTTAATAAAACCTTTATATTTTTTAGAAGAATTTTCAAGATTGGATTAATTTTACAGAAGCTTCTTCTAAGTGCATGGAAACTGTAGTTTCCGGGAAAACGGTTTCACCATCCATATGTAAAACCAGTGGAATCTCTGATTCTAATTCTGCACTTTTGCAACGATAAATATGTACACCTTTCAAGTGCGTATGTTTTCCGGTAAATACGGTAGGCAGAATCAGGAGTGCCTGTAGTTTTGGTACATCAGCTACTACAATTAAATCTAACATATCGTCATCCGGACGGGCATCCGGACAGAATTTACAGCCGCCTCCTTCATAAGGCAGATTCATTGCAGTAGCGAAAAAGGTTTGTTTAAATTCCAGAACTCTGCCATCATCCAAAGTGATTTTCATCTTCTTTGGAGTACAGCGGATCAGACAGCTTATGGACAGACTGACATAAGCGAGTTTCCCAAGTTTAATCCGGTTTAAGAAACGTTTGAGGCGGGAGACGCACACTTCCTGACAAATTGTTGCGTCATATCCGAAACCTGAACTGACTGCAAAACGACGTTTCGTATTTTCGTATTCGGTAACTCCAAGATTCAGTTTCTGGATATGCTGCGGATGAAGAATTTGCTCAAGGGCTTCTTCATAATTTTTAGTCAATTCAAGCCCACGTGCAAAGTCGTTCCCGGAACCGATTGGAATATAACCTAATGTAATCTTCTCAGGGCAGCGAATCCCACTTACGACTTCGCCGATTGTTCCGTCCCCGCCGAGGACAACAAGGGTATGTGGCTGCTTGTCTGCCGTGATGGAAGCAGTCAGTTTTTCGGCATGTCTTTGATATTTGGTAAAATATACCTGATAGTCAATCTTTTTATCCTTTAATATAGGTTCTACTTTATTCCATACTTCTTTTCCAAAACCAGAAGAGGCATTTGGATTTACAATAAAATGGTACACGTTGTTTCCTGCTTTCTTTTGTATAATCATATGAATGAAATTGTTTGTATCTGTCCTTATTATAAGAAAATGAAAAATAATCTGCAATGATAAAAGCAGAGAAATGCCGTGTTTTCGGAAGAAAAACAACTTATAGAATCCATCTATAAATATATCATAATAAGCAATTGGACTTTTCGGTAGACATGACATATAATGAAATCACAAAGAGGTAGTCAATACCAATAATGCAAAATCCCTTCTAAAATTGAAAGGCCATTCAAGGACGCTTGCTTGAATGGTTTTTTTCATGTCTAAAACACCTGAAACCTTGATTTTACAGCATTTTCTAATGGTGGGATACCTTTCTAGTATGAAAGGAAGCCATCAATAAAAAAGACGGAATTAAAAAATTCCGTCTAAGTAATGTGTGAGAGAACGTCTGATATTTCCCTCAAAATCGGTGTTCCCATTGTGAAGACACCATTCAAATACATTTCCGATTACAATCATTCGTATATCTGTCAGAATATCGGGCAATGGAATAGTAGATTCTACGATGCCATTTTCAATTGCCCGTTTTAAATAATTTTCCACTGTCAGAATCGGGTAAGGTCGTTCCGTTCGAATGGAAGGATTTAAAGCTTGATTTTTCGGTGTATAATAATTTGCCATAAATTCTACACCCAGTTCACGGCAGTACTGCGCATAGTTCAGATAAACGTGAATAATAGCGATTTTGGCCTCATCTGCACTGGACGGCAGATCCAGTAAGTCTGGATTGATGCTTGGCTGTTCCTCAATATAATAAGAAAGCAAATCATCCTTTGTCTTGAAGTGATGGTAAAAACTTCCGTTGGATACACCGGCTTCATCACAGATATTTTTGATGGAAAGCCGTTCATAGCCTTCACGCTGAAGAATGTTTTTCGCAGCATGGAAAATCTTTCGCTTTGTTTCCAGTGATTTTTTTTGTTGTTTGGAAAGGGATTCCGTGTTTTGTTTGTACATAATAGCTCCCTGCGTTTTCTAATCTTTTAGAAAAATAATAACACATGTGGGGAAAAAATACAAGAAAACAGAGTGAACTCTGAAACTAGATATCTTATGATAAATTTATACCGGTATATTTTCAGAGGATTGTGAATCTTCTGTGGAAGGAATTGAAAAAATCCGGATTGCGTGATATGATGAGACGAGTTATTTTGGAATTGCCACACGAATGGCAGAAAATAAGTGAGGAAATTATATTATGGATATTAATCAGAAAATCACAGAAGAGCTGGGTATAAAACGTTGGCAGGTTGATGCGGCAGTTCAATTGATAGATGAAGGTAATACCATTCCGTTTATTGCCAGATACAGGAAAGAAGCACATGGAACCATGAATGACGAACAGCTCCGTAATCTGTACGAGCGTCTGACTTATCTTCGTAATCTGGAGGAAAAAAAGGAACAGGTGCTGGCAAGTATTGAGGAACAGGGGAAACTGACACCAGAACTTAGAGCGCAAATTGAAAATGCGGAAACACAGGTGCTGGTGGATGATTTGTATCGTCCGTATCGTCCAAAGCGGAGAACCAGAGCAACCATTGCCAAAGAAAAAGGGCTGGAGCCGTTGGCACTTCTGATTTCGATGCAGCAGGTGAAAGAACCTCTGGAAACGGCTGCAAGTGAATTTGTTTCGGAAGAAAAAGAAGTGGCATCTGTTGAAGAAGCAATCGAAGGTGCAAAGGATATTCTTGCAGAGCAGATTTCAGACGAGGCAGATTATCGTGTATACATCCGTGACCTGACGATGAAGAAAGGACTTCTTACTTCGACGGCGAAGGATGAAAAAGCAGAGTCAGTTTATGAAATGTATTATGAATACTCAGAAAATATTTCCAAAGTTGCGGGGCACCGCGTTCTGGCGCTTAACCGTGGGGAAAAAGAAAAATTCCTTTCAGTAAAAATCGAGGCACCGGAAGAGGATATTCTGCGATATTTGCAGAAAAAAGTGATTCGCAAGGATAATTCAATCACAGCTCCTGTGCTTAGAGAAGTGGTGGAGGACAGTTATAAGAGACTGATTGCTCCTGCAATTGAAAGAGAAATCCGTAATCTGCTTACAGAAAAAGCAGAAGATGGCGCGATTAAAGTATTTGGAAAGAATTTGGAGCAGCTGCTCATGCAGCCACCGATTGTGGGGCAGGTGGTACTCGGCTGGGATCCGGCATTCCGTACAGGGTGTAAGCTGGCGGTGGTAGATCCAACCGGAAAAGTAATCGGAACCACAGTTATTTACCCGACAGCACCGACCACACCGCAGAAAATCCAGGCTGCAAAGGATTTGCTGAAAAAGATTATCAAGAAATATCATATTACATTGATATCTCTTGGAAATGGAACAGCTTCCAGAGAATCAGAGCAGTTTATTGTTGACCTGTTAAAAGAGATTCCGGAGAAAGTGCAGTATGTGATTGTAAATGAAGCAGGAGCTTCTGTATATTCGGCAAGTAAGCTGGCTACAGAAGAATTTCCGAAATTTGATGTAGGCCAGAGAAGTGCCACTTCCATTGCAAGGAGACTGCAGGACCCGCTTGCGGAACTTGTAAAGATTGAACCGAAGGCAATCGGAGTAGGACAGTATCAGCATGACATGAATCAGAAGAAGCTTGGAGAAGCATTGGGCGGTGTTGTGGAAGATTGTGTAAATAAAGTCGGTGTAGACTTAAATACGGCATCAGCTCCGCTGCTTTCCTATATTTCAGGAATTTCAGGCACTTTAGCGAAAAATATTGTGGCATACAGAGAAGAAAACGGAAAGTTTGAAAATAGAAAGGCACTGCTCAAGGTTCCAAAGTTAGGTCCGAAAGCGTTTGAACAGTGTGCGGGATTTATGCGTATACAGGGTGGGGAAAATCCACTGGACGGAACCAGTGTACATCCGGAAAGCTATGAAGCAGCAACAAAATTATTGACAAAGCAAGGTTATACTTCAGAGGATGTTGCGGCAGGCAGGCTTGCAGGTCTTTCTAAAACAATCAGTGATTACAAAACACTTGCAGAAGAACTGGAAATCGGTGAAATTACACTTCGGGATATTGTAAAAGAACTGGAGAAACCGGCCAGAGACCCACGTGATGAGATGCCAAAACCGATTTTACGTACCGATGTCCTTGATATGAAGGATTTGAAAGAAGGTATGGTTTTAAAGGGAACAGTGAGAAATGTCATTGATTTCGGTGTGTTTGTAGATATTGGGGTACACCAGGATGGACTGGTACATATTTCACAGATAACAGATAAATTTATCAAACATCCACTAGAAGCAGTGAGTGTAGGTGATATTGTAGATGTGAAAGTGATGAGCGTTGACCTTCAGAAAAAGCGGATTCAGCTTACCATGAGAGGAATATAACATTGTTTGGATATGTCACGGCAAATGAACTTGAATTAAAGATGAAAGATTTTCACAAGTACCGGTCATATTATTGTGGATTGTGTCAAAGCCTGAAAATAAAATACGGAATTTCAGGCCAGATGACACTGACTTATGATATGACATTTGCAATTCTGTTACTGACCTCGTTATATGAGTGTGAGACCACACGAAAAGAATGCCGGTGCGCAGTACATCCGTTGAAAAAACGTGTAATATTGCAAAATGAGATAACGGACTATGCTGCGGATATGAATCTGATTCTGGCATATTTTCATCTGAAAGATGATTGGGAAGATGAGAAGAAACTGACAGCTTTGGCAGGCAGCAAGGTAGTTCAGTATAAAGTGAAAATGGTCATGGAACGCTATCCAAGACAATGTGAAGTCATACAGAAAGAACTGAGGAATCTTTCTGAATATGAGCGGCAGGAGTGTATGGAAATTGATGCACCTGCAGGGTGTTTTGGACGGTTGATGGAAGAAATTTTTGTTTATCGGAAGGACTGCTGGGAAGATAAGCTTCGTAGAATGGGATTTTATATGGGAAAATTCATTTACATCATGGATGCCTATGATGATTTACCTGAAGATATGAAAAAACACAGTTATAATCCTCTGAAAGAAATGGCAGAAGAGGATGGATATGAAGCACGTTGTAAAGAAATTTTGTTTATGATGATGGGAGAGTGTACGGCAGCATTTGAACAGCTTCCTTGTGTTCTGGACATAGACATTTTGCGGAATATATTATATGATGGGGTTTGGAAACGATATCAAAAATTACAGGAAAAATCAGCAATAAAGAAAAGCGAGGAACAATAGATGACAAAAAATCCATATGAGGTGCTTGGTATTTCGCCCAATGCGTCTGATGATGAGGTAAAAAAAGCATACAGAGAGCTGAGCAGAAAGTATCATCCAGACGCAAATATAAATAATCCTCTGGCAGACCTTGCGGAAGAAAAGTTTAAAGAAGTTCAGGAAGCTTATGACATTATTATGAAGGAACGGGAGCATGGAGGCTATCAGTCCGGAAGTTACAACGCAGGAAATTACAGCTATGGCGGAGGTTATCAGTATGGCGGTCACGGAAGCAGTCAGACTTCGGGTGACCAGCAGAGTGTAGAAATGCAGGGTGTCCGTAATTTCATCAGTAATGGAAGATATCAGGATGCATTGAACGTGCTTGGACGTATGCAGAATCGGAGTGCAGAGTGGTATTATCTGAGCGCCATTGCAAATGCGTCTCTGGGAAATAATGTATTAGCCAAAGACCATGCAGCCCAGGCGGTCAATATGGAGCCGAATAATATTCAGTACAGACAGCTCCTTAATCAGGTGAGCTGGAATACGCAGCGCTATCGAGAAAATCCATATGGTGGAAATTATGCAAATACAGATTCTACCTGCAGCACAGGAAGTGTGTGTTGCGACCTCTGGATTCTGAGCAGCTTGTGCAGATGTTTGTAAAATCGTAGAAAAAATACTTGCACAAAAGGAAAGGATATTTTATAATAGGCACGAATAATAAGGAAAATTCTTCGGGGCTGGGTGCAATTCCCAACCGGCGGTATAGTCCGCGACCTGCGCAGTATATCTGCGTGGCTGATTTGGTGTAATTCCAAAACCGACAGTAAAGTCTGGATGAGAGAAGAAAATCAGTGATGCATTCTATATTTTGTATATAAGATGCATGGCGAATATGCATTTTAGAACCCCTGAAGTTTTCGGAGGTTCTTTTTTATGCGAAAACCCTATGAGAATTTTCTCCTTCATTAAATGTTCATGTATGAAAAGGAGAGAAAGAAAATGAGTACAGAGACAATGAACAAGGTAAACACAAAGGAACAGGTTAAGAAAAAGGACAAAATGAGCGTCAGAACTATTGCTCAAATCGGTATGTTGGGCGCAGTTGCAATGATATTGATGATGTTTGAAATTCCGCTTCCGTTTGCACCGAGCTTTTACAAGATTGATTTCAGTGAAGTTCCGGTATTGATTGGCAGTTTTGCAATGGGACCAGTGGCAGGCGTCTTTATTGAACTGGTTAAAATTCTACTGAAAGTATTGATAAAAGGTTCTACAACGGCAGGTGTAGGAGATGTGGCGAACTTTCTGATTGGAATCGGCTTCTGTCTGCCGGCAGCAGTTGTTTACAAAAAGCTGCATTCGAAAAAAGGAGCAATCATTGGAATGACAGCAGGCACCCTCTTTATGACATTAGTTGGTTGTTTCCTGAATGCTTATGTATTGCTTCCAACTTATGCGACAGCATTTCATATGCCGATTGATGATTTGGTAGCAATGGGCACAGCAGTAAACGGACACATTACAAGTTTATTTACCTTTGTAGCATTCGCTGTAGCACCATTCAATTTGCTGAAAGGTGTTCTGGTATCTTTGATTGTGGCGCTTATTTACAAAAAAATCAGTCCAGTTCTCAAACAGAGCAGAGGATAAGAAAACGAATAAGACACGGGATACATACGGCTATTGTTTCCTGAAAAATGGTGTGTTATAATTGAGAAAATTATAAAGCAGAATACAGGAGGCAGAAATGGCAGTTACATTCGAAGTACAGATGACGAAAAGTGCAATGTTTGACTTTTTGTTATATGCATCATATACAAGCCTGACCGGAATTATGAATGTTGTTGTTGGGTTTGTAACATTGGGAGTGGGCATTCATAAGATTGTACAGGGAGACATTAGTAGCTCCATGATTTTCTTTATGTTTGCTACGGTTTTTCTTATTGGAAATCCGATTAATATCAAGGTTCGTGCCAGTGAGCAGGTTCTCAGAACACCGATGTTTCAGAAACCGCTCTGCTATGAATTAACAGAAGAAGGCGTACTGGTGTCGCAGGATGACCAAAGTGCATCAAACAGATGGGAAGATTTTCGTAAGGTCGTTGAGACGAAAAAATCAGTGATTATGTATATCACACAAAAAAGAGCGATTATATTTCCAAAAGAGTGTCTGGGCGAACAGTACGATGCGGCAGTAGAAATGATTTCTACACATATGCCTGCGAAGAAAGTAAAGCTTCATGGAAAGAAAGCATAGTGACAGAGGAAAGATGTATGAAATGTAGGAAAATAGAGACATATAGTGCTGAAGAAACCTTTGCACTTGGCGAGCAAATTGGCAAACAAGCCAGACCAGGGGAGGTTTATACTCTGACTGGTGATTTGGGTGTTGGGAAAACAGTATTTACACAAGGATTAGCAAGAGGGCTGGGGATAGGAGAACCTATCAACAGTCCTACCTTTACGATTGTCCAGGTATATGAAGAAGGCCGGTGTCCACTTTATCATTTTGATGTTTACAGGATTGGTGATGTGGAGGAAATGGATGAAATTGGTTTTGAAGACTATATCTATGGAAATGGTGTCAGCCTGATTGAATGGGCAAATCTGATTGAAGAAATTCTGCCGGAGAACAGAGTTGATATCAAAATCGAAAAGAATCTTGAAAAAGGTTTTGATTACAGGCAGATTACAATTACCGGCGAGCATATGTCGGAAGAATAGAAATGGGGAAAAGATATGCGTATTTTAGCAATTGACAGCTCGGGTTTAGTTGCCACTGTTGCCATTGTAGATGAAGAAAACGGAGTATCAAAAACAACGGCAGAATATACGGTAAATTTTAAAAAGACACATTCACAGACACTTCTTCCAATGCTGGATGACATTGTAAGAATGACAGAGGTGGATTTAAACACCGTTGATGCCATAGCCGTTTCCGGAGGACCGGGTTCTTTTACCGGTCTCCGAATCGGTTCGGCTACAGCCAAGGGGCTGGGACTGGCTCTTGATAAACCGTTGATTCACATACCGACCTTGGATGGACTGGCATATAATCTGTGCTTTTCAGACCGGATTGTGTGTCCGATTATGGATGCGAGAAGAAATCAGGTGTATACAGGCATCTATTTCTTCCATGGAAGCCAGATGCAAATTCTGGAAGAACAGATGGCAATTGGAATTGAAGAACTTGCGGAGAAGCTGCGCAAATATGGAAAAGAACAAGGAATCGTATTCCTTGGCGATGGAGTTCCGGTTCATCAGGAGAATCTGAAAGAAAATCTTCTGAAGGACTTGGATATTACGTTTGCGCCGGCTCACATGAATTATCAGAGAGCAGCTGCGGTGGGTACGCTTGCAATGCAGTATTATCGCAATGGGAAAATCGAGACGGCAGCAGAACACAAGCCAGATTATCTCCGTGTATCGCAGGCTGAGCGGGAGCGTGCAGAACGTGAACAGGCAGAAAAAGCAAAAAATGCATAGAGGTTATCGCTATGCTGTGTGTAGAAGAACTGAGAATAGAAGATAAAGCTACTCTTTTGGAGGTCGCAGAGCTAGAAAAATCTGCTTTTTTGGATGCATGGAGTTTAAAAGAGATAGAAAGCACGGTAAACCAGAAGCAGTCAACCTGCGCAGCTGCAAAGGAAGAAGGCAGAACTTTAGGATATTATCTCTGTTACAGCGTACTTGATGAATGCGAGATTGCACGAATAGCAGTAAAACAGAAGGAAAGAAGAAGGGGGATTGGACAATCCCTTTTTTCGCATTTACTTCAGGTCTGTAGAGAAAAGAATATAACTAAAATTCTTTTAGATGTGAGAGAAAGCAATTTACCTGCGATTCGGTTTTACGAAAAAAATGGATTTAAAAAGGATGGAATCCGCAAAAATTATTATGCGGGAACAAATCCGGAAAATGCCATTCTGATGAGTCTGAATCTGACAGAAATGTGATATGGATGTCTGATATGCAATATATGACATAAAGTATATGGTGTTTAAAAGAAGAAAAATTTCATTATATAATGGAAGATTTCGTATAAATATGAAAGAGTTTCCACTAGAAATAGTGGTTTTGTCAAGGTATAATTTTGGCGTAGTCAATGAAAAACATGCAGGAGGAAATTGTATGCGCCAGTATAAGATTTACGAAAAAGAAGAAAAGCAGATAGAGAAAATCATCTGCAATATGTGTAAAAAAGAAATAAAAATCCTAAATGGAATGCCGATAGAGGATGTATTGACTGTGGAGAAAAGATGGGGTTATTTTTCTGAAAAGGATAATGAAGTACACCGATTTGACCTCTGCGAAGCCTGTTATGACAGACTTGTCGCATCTTTTATGATTCCAGTGGAAAAAGAATAGGAGACAGAATGTTAGATGTATGTTTGCTTGGAACCGGTGGGATGATGCCGCTTCCATATCGGTGGCTGACTGCGCTGATGACAAGATTTAATGGAAGTCAGCTGCTGATAGATTGTGGAGAAGGAACTCAGATTGCCATGAAGGAAAAGGGCTGGAGCTTTAAGCCGATAGATGTGATATGTTTTACACATTTCCATGGAGACCATATCAGCGGACTTCCGGGTCTGCTTCTGACTATGGGTAATGCGGAACGCAGGGAACCCCTTACATTGATTGGGCCAAAAGGATTAGAGCGTGTAGTTAATTCATTGCGTGTGATTGCACTGGAGCTTCCTTTCGAATTGAAATTTATAGAGATTACAGAACCGGAGCAGGCTTTTGAAATAAATGGCTATCGCGTGACTGCATTTAAAGTCAAGCATAATGTGACCTGCTATGGTTATACGATAGAAATAGACCGTGCTGGAAAATTCGATGTGCAAAGAGCTATGAAACAGGAAATACCAAAGGAATATTGGCGGTATCTGCAAAAGGGTGAAAGTATGGAATATAATGGTAAAATACTGACTCCGGACATGGTTCTGGGACCACCGCGCCGTGGAATCAAGCTGACTTATTGTACGGATACCAGACCAACAGATTCCATCCGGGAACATGCTGCGGATTCCGATTTATTTATCTGTGAAGGAATGTATGGAGAAAAAGAAAAAGCAGCAAAGGCTTTAGAATATAAGCATATGACATTTCATGAAGCAGCTCAGCTCGCAAAAGCAGCAAATGTAAAGGAAATGTGGCTGACACACTATAGCCCGTCATTGACGCATCCGGAAGAATTTATGGATGAAGTGCGGGCGATTTTCCCGTATGCAAAAGCGGGAAAGGATAGAATGACAGTAGAACTGGATTTCCCAGAAGATAAGTAACTGGTGTAAGAAAGTAGAAAGAAGAGAGCAAAATGAGAGCAGAGAAAGAAAAGGATGTATTAATCTTGGCAATTGAGAGTTCCTGCGATGAAACGGCGGCTGCAGTTGTGAAAAATGGCAGGGAAGTACTGTCTAATGTGATATTTTCCCAGATTGAACTGCACACGCTATATGGTGGTGTTGTTCCTGAGATTGCGTCCAGAAAACATATTGAAAAAATTAATCAGGTAATAGAAGAAGCACTGGCAAAGGCCGGAGTGACTTTAGATGACATAGATGCTATTGGTGTCACATATGGTCCCGGACTTGTGGGGGCATTGTTGGTTGGAGTTGCAGAGGCAAAAGCAATCGCATATGCCAAGAAACTTCCATTAGTGGGAGTTCATCATATTGAGGGGCATATTTCTGCAAATTATATTGAAAATAAAGAACTTGAGCCTCCGTTTTTGTGCCTTGTAGTATCGGGAGGACATACACACTTGGTATGCGTCCAGGATTATGGTAAATATGAAATTCTCGGTAGAACCAGAGACGATGCAGCAGGTGAAGCATTTGATAAAGTCGCACGTGCTATAGGACTTGGTTATCCGGGAGGCCCTAAGATTGATAAACTTTCCAAAGAAGGAAATCCGGATGCAATTTCGTTTCCGCGAGCTCATATTGCGGATTCTGAATATGACTTTAGTTTCAGTGGGGTAAAATCTGCGGTACTCAATTATATCAATGGATGTCAGATGAAAGGCATGGAATATAATCGTGCTGATATTGCGGCTTCTTTTCAGAAAGCAGTAACGGATGTGCTGGTTGGAAATGCAATTCATGGTGTTCAGAAATATGGATTAAACAAACTGGCAATTGCAGGCGGTGTAGCGTCAAACAGTACTCTGCGTGCAGCTATGAAAGAAGCATGTGAAGATCGGGGAGTAAAATTCTATTATCCATCTCCGATTTTCTGTACGGATAATGCAGCGATGATCGGGGTAGCGGCTTATTACGAATACATGAATGGAACCAGAAGCGGATGGGATCTAAATGCGGTTCCTAATCTGAAACTCGGTGAGCGTTAATTCCAAGAAACAGGCGGTGAACAACAAATGAAGAAGCGATGTGTGGCGATCGTACTTTCGGCAGGACAAGGAAAAAGAATGGGGACATCTATCCAGAAGCAGTATATAGAACTATGTGGAAAACCAATTATCTGTTACTGCCTGGAAGCATTTGAAAAGTCAGAAATTATTGATGATGTGATCATGGTAGCCGGAGCCGGGCAGGAAGACTATGTGACAGAAGAAATTGTAAATAAATATCATTTTGGAAAAGTGCGTGCAGTAATCCCGGGCGGAAAAGAACGTTATGATTCTGTTTGGAATGGGTTAAAGGCTATTCGTGACGGTATGGTCGGAGAAGAGGCAAAAGAAGGTTATGTCTATATTCATGACGGTGCCAGACCGTTCGTAGACGAACAGATTATAAAGAGAGGCTATGCATGCGTAAAGGCAAATCGAGCATGTGTAGCAGGTGTGCCAAGCAAGGATACAGTAAAGATCGTAGATGAAAATCAATTTGCGGTCAATACACCCGTACGTAAATATGTATGGATTGTACAGACTCCGCAGGTATTTGAGACAGAGCTTATTACGCAGGCATATAAGAATCTGATGGAACATGACAGGGAAAATGTAACGGATGATGCCATGGTGGTAGAGCAGGAAATGCAGATTCCGGTGAAACTATATGAAGGTTCTTACTGTAATATTAAGATTACGACACCGGAAGATCTGGATACGGCAAAAGGATTTATTGAGCATATAAAAAGCTGACCGGAGTCTGTGAATAAGTCTTTGCAAAGAACTGTATTTATATACAAAAAATACAGGAAAATAAGAAAAATACAAAAAAATAAAAAAGTTTAAAAAAAGTATTGACGACAGCAAAAAGCTATGATAGAATACATCTTGTCGCTGAGGTGATACGGAAGCGGCAGACAAATAAATAGTTGGAGAGGTATCGAAGTGGTCATAACGAGGCGGTCTTGAAAACCGTTTGTCCGAA
>ERZ825137.3684-NODE-3684-length-16159-cov-3.336997_pt1 | contig 16159 bp, 14 predicted proteins | sample MGYA00519873_ERZ825137 | MGnify/ENA primary metagenome ERZ825137 (study PRJEB31778, sample SAMEA3449190) | human gut metagenome | biome: human gut; feature: human-associated habitat; material: faeces | place: United Kingdom | collected 2010/2012 ...
GGTCTCCTCGCATAAAAAGCCGTTGCGGCCGAAGGGGTGAGCGACGGGCGCAACGGCTTTTTATGCGAGGAGACCCCCGAGGATTTCGCCCGGGTGCTCCTGGCCGCCGCAGCCGACCGGAAGAAGCTGCACGAAGTGGGAAAAAACGCCTCGCGGGAAATTTACCTCTCCTGGGAGGACGCCATTGACCGCGCCTACCGGCGGTACGTCGAAGTGGTCGAGGCCTGGCCGTTTCCGCTGCCCTACCGCAAAAAGACCGATTGACGTTTTTTATTTGGTACGGCGCGATCCGTACGTAGATTGCCCGCTTTTACAAGGCCGGTTTTCCACAGCCCCCGTGTTCAGCGTGGAAAACTGCGCCCGAGCAAAGCAAAAACCGGTTGGAGGAGGGACGGCACATGTCGGTGTCAATTTCCATACCGCCCGGCCCCGCCGAGCTGCTGCGCCGCCTCAACGCCGCCGGATTTGAGGCCTATGTGGTAGGCGGCTGCGTTCGGGACGCTCTGCTGGGGCAGGAGCCTCACGACTGGGACATTTGCACCTCAGCCCTGCCGGAGCAGGTCATCGCCTGCTTTCCGGCGCACAACGTGTACAAGACCGGTATCCAGCATGGTACGGTGCTGCTGCGCTGGGAAGGAGAAGGGTATGAGATTACCACCTTCCGGACGGAGGGCGGTTACAGCGACCACCGACACCCAGATCAAGTCCAGTTCGTAGGCCATATCCGAGAAGATCTGGCACGCCGAGACTTTACCATCAACGCCATGGCCTACCATCCGGATACCGGCGTGGTGGACTGGTTCGGCGGCCAGGAGGATTTAATGAGCGGCCTCATCCGCTGTGTGGGCGTGCCGGAGGAGCGGTTTCAGGAGGACGGCCTGCGCATTTTGCGGGCGCTGCGCTTTGGGGCGCGGTACGGGTTCCCCATCGAGGCGGAGACCGCTCAGGCCATGCATCGGTGCAAACAGCAGCTCCACTACATCGCCCAGGAGCGCATCTTCTCCGAGCTCAAGGGCATCCTTGTCGGTGACGGTGCGGCAGAGATGCTTCGGGCACATCGGGACATCTTGACGGTCTTTTTGCCAGAGATCGCCCCCATGTTCGACATGGAGCAGCGGAATCCCCACCACTGCTATGACGTCTGGGAGCACACCCTTCACGCTATGGCCAACATCGCTCCCGACCCCACCCTGCGCCTGGCCATGCTCTTTCACGACATCGGCAAGCCCTATACCTTCGCCCTGGACGAGGCGGGCGTTGGCCACTGTATCGGCCACAGCGGCGTGGGCGCCCAAATGGCCCGGGATATCCTGACGCGCCTTCGGTGCGACCGAGAGACGATGGATGCGGTGGTGACCCTGGTGGAGTGGCACGACCGAGCCAGGCGGTTCTACCGTCCCTTCACCCTGCGCCTGTTGGCACAGCTGGGGGAGGAACGGGTGCGGCAGCTGCTGCAGGTGGTGGAGGCGGACGTCAAGGCGCAAGCGCCGGAGACGGTGCCGGCCAAGATGGGGCTGCTGCTGGTAGGCTATGCCCGTGTGGATGCCCTTCGGGCGGCAGATGCCTGCTTCCAGAAAAGCGACCTGGCCATTGGCGGTCGGGAGCTGATCGCCCTGGGCATGAAGCCCGGAGCGCCCATGGGAGTGTTGTTGGAACAACTGTTCCAGCAGGTGCTGGACGGGCGTTTGGAAAATCAGAAGGACGCTCTGCTGGCGGAAGCGGCAGAGTGGATTGCGCAAAACAGCTGACCGAACCGGTCAGCTGTTTTGCGCCTTTATTTGAGCCAGTTGAGCTGATACAAATCATTCCGCCGAGCGGGGAACAGGGGGAGCTGATTGCGGGCGTCCTGGAGCTTGGCGAAGTCCATCTGCACCAAGAGCATCTCCGGGGCATAGTCTGCCTCAGCCAGCACTTCGCCCCAGGGAGAGCAGACCATGGAGTGGCCGTAGGCGATGTAGCCCTTCTCGTTCCGGGCGGGGCAGACGCCCACAGTGAACAGCTGGGCGTCCATGGCGCGGCTGCGCAGGAGCAGCTCCCAGTGAGCGGAACCGGTGGCCAGGCTGAAGGCGGCGGGGACGATGACCGCTTGGGCGCCCGCCTTGGACATCAGCAGGAACAGCTCGGGGAAGCGGATGTCAAAGCAGACGCAGACGCCCAGCTTGCCGAACTCGGTGTCGAACAGGGTCAGCTGGTCGCCGGGGGAGAGGGTGGCGGACTCCTGGAAGTGGGGGCCGTCGTTGACGGCGGCGTCGAAGAGGTGAATTTTGCGGTGCCGTGCCACCTGGTTGCCCTCCCGGTCAAAGACAAAGCAGGTGTTATAGAGCTTCTCCCCATCTAACTCGGGGAAGGTACCGCCTACCACCCAGATGTGGTTGGCACGGGCGGCGTCAGAAAGGGCTTGCCAGACCGCACCGCCGGCGGGCTCGGCATAGGGACGGAAATACTTATGTTGATAGGGACAGCAGAACATCTCCGGCAGCACCGCCAGGTCTGCCCCCTGTTGTGCGGCGGCGGCGATCTGTGCCACAGCGTCCGCCACGTTCTGGGTCTTATCCAGCACGGTGCGCATTTGGATCAGAGCAGTTTTCATGTGGAATCCGTCCTTTCTAAACGGCGATAGAAGTATGCCGCTCCATTATATCAGATTGCCTGCGGGGACGCAATTCCCTAGACCGTGCATAGGAAGGACGGTTTTTGGTTGTATCGGAAAAAGAGTTGTGTTATACTGCAATATGTATGCGTATAAGCTTGATTGCGGATAAGGAGCGCAAAATAGATGAAAATTGTTGTATTGGCCGGTGGCCTCAGTGACGAACGGAACGTCTCCCTCTCTTCCGGCACGCTGATTACGGAAGCGCTGCGGAGAAAGGGACATCGTGTGGCATTGGTGGATTTATATATGGGCTTGGAAGGGTATGACGGAACCAGCGAAGCCCTCTTTGATGCCCCTGTGCCCGAAGAATGGAAAAAAGTGTCCCGACAGGCGCCGGACTTGAAAAAGATCAAGGCGGCACGTCAGTGGCAGAGCGAGAGCTACTTCGGCGTGGGCGTGCTGGAGCTGTGCCAGACGGCAGACATCGTCTTTCTGGCGCTCCACGGCAGCTGCGGCGAGGATGGCCGTGTCCAGGCCACCCTGGAAGCCTTCGGCATCCCCTTCACCGGAGCCAACTACCTCAGCAGCGCCATTGCCATGGATAAGGACTTAACCAAGCGTTTGGTGGCGCCCCTGGGCATCCACACCCCCCAGTGGCAGCGGGTCACCTACACCCAGGGGGACATTCCCACCCTGGTGAACGACACTGCCCTCCCCGTGGTGGTCAAACCCCTCATGGGCGGCTCCTCCATCGGCGTCTCCATCGCTCGCACTCCGGCGGAGCTGACGGCGGCGTTGGAGCAGTGCCTGGACATGGGTAGCAGCACGGTGGTGCTGGAGCAGTATGTGTCCGGTCGGGAGATCCAGGTAGGGTACCTGGTAGATCGGGCGCTGCCCTCCATCGAGATCATCCCCAAGAGCGGGTTCTATGACTATGAGAACAAGTACCAGCCCGGCGCGGCAGAGGAGATCACCCCTGCCCCTATCCCGCCAGAGTGGGAAGCGCAGCTGGCGCAGGATACCAAGACCGTCTTTGACGCCCTGGGGCTGTCCGTCTACTCTCGGGCAGACTTCATTGTGGACGAGAGCGGCACTCCCTGGTTTTTGGAGATCAACACCCTCCCCGGCATGACCCCCACCAGCCTGGTGCCGCAAGAGGCGGCAGCGGCGGGCATCAGCTATGACGAGCTGTGCGAGACCATCGTGAATGTCTCCCTGAAGCTGCGGGGAAAGCAGTGACAGAACGTCCAGGACAGAGAGAAGGAAGGATGCAGCAACTATGGAAGCAATGACATTGCGTGAGATTTTGCAGGCCACCGGCGGAACCTTGCTGGGCACTATGGTGGACTTGGACACCCAGGTAGGCTCGGTGGATACCGACAGCCGTGCCATGACCGAGGGCGCCCTCTTTGTCCCCCTGGTGGGGGAGCGGTTCGATGGTCACGCCTACATTGGAAAGTCCCTGGAAAACGGCGCCGTGGGTACCCTCACCGACCACGAGCTGGCGGATTACCGGCCGGATAAGTTCTATGTCCTGGTGCCGGACACCCTGTTGGCGCTGGGGGACCTGGCGGCTTATTATCGCAGCAAGTTTGATGTCAAGATCATCGCCGTCACCGGCAGCGTGGGCAAGACCACTTCCAAGGATATGGCCGCCGCTGTGCTCAGCCAGAAGTTTCGGGTGCTCAAGACGGATGGCAACTTCAACAACAACATCGGCGTTCCCAAGACCCTTTTCCGGCTCAGCCACGAGCATCAGGTGGCGGTGGTGGAGATGGGGATGAACCATGTGGGCGAGATCGACTACCTCACCCGCATTGCCCGTCCGGATGCCGCCATCATCACCAACATCGGTGACGCCCACATTGAAAATCTGGGCAGCCGAGAGAACACTCTCATGGCTAAGGCGGAGGTGTTCCACGGCATGAAGGCCGCTGGTCTCGCCATCTTGAACGGCGACGATCCCCTCCTGCGCAGCCTGGACGGGAAGCTGCACCAGTCCATCCTCTGGTACGGCGAGAACGACGGCAATGACTACCAGTGCAAGAGCCTGGACGAGCGATTCAGTGACCACATGGTCATGGAGACCGTCACCCCCACCGGCACTTGGCAGCAGACCATCCCCGGCATCGGCCGCTACATGATTTACCCCACCCTGGCGGCAGCCGCCGTGGGACAGTGGCTGGGGATGACCCAGGAGGAGATCGCAGAGGGCGTTGGCCACTTCGTCAACTCCAAGATGCGCATGGACACCGTCCGCTGCGGCGACGGCGTCATCGTCCTCAACGACACCTACAACGCCAACCCCCAGTCTATGCGGGCAGCGCTGGAAGTGCTGTCCAAATTTGACGGCGACTACAAGGTGGCCGTCCTGGGGGATATGCTGGAGCTGGGCGACCTGGGGCCTGCCCTCCACGAGAGCGTGGGACAGTTTGTGGTCACCTGCGGCATCGACTGTCTGGTGGCTGTGGGCACCCTGGCAGAGAATATCTACAACGCCGCCCAGGCAGGCGGCAAGGTGGAATGTTATTATCGCCCCACCAAAGAGGAAGCGAAAGCTGTGCTGGATCAGGTCATCCGCAAGAACACCATCGTTCTCTGTAAGGCCTCCCGTGGGATGGCCATGGAGGAGCTGGTGGAGTATATCAAGGAGATCCGTCCAGAGGGATAAAGAGAAAGGGAGCAGGCGGTCATGATCGAATTTTCCGTAACCAACCTAGTCAAAGCGTTTACCATCGGGGACAACATCCTGGACGGCCTGACCTTCCACATCAACCAAGGCGAGCGGGTGGGTCTGCTGGGTAAAAACGGCAGCGGCAAGAGCACCCTGTTCAAAATCCTCACCGGTGAGCTGGACTACGACGAGGGGGAAATCTCCATTGCCCCCGGCCACCGGATGGGGCTGATCTCTCAGATTCCCGTCTACCCGGAGGGCTGCACCGTGGAAGCGGTGTTGGAAACCGCCTTCCAGCGGGTGCGGCGGATCGAAAAAGAAATGAAGGAATTGGAGGAACAGATGGCCGCCGGAAACGCCAGCCGGACGGTGATGGAGCGGTATGACAAGCTCAGCACCGACTTCGAACTGGCCGGAGGCTATGATACAGCGGTGCAGGTCAATAAAATCTGCAACGGCTTGGGCATCCCCGATGCCATGCGCCAGCAGCCCTTCGCCTCTCTCTCCGGCGGCGAGCAGACCCGGGTGAACCTGGGTCGCCTCATTTTGGAGGACACCGACATCTTGCTGCTGGACGAGCCCACCAACCACTTGGATCTCCATGCGGTGGAGTGGCTGGAAGGCTATCTGAAAAGCTTTCCCGGCACCGTCCTGACCATCTCCCATGACCGGTACTTCCTGGATCAGGTGGTCACTCGGGTCATCGAGATCAACCGGGGCAAGGCGGAGTTCTATGCCGGCAACTACAGCTTCTACGCTGTGGAGAAGGAGAAGCGCTATCGGGAGCAGCTCAAGCAGTACGAGAAGGAGCAGGCTAAGATCGCCCAGCTCACCGCGGTGGCTACGGTCATGCACCAGCGGGGCACGGAGAAGATGCACAAGACTGCTTTCGCCATGGAAAAGCGCATCGAGCGCCTGCGCAGCACCGAGCGTCCCATGGCCAAGGAGCGGGCGCTGAAAATGCAGTTCTCCAGCTGGGAGTTCAACGGGGACGAGCTGTTCACCGTGGAGGACGTGAGCAAGTCCTTCGGCGGACGCACCCTCTTTGATCATGTGAGCCTGGAAGCCCACGGCGGCGAGCGCATCGCCCTGCTGGGGGACAACGGCACCGGCAAGACCACCTTCCTGAAAATCCTGCTGGGGGACGAGCTGCCCGACAAGGGTTGGGTGCATTACGGCCCCACCGTCCGCAAGGGCTGCCTGCCCCAGATCGTCCAGTTTGAGGATCCGGAGCGGACGCTGCTGGACACCATGCTGTGGGAGCAGGGTTGCTCCGCTCAGGAGGCACGAGATCGGCTGGGCGCCTTCCGGTTCCAGGGGGAGGACGTGTTCAAGCCCGTCAACACCCTGTCCGGCGGCGAGCGTTCTCGGCTGAAGCTGTGTATGCTCATGGACGAGCGCATCAACTTCCTGGTGCTGGACGAGCCCACCAACCACCTGGACATTGCGTCCCGAGAGTGGATCGAAGAAGCGGTGGAAAACTTTGATGGGGCGCTGCTCTTTGTGTCCCATGACCGATATTTCATCAACCGGTTCGCCAACCGTATCTGGATGTTGGAGGACGGGAAGATCACCGATTTCAAAGGGGACTACCAGCAGTGGCTGGCCAAGAAGGCACGGGAGGAAGAACTGAAGAACGTGCTGAAGCCCCAGAACAGTAAGAAACAGGAAAACAAAGAGAAGCGAGAGAAAAAGCAAAAAAAGCAGCCTGGCGGCACCAAAATGACCGAAAAGAAGCGCAACAGCGTGGAAAAGGAGATCTCCAAAGTGGAAAACCAGCTTCAGGAGCTGGCGGATTCCATGGAGGGGTGCGGTTCCGATTACCAGAAGCTGCAAGAGATCGCAGAGCAGCAGGCGGCACTGGAAGCCCAGCTGGAAGGCTTGTACCAACAGTGGGAGGAGTTGTCGTTGCTGCTGGAGGAGGGGTAACCCATGAAAAAAGCAAAACGACCCAGATCCATCTTCTTTCGCATCGTCATCGCGTGCCTTGCCATCCTGCTGGCTGGGTTCTGCGTGCTGGAGGCCATCATCATCACCGGCGGCCGTTCCAGCAAGGATCAGAGCGGCGACGCCCTCATTGTCCTAGGTGCCCAGGTCTACCACAGCGGCCCGTCTCCGGTGCTGAAACAACGGCTCCAGGCGGCGCTGGACTACATTGACGCCCATCCGGACGAGGATTTTCCCATCATCGTCAGCGGCGCCCAGGGGCAGAACGAGCGGGAGACTGAGGCACAGGCCATGGAGACTTACCTGGTGTCCCACGGCGTGGACAAGGCTCGTATCCATCAGGAGGATGCGTCCTACAACACCTATCAGAACCTGGAGAACAGCGCCAAAATGCTGGAATCCCTGGGCTATGACCTGGCCGATACACGGGTCATGATCGTCTCCAACAACTTCCATCTGGCACGGGTGCGGATGCTGGCGGAGCGTTGTGGGCTGGACGCAGGCACCGTGTCTGCGCCCATGCCGGAGTGGACCAGCACCCTGTTCTCCTACACCAGAGAGGCACCGGCGCTGGTGAAATCCTTCCTGCTGGACAGAGGAGGAGCCGGTTAAAAAAGACCAGGAATCAGAACAACAAAGGAGCGCCGAAATGTTCGAAAAACTCCAACAAATGGAACAGAACTACAGCATCCTTCAAGAAAAGCTGAACCAGCCGGAGACGTATGACGACCCCAAGACGGCTACCCGTTTGAACCGAGAGCTGAAGGAGCTGGAAGAAGTGGTGAGCACCTACCGGACGTGGGACGCCTGCCGCCAGAACTGCGACGAGCTGGAAGGGCTGCTGCACAGCGATGACCCAGAGCTGCGGAGCCTGGCAGGGGAGGAGTTCTATGGGGAGAAAAAGCGGCGGGAGGCGCTGGAGCGTCAGCTGCAAACCCTGCTCATTCCCAAGGATCCAGACGATGGAAAGAGCGTCATCATCGAGGTGCGTGCCGGAGTAGGCGGCGAGGAGGCCGCCCTATTCGCCCACTCCCTGTGTCGGATGTACGGAATGTACGGTGTGAAACAGGGGTGGAAGCAGGAGCAGATCAACATCAGTGAGACGGAATTGGGCGGCGTGAAAGAGGCCGTGTTTGCCCTGGACGGGGCGGGAGCCTACGCCCGAATGAAATACGAGAGCGGCGTCCATCGGGTTCAGCGGGTGCCGGAGACGGAATCCGGCGGGCGCGTCCACACCAGCACCGTCACCGTGGCAGTGCTGCCTGAGGTGGATGACGTGGAGTTCGAGCTGAACCGAGACGATCTGCGCATCGACACCTTCCGCTCCTCCGGTGCCGGCGGACAGCACATCAACAAGACCTCCTCCGCCATCCGCATCACCCATCTGCCCACCGGCATGGTGGTGGAGTGCCAGGATCAGCGGAGTCAGCTGCAAAATAAGGAAAAAGCCCTGCAAGTCCTCCGCTCTCGGCTGTATCAGCAGAAGGTGCAGGCGCAGCAGAGCGAAGTGGCCGCCCAGCGCCGCAGCCAGGTGGGCAGCGGGATGCGCAACGAGCGCATCCGCACCTACAACTTCCCCCAGGGTCGCGTCACCGACCATCGCATCGGCCTGACCCTGTATCGCCTGGATGATGTGATGAATGGGGATCTGGATGAGATCATCGACGCCCTGACGGCGGCGGAACAGGCGGAAAAGCTGCAAACTATGAGCGAAACCTAGAGAAAACTTGGTGAAACAAAGTGAAAACCAACGTGTATCACATCCCCTGTGTTCAGGGACATGAAGCGGAGATCGAAGGGGCTGCCCAGGTCATCCGAGAGGGTGGCCTGGTGGCCATCCCCACCGAGACTGTCTACGGCTTAGGCGCAGACGCCTTGAATGAAAAAGCTGTGGCTGCTATTTATGAAGCAAAGGGGCGTCCCTCGGACAACCCCCTCATCATCCACGTCCCCGGCGCCCACTGGCTGGAACGCTACTGTGTGAATGTGCCCCAGGCGGCCTATGACCTGGCGGAACAGTTCTGGCCAGGCCCCCTGACCATGATCCTGCCCCGAAAGGACAACGTGCCCGATCGAACCACAGGCGGGCTGGATACGGTGGGGGTGCGCTGCCCCGACCATCCGGTGACCTTGGCCATCATCGAAGCCGCCGGCGTGCCCATCGCCGCCCCCAGCGCCAACACCTCTGGCCGTCCCAGCTGCACCAATGCCCAGGACGTGCTGGAGGACATGAACGGCAAGATCCCCGCCATCGTGGACGGCGGCCCCTGCGCAGTAGGGGTGGAGTCTACCATCTTGGATTTGACCGTCACCCCACCTCAGCTGCTCCGTCCTGGCGGAATGCCTTTGGAAGCCCTGGAAGGGGTGGTGGGGGAGATCGCGGTAGACCACGCGGTGACCGGCCAGTTGAAGCCCGATGAAAAGCCCCGTGCCCCAGGGATGAAGTACCGCCACTATGCCCCTCACGCCAAAGTCACCGTCCTCACTGGTGACGGAGCAAAGACGGCGGCATATATTCGAGAGAAGATCACACCCGGCGCTGGTGTCATCTGTTTTGACGAGTATGCGGAGCTGTTTCCCGATTGCATTACCCACTGCCTGGGGCCGGAAGGGGACAAGGCGGAGCAGGCACGGCGGGTCTTTGACGCCCTGCGGGAGTTTGACCACACGGACGTGACGGAGATCTATGCCCAGTGCCCGGACGATACCGGGTTGGGTCTGGCCATCGGAAACCGGCTGAAAAAGGCGGCGGGGTTCCATGTGGTGAATTTGAAACGAGAGAGAGAGCATCCTATGAAGATCATTGGCATCACCGGCGGCACCGGCGCCGGAAAGACCAGCGCCCTGCATGTGCTGGCGGAAATGAATGTGGAAATTTTGGACTGCGACGTGATCTATCACCAGCTCATCCAAACCAGTCAAGCCCTGCGCACCGCCCTGACCGAACGGTTCGGGGACGTGTTCTGCGCGGACGGTTTGGATCGGCAGAAGCTGGGCAATCTGGTATTCCAGAACCCAGATGCCCTGGCTCAGCTCAACGCCATCACCATGGGCTTCGTGGAAGCGGAAGTCCATGCCCGAATGAAGCGGGCGGAGGCCGCCCATCGCATCGGCGTAGCCATCGACGCCATCGGCCTGCTGGAGTCCGATGTGCGCTACGAATGTGATGTGCTGGTGGCCATCACCGCTCCGGCGGAAGTGCGCTGCAAGCGCATTATGGCTCGGGAGGGCATTGGAGAAGAATATGCCTGGAATCGGGTGAAAGCCCAGAAGGATGAGGGCTATTTCAAAGAAAATTGTGACTATGTGCTGCCCAATGACAGTACCGAGGAGGTGTTCCGGATGCGAGCAGTCGCACTGTTTACCAAGGTACTGAATCAGTGAGGGACATCAAAAAGGAGGAACCTTTGATGAGCGCAAAGAGAAGCGATGCCCTGCTGCACAAGCGGGAGAATGGCTATCGCAGCCTGTCTGCGGAGGAGAAGGCGGCGATGAACGCCTACTGTGAAGATTACAAGACTTTTTTGGACAAGAGCCGTACCGAACGGGAGGCCGTCCGTTATACCGTCCAGCTGGCAGAAGCCCGTGGCTACCGCCCCTATCACCGAGGGGAAGCCTTGAAACCAGGGGATAAGATCTATCGGGTCAACCGAGACAAGGCCATCATGCTGGCGGTCATGGGCTCCGAATCTTTGGACAAGGGCGTGAACATCGGCGCCGCCCACATTGACGCCCCACGACTGGACTTGAAGCCCAACCCCCTCATCGAGGACAGCGAGTTTGCCCTTTTAAAAACCCACTACTACGGCGGCATCCGCAAATACCATTGGGTCTCCATCCCCCTGTCCCTTCGGGGCGTGGTGGTGAAACGGGACGGTACCAAGGTGGACGTGGTCATTGGCGGCGAGCCTGGCGACCCCCTCCTGACCATCCCCGACCTGCTGCCCCACCTGGCGGATAAGCAGGCCAAGGAACCCCTGTGGCAGGCCATCAAGGGGGAAGATCTGAACATTTTGGTGGGCAGCGAGCCGTACCCCGACCCGGACGAGAAGGACGCAGTGAAACTGATGGTACTGGACATCCTGAACCAGAAGTACGGTATGGTGGAGGAGGACTTTTTGTCCGCCGAACTGTGTGCCGTGCCTGCCTATCCGGTGGCGGATGTGGGCTTGGATCGCTCCATGATCGGCTCCTACGGCCAGGACGATCGGGTGTGCAGCTTTGCCGCCTTGCAGGGGCTGTTTGACGCAGAGGAGACGTTGAAACGCACCGGCGTGTGTATGCTGGTGGACAAAGAGGAGATCGGCTCCGTGGGCATCAGCGGTATGCAGAGCCGCGCCTTTGAGTACTTCATGGAGATCCTGTGCGACGGCCAGGGGGTCAAGCTGAGCCACTGCTTTGCCAAGTCCTTCTGCCTGTCCGCCGACGTTTCCAATGCCTTCGATCCCAATTTTGCCGAAACCTGCGACCGCCGGAACAACAGCATGCTGAATTACGGCGTTTCCATCTGCAAGTACACCGGCTCCCGTGGCAAGGGCGGCGCTTCCGATGCCTCTGCCGAGGCCATGCAGCATGTCCGGTCTACTTTGGATGCTGCCGGCGTGAAGTGGCAGATCGCTACCCTGGGCAAGGTTGATCAGGGCGGTGGCGGCACCGTGGCTGCCTACATGGCAAACCGGAACATCGTCACCGTGGATGCGGGCGTTCCCGTGCTGTGTATGCATGCTCCTCTGGAGATCGTCAGCAAACTGGACTGCTATGAGACCATGAAGGCCTGCAAGGCAATCTATCTGGCATAAAAACGTCTGTCCGGGCGAGAGAATTATATTGGGGTTTCGCCGGGGGCTGAGCGGCTCCCGGTGAAACCCTGTTTTTCGGAATTCCTATATCACCCGAAACGATCGGTCTATTGGAGGATTGTATGGAGAAAAAGGACACAGAGAGCTCACTCTGTAAAAAATACTATGACCGCCTGTTGACGGCCTGGCCCCATATCCCAACGGTTGTTTGCGCAACGCTTGTGTTTGGCGTGCTGGCCCACGGATCCGCGCTCTTTAACAAATATTCCATGGTGGATGATCCCCAGTACCTGTTTGGCATGGGCTACACCTTTCGGTCAGGGCGTTGGTTCCTGGGAATACTGGGCAGTCTTGTGCGTTGGTTCACGGGAAGCCCAAATTTCAGCCTGCCGCTTTACAGTGGCATCCTATGTCTGGCTGTGCTGGCGCTGTGCGCCTGTGTGCTGATCCCGCTGCTGGGGTTCACGAAAAAATGGGAATGGATCCTGACGGCTGGCCTGATGACGGTTTTCCCGGCGGTCACAGGCTATTTTGGCTTCCTGTTTACTGCGCCCTATTACCTGGTCGGCCTGCTGCTGTGCCTGCTGGGCTGCAGCGTACTGTGCCGTTATCGCAAATGGTGGGCTTATGTTCTGGGCGTAGTTCTGTTGGCGCTCAGCACAGGAACCTATCAGGCATTTATTCCAACGGCTCTGTGCGTTATGCTGCTGCATTTCCTGCGGAAGCTGACGCTGGCGGAGAATTGGGGCTGGAAGGACCTGGTAAAGGATATTTTGTGGTATGTTTCAGCGTGCCTCGCGTTTCTGGCCCTGTACAGCCTGATGAGCAAGCTGTGCCTGGCTGTGACCCACGAGACAATGACGAGCTACAAGGGCCTCGACGATCCTTTTGCCGGCGGGGTCGGGATGTTTGTCCAAAGAATCAAATTGGCGTATTATCTGTTTCTCATCCCCAGAGGCTCTACTCGGTCTGCCTATATGTTCCCGTACCGGCTCCATACGCTGTATTATATTTTTTTGGTGGTGCTGTGTGTTGCTGCGCTGCTGTATTTGGAACAGCTGTGGAAGAGGAGCAGGGTACGGGCCTTGTCTGGGCTGCTTGCCCTGGGCGTGCTCCCCATGGCGCTGAATTTTGCCCATGTTATGGTGGACGCGGAGATCGTCCATTCTCTGATGGGCTACAGTCTGGTATTTTTCTGGCTGCTGCCCTATTGCCTGCTCCGCTGGGTCCGGCCCGTGGAAAAATGCGCCGTGCTGAAGCGTACGCTGAGCCGTGTGCTCTGCGTGCTCCTGGCTGTGGTGTGTCTGCTGTACGTGCGCCTGGATAATACGGCGTATCTGAAGGCGGAAATCTACCAGACCAGAACCATCCAGTATTTTACAACGCTGACGGCGCAGATCAAGAGCCTGGATGGCTACAGTGGGGAAATGAAGGTCACCTTTGTCAACAAGGACTTTAACCGGGATCCGACCTTCCAGGAGATCCAGGAGTTTACGGATTTCCTGATCGAACCCTTTGCCAGCTGGAAGTCTGAGCTGACAGCCCATTCCTTCCGGGAGTTTTTGAATATGTGGTGCGGCTTCAATCCGGAAATCGTAGATGAAGAGGCCTATGCCGATCTGCCGGAGGTGCAGGCAATGCCGCACTATCCGGAAGCGGGATCGATCCGGATCATCGGAGATACGGTCGTGGTCAAGTTCTGAAAATGCAGGCAGCGCCGCTGCCCAAATGAATCTCCGCAGGGTGGGGCACCACCCTGCGGAAAAATGCTTGACAAATGCCTGGCAATGCTGTAGAATGTTCCTGCAATTTTATAGGACAGTTCGTAACCATCCTGTCGGTAAACAAAACTAGGATCAAAAATGGACGTATTTGCGTGCATTTTTTCTTTGGATGGGCGCATTTTGCGTCCATTTTGTTTTTTGCGTGGGTGGAATTGTCCGCCCATTTTTTATTATTAAAGGAGAAAAACATGAACAAAACCCGTTACCTGACCCAGGCTGCCATCATTGCCGCGCTATACGCTGTGCTGACCCATATGCAGAATCTGCTGCTGCCCGGAACGACCACCTGGGCCATCCAGATGCGCATTTCCGAGGCCATGACCGTTCTGGCCTTCTTCACCCCCGCAGCCATCCCTGGCCTGAGCCTTGGCTGCCTGGTGTTCAACCTGACCTATGCGGGCACGCTGCCTCTGGACTTCCTGGTGGGCACCCTGGCAACCTTTTTGGCGGCTCTGGCTATGTGGAAGACCCGGAATATGAAAATCGGGAAGCTGCCCCTGCTGGGGCTGGTGATGCCCGCCGTTACCAATGCCTTCCTGGTGGGCTGGGAGCTGACGGTCTATATTGGCGGCGGCTTCGGCATCAATGCTCTGTATGTGGCCCTGGGTGAGCTGGCTGTGGTGCTGGTGCTGGGCACGGCGCTGTACTTTGCCATTACTGCCAGGAGCCTGGACAAGAGCGTCCTGGCCCTGGGCTGAGGCAGTGCTGCACACATATTTCTCATAAAACGGTAAAAAAATATCGACTTGGCAAGATTCACATGGTTTTTCCTCATTTTTTGGAAATTCTGTGGTATCTGCTTTCTTGACGGATTCGGTCAAATCGTGGTATAATCAACCTATCCAATAAGAACCCTTATGACTGACGGATAAAGTGGAGCACCACGTGGAGTAAGGGAAGAATTTTTGCCGACCGTCTGGGCTTGCTTGCGTTCCTATATCAGGAGGGTGAGTGGGCCCTTTTTGCTTTTTAAGGAGGTAAAACAATGAAAAAAGTTGGAATTATCATGGGAAGCGACAGCGATTTGCCGATTTTGCGCAAGTCCATGGATGCCTTGAAGGAGCTGGACATTCCCTTTGAATGCCATATCTTCTCGGCCCACCGCACCCCGGCAGAGGCAAGGGACTTTGCTCTGAATGCCCGGGCCAATGGGTTCGGTGCGCTGATTGCCGCTGCCGGTATGGCGGCCCATCTGGCCGGGGCCATTGCCGCCAATACCACCCTGCCCGTTATTGGTATCCCCTGCAAAGGGCCGGTTCTGGACGGCATGGATGCCCTGCTTGCCACGGTACAGATGCCCACGGGCATTCCCGTTGCCACGGTTGCCATCAACGGCGGCACCAATGCAGCCCTGCTGGCTGCCCAGATTTTGGCGGTTTCCGATGAGGACCTTGCCCGGAAGCTGGACGAAAAGCGGGCAAAGGACGCAAAGAAGGTCCTTGAAAAAGATGCAGCTCTGCAGCAAGAGCTGAACGTATAAAAGGAGGAATACCATGGGCGGTTTCTTTGGCGCGGTCTCCAAGCGGGACTGCATTCTGGACGTATTCTTCGGCACGGACTACCATTCCCACCTGGGTACCCGCCGGGGCGGCATGGCAGCCTACGATTCCCAGCTGGGTCTCCAGCGGGAAATTCACAATATTGAAAATTCTCCCTTCCGTACCAAATTCGACGGCATTCTGAACGAGATGAAGGGCACCAGCGCCATCGGCTGCATTTCCGATACGGATCCTCAGCCTCTGCTGATTCGGTCCAACCTGGGCACCTACGCCATCTGCACCATCGGCATCATCAACAACGCAGAGGCCCTGCTGCAGCAGTACCTGTCCTTCAGCGGCGGCCATTTCGATGCCATGAGCGGGGGAAAGGTCAACTCCAATGAGCTGATCTCCGCCCTGATCGATCAGAAGAGCTCCTTTGCGGAAGGAATTCGTTTTGCCCAAGACCTGATCGAGGGGACGGCCTCCATTCTGATTTTGAAGGACGACGGCCATTTGATCGCCGCACGGGACAAGCTGGGCCGCCTGCCCATCATCCTGGAAAAGAATGAGGATGGCTTCTGCGTTACCTTCGAGGACTACGCCGGTGAAAAGTTGGGCTATACCTATTGCCGGGAGCTGGGTCCCGGCGAGGCGGTGGAGCTGACGCCGGAGGGGGAGACCGTGCTGCTGGCGCCCCGGAAGAAGAAAAAGATCTGCGCCTTCCTCTGGTCCTACTATGGCTATCCCACCTCCTGCTATGAGGGCAAGAATGTGGAGATCATGCGCTATCGCAACGGCCGGATCATGGCTAAGGCCGACAAGGAAAACGGCATTGCCCAGGATATTGACTATGTGGGCGGCGTGCCGGATTCCGGAACCCC
>ERZ825137.3690-NODE-3690-length-16148-cov-4.517927_pt1 | contig 16148 bp, 10 predicted proteins | sample MGYA00519873_ERZ825137 | MGnify/ENA primary metagenome ERZ825137 (study PRJEB31778, sample SAMEA3449190) | human gut metagenome | biome: human gut; feature: human-associated habitat; material: faeces | place: United Kingdom | collected 2010/2012 ...
TCTCGCCGTACAGCTCGTTGAAGCGGCGGACGATCTCGCGGGCCTGCTCCAGCATAGGCAGCTGGTCCTCGCCCACAGGCACGGTGTCGGCCATGAAGGCGGTGATGTCCGCCGTCTGGCTGACGGGGTAGGTCAAAAAGCCCATAGGGATGCTGTGGTTAAAGCCACGCAGCTGGATCTCCGCCTTGACGGTGGGGTTTCGCTCCAGACGGGCCAGCGTCACCAGATTCATGTAGTAAAACGTCATCTCCGTCAGCTCGCTGACATGGGACTGCACGAAAATGGTGGACTTGGCGGGGTCGATGCCGCAGGCCAGATAGTCCAGCGCCACCTCCATGATGTTGTCGCGGACCTTCTGGGGATGGTCGAAGTTGTCGGTGAGTGCCTGCGCGTCGGCGATCATGAAGAACAGCTTCTCGAAGCGGCCACTGTTCTGGAGCACGACGCGGTTGCGCAGGGAGCCCACATAGTGGCCTACGTGGAGGCGTCCGGTAGGACGGTCGCCGGTGAGGATGATCTTGCCCATACTTTCAATTCCTTTCTATATGTCAGATATTTCCTGTTGGTAAAACAAAAAACGTCCTGTCCCATGGAATTCCATGGGACAGGACGTACAATACGTTCCTGCGGTACCACCCAAATTGGCAAAGCGCCCGCTCTGCACGCACGATCATGCGCTCCGCCGGGATAACGGCCGCGGCTGCCGTCGGGTATTACTCACCTGTTCAGGTTTTCTCCCCGCCCTCGTAAGGCCATTCGCCGTACATTCCGCTGCCGCGCTCCCACCAATGCGCCGCTCTCTGAAAGGTTCCTGTACGGGTACTTCTCTTACTCAACGGTTTGGAATATGACGCCATTGTAGCATCTTTTCCGCAGATGTCAAGAGATTTTTTCACAGCGCCCGTAAAAATTCCGGCTTCAGGTCCCGCCGCCCCTCCAGCGCGGCCCGGATCTGGGCCAGCAGGGCCTCGCGGTCGCCGTTGAGAGTGCCCTTCAGCGTCAGGTAGTTGCTGGCATGGTTGGCGCGGAACACGGTTCCCTCGCTGTCCACGTGCTGCAAAAACAGCTCCGTCTCCTTCAGCACCTCCAGCGGGCCCAGCACTGTAAAGCTGCCGTCCTTGACCCAGCCCTCCAGCGGCGTGCCGTGGGACACCATCAGCGTCAGCAGCCCCAGATAGTCGGGCTTCATCTCGCTGACGGCTCTGGCGGTGTCCAGCGCATGCTGCTGCCACAGCTCCACACTGCCAAGGCCGGAGATGGCTGTCACGGACAGCGTCAGACCGCAGCGTTTGGCCTTCTGCCCCGCCGCCACGATGGCTGCGGCGGTGTGGCCCTTGCGCATCCGCTCCAGTACCGCGTCGCAGCCGGACTCCAGCCCCATGTATACCATTTTCAGTCCCTTCTGCCGCAGCAGGCGCAGGTCGTCCTCGCTCTTCACCTGCAAGCTGGCCGGGGAGGCGTAGCACGTGACCCGTTCACACTCGGGGAACAGGCCGTACACCAGCCCCAGTATCTCCACCAGGTCCTCCGTGCGGCGCATCAGGGCGTCGCCATCGGCCAGAAAGACCCGGTCCACCCGGTGGTAGACGCGGCGGGCCAGCTCGAAATCCTCCCGTATCTCCTGCATGGGACGCATGGAAAAATGCTTGTCGTCGTACATTTCACAGAAGGCGCAGCGGTTGTGGCTGCACCCGTAGGTCACCTGCACGATGAGGCTGTACGCCTCGCTGGGCGGCCGGTAGACCTTGCCTTTGTAGCGCATGGGATCACTCTCCTTCCGCTCTATTATGCCACGGTTTCCATCGTTTGAAAAGAGGCATCTTTCCGTATCCGGCGGCATAGGGTGGGACATCTCAACAAACGAGGTGTTCGATATGGAACTGAACTACAACCGCGTCCATCTATGCGGGCAGGCGGAGGACGTGCCCGCCCTGTCCCACGTCAACCACGGCTGCGCCTTCTACAAGTTTACGCTGGCGGTGATGCGCCTGTCAGGGCAGGCAGACCGCCTGCCGGTCATCGTGCCCCAGACGCTGCTCCATGCTGTACCGGTGGCGGCTGGGGCCACCGTTACCGTCATCGGCCAGCTGCGGTCCTTCAACAACAAAAGCGGTCAGGGCAGCCGCCTGGTGATCTCCGTGTTCGCCCACCAGCTGACCCTGGGCGGCGAGAGCCCCTTTAACCAGATCCAGCTGTCCGGCATATTGTGCAGGACACCCACGCTGCGGCGGACGCCGCTGGGCCGCGAGATCTGTGACATCATCCTGGCGGTGAACCGCCGGTACGGACGGGCGGACTACCTGCCGTGCATCGCCTGGGGCGCGGTGGCGGCTCAGGCGGCGGACATGCGCACCGGCCAGCGCCTCACCGTGGAGGGCCGCGTCCAGAGCCGTGTCTACACCAAAAATGACAACGGCGTCCTGACGGACCGCACGGCTTATGAGGTGTCCATCATGCGTCCTGCGGAGATCGAGGAATTTCTTGTACATATTCCCCGTTGAAAACGGGAATCACCAGTGTTATGATAGATTTAACGTCAGATTTTACAAGAGATTTTACGAAAGAGAGATAGATCCTCATGCAGCATCACCTGCACTTCCCTTTTCATCACCACAAGCCCTATGCCGCCCGGTACGACGTGGACATGACCCAGGGCAGCACCACGGGACACCTGATCCGTTTCGCCCTGCCGCTGCTGGCAGGCAACCTGTTCCAGCAGCTTTACAACATGGTGGACACCTGGGTGGTGGGCAATTTCGTCAGCAATGAGGCGTTCTCCGCCGTGGGCACCGTGGGGCCCATTATCAACACCCTCATCGGCTTCTTTCTGGGAATGTCCAGCGGCGCCGGCGTGGTCATCAGCCAGTATTACGGTGCGCACCGGCCGGAAAAGGTACATCAGGCGGTACACACCGCCATTCTCCTGACGCTGCTGCTGGGCGTGGTTTTCACCGGCGCGGGCATCGCCATGACGCCGCTGATGCTGGACCTGATGAAGACCCCCGCGGAGGTGGCGCCGGACCAGGCCACGTACCTGACCATCTATTTCGCGGGCATCATGGGCCTGCTGCTGTACAACATGGGCTCCGGCATCCTGCAGGCTGCCGGTGACTCCCGCCGCCCCTTCTACTTTCTGGTGGTGTCCGCCGTGGTGAACACGGCGCTGGACCTGCTGTTTGTGCTGCAATTCGGCATGGGCGTGGAGGGCGTGGCCTACGCCACCATCATTGCTCAGGCGGTATCCGCCATACTGACCATGATCGTGCTGGTGCGCTACGACGGCAGCATCCGGCTGGAGCTGCGGAAGCTGCGGTTCCACTGGGACATGCTGAAAAAGATCGTGTCGGTGGGCATCCCCGCCGCGCTGCAGATGGCCATCACCGCCTTCTCCAACGTGTTCGTGCAGGGCTACATCAACCACTTCGGCGCGGACTGCATGTCCGGCTGGACGGCCTACACCAAGGTTGACCAGCTGGTGATCCTGCCGGTGCAGTCTCTGTCCATGGCCTCCACCACCTTTGTGGGCCAGAATCTGGGTGTGGGCAACGTGGCGCGTGCCAAGGGCGGCGTGCGCCGTGCGCTGCTGCTGTCCTTCGCCGTCACCGCCGTGCTGCTGGTGCCGGTGCTGCTGCTGGCGCCGGGCCTCACCTCCTTCTTCAACAGTAAGGCCGAGGTGGTGTCCTACGGCGCGCTGCTGCTGCGGCTGCTGTCACCGTTCTACTTCTTCTTCTGCATCAACCAGATCTACTCCGGCGCACTGCGGGGCGCGGGCAACAGCCGTATGCCCATGTTCATCATGCTGGGCTCCTTCGTGGTGTTCCGCCAGATCTACCTGTATGTCATGGCCAACTACATCTCCAACGAGATCGTGCCCATCGCTCTGAGCTACCCCGCCGGATGGTTCGTATGCAGCGCCGCCACCCTGCTGTATTACACCCACTGCAAGTTCGACCACTATCGCCTGGTGGAGGATGTGTAAATGGACAAGTGTGAATCCTGCGTGTTCTACCTCTATGACGAGGAATACGACGACTACGTGTGCGACATGGACCTGGATGAGGACGAGATGGCCCGCTTCCTGGCGTCGGACACCGGCAGCTGCCCCTTCTGGCGGCCCGGGGACGACTATCTCACCGCGCGGAAGCAGTAACATACAGCAAAAGAGGGGAGACAGCACATCCGCTGTCTCCCCTCTTTCATCTGTACCGCACGCAGGCCCTCCCGCGGGATGCCGCGCCTTGTGTGCGGCGTCCCGCGTCAAAGCGGCGCGTCCGCAGCGGCGCCCGGCGCGGCACATCCCTGCAAAACGCAAGAGACGCGGCCAAAGGCCGCGTCTCTTTTCTTCCCCCATGGGCAAGACTCCGCTCGTTATACCCCCCAACAGGCGGAGCAGCAGAAAAAGCGTTACTTACCGGACTTCTTCCGGCGGCGCAGGCCCGCAGCACCGCTGAGGCTCAGCACAGCCGCGGCCGCATAGGCGGCGATACCGGCATCGAAGGTCTTGGGCGACTGGGCCGCGCCGTCGGCGCCGTTATTGGTGCCGTTGCCCTTGTGGTTGTGCCGCTTATCGTCCGGCGTAGGCACAGGCGGCTTGACGGGATCGTCCGGCGTAGGCACAGGCGGCTTGGGACCGTCATCGTCGTCGCTCTTAACGTCCTTCCACAGCGGCGTCACGCTGACATCGTGCTCCACCACGTAGGTGGTGCCGGCCTCGTAGGCCACGCCGTCGATGATCCACTTGTCGAACGTCTTCTTGTCGGGAGCCCGGAAGCCCATGCTGTCCCAGTCGGAGCGCAGGGTGTAGTTCTTACCGCCCTCGGCGCGATCCATGGCCAGAGTGCCGCCCACCTCGGTATCGTAGCTGACGGAGTAGTACACCGTCACCGTACCCTCGGCCTCGGTCTCGATAGTACCGGCATAGCCCTTCGCCGTGATGCGCACGGAGATGGTCTTGCCGATGTCCTCGCCGGTCAGCTCGTAGGCAGCCTCATCGGCGCCCTCGATGGGCTGGCCGTTCCGCAGCCACTGGTAGCGCAGGTCAGCGTTGGGCATGCCGCTGGTCTCGGCAGTCAGGGTCTCGCCGCGCTCCAGCTTGCCGTTGATGGCCACCGTGCCGGTGATATCCGGTAGAGTGCGCTGGTAGCCGCAGGTATCGCAGATGGTATCATCCGCATCGGTGTAGTCGTGCTCGGCCTTGTCCTTGGTATAGCCGCAGCCGTCCACCGTGCAGGTGTGCCAGTGATACGTGTCGTCGCTGTCCCAATCCTCGGTCCAGACGTGGGGCTGCACCTCGTACTGGGCATAGTAGGTGACGTTGCCGGTCACGGTCTCGGCCACATCCTCCACCGCACCGTTGGGCGTGGTGCTCCAGCCCAGGAACACGTAGCTGTTGTCCTCGTCCGTCTCCTTGTCCGCGCCGGGCGCCTGAATGGCGGTGCCGTAGTCCACAGCGCCATCGGTGCAGCTGCCGGTCAGGCTGCCGCCCTGGGCGTTCCAGGCCACCGTGTACTGGTTGACGGTACGGCTGAAGATGGCGGTAATGGTGGTGTCATCCGTCACGGTGTAGGTGCCGTTAGGCGTGCTCCACTTCTCGAAGACGTAGGTGTACTGGGCGGTGTTGGCGCTGGCCACCGCGGCCACCGTCACGCCCTTGACGGTAACGGTGCTGCCGCTGACGGTCAGATCCGCCCCCTCCGGCACGCGGCTGACCGCCTGCACGGGCGTCACCATGCCGTACTCGGCCTCGTTGACCTCGAAGGACACGGTGAAGTAGTTCACGGTGCGGTCATGGCCGCAGGTCAGGCACTCCGTGCCCTCCAGGCCGTCATAGACGTGGGCCTCTCTGGTGGTCATATCCCACTCATCGCAGCCGTTCCGGCACTGCTTGACGTGATAATCGTTGTCGTAGTCCTTCCACTGGAAGTCGTGCTCCAGCTTCTGACCCACCTCGAAGATGGCCTCGCCGGCAGTGCCCTCACTGGAGACGCCGCAGGCACAGGACTTGTAATAGAGCGCCGGAGACAGGCAGGTAGCGTCGGCCTTGTGGTACTGCTGGCTCTCCGCCTTCTGGTCGAAGGTATGCTGGTGGACAGGCACCGTCACATCCAGAGCCGCACCGGCCCTGTGGGTGTCAGTCTCCTTGAAGCGCACCTGATAGATGCCGCTGTTCAGGCCGGCCAGAGTCCCGTCGGGGCAGGTGACGTAGTTCACACCATCGGCGCTGTACTCCATGGCGGAGGTCACGCCGGTGATGGTACCGTCGGTGCCGCCGATGGAGGAGGGCGCGGTGCCCTCCAGACCGGCAGGTGCATTCTGCGCCGCCTTCTGAATGACCAGCGTATAGGTGGCGGAGGATTGCGCATAGTTCTGGTTGCTGCTGTCCGATTCCGCGGTGATGACCACGGTACCGGCCTTGCGGATGGTGACCTCGCCGGTGGCGGCGTCCACCGCCGCCACGGTGTCATCGCTGCCGCGATAGACCACGGGGCCCTTGGCGCCGCTGACAGTCTGGGTATAGCTGGTGCTGGCGGGATCGTAGGTCAGCTCCACCCTCGTCTCCGCGAAGGACAGCTCCTGGCCCATGGGTACGATCGTCAAATCGTCCAGTGCCAACTCCGCCGCGGCGAAGTTGCTGCTGCCGGAGACGCACAGCTTCACCGTGTAGGTACCGGCATTGGTGGGCTCCTCCACCGCGATGCTGTCGGCATTCGTGTAGACCACGGTCAGCGTGATATCCTGCGCGGGATAGCTGTCGCTCAGCTCCGCGGTCACTTCCTTGGCGTTTCCGTTATAGACCAGCTCCTCGCTCCGGGGATAGGTCACAGTGAAGTCGTTGACCGCAGGGGTCTTCTCGCCGATGCTCCACACGATGGTCTTATCCTCGGTGGTGCCGTCGTCCCACTGATAGTTGGCGGTGTTCGTCAGCTTGGCCACGGCGGTGTGCTCACCGGCGTTGACCGCCTTGAACTCGCCCTCCAGCGTGCAGCCCTCACCGGCGGCCACGCCGGTCTGGGTCTCGCCGTTGTAGATGAGGCCGGTGACGGCCGCGGGGGCCTTCACCTTCATGGGCTGGATCTTCCACTGGATGGTCTTGTCGGTCTCGGTGCCGTCGGGCCACACATACCCCTCGTTCAGGCGCAGGGTGATGGTATACTCGCCCACGTCCGTGGCCTTGTCCTCACCGGACACGGTGTAGTAGGTGTCCGCGCCCTCGGGCACGGTGAGCACCGTCTGCTCCTCGCCGCTGTAGGTCAGGGTGGTCTCGGCGGCCACCACGGGCATCAGGTCTGCGGGCACCGCCTGCACCAGCAGGATGGTGTCGTGGGCCTCGTTCCACGCGAAGATGCTGCCGTTGTTGGTGGTGATCCTGGCCAGCACCTCCGGCGGCAGGGTCTCGTAGGTCACGCCGCTGAAGTAGTCCTTACCCTCGCGGCCCTCGATCTCCACCACCTGGATGTCCGCGTCCTCGGTCAGGCCGCTGACGGAGATCTTTGCCGAAGCGCCGTATTCCGTATCAACGAGCAGATACAGGTTTTCGTCCGTGCCATCGGTCAGGGTGTTGCCGGTAATGCTGACGCTGCCGCCCAGCGTAAGCTCTGTGCCGCTATGGTTGGGCGAAGCGTGCACGCCGCCGCCCTGCTCGCCGGCGGTGTTGCCGGTGATGCCGCCGTTGAGGAGCTTGACCCATCTCTCCTGGTCTCCCTCACTCCAGCTGAAGAGGCCGCCGCCGTACCTTGCCGCACTGTTGTAGGCGATGGCGTCGCTGCGCAGGCTGTTCATGGTGAATTTGCCGTAGTTGGTCACACCGCCGCCTCCGGCGGTGCTCCCGCCGCTGACATTGTCAAGCTCTGAATTAGGATAACTACTGCCAAAAGTCAAATCCTTCGTATTGGTAGACTTATTATACTGGATCGCTGCATTTCCGTACAGGCCGAAGGAACTGACGCCGAAGCAGGGATCCACGACCACACCTGCGCCGCAGCCGCTGGTAAAACCGGTGATGGTGCCGTTATACAGATTGGCGTAAGCGTTGCTCACCTGCAGGCCGCGCTGGGCGGTCAGGGCGCTGTTGCCCCGCAGGCCGCCGGGCGTCGCCGCGCAGTCGGTCAGGTTGACCTTGGCGAGGGCGGAGACACGCAGCAGAGATTTGCTGGTGTTGCTGTCAGCGCTGGTGACGGTATGGCCGTTGAAGCAGAGGTTCAGCTGCTTATCGCTGCCGTTGGCCTTCCACGTCTTCTCCAGCGTCACGTCCTGGCTCAGATACCAGTTGCCGGTGCGGGGCAGCCAGTTGGTGGCTCTGACATAACCGCCGCCGGATGCGAACGTCGCGGAGCCGTAGTCCTTCTGGGCCTCGTAGTCCGTCCACTCCTTGAAGTCGATCTCGCCGCCGCACTCGCCGGAGTGGCCCGCCACGGAGATGTCATGGCTGGCGCTGTCCAGATTGCAGATGCTGTGCTTATGATAGACGGTCAGCTGGATGACGAACGCGCCGTCCCAGGTGGTCAGCTCCATCTGGCCGTCCTTGTTGTCGTCCAGCGTGAAGCGGGGCAGATCGCGGCTCAGATCACCGGCGTTGTAGTAGCCGCCGCTACTGCCTCTGTACGCCTCGACAACATCCTTGCCGTTGGCCGGCTCCAGCACGGTCATGCCGATGGTGCTGCCGGTGCTCCGCAGCGTCGGACTATAGTAGTTGCTCCACTCTCTGCTCAGCATGATCGTCTGGGCGGTGGCCAGGTTGTTGGCCGCACCGCCCACGGTATTGCCGGTCACGGTGATCTTGTAGCCGCCCCTGGTGGGATACAGCAGGAGACCGGCGTAGCTGTTGCTGCTGACGCTGCCCTCGGAATTGTTGTAAATACCGCCGCCCTGCGTACCGGCGGTGTTGCCGGTAATGCTGCCGCCGACCAGCTTCACGCTGCCGCCGCTGTTGCAGATACCGCCGCCGTAGGTAGCCGCGGAGTTGCCGGCGATGCTGCCGCCGTACATCTCGAAGCTGCCGTTCTTCTGGACCGCCACGCCGCCGCCAACGTCATCGGAGTGGTTGCCGGTGATGGTGCCGCCGTACATCTTGAAGGTGGCGCTCTTCTGGACCGCCACGCCGCTGCCAAAGCCCTTGATGGTGCCGGCGTACAGGTTGAACGTGCCGTAGGATTCCACCTTCACGCCCGCGCGCTTGCCGGCCGCCGTGCCGCCGCCGTTGATGACGCCGCTGCCCTGGCAGTCCACGATGTTCAGGATGTGGCTGCGGGTCACGTAATAGGTATAGTCCGCGCCGTCCTTCACGGTGATGGTGTGGCCGTTCAGGCACAGCGTCACGTTCTCATTCAGAACGGTACCGCTGCTGACGGTCACGTCATTCATCAGTCTCCACGCGCCCGCCGTGGTGGGCAGGCTGTTGGTGGAGGTCCATTTCTCATAGATAGCCTCGGTCTCATCGTTGCCGGTGGGGTCCGCCGTGCCGTCCGGCTTGTGGATGTGGCCCGGGGACACCAGATACCGGCTGTTCTCCACCGTGTAGAAGTTGTTGCCGGTCTGGGTAACGCGGTCGGCGGACAGGCTGCCGATATCGATCTTGGCGCTGTCGCTGAGGCGTCTGATGATGCTGATGTTGGCGCTGTCGTTGGCGAGCGCGATGCTGCTGGCGCTATTGTTGTTCCAGATCTGCGCGTTCTTGCCCAGCTTCAGGGTGCCGCCGTCGTCCACATAGATGGCACTGCCCTGACCGCCGGTGATCACGCTGTTGCCCATGATGTCGCCGCCGGTCATGGTGAACGTACCGCTGGTGCCCACATACACGCCGCCGCCGTACCGGACGCCCACGCTGCTGCCCACGCTGCTCGCGCGGCCGTTATTGCGGATGCTGCCGCCGTACATGTTGAAGGTTCCATTGTTCAGAACGCCGCCGCCGTGCTCCACAACGACGCCGACGCCGCCCTGGTCGCCGTTGCGGTAGATATGGCCCGCGTACATGTTGAACGTGCCGTTGTTGTACACACCGCCGCCGTCCGTGCCGACACAGCCGATGATGGCGCCCATATACAGGTTGAACGTGCCGTCATTGCGGACGCCGTTGCCCCGATACGTCTCGGCGTTGGCCGGCATCAGTGCGCAGACGTTGTGGTACTCGCTCCATTTGCTGCTGCAGTCGGTCAGGCTGAACGTCACGCCGGAGTCCACCGTGATGATATCAAAGCTGCCGCCCGCGATGATGCTGTGGCCGTTGGCACACAGCACGGTGTCCTTCTTGGGCTTCCACGTCTCGCTGAGGGTCACGTCCTTGGTCAGGTGATAGCAGCCCGCCTCGGTGGGCAGGGAATCCTCGGACTCCCAGGGCGTGAAGGTCTGGAGGTTGGCCGCGGTATGGCTGCCGCTGACCGTGTGCTCCGCGCCGCAGACGCAGTGGTAGTGGGCCGGCAGCTTCTTCAGCTGCTCGTTCTCCACATACAGCACGCCCAGATTGGGATCGTCCAGAGAGAAGCAGCCCAGCGTCTCGTCCGTCACCCTGCCCTGCACGATGCCGTCCACCCAGCTGTTCAGGGCGATCTTTGCCGCGCTCTGGAGGCCGCTGACGTGAATGGGGTAGTTCTCGGGATCGATCAGATAGAGATTGCTTGCCTCACCGGCCGTGGTCCTGAGATGATTGCCGTAGACCTGTGCGCCGCCGCCGATGGTCATGGTGCCGTAGTTATCGGGGATATTGTGCTCCGGCATACCCTTGTAGTCGCAGGAATTGGCGACACCGCCGGTGGTGGTGCCGTAGTTCTCCTTGATCGTACCGCCGTTTATGGTGAACTCGCCGTAGTTCAGTACGCCGCCCACGCCGCCGGTGTTCCGCCGGATCTCGCCGCCGTTCATGATAAAGACGCCGTTGTTCCGGTTGATGCTGTCGCGGCCCTCCACGGTCACGCCGCCGGCCTTTTCGCTGGTGCAGGTGTTGTCACGGATGACAGTGCCGTCCCCCATGGTGAAGATGCCGTAGTAGCCCACCGTCACGGCGCTGGTATCACCGCTGCCGCCGGTGATATAGATGTCGGAGACATCCAGGCTGCACTTGCTCGCAATATAGATATTATGTCCCTTCAAATCAACGCCGCCCTTGCCGGTGCAGTCGCAGAGGGTCAGGAAAGACCTGTTGATCTGCGGATTCGTCTCGAGGCCGGTCGTCTCAAAGGTGATGGTATGGCCGTTCAGGCAGATGTCCATCACATTATCGCCGCCGCTGCTGTTGAACGTCGCATACCATCTCGTCGTCAGAGTCACGTCCTCTGTGAGATACCAGTTCCAGCTGTCGCCAGTAGGCAGAGAATTCTTGGCCGTATGGCCTGCTCCTCTGTACCGTACCGCCATCTCGTCCGTCCATTCCTTGTACTCCACGTCGCCGTGCATATGCTTCTCCGTTGTGGACGTCGAGGCGGCCTGTACCTGTGTAGGCAGCATGCACAGCGCCGCCAGTGCCAGCGCCAGCAGACCGCCCATCCATTTCTTCTTCATCCGTCGATTCCTCCCTGTTGTGATTACAGATTCTCTCATCGCTCCCCGCGGGTCTGCGCCCGCAGTGCGTTATATACGTATTGCTCCCGCCGCGTCACTCGGCGTGGGATCTCCCGTCCATGGGGCCGGGCTCCGGCTCCTCCGGCGCTCTGCGGAACCCCATGATGCGGGCCGGGATGTAGGCCCACGGCCGGTGCAGCGCGTGGTTGTAGTTGTCCACCGCCTGACGGTAGATGCTCTCGCTGCGGTACAGCACGGCGGCTGCCTCCCGATCGGCGGGGGTCTGCGCCAGACGGCGGTGGAAGGCGGTGACTTGGCTGGCTGCGCTGTCCACGATGCTCTGCCGGCCGGTCAGCATACGCCGCACCTCCCAGAACCAGAGCGCCACGAAAGCAGCCGCGCAGACGGCGGCGATCAGCCACGCGATCCACGGTGTCATGTCCCATCGCCCCCTTTCTCCAGCTTTCAGCATGGTCAGTTTACCAGCTTTTTCCGGCGGCAGGAGGCCGCGCCCTTGAAATGTATATTTTTTCGACACGAAATGTCAGAACATGACTTTTCAAACCGCCCCTCCCTGTGGTAGAATCGTAGTCGACTATTCAAACGGGGGTGTTTGCGGTGTATATAGCGGTCTGCGATGATCAGGCGGAGGAGCTGTCCGCCCTGACGGCACTGCTGGACCAATGGCAGGCGGAGCGGCATTTTCCCCTGCGGTATCACACGTTCCGCAGCGCCGCCGGCATGCTGGACGTGGCCCAGCGCGAGCGGTTCAGCCTGTACCTGCTGGATGTAATGATGCCCGGCATCGACGGCATGGACGCCGCCCGCGAGATACGCACCTTTGACGATGCCGCCGATATCGTGTTTCTCACGTCCTCCCCGGGCTTCGCCTACGAGAGCTACGGTGTGCGGGCGCTGGAGTATCTGCTCAAGCCCATCAGCGGCAGCCTGCTGTTCCCCGTACTGGACAAGCTGATGCTGCGGGAGCAGCGTCCGCAGGACGGCCTGACCCTGAAGGCGGGTGCCACGCTGGTGCGGGTGCCGTTTTCCCGGCTGTCCTATGTGGAGGTCAACGGAAAGCATCTCTACTTCCACCTGGCCGACGGCACGGTGCGAAAGGTAGCGGGTTCTCTGAAGGACTACGAGCCGCTGCTGCTGGTGCGGCCGGAGTTCATGCGCATCCACCGGTCCTACATTGTGAACATGCTCCAGATCGATGAGCTGTCCCCCGCCGGTGTCCATACGTTTTCCGGCATGAACCTGCCGGTGTCGCGGCTGCTGTACCCCCAGCTGCAAAAGGACTATATGAAGCTGCTGTTTGCGGAGAGGGAGGAGCTGTGACCGTATCCGACATGAATATCGCGTCCCTGCTGGACGTGTTCGATTACGCTCTGGTGCTGATCTACGGGCTGGCACTTGATGTGTTCATCTCCGGCGGCTGCGATACCCCCCGCCAGAAGCGTCTGATCGCGTACCTGTGCCCCTGCTTTCTGGTGGTCCAGCTCCTGGGCTGGCTGGCGCTGGGCGAGCTGGCTGTCAAGCAGATCTACCCCCTGATCGTCCATCTGCCGCTGGTGCTGATTTTGGTGCTGGCGCTGAAAAAGCCCTGGGGCATCGCCATCGTCAGCACCGCCACCGCCTATCTCTGCTGCCAGCCGCCCCGCTGGGGCAGCATGGCCGTGGAGGCCCTGACCCACAGCGCCGTGGCCGGCAATCTGGTGTATATCGTGCTGCTGAGCGGGTCGTTCTACCTGTTCCGCCGGTACTTCGTGGCCGCGGCCTACGGCGCCATGACCAGCTCCCCCACCGCCCTGCTGCTGTTCGGGAGCCTTCCCTGCAGCTATTACATTTTTGACTACGCCACCACCATCTACTCCGATGCGCTGTATTCCGGCATTCAGGCCCTCAACGAGTTCCTGCCCACGGTGCTGGTGGTGTTCTACGTCCTGTTCCTGCCCGCCTTCCACGTCCAGAGTCAGAAGCGCTCCAGCGCCGAGATGCAGCGCTCCCTGCTGGAGGTGGAGCTGAAGCAGTCCCAGCAGGAGATGGACTCCCTGCGCCAGTCGGAGATGCAGACGGCGGTGTACCAGCACGACATGCGCCACCACCTGAACATGATCAGCGGCCTCCTGGCCTCCGGCAGCCCCCAGCAAGCTCAGGAGTACATCCAAAAGGTCCAGTCTGACGTGGAGGCCATCACCTCCCGCCGCTTCTGCGAGAACGAGACGGTGAATCTGCTGTGCTCCTCCTTCGTCCAGAAGGCGGAAAAATCCGGCGTTACTCTGAACGTGGACGCGCGGGTCCCCGCCCACCTGCCCATCAGCGACACGGAGCTGTGCTCCCTGCTGTCCAACGCGCTGGAAAATGCCCTGCGCGCCGCGTCCACGCTGCGGCCGGAGTTCCGCCGGACGGTAGACCTCTACTGCGGCATCCGCCTGAACAAACTGCTCATCGAGGTGCGCAATCCCTACGACACGCCGCCGGTGATGCGGGATGGCGTACCGGTATCCGATGCGGTGGGCCACGGCTTCGGCTGCCGCAGCATCCAGGCCATTGCCCAGCAGCGCGGCGGTCTGTGCCAGTTCCTGGCGGAGCGGGGCACATTCCTGCTGCGCGTGATGCTGCCGGCAAAGGGCGTCGCCAAGTAAACCTGCGTCCAGTAAAAAAGGACCTGCACCTCGCGGTGCAGGTCCTTTTTTATTGGTTTGTTCAACCCTCGATGATCTCCTGGAAGTACAGGGCGTTCATGCCGGTGCCGTCCAGCATAGCCACCATCACGGTGTGGCCGTCCTTGTCGATGAAGGTGCCGGCATAGGTGACGCCGCCCACCTCGATCTTCATGGTGCCGCCGTCCTCGCTGAGGGAATAGGTGCCCTCGGTCTGCTCCTCATCCTCGGCCAGCACCACCTTACTCTCGTCCACGAAGATGAACTGGTACACGTCGTGGAGCTGGCTCATGACCTCCTGGGTCTGATCCGCGGTCATCTGCACGCCGTCGACATAGCCGCCGATGAAGGTCTAGTAGGTACCCGCCACTTCGGGAGCGGGAATAAACTGATCGGCCAGGATGGTCAGCAGGCTCTGGCCCTCAGGGCTGGTCTGGGTATCGTCCGCGGCGGCATCGTCCTGCACCTGCTGATCGTCAGCAGCGTCGTCGCCCGTGTCGGCGGTATCACCGCAGGCCACCAGAGCAAATGCCATCATCATCGCCAGCAGCAGAGCCAGCAGTTTCTTGAGTTTCATGTTCATTCTTCCTCCATTATTGTCGTTTCTCTTGATATCTATATAAACCGCCTCTGCGGTCTATATCGTTCTTTGCATCACACGCTGGTGGAGATGCTGTCGCCCTCCACGGTGAAGACGGCCGGGCTGGAGTAGGCGCAGTTGTCCATGGCGTCCCGCATTTCGAACACCATGACGTACCGCCCGTCCGGCAGCGCCGTCTCGCCGAAGGCGGTATCCGCCGTCACGGTGATGGTCTCCGCCTCGTAGGCCTCAAAATCATCATCGCCGGAAATGCTGGACATATACCACACGGTGGTGAGCTCATCGCCCTCCTGCAGCAGCCGCAGCTCCTTACCGGCCATGCCGTTCTCATCCAGTCCCTGCCGCGCACCCAGGATCTCCCAGCTCTCCGTGGAGAAGTTATAGGCCACCTGCAGGTTGTATGCCTCGCCGTTCAGCAGCACCGGCACGGTATACAGGTTGTAGTCGTCACCCACGCTGCTGAGCTCCATGTAGACCACCGCGCCGTCGATGCTGCCCCAGACGCCCCGGAAGTTGTCGGTGAACACGCCGTTCTCCCAGTCGCCGACGATGTCGTTGTCCGTACCCAGCATCAGCAGGCTGTCGCTGTCCGGATCCGTATAGTACAGGGAGAAATTCACGGACGCCAGCAGACTGTCGGCCTCCGGCCCCAGGGTCAGCACGGCGCGGCCCTCATCGTTCAGGGTCAGGGGCGCGTTGTCCCAATCCATGGCGGACAACGTCTCCACATCAGGCAGGTCGTGGATATCCATCTCCGCCAGATAGTCCATGCCGCTCTGGTCCAACTCACCGGTAAGCTCATAGAGATAGAAGTACTTGAACGCCGTGCCGGCGCCCAGACCGGCATAGCTGACCGCCTCATCCGCATCGCCGTTATAGGAGTAGTAGCAGGACAGGCCCGTGGCCTCGCTGCGGTAGGGGCCCTTCACCTGATACAGCACGCAGCTGTCCAGCGCATCCAGCACCGCCTGGGCCGAGGGCAGCATATCGCCGCTCTGGCGGGCCATGTGGCCCAGGTCCACCATGTTGACGTAGCCCTCCTCGCGGGTGTTGCCGCCGTAGTTCTCGCTGCGGTCCGCCACGCGGGCAAACCGCGTGAAGAAGGACGGATCCTGGCAGGCGGCGCTCAGCGCCTCCGCGCCATAGCTCTCGTAGGCCGTCAGCAGCGGCCCGATCTGGGACAGGTCGGTGAGGGACAGCGTCACACTGTCCTCCGTGCCCACCAGCTCGCAGCCGGTGTAGTACGCATCGCAGATGGCGCGTCCCAGAGCGGCGCCGTCCATGGACGGCTGTTCCGCCAGCGCGCCCACCCAGTCGGTGTAGTACCAGCCGTTGCCCGGCTCCGTCTCCTCCGACGCCACCAGATAGCGGCTCAGGTCGCAGAAGGTGTA
>ERZ825137.3691-NODE-3691-length-16146-cov-8.044373_pt1 | contig 16146 bp, 13 predicted proteins | sample MGYA00519873_ERZ825137 | MGnify/ENA primary metagenome ERZ825137 (study PRJEB31778, sample SAMEA3449190) | human gut metagenome | biome: human gut; feature: human-associated habitat; material: faeces | place: United Kingdom | collected 2010/2012 ...
AATTTAACCGATAGCTATAATACAACTTTACTTACTCTTGATGCGGATGGTGTTAAAAAGGCCGTTTCTGGAGCAAGCACATCTGCGGATATTGTCGGTAAAAATATCGATATAACTAATGGTGTTACTAAATATTTACATACTGGTACAACAAATGCAACACCAAATCTTGCAACAACACCTACTAATAATGCAATGGCAACAGAATTTAATGATGCCGATGTTCTCTACCAGTTCACAGAGCCAGATGATACTGTAACTATTGATGTATATATTTGGATGGAAGGCTGCGATGCTGATTGTAACAGTTCTGTTGTAAAGAATATCACTCAGCAAAAAGTTACAACAACACTCGGTTTCTGTGTTGGTGCAGCTAACTAATTAGTTGTATTATAAAAATGGCATAATTAAATCGATTTTCCCCAGACGGTTGTGGCGTCTGGGGTTTTTCTTTTTTCTCAATATTCCCCTATTGTCTACTATCCCCAATCTCCTCCACGCATTTTCGGTACATCTGATGAATTGATATTTCCCCGACTTCTGGTATAGTCATGTAACTGAAAAGAGAACACTCAGAAGGGAGAAATGCAATATGCGAAAAAAGCAGGACATCATGTGGGAACAAAGTACGCTATGGGAATCAGTGGAGAAATGGGTGACTAAGTATTTGAATAGTTACCACACTCTTTTTTATTGACGGACACACAAAAATAAGGATATAATTCTTACTAGAAGATTGACGAGGAGAAGTTGTATGAGTCAGGATATTATTAATAATCGTTTTTTGGAAGAGTCGGTATTTGCTATTGCCGATGGATACTGCGTGATCAATCTCACAAAGAATATTGTACGTGGTTCCATGTATCAGGTAGTTAATGGAAAAAAATATAATCTGAATGAACAATTAGGTTTGCCGGAAAATTCAAGCTTACAGAGTCTGGTAGATGAATGGGCATTGACCATACCTGAGGAAGGTCTTAAAGATTTTCTGCACGAGTTTGACAGAGAACGACTTTTAAAGCGTTTTGCAAATGGTGAACGGCATATATCGTTCCGATACTGGACCAGGACTGCTACTTTTGCGCCCATGCTTGCAGAAGATCACATGGCCCTGTACCGTGAAGAGGAAACCGGAGATGTCATTGCAGTCAATTATGTCCTTGACCGTACAGAACATTATCGCTTAGAGGAAAAAGAGCGGGCACTGGAAAAATCAAACAGAGAGTATGCGAAGCTTCTGGAAGAAGAGAAAAAGCATACGGCTATGATCGAGGAATTGACAAAGAAACTGCAAAGTCAGCTGGAGTTATTTACGGTATCTATCCCTGGTGGCGTCAAAATCAGTAATGATGACCCGGAATACTCTTTCAAATATGTTTCAGAACAATTTGCAAATATGCTCGGTTACGCAACACCAAAGGAACTGTTGGATGCTTCTGGCGGTAATATTATCGGCCTTGCTCATCCAGATGACGTGAAGGTCGGACTTGCAGATGCATTAAATCAATATACTCATTCTGATCATTATGCTACTATTTACCGGATACGCTGTAAGGACGGCACATACAAATACATCGAGGATCGTGGACAGAAAGTAATAAAGGAAGACGGAACCATTGAACATTGGAATCTCATGCTGGATAAAAATGACTTCATGCACAAATCAATTGCCTTGGAAAGTGAAAAGAAAGCAAATAAAAGCAAGTCTGATTTTCTCTCCAGGATGTCTCACGATATGAGAACCCCGCTGAATGGAATTATCGGATTGCTGAAGATTGCTGAGAATCATTTTGATGACAAGGAATTGGTTCTGGAAAATTTCAGAAAAATGCAGGTAGCTGCAGACTACCTATTGTCTCTTATTAACGATATCCTTCAGATGAGCAAAATCGAAGATGGAAATGTACCTCTGACGCAGGAAATCATCAACTTTGAGGAATTAAGTCAGGATGTTCTGACTATCATAGAACAGCGGGCAAAAGACAGAGGAATCCAAATGCAGTTCCGTTCAAAAAAAGAAGGGCTTCGATATCCTTTTATTTATGGAAGCCCGGTGCATTTGAGACAGATTTTTCTTAATATTTATGGAAACTGTATTAAGTATAACCGGATTGGCGGCAAGATAATAACGGTGTCAGATTATACAGAAGCTGTTGACGGAATTACGACATATGAGTGGACCATAACTGATACTGGCATTGGTATGAGCAGGGAATACCAGGAGCATATATTTGAGCCGTTTTCGCAGGAAAGAGAGGATGCAAGAAGTACACAGCAGGGAATTGGACTGGGAATGGCGATTGTAAAAGGTCTGATTGAAAAAATGGGTGGAACTATTGAGGTTAAAAGTGAAGAAGGAGTTGGCTCAACCTTTATCATCAGGATTCCGTTTAAACTTGCTTCCGCACCAGATACAGTAAAGAAAACAGCGGCACAGATGGATATCAGCGGATTAAATTTATTGCTGGTGGAGGACAATGAACTGAATGCAGAAATTGCGGAAACGCTGTTGTCTGATGAAGGTGCAAATATGACAGTTGCAAGAGAGGGATTGCAGGCGGTCAGAATGTTCCAGGAGAAACCGGAAGGTTATTTTGACGCAATTCTGATGGATATCATGATGCCTGTGATAGATGGGCTTACTGCAACCAACTCAATCCGTTCATTGAATCATCCGGATGCTAAAAAAATCCCGATTATTGCCATGACAGCAAATGCATTCAAAAAAGATAAAGAAAAGTGCCTGGCAGCTGAGATGAACGCTCACCTGCCAAAGCCCATAGAAATCGAAAATGTAAAAAAAGTTTTATGCGAACAGATAAAACCATAATTTATAACCAAAGAACTCGCTTTTTCCAAAGACATTTTTCGTTTCCTCCTAAATTATATCCTTACCTGTGTCCCAGCTCCCAGAATGCCACTGCACTTGCCGCAGCTACATTCAACGAATCTACTCCGTGGGACATTGGTATCTTTACTGTATAATCGCAGTCTGCGATGGTCTGTGATGCAAGGCCGTCACCTTCAGTTCCGAGAATGACTGCCATTTTTTCTTCTGAACGGAGTGCTTTGTCATCAATTCCTACAGAATCATCACGCAGAGCCATTGCAGCTGTTTTGAATCCCAGATTTTGCAGAAGCTGCATTCCATCCTGTGGCCATATGGTTTTTTTAGCAAAATATGTCCAGGGAATCTGGAATACGGTTCCCATGCTTACTCTGGCTGCCCGTCGATAAAGCGGATCGCTGCATCCGCCGGTCAGAAGTACTGCATCCATATGGAGAGCTGCTGCTGACCGGAAAATAGCTCCGATGTTTGTAGGATTTACAACATTTTCAAGAACTGCTATGCGGCTGGCATTTCTGCAGATTTCCTCTACAGATGGCAGTGGATTTCTGCGCATTGCGCAGAGCATTCCGCGAGTAAGAGCAAATCCGGTCAACTTGACCAACAGTTCATATTCCGCAGTATAGACCGGCACATCCGGATATTGTTTCAGGATTTCCTGTGCCTCTCCTTCCAGATCTTTATGCTCCACCAGAAAAGAGATTGGCTGATATCCTGCATTCAGGGCTCGTTCAATTACTTTCGGACTTTCCGCAATGAAAATTCCCGGTTCCGGTTCATAGTATCGTAAAAGCTGCACTTCTGATGTTCTGGCATATACATCCAGTTCCGGCGCAGCGAAATCTTTTATTTCGTTAAACATAAAAATAAAACCTCCAAACTGAGTAATCTTATCTTACATCAGATTTGAGGTTTACACAAGAATTCCTTTCTCACTCGAAGCAGATGACTTCCCTGATTTATGGCAATGCCAAGATAGACAAACTGAGATTATATTGCTTTTCATATAAGAAAAGTTTATAATGAATTGTAATTATAGCAATTCCATAAAAGGCTAAGTACTCTTTACTGTCATTTATTTTTCTGTTGAGGGTGAAATATTATGATTTACAGAACTTATTATCTGTCTCCACTTGGAAGAATACTGCTGGCTGCTGATGATATAGGGCTTATAGGAGTCTGGTTTGAGGGACAGAAGTATTTTGGAGAATTTCCAGGACATATGAATTATATTTTTGAAGAAAAGGAAAACCATATTTTAAAAGATGCTCTGCGCTGGCTGGATATTTATTTCAGCGGGCAAAAGCCGGATTTCCTGCCGAAGCTTCATCTGATCGGAACAGATTTTCAGAGAGAAGTGTGGGATATTTTACTGGAGATTCCTTATGGTCAGACAGTTACTTACGGCGAGATTGCCCGCAAAATAGCTGATAAACGTGGGTTGAAAACCATGTCTGCCCAAGCAGTTGGCGGTGCAGTTGGACATAACCGGGTTTCCGTGGTCGTCCCCTGCCACAGGGTTATAGGTTCAAACGGAAGTCTTACCGGTTATGCCGGAGGGATTGAGCGAAAAATCAAACTGCTTGATATCGAGAATGGCAGTTGCCTGAAACCATAGTTCAGACAACTGCCATCCTTTTTCTTCTGTCTTTATATGCCAGAAACAGAATCGTCAGAAACGTAACTGTCTCCGCTGCAAGAAGAGAGATCCAGATTCCATTTAATCCAAATAATTTCGCAAGTATAACTGCGCAGATAACAATAGCAACAATTCCTCTCAGGAATGATCCCACAATCGCGATTTTCGGTTCATCTACTGCTGAGAAATATGCCACCAGTACAATATTGATTCCTGCCACTATAAATCCAAGGAAATACAGACGCAGTCCTGTGTGTGCATAATTCAATAACTGAACATTGTTTTCACTGTTGAAAATGCTGATTAGCGGGTCAGTTACTGTCCAGATGATCAATTGGATCAATGCTTCTACTGCAAGACATACGAGCAGGCTCCATTTCAGAAGTTTTCTTACCTGAGTGGGCTGACCTTTTCCGTAGCTTTCACTGATCAGGGGCTGTGCTCCCTGGGCCAGACCGTTGAAAATTGCAAATGCCACGATAGAAAGGTTTGCCACAACTCCATAGGCTGCTACACCCATATTTCCCGCGATTCCCAGGATCAGAAAATTAAATACAATGGCGATCACACCGGAAGACAGTTCACCGACAAATGCGGAAACTCCCAGCTGACAGCAGGAAATCAGGTGCCTGAATGACGGTTTTTTCCAATGGAATCCTACATGGTTTCTGCTGCTTCTGTAGTGTATGGTACAGACGCTCATTGTTACGATCGGACAGATTGCAGTAGCCAGTCCGGCTCCGGAAAATCCCAGACCGACTGGGAACATGAATATATAATCAAATATAATGTTAAAGATACTTCCACTGATGGAACCGATCATTGCAATAGAAGGCGCCCCATCGTTTCTGGCAAATGCAGTAAATGTATAATTTGACATGAAGAATGGTGTTGCGATCAGAATAATTCTCACATAGTTTCGTCCAAGTCCGATCAGTCCGGCATCTGCACCCAGCAAAGCCAATGCTTTGTCCGGAATAAAGATTCCGATCAGCATAAATGGAACTGCAGCCAGTATGCTCCAGGTTACTGACTGTACGAAATAATGTTCTGTATTTTCTCCTTTTGCCCTGCTTATGGCATACCTGGTAGCGGAAGCAATCCCGATCATAGCCCCAATCGCATAGATCAGTCCATAAACCGGCAGGATCAAATTGAGAACTGCCAGTCCGTCAGCACCGGAATATACAGATATAAAGAAAGTATCTGCCAGAACATAAACGGAAATCCCGATCATTCCGGCAACACTCTGGGTTACATATCTGGTGAATCTTTTCAGCATAATACTTCGCTCCTTCGTTATATTGTCAGCATTGTCTTCCTTTCATCTGCAGACTTATCTCACCATTATACCCATATAAAACAAAAATGCAACCACAAAAACTCCAGACATAAAAATCTCCTTAAGCAGATTTTTTAATGCTGCTCAAGGAGACCTGTTGATATTCGCAATTCACTTCACGACACTTTTTATTTTACCCGATTTTTTTTCAGGTCTTCTACAATTTCATTGTAACGTTTTTTATTCAGGCGATAGAAAAACAGTACAATTGCTGTCACTATCCATAAAACTCCCGGAATTGTAGTAAAGGAATGTCTCATAATACTGAGGACAGCCGGATTCTGTACCTGATTTGCCACATATCCATATTTTCCAAGAAGTGCTGCAAGTAGCGCAGTTCCTATTGCCATGCCAATTTTATTTCCCAGTGACACAAATGCATATTGAAAACCATCATTCCTTAAGCCCGTTTTCCACTCTCCGTATTCTACGCAGTCGGGAATGATCGCATAGATTGCAGTGTTAAATCCAGAAAAAAAGAATTGTGTAATTCCTGCAAATGTATAGAACGCTGCCGGTGTTTCTTTTACATTGAAGAAGAACATACAGAGCATGGAAATTCCGGTAAAAAGGGCAAAAATAGATGCAGTTCTTCCTTTATTATTCAATTTTCGGAATACAGGCTGGAAACATGCAGCACCGATAATGGATGGAATGATAATGCACATGGAATATGTAGTATAGTAGGATGCATTTCCCTCTACATATGTGAAATAGTATAAAACATCTGCATTTCTTCCATAAAGTGTAAATCCGAATAACACCTGTCCGATTAATGCCAGAATATATGGGCGGTTCTGCATCACTGCTCTTAACTGCACTTTTATGGATATTTTGTCTTTTTCCGGCATAATCACCTGCTCTTTTGTTTTTGCGAAACAGAAGAAATGACAGGCTGCAAAAATACATCCGTATATGATTGCTACCAGCAGGTATCCGGTTTTAGCACTTTGACTGCCAAGTTTTCCAATCAGTGGAACTGTAATGATATTGATAATTCCAATTGCAACCATTGCAGATACTGAACGTGATGTATTAATCTTTGCACGTTCATCGATATCCTGTGTCATTGCTCCACAAAGGGTGCCATACGGGATATTTACACAAGTATATCCAAGTACCAGCAGACAGTATGTAATTACCATATAGATAACCTTTGATCTGTCCGACCAGTCCGGATGTGCCCAGAATGTCATAATCAGAAGCACGGCCGTGATCGGAGCTGCAATGAGAAGCCATGGACGATAACGTCCCCATTTTGTTTTGGTTTTATCTGTCAGTCCACCCACGATCGGATCATTGATCGCATCCCAAAATCTCGAAAACAGCATCAGGGCAGAGACTGCTGCCATACTGATTCCGAATACGTCTGTGTAAAAAATCATGAGAAAATTACTGACGAACATCCAGCTGAAATTACATCCTACATCGCCAAATCCATATGCGATTTTACTGATCAACGGAACTTTTACATTTTCGTTTTTACTCTCCATAATTCCTCCTGCCTGCTGCCATCCTCCGTCTTTCCGTTTACTCATGTCTTCTTTACAGCAGTCTTTTTTATTATATCTTTGTCTTACATAATGCTTATGATCAGCAGGGTATTTTATTTTTCCTGCACATTGATAATCACTTTCATTGTAGTCTCACGGTTATCGTCAATGTACTGGTATGCTTTCAGATAATCTTTAAATGCAAATGTCTTAGAGATCAGCGGTCTTAAATGCACTTTTCCTTCATTCACCAGTCTGATTCCGTCTACATAATCATCATGTCTGTACATCATTGTGCTCTTGATATCAAGCTCATGATCATTTGCAACTGCCAGATCGATCTCAGCCATTCCTGCAAAAACTGCAACCAGCACAATCACGCTTCCTTTTCTTGCATATTTGATTGCCTGTCCCATTGTAATGTTATTTCCTGCACAATCATAGATAACATCTGCCTTATCCGGTCCAAAGGCTTCTACCATTGCTTCCCCGAAATTTTTATTTCTTGTGTTGACACATACGTCAATTCCACACTCTTTTGCTTTTTCCAGACGAAGATCACTGACATCTGTGATCATAACTTTAGCTGCTCCCATCCCTTTTGCAGACTGCGCTACCAGATTTCCGATCGGACCGGCTCCTATCACCACAATATTCATTCCTGTTACATCGCCCATCTGTTTAACACCATGAACAGCTACTGCCAGAGGCTCAATCATTGCGCCCTCTTCATAAGACATATCTTCCGGTATCGGTGTTACTTTTGATGCATCAACTGCAAAATACTCGGATGCAGTTCCTGTTGTCTGGAATCCCATTACTTTCAGCTCTTCGCAGAGATTGTATTTTCCGTGACGGCATGGATAACAATGTCCACAATATACCTGTGGCTCAATTGTTACTTTCTGTCCCACATGAAATTCTGTTACTGCATCACCTGTTTTTACCACTTCTCCTGATACTTCATGTCCCTGGGTTACCGGATATTTTGTAAAAGGATGTTTTCCGTGATATACATGGATATCAGAACCACAGATACCAATATTCATAATCTTAACCAAAACCTGGTTGTCTTTAATCTCTGGTACGGGAACCTCTCTGAAAATAATTTCTCCTGGATTTGTCATAACCTGCTGTAACATAATATTTTCCTCCTTATTTGTTGAATGTACTTTGAATCTCTAGTTGTTTATTAACTTTTATTAAATGTTTTATTAAAGTAATTACATTATCATTCAAATATATAACTTTGTCAATAAATATTTAAGAATATTTCTCATTTCTACCAGTTGCACAAAGTAAAGATTTTGTTTTTATGCAGATTTTACTATAGCAATCCTTCTGATTGTCTTCGGAATTCTCTCAACAAAAACACCCTGATCACAACGTTTCATTGTTGTAACCAGGGTATTTTTGTATTCAGATATTTTTTTACTATGATATATCGGCAGATTATAGGCAAATCTATATCTTTCCGATAAAATCCTGCAGGAAATGCTTTGCTGCACCTACAGCTGAGGCTTCTTTCTTATAAGAACAGTTTTTCAGATATCTCAGATCATGATCAAATCCATTATACTTCATTACTTTTTCCCCAAGAGGTATCATATAATCTGAGAGATATCCACCCATTTCACCTCCAAGAATGATATCCATATCATATGCCATACGCAGATTTGAAATCAGAACTGCAAGATAATCAAGATACTCTTCCCATTTTTTCTCTGCCTTTTCATCATTGTTTTGAAGCAGCTGCATAAACTGTTCCACAGAATCCTTTGACTCACCAACAAGTGCGCCTGCAGCGCAATAAGCATCTGCACAACCAGATTTTCCACAATAACACTTGCGGCCCTGAGGTACAAGTATCATATGTCCAAATTCTCCGGCCTTCTGATTTTCTCCAGAAAACAAATTTCCCCCTATGCAAAATGCACCGCCAAGAGTCTGATTCAACGAAAGGTAAATTGCATTCTGATAGATGTTCATATCTTCTGCCATCATTGCCGCATTGGCATCATTTGAAAAATAAACCGGGACAGAAAATGCCTGTTCCAGGAAACTGAGACTATAGTTTTCAAGTTTCAGTGCGTGGGATTTTATCACCAGTTTCTGCTCCTGATTAATGATTCCCGGAATAGAGATTCCAACACCCAGAAGCTTTTCTTTCTGTTCTGCATCATTCATATGATCCAGAAATTTCGTCGCAAAATCTGCCACCTGACTGCAATATGACATATCAGATACAAATTTCAGACGGATCCGCTCTGATTTCACAATCTCATACTTCAGATTTACCAGCACCATTCCCAGATGATTTGCAGTGATCACAATTCCCATTGCATAACGATAGGATGGATTGATTCCAATACTTTTAGCCTTTCTTCCTCCCGTGGATTCATATTCTCCAGTTTCTATTATGATACCTTTTTCCAATAAATCTTTTACATTAGACAGAACTGTTGGCATACTCAGATTCAGTTCTTTGGATATTTCCACTTTTGATGTGGATTCTCTATTTATAATATAATTTACGATTTTTGATTTCGTAGCAAATTTCTTTTCCAGTCCGCTCATTCTGTTTCTACCTTCTTTTATTAATGTATTTATAAAAGAATGATACCTGTTATTGTCATATTTGTAAATAGCCATTGTCTCTGCAGAGTATATTGCTTTTTGCAATTGAGGCAGGGGACTTAACTTATTCAGCTGATTCAGTTAATATATCTACAATAATAGATAAATTGTTACTGTTCACACGCCACTATCCCGCGAGGTGTTTTGGCATGAATATGCCAAAATCCCGAGACATACAAGCCAAAATTCCATTGCCGCAGGCAATCTGGAATGAATTTTGGCTAAGTTACTGTGAACGGAGTGAACAGTAACGATTGTTTATTACTGTTCACCCCGTTCACAGTAACGATTGTTTTTAGAGGTAATTACTTTGATGATACATACTGTATTCTTTCTCCAGTTCTTTATAAAGCTGCATACAGTTCCAGTTCTGATTATGCTCAGGAGTTTGACAGTTGAATAATTAAAAATCACCTTGCAGGCCATATTCGCTATCATATCTTGGTTAGATTTATCTGTTTTATTTACAGGGATAAGCAAGTTTACTAAATGACAAATAATCAAGCTTATACCGAAATAAATATAAAAAGTAATACTTTGTATATAATAATTGATAATTTACAGGTATAGTATAGCGATTTTACTCTTGTACATCTGTTTACCACTTTATAAATAGTAGACTTGCCAACGAATCCGCTGTTTTAAAGCCTTTGTCATAGCATTTGACTTTATATGTGTTTCGATGTTTCTCGCGAAAGTGGCAAGAAATATCTAACTGCGAATATCCCGGCTTAATTCAAAATGAAACTCCTGTACGCTTTTTATACGGTACTCAGAAAAAGATTCGTTCTGATAGGGCAGAATCTTCATGGCTTAATAATCAATGTTGATCAGAGAGTACGGAATCAAAGAAGTAAGTATGGAACAGTATAAAACGGTCTGTGATAAGATAATCCGCTTTGTTTCTGAAAAAGGATCTGACAGCTACACACTTATCAGACGTCCGAAAAGTAATTACCAGGAAATATTTTTAACGGTAAAAGAACCGGTAAAACCGCTGGTCAAAAGGCGCTACTCATTTACTGGTCTATGTGATAAATATTTTACACAGGCTAAAATAAATAAGATTCCGGGACGAGGATTTCACAGTCTCAGACAGTCTTTTGCTACTGAATTATCAAAAGCAGGTGTTCCGATCGAAACTATTTCCCAACTACTTGGGCACCAGAGTATAGAAGAAGACAAACCTTATCTTTCTTATAACAAAGAGCAGATTGCTTTCTATGTAATCGGTTTTGACGAAATACCAATCACCAATGGGATATATGCAGGAGGTGATCAGAATAACTATAAATGATTACCTTAAGGGCTATCTGTCTAAAATGCTGGATTTTCGAAAGTAATAATCCTAACACACTATCATATAAATTTTACACAGGCATTGTAATTAATGATATAATAAGGTAGAATATTTTGTCCGAACGTCATTTAAAACGATGTACTAGGATATGGAAAGCAACTACTATGTATATTTAATGAAGGGTAATTTCAAATGTTTAAAACAAAATTTCATAAATTAATGAAACGTTTCCTCACCGGAATGCTTTGTGCAGGGATTCTGACCTCCCAGCCTGCAGTCACTTACGCTGCCGAGACCTCTGCCACTCCTGAAGCCGGTCATTCAGAAACCTATTCACAGGCCTCAGATATCGATTCTGTCAAAGGATGGCCCACAGGTCCTAATATCGAGGGACAGTCCGCAGTGCTGATGGATGCAGTCACTGATACTATTCTTTATTCCAAGAATGCCAAAGATAAGCTATATCCCGCCAGTATCACTAAGATCATGACCGCTCTTCTGGCCTGTGAATATCTGGATATGAACGATACGATCACCATGTCGCAAGAAGCGGCTTATGGGATTGAGGCCGGAAGTTCCAGCATTTATGCAGAAACAGGAGAAGTTTTCACAGTAGAGCAGGCCCTGATGGCTCTGATGCTGGAATCCGCCAATGAGATGGCTCTTGCTCTGGCAGAAAAAACAAGCGGTTCTGTAAAGAAGTTTGTTGAACTGATGAACCAGAGGGCAGCTCAGCTTGGCTGTAAGAACACCCATTTTAATAATCCAAATGGTCTTCCGGATGAGACGCATTATACCACCGCAGGTGATATGATGAAGATTGCTAAGGCAGCCTGGTATAATCCCAGATTCCGTAAATTTGTGACCACACAGGTTTATGAGATTCCTCCGACTAATAAGCAGTCTGAAACCCGTTATCTTCTCAATCACCATAAGATGATGCCCGGACAGTCTTATGCATACGATGGGGTTCTGGGAGGAAAGACCGGATACACCGATGCAGCGGGAAGTACGCTTGTCACCTATGCCAAAAGAGGAAATTCCATTCTCATTGCAGTTGTGCTGAATTCTACAAACGGTGCTTTTCCTGACACAACTTCTCTGCTGGATTACGGCTTCGACAATTTTGAAAAAGTAGACTTGAATATAGATACCGATCCGGTACCGGCAGTATTTCTCCCATGCGAAAAGCACCTGTTAAAGGACTGGAATAATCTGTGTTCCTTCTATTATATGAGGCATGTGTACGTAACTGTCCCCACAGGAACCGATGTGAGCCAGCTTGTAAAGAAGCAGAAACTTCTGAACAATTCTGTCGGTCCAAAGCGAATTAAAAGTAAATATTATTTAGACGGCCATATGGTCGGATATGGAATGCAATATGAAAAGGAAATCCTTTCAGATTTCCTTCTCAACGCTTCTTTTTAGTTTTCGCCTGAGGCGGAGGACTTCTTTTCTTTCACGAAGTTCCTCTGCTTCTTCTGTATCTGTGAAACGCAATGTCTTCACAGCGAAATATTTCTCATCTTCTGTTTTTCGGATGCGGATCTTGCCTCTTATCAGCCCATGTTCTTCACAATTGGATATGCTGTAATAAACCTTTGGATTATTCATAAACCATCGGAGTTTGCGCTTTGCAGGCAGATGACAGACCGGACATCTGGTGCTGGTCACCTCGCGGTCTTTCATGATTCGCTCTCTTGTGGCAAATTCTCTGGATACATATTTGTCATGATCCGGATAGGAAATATGTATCTCGTCTTTTTTCTTCTTTGGATTCTGGTAAACATCCAGTGACGGATGATTGATGATGATTATGTTATTTATTTTCTCCAGGACTTTCGCTGTATACCACGCATCTGCAAGCGCCCGGTGAAATCCCCTGGATTTCTCTATTTTCAGCTCATCGATCGCATGCTCCAATGCACACCTGTGTGTACCGTCATCATAACTGATACTGTATAGTTTCTGCACATCATAATAGGTCACAGGTCCGGGAAGCAGATCCAGCAGGCCATAGAACTTCATATTTCTCTGAAGTTCCATCACGTCCTGATTTCCCCAGGTAAAAAAGTACCAGTCTTCTCCGCACCAGTCAATAAATTCCCTGACTGCCTGCTCAAAGGGCACTCCTTTCATTAAATCTTTATAATCTACATGAATTACCTCATGGATGCTGTCATGAATCCATTTATAGACCTGTGGTTTGATCAGTCGGTGAAAATGATCCGTTATTTCTTTTTTGCTGTTTACTTTTACAGCCCCAATCTCGATAATCTCAAATGGAAGCCTGTCGTTACGTGTTTTCTTTCCCGAAGGATTCTGATTCCATTCCAGGTCAAAGACAATATAGTTCATTCATCCGGTCCTTTTTGTTTATTACTTTTTCGCATTTATTTTCCACTGCTGATAAACATATTATTTCACAATCTTCAGTTCATACTGTCTGGTTCCCAGACCAATCTTCTCTGCCTGATCCAGTGTTGCCTGCCATTCAATGTTCGGGTTGGAATCTTTGAAATGGTCATGGTGGCAATGCCAGTCAGGTTTTGCCAGGTGTTCTCCAAGCTGGCTGTTCTCGATCGGAGTTGCTTTCAGACAGGCATCTGCGCAGGCCTGGTCCAGAGCAACCGGGTCAAAGCTTGCAAACATTCCGATATCAGGAAGGATTGGTGCATCATTTTCGCCATGGCAGTCACAGTTCGGGCTGATATCCTGAACAAGTGCTACATGGAAATGCGGACGGCCATGACAGACTGCCTGTGCATATTCTGCCATCTTACGGTCAAGAAGTTCATTCGCACTGCTGTTTGGATTGTATACTGCATCAAAACCGCAGGCTCCGATACAACGGCCGCAGCCTTTACATTTATCATAATCAATGACTGCTTTTTTATTCGGATATGTAATCGCATCACTTCCGCACTCTTTCGCGCAGCGACGGCATCCGCGGCAGAGTTCTTCATTTACTGCAGGTTTTCCGCTGGCATGCTGTTTCATCTTACCAGCGCGGCTTCCGCATCCCATTCCGATATTCTTCAGTGCACCGCCGAAGCCGGTTGCTTCATGTCCTTTGAAGTGGCTTAAGCTGATAAAAATATCTGCATCCATGATCGCATGTCCGATCAGTGCAGTCTGACAATATTCACCGTTAACTACCGGTACTTCTACTTCGTCTGTACCGCGTAAGCCATCACCGATGATGATCTGGCATCCTGTTGAAATGCTGTTAAATCCGTTGAGATTTGCGCACTCCAGATGCTCCAGTGCATTCTTACGGCTTCCCGGATAAAGAGTGTTGCAGTCTGTGAGGAACGGAAGTCCTCCCTGCTCTTTACAGAGATCAGCTACTGTTTTTGCGTAATTCGGGCGCAGGAAAGCCAGATTGCCAAGTTCTCCGAAATGCATTTTAATAGCCACGAATTTTCCATCCATATCAATGTCTTTGATTCCGGCTGTAACGCAGAGTTTCTTCAATTTATCAAGCTGGCTGGTGCCAACCGGACATCTGAAATCAGTAAAATAAACGGTTGATTTTTCCATCGTTTTTCCTCCTGTTTTTATTGATCAAAATTTGATTTTCTTTTTTATTTTATCACAAGATGCAGGTTCTTTTCGAGATATTTTTTTGCTTACATCTGTTCGTAAAATTTTGTCACCTTTTTGTATTCTGCAGGCAAAGTGATCTGCTCTACCACAACATCTCCATCTTCTGCATTGTGGTAACGGTAAATGTAAACGCCCTCCTGGATCTCATCTCCTTCGATCAGAGAAACTGCCAGATATCCCTGTCCTTCAAATTCAAAGGTATCCATGATCGCAAAATCCCGTTCTGTTCCGTCAGATACCGGGATGCTGATTACTTCATATTCTTCCATAGTATGTTTTCCTCTCATTCATAAGCAGTCTTATTCTTATTTTCGCTGTTTTTTATTGTAGCAAAGAGTGTTAATTATATCAATCCTATTTAACCGAATCAAGTAAGTCGTTACTGTTCACTCCGTTCACAGTAACAGTAAGGCCCCTGCGTGTTACAAAAAGAAAGACTGCACCTCCAATGAGCACAGCCTTTCCGGTTTGGTATATTTTATTCAGTTCTGCTTACAATTGCTTATGCCATAATCGGTTTTAATGCTTCTGCAAGCTTTTCTTTCTCAGCTTCTGCCTCTTCCAGATTCTTGCCGAGAGTTGTGTAATAGATTTTGATCTTTGGTTCTGTTCCGGATGGGCGGACAACTACTGTCTCGCCGTTATCCAGCTTGTAGATCAGTACGTTTGCTGCAGGAAGTCCTGTTTCTTCCGGTTTCTGGTAATCTGTTACTTTTACTATAGTATGACCTGCGATCTCTGTGAGAGGTTTGTCACGAAGTCCCTGCATCAGAGCTGACATCTTATCCATTCCGCTTAATCCCGGGAATTCGAAGCTGTCTACTTTATTCAGGTAACGTCCGTACTGTGCATAGATTTCTTCCATTCTCTGTTTCAGGGAACTTCCGATGCTTCTGTAATATGCAGCCATTTCACAGATCAGCATAGATCCGATAACAGCATCCTTGTCACGTACATATGGTCCTGCAAGGTATCCGTAGCTCTCTTCAAATCCGAAGATAAATCTGTCTACTTCATCTGCTGCTTCAAGCTGTGCGATCTGATCGCCGATCCACTTGAATCCTGTAAGTACGCTTCTGAGTTCTACTCCATAGTGCTCTGCCACTGCATCTGCAAGTGGTGTGGAAACAATGGATTTCACTGCTACCGGGTTCTTTGGCATTGTACCTTTTTCGATACGGCCTGCACAGATATAGTCAAGAAGGAGTACACCTACCTCATTACCTGTTACCAGTTCATAGGAACCATCCGGGCATTTCATTGCGATACCAACACGGT
>ERZ825137.3694-NODE-3694-length-16130-cov-8.855863_pt1 | contig 16130 bp, 10 predicted proteins | sample MGYA00519873_ERZ825137 | MGnify/ENA primary metagenome ERZ825137 (study PRJEB31778, sample SAMEA3449190) | human gut metagenome | biome: human gut; feature: human-associated habitat; material: faeces | place: United Kingdom | collected 2010/2012 ...
GTACTCCTTCAAGCGCTCGGTAGCCCAGCGGCGGAACTGCGTTGCAATGGAGGACTTGATGCGATAGCCCAGGGAGATGATCATATCGAGGTTATAGTGATTTACGGCATAGGTTTTCCCGTCTGCGGCAGTTGTTCGGATTTTCCGAACAACTGCACTTTGCTCTAACTTGCCTTCCTCAAAAATGTTTTTTATATGCTCACTGACATTGGCCTTGCTGCTCTGATACAGCTCACAAAGCTGCGCCTGTGTCAGCCAGACAGTTTCATCCTGAAACCGGACATCAATTTTTGTCTCGCCGCTTTCAGACTGGTAAATGATGATATCGCCCTTGTTTTCATCGTTGAGGAAAGTACTGCTCATTTTTGTTCCCTCCCGGCTTTTCGGTGGCTTCAGCAAATGCTCGGCTTATTGCTATTATAGTATCACAAAATCGGCGTTTTTTCAACAGACGCCAAGGGAATGATGCCGCTGCCGTTCAGCACCACACCTGCTGCCGCTGGCTACCGCCGTATGCATACTTCGGTGCGAATACGATGTGATACTGGCGGCGATATCTTGAATGTGATGTGCTTTTTATCTCGTTTCTTTCGTCTTTCTTAATCTGCATAAAAACTCCTATTGCTCTGGTAATGCGGTCGCCAAACCTTTACCGGTATACCGCAATAGGCGGTTTTACTCATGCTAAAGCTATTTTTCTTCCCTCGGTAGAACCGGGGATTTATTTCCACGTCTGAAGGCGCCCCAAATAAGCGCCTGCCTCTTTTTAGAAGCAGACACTTATTTCTCGTATTCTTTTTTACCGCAGCAGCCGGATCAGCAGCTCATTGATATCCTCAGTGGGCTTGCCGCTTGCTATCAGCTTGTTCCGAAAGGACACCATGGCCGTTGTAAGCAGCCGCCGTTCGCCGGCGCAGAGTGCCAACACTCGATTTCTTCTATGCTTGAACATCACCACACCTCAGCAATAAATCAGCTCAGAAAAGACAACCTCCTCCGCACGGCTGCGGATGCTGTTCATCCGTCCCACCCATTCCATTTGATTCTCGGCCTTCAGCCGCTCAGTAACACCCCCGGCGTCCTTCATCTGCGCGACCAGCCGATCAAACATCTCCTGTGCCGTGTCGCCGATCTCCTTGAGATGCTCGTCTAGCTTGCCGGTCAGCAGCATCCCCGTGTAGATGCCGTCCCTGTGCTCGCGCAGATACCGCCTGCGCATTTCTGCGAATCTGTTGTACATACTCTTCCTCCTTCACGCTCGCCGTATGGCCTTCTATCAACAGCCACATAATAGCGCAGCCAGAAGGAAAAGCCCAATGTGCGAAAAACAGATTTACAGATTTGACAGAAAAATAGTCACATACGATTTGCCGAATCACACCTGACCAAATCGCACTTGACGATTTTTTATAGTGCTATTGGCTATTAGACTGACCTCTTATGTGAAGGCCTATATTTACTAAATCGGCGGTTTTCCTTAATTAGCGGAATGCCAAATTCATCAAGGTAAAAGAATCTGTAGCCTCTTATCTATGTATACTCTATTGTCATCTATCCTGCATGAAAACGCAGAAATCGTCATTCCAAGGTCAATACATGATTTGAGCAAGGGCGTAAACTGTGCGTCTGAAACGAAATAAATGCTACTCACATACGGATTAAGGGAAATAACACTGTAATGCACGCGATAGCCCAAGGAAAGCAAATCGCGCAGTTTTTCAAGTTGCTTCAAAGCCCTTTCAGAGAAGACCGTAGGAAACAAAGCACATTTTTCTGTTGAAAGCACGCTTTTTACTTCTATTATCGTATTTGTATCTTGAATATAAATATCGCTCTTATAGCCTCCAACATAGTGCTCAGTATAGATTGTTCCTCTTCTTCCTAAAAAAGAAAAACGACGCCCCTTAATGCTGTCCGCAACCGCCCTATTTGCCATCGAGGTGTTTAACAGGATATAGTTTTTCTTGTACGGGATAGCAAAAAGAGCAAACTGAGTCCGCGCATTCTTTGACTGAGTAGGAGCTAATAATACGCTCCTGCCTTTAAGATCTAAGAAATTGCTCAGATGGCAGGAGGATGGCACATAACAAACAGTGCTTTCCCCGTCAATCTCAACCTCACACAGGAAGCGATTTTTCAGTTCCTGTATAAAGATTCCGGTTTTATGCTCTGGGGTTAGCACTGTTTGCATGTGTCAATTCCTCACTGTCTGCTTTTCACAAAATTATCAAGCTCATCTTCTGAAATATACAAGCCCTGCATACGGATGGTATCGCTATCAGTAACCATCAGCATATCACCCTTACCCAAGAGGTTCTCCGCACCGGGCATGTCCAAAATCGTCTGAGAATCCGTGTGAGAAGGTAATCTAAAGGAGATTCTGTAGGGGATATTAGCTTTTAGCACGCCCGTAACGATATTTGCACTCGGCCGTTGTGTCGCGATGATAAGATGAATGCCCAAGGATCGCACCTTTTGTGCCAGCATGGAAAGGAATTTCTCAAATTCTTTTCGCTTTCCTTGCATTTCTGCGGTCTGAATCAAATCTGCATACTCATCAATAATTATGATAAGCCGCTTCATGCGATGATCTGGATTTTTTTCGTTGTACGAGCCAATATCTCTGCTCCTGCAGAATCGAAGCTGTTGCATTCGCCCTTCCTTATCGACGTCATTGATGCGTTGAATCATCTCGAGCGCTTCTTCAGCATCGACCACAACATGCCCGCCGTAGAGATTAGGTAAATCCTCAAAGAAAACGAAATCCGTCTGCTTGGGGTCAATGATTAGGAACTCCAGATCCTCCATAGGATACTTATGCAACAGACTTACGATGATCGAATACAAGAAAATGGTTTTGCCCGAGCCTGTTGTACCTGCAATAAGCATATGAGGAGCCTTGGCGATGTCAACGACTTCAAACCTTCCGTCTGCCTTTTGTCCTGCGACAAAATCGAGAGCGCCTGAGGAGCCGTCCAAGAGATTCAAATGCTTCAAAAGACTAATCGCTTTACCAGCGCCTGCAAAGGGCACATCAACCGAAAGATACTTGGTTCCTTTAATATGATCGATCAGTATCTCTCCATTTGCCTCAAGCTGGATGCCAATATCCGTTTTGAAGCGTTCCAGTGTCCTTATTGTTTCGCCAGACTTTAGCTCAACAGAAAATCTCGTAAAACGCGCAGCCTCCTGAACCATATTAGGATCTACAGGGTAAGCATTGATGCCATAATCGCGAAAAACCTTATTAATTCTCGCACACTTTTCTCGAATATCTGTTCTTTGAAGCTCGGTATCGGTTTCATTCGTGACAGGTGCAGCCGGAGCAACGGGAGCGCTAGCAGCATCGGCTACATAAGCAGGAGCGGTGTCAGGAGCAACTGGAGAATGCTCAGACCAGGCTGCCTCTTCTTGTACAGGCCCTACCACACTTGCCTCGTATGACCCTTGAGGCGGAGCGACAGCTTCGTCTTGAAAGCCCGGATTAAACGGGTCTGCTTCGCAAGCAAAGACAGTATTAGCAAGAATCGCCTGAACTTCACTACTACCAATTGTTATCAGGGTATAGTCCTTGCCCAAAAAATCATCGATACCCTTATAAACCTTTTCGGAGCTCTCTGTATTTTCAAAGTCAACGAAGGCTATATTTCTGCGAACACTCACATTGTATTCGCCGGCGAAAAGGTCATTCAGCATGTTACTGTAGCGGAGCTTGCTTGCTGGATCGAGAGTCGCCTGGAACAAACACTCAAAAACCTGCTCTCTCAAAATTTCACGTCGTGAAATCGTAGTGATTTTCTCTGCTTTCCCAAGCATCTCTTGAGTGAGGCTCTCAAGTGCCGTAACCTGCTCTACAGCATGCCCAGAGATCGTATCTCCATCAATAGTGAAGGCATTTGGATTGTCCGCGTAGGTTTTCACCTCAATAATGTCAACGCGCGCATCAGTGTCGGATTCAAGATTGATGCCGATCAAATCTGGTAGCTTGCCGTCCTCGCGGTCTGAAAGCCATTCCTGCGCAAGCTGGGTGTCTAGACCAACCAGTATTGCGGCGGGGTGTTGCCGCTTGTAGTGGATTGCAGCCAGTGCAATTCCCAAGCTTCCCTTGCCGTGATTGGTATCGAATATGCGATTTGAGGTATGCGAAACGATGCTTAGCAGACCGTCATCGTTAATCTCACGGACAGCCTTGATGATCTCCTTTACTCCCTCCTCCTTTGGGACGAAGTTGCCTAAGCGCTTTACAAGAGTATCATACCCAAGCACGAATTTCCTGCAATTGCTGGAATAAATACCAATGGAGCGATAATCGTTTTCCCTATAAAACAGCTTTTCACTAGCTGCCCTCAGCGAGATATCCCAACTCTTTAGACTCTGATCTAAGATTACAAGCCAGTCGCATTTATCCAAAAAGGCATCATAGGTTTCTCTCTTGAGCGGGGTATAAAAGCTTGTGCTTGTATGGCTGAAGGTCGAGGGGTGTTCATTTAGCTTTTCTATGATGCTGGCATAGACGGTAAAGATTCCGCCTTCGCTTGCCGGACGGATTTCCACCTTTTCATCAATCGGGTTGTATTTATATACCTTTGGTACGCAAAGAGGATGAATGTGGATTTGGCGGTTGTTTTGAGCAGTCTCGATCTTAACCTCATTGGGATCGAAGATGATAAGCATATGCTGCTCGCGGCTAATCTCACCTAGTAATTTGCTGTAGGAGTACTTGTGATGAGCTATCTTAAGCTTGAAGTTGAGAGATCTCTGTCCCTTGATTCTCCCCAGCATTCCGTCATTTAGAGAATCGTTATCAATTTCAATCCAGCTTGTGGGAACCTCCTTTGTGTGGAAGATAGAAATCTCTATTCCGTTGATATTAAACTCCTTGTCGTTGTTCAAGGCCTTCAGCATAGAAACGATTACTTCCACAGATGGAGGATCTATAACGCAGAGCTTAAGCATCATCCCAGCATGAGGATATAGGCAGAGGTAACGAATAATTGCTTGCTTAAGAGTATCAATGCCACTTTCACTCTGGTTGATCTGCGGTACATTTGAATAAACCGGGAGCATACCAATTCTACCAGAAAGAGGAAGGAATGTAGCACCACAGCACGCAATGGTAGCAGGAAGCAGTGCAACGGATAAGGGGTCAGGAATATCCTCAGCCCTTCGGATAATGAACGACTTATCCTCATCACTAAGCTGTGCTTCTCCGATTTCATTGACACCTTTGCTTGCAAGAATCTCCTTGGCAAGCTCTACATACTTCCAAAGATACATAGGATGCATAGGGGTCGGGATTGCGTGGGCTTTTGCCTCCCCAACAACAAAGACATAGTCCAAGGACATGATTGTGTTAATGATTTCCTTGGCGTTAGATGGCGCAATTGCCCAAATTTTAGGAAACTCATCGTTTATTGCGGTAAGCAATCCCTCATACGATGTGAGATACTTGTAGAACTTGTCAAATTGAGCAAGAACCTGCAGCATAGGTGCATCCTGCAAGCGCCTGCTGAAGGGTAGAAGCTCCTTCCTTGCTTCAAGAAACCGCTTCAATCGCGCAGAAATGGTTTCGCCCTCTGAAACAAGTGCAGAGATCCGAGATAAACTGTCCCAAATCGGATCAAGAATCGCCGGTCCTAATGATATTCGCTCATATTTATCAAGATCGCGAATAGCTTCGTCCGGCGCTTGAACCTCAGCACGAATAATACTGCCGAAGTCAGAATCGGACGACATTTCCTCAGCGATTCTCTCCGTAACGGGCTCCGTCTTAAACTGAGCCCGCCCGCCATCCACATCAACCTCTACTTTTTCTGCTTTTTTCGTGTTTGCGCGCTGATCAATATCACGCTCCAGCTGCGCCAGTATATCAGGAATCTGATCCTGATTGTCATCGAAAATCAATTGTGCAGCTAATGCTGTTGGCCTTATTGCCGTACCTCGTCTTGGCGACGGAGTAGGACTCTTTTTCTCCTTTGCAGCCTTGAGACACTCCTCAACCTCAGCTAATTCCATTTGGCCAAGCAGAGCAATATCCTTTGTTTTGTAGTAGCTTAGAATTCGGCGGGGAGTTTCCTTCTTACCTGTAGCCTTAGCATAGTAGTTCGTAATGCTTTGGCGCTCAGCCTGCTCAAGATTACTTATCCTTTCAACGATTCCGTGGTTATGCTTAATCCTTGCCACGAAATCATCCCTTACTGGATTCCGGCTATCAACATTCTTGTCTGCGCAAAGCCCAAGTCGATAATAATTCTCTTTTATCGCATCAGGGAGCGTATCTGCAGGAGAGGAAACCAAGAGTTCAAGATACTCGAGTACTCGCTCAAAGCTTAGAATGCTACGGATAGGCTTACTACGAAGCGCCTGAATTAGTGCCTCAATTACAGCGTTTGTTCCGGCAAGCTCCTTCTTTGCAAGGTCACAGCTTTTGGTATAAATGCGCTCCAGCGTGATCTCAGGGAACCAGCGCAGAGATGACATTTTTTCCATTTCTGCGCGCTTGATGACCAGAACCCTAAATATGCTTTCATCGCCAGAGTTGCGCGACTCCTCGGCCTTTTCTACTGTGAAATCATAAGAAAGGCTTTCGTTTTGGGACAGTTCACTTTCTATGCGAGCTCTTGTGGACTCAGGAAAGCCCAAGAAGAACAAGGCCGCCTTTCTTTCGGAGGATAGACCTAGTGCAAAAGCAACGTAATCAAAGTCAGGAATATTGACAAGTGCAACACCATATTCCTGAGCATTCGCACGTTCATTAACAAGCTGCGTTACTACCTTAGTCAGCAATGTCTTTTCCATATCAAAGCCTCCACCCGATTAATGTAACACCATCGGCATACCGTTTTCCCATTCCTAGGGAAATATAAGTATTAGCTATAGCCTGTGAGTTGATACTCAAATCTCCACGTAGGTCGCCGGGAGTTGCTTGCGCAATATTATAGGCAGCGAGGAGATTATATTCAGTCTCAGCATCAGCCCCGATTAGAATGTTGTATGCAGAAATTAGCTTTTCACCTAACTCCTTTAGTTCAATTCCATCCTCGAGCTCTTCCTTGCTCAACGCACCTAGGGTAATGGTTTCCAGCGTAAAGCTATTAATCAGATAACGCTTGATGTTTGCTCGATTGCCTCTTGGGCCAATCAAGCCACATCTAACGCCTAGCACTCTGCAGAAGGCAGAGGGGGAATTGTTCTTGTACTCAAAGGTATATAGGGCAATCTGCAGGGCTCTTGAGAGCGCAAGTCTCGGAGACCTATCCTCGTCAACAAAGCTATCAAAATAATTCTTTACTGCCCTTCTAATGCTTTCCTCACGATTAACGGAGGAAAAAACCATACTATCGATCCACCGTTGGCATTCATCAGCGGTGTCGGAGGGAATTTCCTCTCCAAGAATCATATCAATAGAGCTGATAAAGAAATCCTCAACAGTTTTTTTAGCTAAAGTATAGGATTGCTCACTCGCCTTTTTTATCGACTCCAAATCCGCGCCTGAATCCAGAAGAATAGGGGGCTTGCTACCACCGTATGCTGCAGCATCGCCCTGCGTTAAATAAATGAAGGTTGAGAACAAGGCAAAATTAATGATCCTTCGCATAATCAAAAGGCTGTTTCTATTCTCTCCTGTCGCAATGATGTTATCAGCAAGCCGATCAAAGCCGTTCCGGAGCCTTTCCTTGCAGTTATCCCAACGTATTTCACTATCCTCAGGATATTGGATTCCATGGATGCTGCGTTTTTCTTTATCTGAGGGGGCAGTAAGGATTGGCTTGATAAGCTTTGTTAGGTCATCTGAATCATTGCTTAGAGCCTCCTGTAGTAGTGAAATAACAGGAGATCGCTTGCCATCAAGCTGCTTTGCGAGTATTTCAAAAATGAAGTCTCCAATATGCGCTTCGGAATTCAACCGCCCTTTGACCATCCAGTGGGAGGAAATGTCCATAACCGAAAAATCGTATTGGGGATAGAGAGTATTGTCCTGATTGAAAATTTCACCCAAAAAATAGCGGAACTGTTTAATGTTTGACGGCTTTTCTTGCTCACCCTTTTCTAATATACAAGCGTAATCCGCTACGATTTTTTCTGACGGAAGGGCATCCTTTCTGCCGTCACTAATAACCCACTCGTGTACATCCCTTGTATCACAGGTCTCTCCTATACAGGCACGGAACAGGCCGTTAGCAATGTGAGGCGGCTTTGTCGAGTTAGAGGTCGGATTAAAGCCGAGATAGTCCTGGCAAATTTTATCGCCTATGCGTTTTAGGGAATCCGCAGCCATTATTCCTCGCCCTCCTCAAAATCGTATTTCCCGTCCTGTATCAGCACCGTCTTCTTGCTGCTGTTGATCCTACTTGCTAAGATTATTTCTCCATCGTCGTTTTCTTCAGCATAACCATAATTGTCTAGCTGCTGAAGGAACATTGCCGCCGCCTGCTCGTACTGTGGGGCCAAAAGGCCTACAGGATAACCGTTTTCCACGGCATCGAGTGTTCGCAAAAAATCAGCATCCAGCGTCAGCACGGGGACATCGCCGTCTTTAGGCTTCAGAATAATGTGATTTGGCATGTATTCCATGCCCTGCAGCCAATCTGCCGGACGGGGCATTTTTATCTCAAGCTCGCTCGAATCAACAGATTTACTAGATATAGCAACCGCTGCCTCCTGGCTGAGGTCGTATCTATGCGTAGTCCAAATGTGTAACTGTTTCTTGTCATCAGACGAGGGCAGAAACAGCTTGTTTATAGAACGGACAAGACGCTCCTTGATCTTCTTCTTTTGAGAATCAAAGGCCGTAAAAATTTCCATGCTCTTGCGGATTTCCTCTGGTTGAAGCTTAAGCAAGCCTTGTCCATCAAGGTTTTCAAAGTAATACTTTCTCTTAATCTCTTTAAAGCATTCGACTGCCGCGTCAACATCGTCCTCGAAGGAGGAATCGTTTGGCCATTTTCGAGGAGCCCCCATGAGCCAGCCCTCATTTATGACTCCATTCCAGAGACTCTCATCAAGTGATGGCACAGACAAATATATCGGATCAAACTTTTGAATGGCTCGAAGCAACTCGTTTGAACCCTCGAATATTGCGGAATAGTAATATTGACCTTCATATTCATCCATTGTACACGCTGTAAGCATAAATGAAATCGCGCCAAGAACATCCCTTACTGCAAAATGCTCACAGTCGGAGGATGCCAACTCCAGCAAAGAAACAATCTGCCGTTTTATTTCTGTGCTTTGAAGTGCACGAAGATTATACTTTAAGGCTTGGCTGTGTACTGGCTCGCTAGAGAGCAGGTCAGTCATTTTCGTTAATAGAGTATCAAGCAACTGATTATCCTTGGTAAGAAGATTTCTCTCGTTAAGGTCAACAACAGTAATATGCCTAATGGGCTCGGAGAGCTCGTACGTAATAGCAGATTTCTTTGCCCGCATTATTTCATTATAAATATCAGGATTAATCCGCTTAATCTCCTTACACAGCCGCAAAAACGGATACTCATTAATAGCGAACACTGCGGGCTTCTTTTCTACATAAAGGTCAACAATATTCCTAGCGGCATCAGCATAATTCGTAACTTCATTAAAATCTGTTTTAACGAATACATTATTTCTGATAATGCAGGGTTCAATCGCCTTGATAATGAAGGTCTTGCCATCACCAGGATTTCCGGTCAAAAATACGAGCTTGTGCTTGTCTAGCATGTCAGAGACAAGCGGCTCTACACCGGAAGAAATGTGCAGAAAGCCAAGCTCATCCTTATTCATGTGGTCAGAATAACAATTCTTCCCATTATATAGCTTCTTGATAAAATCGAGCTTTGACATATTTGCCTCCTTACATGCCTCCGAGCAGAACATCATCCACCCTAAAGTCGTTCAGTCGCTGAACAATATCCACCGTTGTTAATCGCATCATCAGCCAACGCTTATACCAATAATCAATCAATGCCTGTGTTCCATGGGCGATATCCTCCTCACAGTCAGGGTTAAAGCCATAATCTACAGCGTTTGTATAGCCCATCAAATAATCCTTCGTGTTCTTGGCAAGATCGACAGAATATACAATACGAGGAGAGTAATGCTTAAGAAATGCGTCAGCGCGGATTCCAATAGAGCTTAGGCCTCTGCTGATCATCCGAAAACGCGGGCTTGTCCCCTCCCCAAAAACATGATTAATACGCTTCCCGCCATCCTGCAGCTCAAGAATTCTAGAGAAAAGAGCGGTGGTTTCCCGTGAGAAAAACACGGTACCATAGCCCTCCGTGACTCCCATTTCGCGAAACTCGAGTAATCTGCCGTTGCCTAATGGTACCTTTATACGATTGTACTGGCTGCTTCCGACAGCATATAGACTGGTAGTGCCTAGGTAGACTAGACGGCTGTCGCGGATTACCCGTTCGCCCTTCATTCGAGAAGCGATTTCGCTGATTTGTCTCTCATAACGGTGAGTATAATCACTGATCACTCTAGGGCTACAAGCCAGAATGCTTACAAGCTTACCGCCTAAGAGGTGATTATATGGTGGGATGGAGCCGCAAACGATAATGTCCATCATGTTTGATCCAATTTTGCATTTCCTGTTAGCTATCAGCGCAGTATGAATTGCTTTGCGTCCGCCCTCAGATGCAAGAAGAGATAGGAGCTTGTCCTCGTTGCTTTGCCCGGCGGCATTGTTAAATGCTATTTTCGTTTCCAAGAGCTTGGCCAATTCAGATGCACGCTTACGCTTAAATAGATTACTCCTTGCTTCCTCCCGCCAATCCGGAGATGTCTCGTTGTTTCTGTTGTTTATTGACCTTTCGGAATACTCTGCAGCTATGGCATAAAGCTCATCGACCTGCTCCTGACGGGGATACTTGGTTTGCTTATAATAACCAAGATCACCGGTATAGATTTCCGAAATTGCTGAATTGACATTTTTGACAAGAAGCGGGAAAAGGCGCTCTGCATAAGCATATCTACGCTGTAGGTATTCCTCCTCGGTTTCAATTGGTGCTTGAATTTTTACCTTAACTCTTTTTCCATCAGTTCCGCTTACAGTTTGCTCACAGTATTCTGTGTGAACTCGTTTTGACATCTCTGTCTTGATAGCCTCAATTGTCCAACCAATATCATCATCTCGAGCAGTCAGATTAAGGACAGAATTACCCAAGGCAAAAATACCAATGATCGGGTGATATGGCTGCAAGCTGTCTCTAACAAGATAGTATATGTTTCTCCCGGGCATTGTCTTATAGGGGATGGACCACGTGTAGCGGAAATATCTCCAAATGTCTGAAAGCTTAAAGCCTGTATACTCATCTCTGCTGCCTGTAACCATTTGAATATATGGTGCGCAGACCTGACGCCCCGTTCTAATTGCAAGGATGAGCGCATCTCTATTTCCAATCAAGCACTTAACCGATACTGGAGTACCGTTATAATTCCGCTCGGTCTCCATATACTTAATGAAGCGTGCGACGCTTTCGCTTTTAAATTGCGCATTGCGCTCTGCGCTAAGTCTATAGCGTATTTTCTCTTTATCATCAATGTTATCGTTTTCCATTCTCAAGGTAAGCTGATGATCCTGAAAATCAAAAATCCAGCCTTGAAGGGAAAGATCAACTAATACGCTTAGGGCCGCCATATATTTTTGGCAGTCAAGGTCGGCTTCTCGTGCAGTTTCAGAAACACGCCGAAGCTCATCGCTGATAATTCGAGCTCTGTTCATAGGTAACGTGTCTTCTAAGCGCCGAGTAAGTCGCTGAAACAACTCTTGGTATTCCTCGCTCAAAGCAGGACGATACTGCTCCGAGGCGATGGTCTGTTCTATATTTTTAATGGATGCTTTCATGCATTTCCTGCTTCCTGAATAAGTCTGCGTCACCGATGGCCGCATTCAATTAATTATTTGTAGCAAACACTAGCTGAGAGCTAATTCAGCAAGTATTTCTTTTCAGCCCCGCGGCCTACCCTCTGCACAAGCCCCATATTCCGCATCTGTTTCATAAGCTCAAAAGCGCGGGTCTTCTTGATTCCAAGCAAGGATTGGACCTCTTCATCCGTGATATGGCCGTGCGCGGAGGTATAGTCAAGAACCTTTTGCATCTGTGCAGTGACCGGAGAAGCCTGCTTTGGGATGGCAACGGTCATGGCATTCATATTGGGCAGGACCATTTTGAATGCATTGGGCGTTGCTTCGATGACCGGTTGTACGGGGCAGTTTTCATAAAGCTTATAGATTCTGCGGATGCCGGTGCCGTAGCTCTCGATCAAACGCAGGCGATGGAACATCTCGGCAAGATTCTTGTTGCGGGGTTGTGAAATACCGATACGGATATCATCGGTGGAGAGACCGGGGAGGAGGCCGCCGATAGAGATGAACTCTATCCGCTCGTCGTTCACATTGATGATAATGCTGCCGCTGTAGCTGTAATCCCGGTGTACAATGGCATTCAAAAGTGCCTCGCGAAGAGCCTCCTCGGGGTAATCCTGCTTTTCAATACGCTCCAAGCCCTTAAATGACGCCTTGGTTCTGTTACAGAGCATCAGGTAATCAAAGGTGTCCTCCAGCTGCGCAAAGATGGAGCCTCCGAACTCCTTGTTATCCTTGAAGGTGGTATTAGAATCATCACCGAAAACTGCTACCTTCGTCGTATGCGCACATTGATCGGAGATGATAAGTGCAAGGTTGGTAAAAAGCTCATCATTCTTCTGTGTAATCCCAAGGGCACGGTACTTTTCCTTTCCGAACGGCACTCCATATTTTTCGAAAGCGTTTGCCGCAGCCTCAAAGGACAGATCCTGCTCCATGGAGCGCATTTCTTCGAACGCATCGCCATCGCTTTCCTTAATCATCTGGCGAATCTGCTCAGGGGACGCTGGCACGCTGGAGGTGCCCTGGCGTACATAAACACCGTTGGGCTTCAGACCTTTTCCTTTGAGGTAGTAGGGCTTGTTGCTTCCCTCACTGACGGCAATACGCACCACCCTGTTATCCTGGATCGAAAAGCGCACGAACATTGTAACGTCCGGCACAATAGCATCGCGGATGCCGTTGGTGATGCGGGTATACTCCTGATCCACATCTGCCAGTCCGACGGCATTTCCATTGTTGTCAATGCCGACGAACACCACGCCGCCGTCCGTATTTGCGAAAGCAATCACTTCTTTATAAATTTCCTCAGTAAACTGAGCCTTGAATTCTATATTTTCGGTTTCAAAGTTCATGGAGACGCCTCCTCATACGAATTCTAATTATATTATACTCATAAAATTCACTCTGTCAACCGGAGCTTGTGAATTTTCGGCGAATATTCGCTTATTCAATGTAAGTGCCCGCCTTGGTTGTTCTCAAAAACAGAGAGCCGCCTCGTCTAATAATGCGAAAGGACCTCCTTCGCGCAAGCAAAGGAAGTCCGCCGAATATAGCTTTTTACGCAATTACAGCTTGAAGCAGGCATTTTTACAATTCCACTATTTCATCGCATGTCGTTCCATTTCTGTACCTCCCAAAGCATATCGATATGCCGGCGGGATTTGCGGTTGGTGTTGTTGTAATCGTCCGAGCAGAGCCAGTCGATGAGATAGCATTTGGGGATCATGTACTTCTGCAGCAACGCCAGCGCCTTTAGCTTCCCCACGCGAATCCATTGGCAGACGGTGCGTCGGTTATAGCCTGTGAAGTCCACGGCGGCGGCCACATCCATCACATCCGGCAGCGCGGCCAGCTTGCTCTCATAGTAGCGCCGGAGCTTCTTCTCGTCCTTGGCGCACGGCGGATGGATGCGGATTTTATAGGGCCGAACCATTTCGCTTCCGTATTTGTACCAGTTCTTCGGCGCTATGTATTTTTCCGGGTTGACCTCACGGTCGTTCATAAAAGCGATCACATCGCTCTTTTTGATGGCGTAGCAGCGGGTTTTCTTGCCGGTGCAGGTGTGCGGAATCAGGTTGAATTGGAGAAGATAGAGCGCGGTACGCTTATCATCGTACGCATTATAGCCACGGCTGCCTATCATCACATGAGCCTGATGCGTATCCTTATGCACCACCAGTTTTTCGGGCGTATAAAGAGACGGCGGAGTACGACGGTTATCCACCGTCACCGCCGGAACATCGGCAAGCAGTTTCTCTGCCAAACGGATGATTTGCTTGAAATACAGGTTTCCCCACACAAAGAACACCATATTCCCCGGATGATAGAAACGGGAAGTAAACGCAGCGGCATCTTCGCTGTGAAAGGTCTTCAGCAGCTCAGGATTCCCCAGGATATTGCGTCCCAACGGATGTCCTCGGAAGATTAAATCCTCAAAATCATCGAAAATAAGTTCGGAAGGGGTGTCTTCATAAGATTGGATCTCATCAATAATCACTTCCGTTTCCTTTTCAATCTCACGTTGCGGAAAAGTAGAGTGAAAGACAATATCCGCCAGTAACTCGAACGCACGGCCGAAATGTTCGGTAAGAAAAGCAGAGTAGATCACTGTTTCCTCCTTGTTGGTATAAGCATTCAGGTCACCGCCCACATTCTCCATACGGTTGAGTATATGCCAGGCTTTCCGCTTCTGAGTACCCTTAAAAATAAGATGTTCCACAAAATGCGCCATGCCCTGTTCATTCTCCAGTTCATCACGGGTTCCGGCATCAACTGCAAAACCACAGTAAGCCACATCGGAAAATGACGGCTGGTGAATAATACGCAAACCATTGGCAAGAGTATATTGATGGTGTCCCAACAAGGGTAATAGTGCTAACTTCTTCATTCTGACGTTTGAAACTAATTAAGGGCGCAAAGATAGCGCAATTTGACGAGGTCCCCTTATCTTCGCAAAGCAAAAATACAATAAAACTTATTGCCATTTATGGAAAATTGCAGATATTTGTAGGCTATAACCTAACTACTAACAAAAATAGTATAATGATTGAATCCATTCAAGAGCTTTTGCAGAAAGAGGCACAAGCCGTACTGAACATCCCCGTGACAGACGCTTACGAGCGTGCGGTAGAACTTATCGTGGAACAGATTCACCGGCGGAAAGGGAAACTGGTGACCTCAGGTATGGGAAAAGCCGGACAGATTGCCATGAACATTGCTACGACATTCTGTTCCACAGGTATTCCTTCCGTATTTCTGCACCCCAGCGAAGCACAACACGGAGACTTGGGCATCTTGCAGGAGAACGACCTGCTGTTGCTGATTTCCAATTCCGGTAAGACGCGTGAAATCGTTGAACTTACACAATTGGCTCATAATCTGAACCCAGACCTCAAGTTTATTGTTATTACCGGAAATCCGGATAGTCCGTTGGCACACGAGTCCGATGTATGCCTCAGCACAGGAAAACCAAAGGAAGTTTGTGCTTTAGGTATGACTCCCACCACTTCGACCACTGTGATGACCGTTATCGGCGACATCCTTGTGGTACAAGTCATGAAACAGACAGGATTTACTATTGGAGACTACTCCAAACGCCATCACGGTGGCTATTTGGGTGAAAAATCAAGAAAATTATGCGAAAAGTAATTGGTATAGGAGAAACGATTCTTGACATCATTTTCCGCAACGGCCAGCCGACAGCTGCCGTACCGGGCGGTTCAGTATTCAATGGCGTCGTGTCATTGGCACGGGCAGGCGTTCCCGTCAGCTTTATCAGTGAGACAGGAAACGACCGGGTAGGTAATACAATCCTGCAATCCATGCGGGATAGCGGCATGTCTACTGACTATGTCAACGTATTTCCAGATGGAAAATCCCCGGTATCACTGGCCTATCTCAACGAGAATGGTGATGCGGAATACATCTTCTACAAAGATTATCCCAAGCAACGGCTGGACGTGGTTTTCCCAAAACTGGAAGAAGACGACATCGTGGTTTTCGGCTCCTATTTTGCCCTGAATCCGGTGCTGCGCGAAAAGGTCCTGGATTTGCTGGAACAGGCACGCGAGAAGAAAGCAATCGTGTACTATGACCCCAACTTCCGGTCGTCGCATAAAAGCGAGGCTATCAAGCTGACGTCCACCATCATCGAAAATTTGGAATATGCCGACATTGTGCGCGGATCTATAGAAGACTTTTTCTATATGTACAATCAAAGAGAAGTGGACAAGGTATATAAAGACAAAATTCGTTTTTATTGCCCTAACTTCCTTTG
>ERZ825137.3697-NODE-3697-length-16120-cov-19.899533_pt1 | contig 16120 bp, 8 predicted proteins | sample MGYA00519873_ERZ825137 | MGnify/ENA primary metagenome ERZ825137 (study PRJEB31778, sample SAMEA3449190) | human gut metagenome | biome: human gut; feature: human-associated habitat; material: faeces | place: United Kingdom | collected 2010/2012 ...
TATATATTTTTCGCTATACTTTGTTACTCCTTTGTGAATTGTGCACACTTTTCTCACATATCGACTGTGCAATATCACGAAGCGCATCGCTTTTGGGCATAAACCGACAAAAAGTTGCCATATGCCGTCTTAAAAATGGCTTGTAGGTAAGGAAGTGCAACAGTCACAAATATTTATCAACTTAAAAACTTGATAAAATAAAAAGCAACAAACATAACTAAGCATAAAATTAAGGCAGGGATTCCCCTGCCTTAAGTAATTTATAATATATTGTACATTCAAAAACATATTTGTCGATTATTAACCGTTAATTTTGTCGCTTTCCCCAAAGCCAAATAACATTTTGCAATTTATTGTAATTATTTTCCGCCGAAAATATAATCTATTTCCGAATCAGCGTCATTGTAATTGCCATAATGCTCATGATAATCGGCGTATTCGTCATTTTCAAGATACGAATTCACTATATCTTCAACACCGTATATCGAAAATGACACTCGGGCGGTATAATCGCAATATGTCTCAATATCCATTGGTAATTCAGACAATTTTGTGTCTATTTCGTCTAAAGCCTCTGAAATGATACGGTCTTCTAAATACAATGCTGCTTTTGATGTATCAATACCTTCGGAGTGTTCATCCTCATACCGAAACTTTTCAATTGCATAGGCAATATCAAAGTCAAAGTCATCGACATCAATAAAAGGAACCGTGTAAAACTTGAAATCGGCAGCAGTGTTCGTCCTGATCCATATTCTAAGAAAACTCTTAAAACATATATTCAGGAGTTCCTTGAAGAACATGATGGAGCGGAAGACATAGCAAAATATGAACTTCAGGAAGTGACCTTGAATGTGCTGAATATAGAGCGCACCTTCGTCGATAAATTGATGTCTGTAAAACGCCATGCTATTTGCGGAACTATTGAGAAAAAGGTGCGTCATATTTACGATGTGGCAAGACTGCTCGCTCTGCCGGAAATCCAAGCTTTTCTTGAAGACAAAGACGAGCTGAAACGCTTGATTGATATTACAAAGCAGACGGATTCTTATTATCTTGAAAAGCGCAATATCAGTGAGGAATATGATCCTATCGGTGGGTACGATTTTGATTCTTGGAAACTTTATCTGAACGGGCGGGTTCGTTCAACTTATGAGAATCTGCATAAGGAATTGCTCTATACCGATAAGCAGCAAAGCTTCGATGACGCTTTGGGTGCGTTTACTAAAATTAATGAGATATTAAAAGGCATAGGCGAATAGATATAGGTCAAAATTTGGGATGCAGTAGACAAAGAAAAGGCTTAAAGGCATTAAAAATCCTCTGAAACCGAGCCGTTTCAGAGGATTTTTGGTCGGAGTGGCGAGGCTCAAACTCGCGGCCTCCGCATCCCAAATGCGGCGCGCTATCAACTGCGCTACACCCCGATAGTTATTAAATTGTGGTCGTGTAAGTGGTCAAATCTGTGGTCAAACACATTTTTGACCGCTATTTTTTGTTTTCCAAACCGCCCGAAATTCGCACGGTTGAAGGGCTTTCGGCGGTTGGCACCGATAAACGTCAGAAATGCCGTCTATGCTCCCAAATGCGGCGCGCTATCAACTGCGCTACACCCCGTTATTATATAATTTTTAATATGCTAAACACTTTAATGATGTGTTGGAAGTCCGCTGCGCTTCCCTCAGAAACATAGTCGCACTTCTCGCTTGGGGCGCTTCGTATTGCTCCTTGTTTTTAGCACCGATAAATTATACAATACCGCCGATTGAATGTCAATATCGGTATTTGTCCGAACAATATCAATAAAGAGTCAGACTGAATATATAATAAATATTGTAGACGCCGACATTATCAAAAAAACGACCGAAAGCAGAATAGCTTTCCGCTTTCGATCGTTTTTTATATGCAATCACAGAATATCATTATTTGACATATTCATAATAATCTGTGCCATTTCTGCTCTGTTGGCGTTTCCTGCGGGGTTTAATTTACCGTTACCGCCGACAACACGGTTTTCTGCCGCCCAAGCGACAGCCGTTCTTGCCCAATCGCTGACTGCGTCGCCGTCGGGATACCTTGAACAAATTTCTTCGGGTGTATTTGAACTGCCAACGCCCATATCGCAGTAGCCTGTAATGTAATTGAAGAAAATCACACAAGCCTGCTCTCTTGTTATCGGGTCGCCTACACCGAATTTGCCGTTTGCATAACCCGAAAGAATGTGATTATCTTTAGCCCATGCAACCGCCGCAGAATAATAATCGTTGGTCGGAACATCCGAGAAACCGCCGTTCTGTCCTGAGTACGCAGAAAGGTCAACGCCTGCAATCTTTGAGAGAACAACAACAAAGTCCTGTCTCTGAATGTTATTTGCAGGTCCGAAGTAGCCGTTAGCGTAACCGTGGAAATAGTTATTGTCAACATTATACCTGATTGCATCATAATACCATTCACGACATGAAACATCCGGGAACCACGTATATTCAAAATTTATTCCGTTGGCAAGCGCATATTCCTCCGCTGCAGAACCTCTTTCACCACGCAATACAAAATTCTCCTCAAGTTGATAATACATTTGCCCGTTATCGTACTCTTCATAGTAGCCAAACGCAGCATCTCCGATATATTGTACATTCTTAGGTACTTCAGCACTTGACTTATGAGAACTAAGAAATGCGCCTTCCCCGATTGCCACAAGAGAATCAGGTATTTTAACATCCAACTTAATAGTATGGAAAAACGCATAGTCTCCTATAACTTGCAGTCCGTCATTTAATATAACCGATTTTAACTTTATATTTTTAGAAAAAGCGTAATCATTTATTGCTATTGTACTGTCCGGAAGTTTATAAGTTTCCGTATTTCTTTGCTTCGGATATGAAATTAAAACTTTGCCGCTCTTATCAAACAGGACACCGTCAATTGAAGAAAAATATTTGTTGTTATCTGAGACGTTTATTTCTTCGAGTGTTTTAAATAAGGCAAAATCAGAATTCAGTTCTGTAACATTTTCTCCGATTACCAGCTTTTTGGGGCTGAACGCACCAATAAATATATCCTCATCAACATCAATTAGATTTCCCTTTATCTCAAGCGTATCAAGGTATTGAAGCCATTGGAATACATATCCGTGATTCCACTCGGTTACGCCCTCTTCAAATGTCAATTTTTGAACAAAATAGCAATGAAAAAAAGGATCTAACCCTATATCTTTAATATCACTTTTAATTACGATGTTAAAAGGTGTATCAGCACAAAATGCATAGTTATCAATTCTTTGCAAGCTTACAGGCAGTACCAAATCTCCTTTCAAAGATATTGAATAAAAAGCGTTTGTCGCTATGCTTTTAACACCCTCATTCAAAACAAGGCCTTTGGCGAAAGAGCAATGATAAAATGCGGATTCACATATTTCCAAATCAGTGCCGTTTAATTCCGCTCTCACAAGACCGTGACAGCAATTAAATGCACGTTTGCCGATCTTTTTAAGACTTTTTGGAGTGTATAATTCAGTTATACACGAGTTATAAAAGGCGTCTTCACCAATCTCGGTTACCCCATCGGGAACATAATACGCCGAAAGTTCCTTTTTTATCGGTACTTTAATAATCTTTGTCTTTTCTTTATTAAATACTATTCCATCAACCGAAGAAAATATTTTATTGTTTTCCGAAACATTAATACTTTGCAATCCATATAAACTATCAAGCATATCAAAGTCCAGGTGGGTTATATTTTCTCCATATTCAACCGTAGTTAATTCAGTCATATGTTGGAAATCCAAAACAAAATCTCTTAAATCTGCATTGATTACCAACTTTTTTAAACTTTTAATTCCGAAAGTTTCCGTTCCGGTCTTATTCAAATTACTATTAATAACTAAAGTTGTAACTCCGGTGCCGGAAAACGCATAATCACCGATAGTCTTAATATTATTCGGTATAACCAACTCATCTGTTAATGACGAGTTATTAAATGCATATTTTTCAATTTCAACAAGTGATTTCGGGAATGTTATATGTTTTACCTTACAAGATTCAAAAGCATTATGTCCGATTTTTTCTACACCATTTGGTATATTAAATGTATCCCCTGTCTTTTCCAAGGGGTATTTTATAAGTCTTGTTTTTGCCTTATTATATAAAATTCCGTCAACAGAACTGAAGGTATTATTATTTTTCGCAACATCAAAGTTTTCAACAGCGCTTAAAACAAGAGTATCGCTGATAATTGAAACATCAGCCCCTATATTGTACGTTTTACTTTTAATGCGACCGCTTTTTACAATATTACCGATAATGTTAAGTGTTTCAATGTTTTTTGTATTATTAAATGCAGTTTCATATATTGTTGATACTGACTTAGGTATTGTAAATTCGGTTTTAGTACTTATCGAAGGATATAACACGAGCTTTGTCATATCCTTACTGTACATTACACCGTCAACAGAGAAAAAATTTTCGTTTTTTTCACTAACATTTATGCTTTCAATAGCATTACAGTTAAAAAAAATACTGGACAGTTCAATCTCACTGGGATTATATTCTTTTCCAAATGTAATGGTTTTAAGAGAAGTACAGTTGTTTAAAGAATTCATGCCCAATTCTTTTACGCCATCCGGAATAGTTAATGATTCAAGTGAGGTGCAATTATTAAATGCACCTCCGTAAATTTTCTCAACCGTCTCCGGAAAGGTAATACTCTTAAGGGAAGAACAATTCTCAAATCCCGCCGTTATGCATTTAATTCCATATGATATTACTACGTTTTCTATGTTTTTATTAGAAAAAGCATAGTCACATATATTTTTAACTTTATAGCCGTCAATTTCTGCCGGAATAACGATATCCTTATCGGTTCCTATATAACCGCTTATAACAGCCTCCCCGTCATACACTTTATATTTATAATCACCGCTCGTAATTTCTTTGACTATAACGGCGTCTGAATTCACAGCCATAAGCGGTATGCTTGTTATTATCATCAACACGGACAATAATAACGAAATAATTTTTTTACTTTTTTTCATAAAACCCTCTCCTTTTCTTAATATGATTTTACTAAATTGGTATCCGCAATTTGTATTTTAGAACATATTGTTCTTAAAGCCAATATAAATTTATTGTTGATTTGAAAAATCGGGGCAATATGTACAAATCAAATGTGAATAGTTGTGCAAATCATACAAAGTGAGATTAAAAATTACATAGAGTGCAAACTGTCGCCCGCTAAATTCAGAAATAACAAAAAGCGAACAAACACAGTTCGCCATAGGCGGCTGAAGCATATGTTGCCCATCGGGTGGGAACGGAACTACCCGAGTGATTTTATATAAAATTTTACGCCCCGAACGGGAAGTGCCGTTCGGGGCGTATTTTATTGTTGGTATATTGTTATTTCAAGCCCAAAAATATCCGCGAAATCAAACGGAGAGGATTGTGTCGAGGTTGCATTTTTCAAGCTGTTCCCTGTTGCCGACAACACAGACGGCAGGCTCCTTGTAACACTCCTCAAGGCTTTGGGCAACGGTTTTCAAATCGTCCGGCGTTGTGGAAACTATCTGATTCATTCTTGTCTCTCTGTCCTCTTCGCTGACGCCCCTGAACCACAGTCTGTCGCCGAGCGCACCCTTGGCTCTCGGAGTGAGAACGGGAAGCGAGTCCGCAACCGTACCGATGATAAAGCCCGTTATATCGCCGTCCGACTCTGCAATTTCACGCAGATAATCGGGAGTCTTTTTGAAGCTTTCAAGCGAGGCGGAAACCGAGGGGTCACGGTAGGAATAGCAGGAAACGGTTCCCGTCGGGCGTACAACCATACCCGTGCCGTAAGCGCCGCCCTGCATACGGATAACCGTCCACAGATAGTTGAGACTTACGATTTTAGCCGCAACCGACACATTGCCGTCCGCCTTTTTGCCGAGCTTTCTCAAATCGCCCGTCATAACCGCAAACGAAACATCGGCAGGGATTGCAATGCCCTCTTTTCTTATGCCCCAAGGCTTGATTTCGGCGCAGAGCGCACCGCTTGCCTTTTCGGGCACGGTCTGTGACACGGCTTTTATTATCTCCTGCGTGTTGTCGGGTTCGCCCGTTACGCTGACGGTCAGCTTTTCACGGCAGATTATCTTGCCGAGCAGAGCATTTATCTTTTCGCAGAACTCCTCCGCAGACCAATTTTCCTGCATATTTTTAAGCCAGTTATAGTATTCAAATCCGTAATTGCACTCTGCGATAACTCCGCCCTTTGAAAGCTGTGCGGCGGTTCTGCCCATGGCGACCTGCGAGCCGCTCATAAGAATACTTTGGAGCATTTCCATTCTGTTCTGACAAAGCAGCGAGAAAGAGTCCTCGGCGTTTGAAAAATCGGTCGAGGTAAGTATCTCGCCCGCAAGCTCTATCGCATTTTCAACATTCTTTTCCATTGCCGAAAAGCTCATATGGAAATAAGCCGAGCAGTCCGTGCTGCCGTCCTTTTCATAGCAGGAAACGGTGCTTCCTATACTGCCGCACAGAGTGCGTTTAAGGTTGAGCAATTCCTCCGACGAGTGTTTCTCGGTTGCAATTTCGCCCATAAGCGAGGAGGCAAACGACAGTGCGGATATTTCATTTTCCGTGCAACCGTTTGCGTCGAAATAAAGGTTTACATAGACAATGCCGTTGCTGTTGATTTTGTGCACAAGGGCGGGAACGGAGCCGACGGTAATTTTTTCTGTCGGAATGTTCTCGGGCTGAGCCTTTATGTCGTCTAGGGTAAGCCTCGGAAGCGTTGCTATCGCCTCTTCGGAATCGGGTGTATCCTGCCAGAGCGCAAGCTTTTCGCAGTCCTTTTCCACCCTCTCCCAATCCTCGTCGTCAAAGCGTTCCGACGCCTTTTTAAGGCGCTCGGTTTCCTCGGCTCTTATCCTGTCGCCGACGGTCTTTGACGGCACAAGCATTACCTTGCAGCGGTGCGGATTGTCGATAAATTCTTCTTTTATAATTCTTTCAAAATATCCCTCGTCTATTTTCGCACGGAGATTTTTGAACAGCTCCCCGACCTCGAGATTTCTCTCGGGTTCGCCGCCGTAGAGCCAACTGTCAAGTATATCCATTCCGAAAACCAAGCCCTGCGGATAGCTTCCGAAATCGTTTTCACGCATTTGGAATTCAAGATGAGTCAAAGCCGCTTCGAGCTGGCTTCGGTCAATTCCGTTTTCAGCCAAAGAAGAAAGTGTGTCGAAAATTCGCTTTTCAATCTCGTCCGCATCCTCTTTTTTGAGGTTCTGAACCTTGATTGTGAGCTGAGGCTGTAAGACAATCTCGGGCAAATCGACGCTGACCGCTTCGGCAAGAGAGTCAGAAAGCACACAGGCGTTGAGCGGAGATTTTACGCTTCCGCAAAGCACATCGGAAAGAGCTCTTACGGCAACAATCTTTTCCGTGTCGTCAAAGGTTCCGACTACCCTGCCCCAAGCGAGAATGTATCTGTTTTCGGCGTTCTCGTCGGGCGAAATTTCATATTCCGTAACTATTTCGCCTGCGTCAACCGCTTTTTGGAGCGGCGGCAATTCGACCTTTTCGCCTGCGGGAATGTCCTCGAGGTACTCGTCGTTGATTATTCTAAGCACCTCGTCTATATCCATTTTACCGTCAAGAATTACAAAAGCGTTTGACGGAGAATAGTGCTTTTTATGAGCGGCAATGAAGTTTTCATAGGTAAGCTCGGGGATAACCTTGGGGTCGCCGCCCGAAACATAACCGTATGCGTTGTCGGGGAAAAGTGCCTTGCTCATAACGGTTTCAAGCTTTGCGTCGGGGTCTGCGAAAACGCCCTTCATCTCATTGAAAACAACGCCCTTGTACAAAAGCTCCCCGTTCTCGCCCTTTTCGTAGTGCCAGCCCTCCTGGCGGAAGCACTCGGGGTTTTGATAAATAGCGGGATAAAAAACGGCGTCGAGGTAAACCCTCATAAGATTTATGAAATCCTTGTCGTTCTTACTGCTTATCGGATAAAAGGTCTTGTCCGAAAAGGTCATTGCGTTGAGGAATGTGTTCATTGAGCTTTTGAGAAGCTCGACAAACGGGTCCTTGACGGGATAGTTCTTTGAACCGCAGAGAACGGAGTGCTCGATTATATGGAAAACGCCCGTATCGTCCTCGGGAAATGTGGGGAATGCGATGCCGAAGGTCTTGTTTTCCTCGTCCCTGTCGAGCCAGAGAAGCTTCAAGCCCGTTTTTTCGTGAACCATTTCGTACATATCGGCTTTAAGTTCGCCGAGACGCACCTTTCTTAACTGTCTGAAACCGTGAGCCATTTTGTTTTCATATCTCCTATCAATTATCAGTCTTTCTCTTTATAATAAAGCTTGCAATGGCAATAGCCCTCAAAGTCGGGGTCTGCTATCTGCTTGCGGAATTCCTCGCAGATACAGCGGTACTCCTCTTTCTTTTCGAGCCTGCACGGACAGTATCCGCCTCGCCTTTTCAAGCCCTCTTTTATTGTTTTGACGAGTTCTTCGTCCTCGTTAAGTCTGACCTTTGCCATAGTGTCGTCCCTTTTGAAAAATTACTTTTTCTTTTTGACCTTGTTGAGAATTGCGTTCATACGGAGGATTTCCTCCTTGGTAAATTTGCCGCCCATCATTGCGACCGCTCTTTTAACCGTAAAGCCGTAAGCGAGCTTTAACATACTCGAATTGAGGGTAAAACCCGCAAAGCTTGCGCCCTTTTTCTTCTTTTTCGGGGTGCTTTCCTTGGGCTTATCCCCCTTGAGAGCGCCGAGCATTATTTTTGCAACCCGAAGCATTGCGATTTTGCCGCCGAGGGTTGACATAATGTCGCCTATCGTGTCGTTTACCGAGCAGTAGCCGGGCGGGGTGTTTATCTCAAACCAGTTGATTACCGCGCCCTCTTCTTTCATACGGTAAGCCTCGTTGAACTTATCGACCTTGCGGATATGACTTTCGTCTGTAAGTCCGCCTGCCTTTGCCGTGATTACCGACTCGCCGATATTCGGCACTTCAAATTTGAAGAACGGATACTTGCCCTTCTTTTGAACGCCCATGCTCTCGCCGTTAACAAACAGCTCAACCTCGTCAAGGTTTGAATAGACGGTAACGCTTGTTTTGTCCTCTACCCTGTCAACATAACGCTTTGAGCAGATATGAAGCACGGGCTCGCTTGAAAGCCAAGCCTTGTAAGCGTAAAAGCTGTCCTTTTTATATTTTCTGTCAAAGGTTACAAGACCCTTGTGGTTCATACCGTTCTCGCCGCCCTCGGCTCTTGCGTCTGCGGCAAAGTCGAACATATTCCAGACATGAGTTGCCCAAAGATAAGGTCTGTCGATTATCTGCTTTATGACCTCTTCGTGGTAATATGCCTGATATTCCTCGGTGTAGTCGCCCTGTTCGGGATTGCTTGTGTGCCAGTTAAGAGCCTCACAGCCGTACTCGCTGATACCGATGGGCGTGTTCGGATATTTCTTGTGGAACTTGTCGAACCACGGACCGTACATATCGACATTTCCGCCGTACCAGCCGAAGTAATGGTTGTATGACACGACATCGCTTATATGGACATACTCGTCGTCAATCGAGCAGGTCGTGACAACCGCAACGGTTGTGGGTCTTGTGCGGTCAAGCGAATGTGCAAGAGAATTGAGCATACGGTGATTTTCCGAAATCGCCTTGTTGCTGCCGCTCATTGTAATTTCGTTTGAGAGCCCCCATACAACTATCGATGGGTGGTTGTAATTCTGATAAATGAGCTCGGTCATCTGCGTTTTGGTGTTCTCGACTCCGTTTTCAAGATGATTTGAAATATACGGAATTTCAGCCCAAACAACAATTCCACGCTCGTCGCAGAGGTCGTAAAACTCCTGTGCGTGCTGATAATGTGCGAGCCTTATCGTATTAGCACCCATTTCGCAGATTAAATCCATATCCTCCTTATGGTGCTCATAGGAAAGGGCGTTGCCTATTTCGGGTCTGTCCTGATGCCTTGAAACGCCCCTTAACTGATATTCCCTGCCGTTTAATATGAAGCCCTTGTCGGGGTCGATTTTGAACGAACGGATACCGAACCTTGCCGAAACCTCGTCCTCGACAACGCCGTCAACAACAAGCTGTGCCTTGACGGTGTACAGGAACGGGTCGTTTGTGCCGTCCCACAGGTGCGGGTTCTCGATTTGGAAGTTTACATCGTTGCCGACAAGCTCTTTTCCGTCAACAAAAACATGAATTTCGCCCGTTCCTTGTGTAAAGGTTTTTACATTTACATATGCGATATTTCCTTTAATATCGGGCGTTACGGCGATTGCCTTTGAACCGAAACGGTCAAGACTGAAATGATTGTGCGAAACGCCTATCAAAGTCACGCTTCTGTAAATTCCGCCGTAAAAAGTGAAGTCCGCCTGCTGCGGATAGACAAAATCGTTCGGGGAATTATCAACCTCAACCTTGATTTTATTCTCGTCCCCGATGTTTTCAAGCCTTACTCTGAAGGTCGAATATCCGCCGTGGTGGACGGTAAGCTTTTCGCCGTTAAAATACACGGTTGCGGAGGAATTTACGCCGTCAAACTGAAGATATACCTCCTCGCCTGCCGGGAAGTCCTCTTTTTTCAAATCCTTTTCATAAATGCAGGTTCCGCGGTAATAATCGTTACCGCCGTCCTGACCGTCCTTGCCGTTCCAGGTGTGCGGCAAATCGACAGTTACGGTTTCGCCCTGCTTTGTAAAGCTCCAAGCGGAGTTGATAATTTTTGTCTCTCTCATAATGTGGCACCTCATATGCGATATATAATGTAAGTATAGCACAGTTTCCTTTTTTGCTCAACTTTTATAAATATATTTTTACGCCTTGTTCACAATTTAATTCTCTTATTGACTGAAAAGTTCAAAAACATTATAATATTTACGATTTCAAAAAAGGAGTAACCGATATGAACACGAATATTTCAAACGATATTAAATACATAGGCGTAAACGATTACGATATTACGCTTTTCGAGGGTCAGTACCCGATAAAGAACGGTATGGCATACAATTCATATGTCATTTTTGACGAAAAAATCGCAGTTACCGACACGGTTGACAAAATTGCGGTCGGCAGATGGCTTGAAAACCTTGACAGAGAGCTCGGCGGCAAAAAGGTTGATTACCTTATAGTTCAGCACCTTGAGCCCGACCACTCGGCGGGAATTGACGCCCTGTGTGAAAAATTCCCCGAGATGAAAGTAATCTGCTCGGCAGGCGCTTTGAAAATGCTCCCGAACTTCTGCGATGTAAGCCTTGACAGGGTTACAGGCGTTAAGGAAAACGATACGCTTTGCTTGGGTGCTCACACGCTTACCTTTGTTATGGCGCCGATGGTTCATTGGCCCGAGGTTATGGTAACCTATGACAGCAAGGATAAGGTACTTTTCTCCGCAGACGGCTTCGGAAAGTTCGGCACGGTTGACGCCGACGAAGCATGGGAGGACGAGGCGAGAAGATATTACATCAACATTGTCGGAAAATACGGCAAGCAGGTTCAAGCTCTCCTCAAAAAGGCTTCTGCGCTTGAAATTGAAACGATATGTCCCCTGCACGGACCCGTTCTGACGGATACCATAGGCGAGGTGTTAAGGCTCTATGACCTTTGGTCGTCATACACGCCCGAAAAGGACGGCGTTCTCATTGCCTGTGCCTCAATCCACGGCAACACCCTCAAGGCGGCTCATGAATTAAAGACTATGCTCGAGGAAAAGGGCGAAAACACGGTTCTTTTTGACCTTACCAAGGGCGATATTTCAGAATGTGTTTCACTCTGCTTCTGCTATGACCGCATTGTGCTTATGGCGTCAAGCTATGACGCAGGAGTATTTGCACCGATGAGCGACCTGCTTCATCATCTTCAGTCAAAGGCGTTCCAAAACAGAACCGTTGCGCTGTGCGAAAACGCAAGCTGGGCGCCGTCGGCGCTGAGAACTATGAAAGCGGAGCTTGAAAAGTGCGGAAACATCACGCTTCTTGACAAGACGGTTTCGATAAAGACGAGGCTCTCCGACGCCTCCCTTTCGGAGCTTCGTGAGCTTGCAAACGATCTTTCAAAATAAAGTAAAACAACCGATTTTAAGCGTGTACGGTGCTTCGTACACGCTTTTTTTATGCAATATACATTATAATATACAATAAATAATGTATATTTTTACCTTTTTGCTATTGACGGGTTAGCCGAGACTAACTATAATATAGTTAGCGGTTGCTAACTATATATTTTTATATAAAGGAGAAGATTATGAGTTTTGTTGAAATCAAGGGTATAAAAAAGCATTTCGGACAGGGCGACAGTCTTGTCAATGTCTTAAACGGCGTTGACATAAACATTGAAAGAGGCGAAATTTGCGTACTTTTGGGTCCGTCGGGCTCGGGCAAATCTACGCTTCTTAACATTATCGGCGGAATTGAAAATGCGGACGAGGGCTACATAGCAATCGACGGCGAAAAGACCAAGGATATGAATGAAAAACAGCTCACTCTTTACAGAAGAAAGCATCTCGGCTATGTTTTCCAGATGTATAACCTTATCCCCAACCTTACCGTGAGGGAAAATATCGAGGTCGGCAAGTATCTCGGCAACGACACGCTTGATGTTGACGAGCTGATGAAAACGCTCGGCATTTACGACCAGAGGAAGAAAACCCCCGCTCATCTTTCGGGCGGTCAGCAGCAGAGAACATCCATAGGCAGGGCTATTGTCAAAAACCCCGATATTCTCCTGTGCGACGAGCCTACGGGTGCGCTTGACTACAACACATCAAAGGAAATACTCAAGCTTATCGAGGATATAAACAAGAAATACGGCAACACGATTATTATGGTAACGCACAACGACGCCATCAAGAATATGGCGGACAGAGTTTTCACATTGAAGGACGGCGTTGTCAAGAAAAACTATGTAAACGAAAACAAGATACCTGCGGCAGAGCTTGAATGGTAAGGGAAGTTTAAGAGGTGAAAAAATGAAAAACCCACTTAATAAAAGATACCCGAGGGAGTTAAAACATGACTTCGGAAAATATGCCGCAATTTTCCTTTTTCTCGTATTCTTTATCGGCGCAATGTCGGGATTTTTTGTCTCGGACATAAGCGTTGCGGCAACATACTACGAGGGTCTTGAAAAGTACAACATAGAGGACGGTCATATGGCGTTCAACCTTGTGCCGAACGACGAACTGCTTAGTAAAATCGAGACCGAAAACAACATAACTCTTTATAAAATGTACTATAAGGACGAAACGGTCGCTCAGAACGACACCACGCTTCGTATTTATGTTGACAGAGACACAATAAACACCGAATGTGTTATGGACGGCGCAATGCCGACAGCCGCAAACGAAATGGCTGTTGACAGAATGTATGCCGTGAACAACAACATTTCAATCGGAGACACCGTAACGGTTGACGGGCAGGATTACACCGTAACCGGTTACAGTGCGGTTCCCGATTACAGCTGTCTTTTTGAAAGCAATGCGGATATGATGTTCGACGCGGTAAACTTCGGCGTTGCGTTTGTGACAAACGAGGGATATGAAAAAATCAGAACCACTCACGAATCGATAAACTATGCGTGGAAATATCTCACGCCCACAACGGACGATGTTGACGCAAAGAACCGTTCGGACGGTATTACGGACAGCCTTGAGGACATATTAAAGCAGTACGACCAAGATCTTATCCAGGCGCAGGTTGACTCGCTTTACGCTCAGGCAAAGGACATCTCGGCAGGTCTCGGAGACGACTTTGAAAAGGCTTCAAAGACAATAACAAACAAGGTTACCGCCGCTGCCGAAAAGGCTGCGGAAAATGCGGTCTCCTCCCTCTCCTCGGACGAAATGCTTGATGTTATCTCATCGGCTTCGGGCAAGAGCAGAGACGAAATTGTAACAACGGCGTTTAACTCCTTAGGTCTTACAGACGCACAGAAATTTATGCTTGCAGCATATTCGGGCACACTTTCAAATGAGGAAATGCTCGGTGCGGCGCTCAAGCTTTCGGGCAAGACGGAGGACGACCTTATGCCGATAGTTATGTCGGCAAGCGGTATGAGCGAGGACGAATTGGGCACGGCTTTGATGAAATACGCCGCTCAAAAGCAGGGCACGACCGTTGACGGACTTATCGCAAAGCAACTCGGCACGACCGAAGAGAAATACAAGGCTATGACCGACGCCTTTGAAGAGGCAAAGGATTTAACCGACGACCTCGGCAAGACCTCGGCGGAGGCTCCGAAAATCAACTTTGACGAGCTTGAAAACGAAAAGGACTACGAAAACGATATGGACTTTTCGCTTGACAAGATTTACTCGATAGTCGATAAAATAAGCACTACGGGAATTTACGATATGAGCGGTATCAGGGCAACGCTTGACCGCCTCGACGCCCTTACAAAGACGGAAATCGATGACAGCGGAATAATCACAATTAAGGATTACAACCCGAAATTTTCAAACAAAGCCATCAACTTTACCATTGAGGACACCGTAGGCGACAAGGCGAACGCCTCGCTTATGCTCTATATGATAATTGCGGTAATTGCGTTTATGTTCGCCGTTACCTCCTCGAACACAATCTCAAAAGAAGCAAATGTCATCGGTACTCTCAGAGCTTCTGGCTACACCAAAGGCGAGCTTGTAAGGCACTATATGACGCTTCCCATTGTTGTGACGCTCCTCGGCGCCGTTGTCGGCAACATACTGGGCTACACGGTATTTGAAAAGCTGTTCATCAGCGTTTACTATTCGAGCTATTCGCTCCCGACATACGAAACGCTTCCGAGCGCACAGGCATTCTTTGACACAACGGTTATACCGCTTATTCTTGTAATTGTCATAAACCTTGCGGTAATCGGAAGAAAAATGCAGTTGAGCCCGCTCTCCTTCCTCAGAGGCGAATTGAGCAGAGGAAAGAAAAAGCAGGCGGTAAGCCTTTCGGAAAAGCTTCCGTTCATTTCACGCTTCAGACTTCGCATACTTTTCCAGAATATTCCGTCATATCTTACAATGTTTATCGGAATTTTCCTCGGCGGTGCGCTTGCGGTGTTCGGAATTATGTTCGGTCCCCTGCTTTCCGACTACGGCGAGCTTGTAAAGGAAACGCAGATTTCACAGTATCAGTATGTGCTTGTCGATACCGTTGAAACACAGAATGAGCAGGCGGAAAAATACTGCGTTACCTCGCTTGATACGGTAAGCGAAAAGTATATGACCGATGAGGTTATGATTTACGGAATTGAAAACGGCAGCAAATATATCACAACCGAAATTCCGTCGGGACAGGTGCTCATTTCAAACGGCTACGCCGCAAAATTCAAGCTGTCCGAGGGAGACGAAATAACGCTTAAAGATAAGTATTCGAGCAAAACTTATACCTTCACGGTCGGCGGAATTTACACCTACGACGCCGCAATTTCGGTATTTATGCCGAGAGAGGATTATCTCAGCACCTTCGGCGAGGACAGCGATTATTTCACGGGCTATTTCAGCAACGAGGAGCTGACCGACATCGACTCCGACGATATAGCAACGGTTATAACCGAAAAGGACCTTACTAAGATTGTTACGCAGATGCAGGTATCAATGGGCGAGTTTATGAATGTTTTCAAGGGACTCGGCGTTATAATATTTATGCTTGTTATCTACATTCTGACAAAGCAGATAATCGAGCGTAACGCAAAGTCAATTTCAATGACAAAGGTTTTGGGCTTCACGAACGGAGAGATTGCAAAGCTGTACATTGTAATTACCTCGCTTGTGGTAATCGGCTCGCTTCTTCTGTCGATACCGCTTATCCACCTTGCTCTGAAGCTGATTTTCCAGGAATACCTTTACACGCAAATGACGGGCTACATTCCGTATATAATTTCAAACACCTGCTATATTAAGATGTTTATTATGGGAATAGTCAGCTATGCGGTGGTTTCAATCGGTATGTTTATCAAGATAAAGAAGCTTCCCAAGGGCGAGGCTCTTAAAAACCAAAACTTATAATAATTCCTTATAACTCCTTTCCTAATGAAATATGCACGGTATTTTACCGTGCATATCAGTCTGTCGAAAAAGTCACCCGAGAGGGTGGCTTTTTCGCGTTAAAAGAGGTA
>ERZ825137.3699-NODE-3699-length-16116-cov-3.845526_pt1 | contig 16116 bp, 15 predicted proteins | sample MGYA00519873_ERZ825137 | MGnify/ENA primary metagenome ERZ825137 (study PRJEB31778, sample SAMEA3449190) | human gut metagenome | biome: human gut; feature: human-associated habitat; material: faeces | place: United Kingdom | collected 2010/2012 ...
ATCGGAATTTGCACATCATCCATATCCATCTGCATCATCCGGTCAAAGAGTCCGATAACCTGTGTACTGTCTTTTCCCTCCTGTTCGCTCTGGACGATAAACTGCCTCATCACATTCACCTTTGTATCCGAAGGAACTTTCCGGTTCAGTAGCAAAGTATCCATCTGTTGTTCAAACAGTTCTTTCTGTCCGGTCTGCTCGTAATACGAAGCCAATGAAAACAATGCCATCGGATTGTCCGGTTCTGCGGCAAGTACTTTCTTATAAGTATCATAAGCTTCCTGCTTCTTGCCATTCTGCATATAGACATCTCCCAGAATCACCTGATAGCGGTAGTCCATCGGATACTCATTGACCAAGCTCTCTATTTCTTCAAAAGCCTTTTTGTCGTCCTTCATTTGCAGATAGATACGAAACTTCTCCATGGTGATCTGCTCATTCTTTCCCGTTTTTTCCTCTATACGGTTCAGGGTAGAAATAACTTTACCATAGTCTTCCTTCTGATTATATAAATCGAGCAGGTTGAACAACGGATCTTGTTTAGCGGGAAAACGCGTTGCCATCTTTTCGAGTATTCCTATCGCTTTTTCTTTCTGATCCTGCTGTTGGTACAGACCGGCCAATGCCTGACTATACCAATAATTATCAGGGGCATAAGCGACTGCTTTCTCCAATGCCTCTTGTCCTTGCGGCACTTGTTTAAGGAAAAGATAATACTGGGCAATCTCGTATAGAGCTGCCGAACCGGTCGGATTGATGGCCAGGCAATGCTGCAACAGGTCGAAAGCAGCCGTATACTCCTTTTTCACTTTCAGGCGCGATGCTTCAAGAAAGAAATAGTCATATTTACGTTGCTGCTCTTCCGTCAGTTGCAGTACAACAGTTTTCTCCTCCTTCCTCACCTTTTTCTTTTTACCTTGCACAGTCGTGCAAAGAGGAAACAGTAAGGCATTTATCAGCAAGAATAGTATTATCTTTTTCATTTTTTCCCTGTATGACCGAAGCCTCCGGCTCCACGTTCTGTTTCATCAAGCACTTCCACTTCCTGCCACACGGCTTGTTCGTGCTTGGCTATCACCATTTGGGCGATACGTTCTCCATCTTCAATCACAAACGCTTCGGACGATAAATTGACTAAAACAATGCAAATCTCCCCCCGATAATCCGCATCAATCGTTCCGGGAGAATTGAGAACAGAGATTCCTTTCTTGATAGCCAGCCCGCTACGGGGACGTATTTGTGCTTCGAATCCTTTCGGAAGAGCTATATATAATCCGGTAGGTACCAGACAACGCTGCAACGGTTCCAATATAATAGGTTCGGAAAGATTAGCACGGATATCCATTCCTGCAGATAACTCAGTGGCGTAAGCCGGAAGCGGATGCTTCGATTTATTGATAACTTGAACGTTCATAAATGCACATTTACTATTTAACGGGCGAAAATACACATTTTGAACTGAAAATTAGTTAAGTTTGCAGTTAAATAATGTGGTAACAACCATTTTGCAAACTGTAATCAGCCAAATAGTAAATAAAATGATGAATTGGAAGCAACTAATATCAGCCAAACGCTTCGGAATGGAAGAGTTTCACGAAGAACGGCAAGAGAACCGTTCCGAGTTCCAACGGGACTATGACCGCCTCATATTTTCCGCACCGTTCCGCCGCCTGCAGAACAAAACACAGGTATTCCCGCTGCCCGGTAGTATTTTCGTACACAACCGACTGACGCACAGCCTCGAAGTATCTTGCGTAGGACGGTCTTTGGGCAACGATGTAGCCAAAGCAATCCTGGAACGCCAACCGGAACTGGAAAGTTCCTTCCTGCCGGAAATCGGCTCAATCGTATCGGCCGCCTGCCTGGCACATGACTTAGGCAATCCGCCTTTCGGGCATTCCGGCGAACGGGCTATCTCTACGTTCTTTTCAGAAGGAAAAGGACAAAGACTACAGGAAAAGCAGCCGGACGGAGAGCAACTTTCTCCGATGGAATGGGAAGATTTGACACATTTCGAAGGAAATGCGAACGCTTTCCGCATCCTCACTCACCAGTTCGAAGGACGCCGCAGAGGAGGATTCGTCTTAACGTATTCAACGCTTGCCTCCATCGTAAAATATCCCTTTTCATCGAGCCTTGCAGGCAAAAAATCCAAGTTCGGCTTCTTTGTCAGTGAAGAAGAAAGCTACCGTAAAATCGCAAATGAACTGGGACTCATCCAGCTTAGCGAGCAACCGTTAAAGTACGCACGACACCCGCTAGTGTATCTGGTAGAAGCAGCAGATGACATCTGTTATCAGATGATGGATATCGAAGACGCCCATAAACTAAAGATTATCACTACAGACGAGACCAAAGAGCTGTTGATGGCATTTTTCTCCGAAGACCGGCAATCCCGTCTCCGAAGTACTTTCCAAATAGTCAATGATATCAATGAACAGATAGCCTATCTGCGTTCTTCTGTTATCGGTCTGTTAGTCCGCGAGTGCACCCGTGTCTTTCTGGAACACGAGCAGGAAATACTGGCAGGAACTTTCGAAGGAGCGCTCATCAAGCACATCGCCGAAGGTCCGGCAGCCGCTTACAATCATTGTGCGGAAATATCATTGAAAAGAATTTATCGTTCGCAAGATGTACTGGACATCGAGCTGGCAGGCTTCCGCATCATCAGCACTTTGCTGGAATTGATGGTAGATGCCGTCACCCTACCGGGAAAAGAAAAGGCTTACTCCGAGCTTTTAACCAACCGTGTTTCCGACCAATACAATATAAAATCGCCCGTACTCTACGAAAGAATACAGGCGGTACTTGATTATATATCTGGAATGACCGATGTCTTCGCGCTCGATCTTTACCGGAAAATTAATGGCAACAGCCTTCCTGCGGTGTAACTACCTTAGGAGTAAACACCCCTTCGCTCTCACAAGGCATTTTCAGCGCATCCGGATGACTTTCTATAAAGGTCTGGATGTGCCGGATTCGCTTATCTTCAAGGATTTCATCTACAGCAATCAGGATACCGGTCTCTTCTACATCACCAAACTCATAGTTGATAGCCGTCCCGAACATACGCATGGTAGGGCTTAAACTCATATAGGCATTGACCAGCGGCGGGATATTATAACCCAGCTTACGAATCTCCGTATTCAATATCTTATAATCCTCTTTAAAGGTATCCTTGCAGAACAATGTTCTCAGTTCCTCGTCGGAAGTTTCCAGAATCAGCGGTTCCATCGGTGTAACCAGCTCTTCCCGATCATTAAAATGCTTCTTAAGGAAGTACAGAATCATGTCGCGTCCACGACGATGATAGCTGGGATACATGGTCACCTTGCCAAAGAAGTACTTCACATTCGGCATCACCACTGTCAGCGCTCCCAATCCGTCCCACAGATTATCCAAAGCGAAGAGCCCTTTACTGCCTGCACGTGTAGACTGATATTCCAGCGTTACAAAAGAGCGTCCCAACTCAATGGTCTGAGGCAGATATTCCTTTATAAACGCATCCGAGAAATGAAACATGTGAGAAGTAGCCAGAATCGGAGCCCCAGCTTCGTCAAAGCGCACATCCGTTCCAAGCAAATACCGGTAACCACCTAATATTTCTTCCGCCTCCGGATTCCATACGATCAACTGCTTATATGGGTGTTCCATCGTGTCGTATTCGTCGATATCCATCGACAGGCCCGTTCCTCCACCCGCAGCACGAAAGGCAATTTCTCTTAAACGACCAATTTCACGCATCACATTAGGTGCATTCTGATGGGTAATAATATAAATCTGATTATTACTTTTATTGGTCATTCGCAAGCGTCTATCTTCCGTCAACTCTGCTTTCAGCAGTTCTTTGCTCACCGGTTTAATAATCTCTTCCATATTCTTGTTATAGTGTTCTATCAGTTACAGTTTATATACAATGTCCTTCACATACTCCGCCCACTGCGCAGGAGTCTTCGATTTATCGAAAGTCTGCCAGGGAATCGGTTTTCCAAAAGTGACAGTAAAGGTTTTGTGGCGGTTCTTAAACATCTCGTCCGCCAGATACAGCATAGCAATATTGAATTTAATACCCAGTGCCTTACAAACATTCGCCAGATTGTAGAAGAAATCAGAGTTTCTGCCACCAAAATGAACGGGAACTACGTCCCGCTTTGCCTGTATGCTTTTTATAATGAATGTCTTCTTCCATTCCAGATCACGGATCACTCCGTTCTGACGCCGCGAGCAAAGTCCCGCAGGAAACATGATCATCTGGTCGTCGGACTGGAACCCGGCTTCCACCATCTTGGGAAAGTCCTTTGCCTGCTTTCCTGTCTTATTGATAGGAACACAAAGTGGGGCCAAACCGCGAAGGTTCATCAGCAGGTCATTCACCAGATACTTTACTTTCCCGTCATAATGGCGCCCCAGCACATAGCCTAGAGCCACTCCATCCTGTCCTCCCAGCGGGTGATTGGACACAAAGGTATACAATCCTTCTTTCGGCAGGTTCTCTATACCTTTCACCTCCACTTTCGCATCAAGGAACTCCATGCATGCTTCAAGGAAATCCACTCCCAGTTTATCTTTCGATTCATTCAGGAACACATTAATCTCGTCCTGATGAACTATTTTCTTCAGATAAGAAACCACAAACTTAGGGATGTACTTATATTGCTTCGGAGCTTTCGTCCGAAGTATCTTATCGACATCGATTAAAAATAAAGAGTCATCAGTCATTCTTTTCAAATAAAAATGATGCCACAAAATTAACGGTTCTTTTTTATTAATCGCAATAATTTGCCAGAAAATGCAGGATTTAAGTTTGCAACTTGAAAAAAGAACACCCAAAAACTATCAAATACCACCTAAAAACTATCCGCGGATAGTTTTTCCCCTAAATTTTGTCGGTTCATACCCTATCTCATTATCAGAAATGCCGTAAACCATATGCGCGAACGGGCAGAAATACAGCGGGAAATCGAAACGATAATTGCCGCAAAGAAATTGGAATTTCGTATTATGACCTTTATTCCTTTCGGAATTATTGCGTATATGCGGGTAAGTTTTCCGGAATTTATGAATGTACTATATGGAAATCTGCTTGGCAAGTGCTTCATGAGTATCTGTTTAATTGTCTATCTGGCAGCGTGGAAACTAGGACAAAACATTGTGGAGATAGAGGTCTAAAATGATTATTTGTCTGATTTTATATCTGATTTTGTTAATCTTTTATATATCAATAAGAAATAATATTATTTCTATTAGACTAAATAAAGATGTTTTTAAAAAGGCGAGTATTATATTTCTATGTGTATTGAGCGTGGCATTTCTAGCGGAGTTGTGGAATATGTTTGCGGATAATACAGTGACAAAGATTGAACGGAATAGTTATGGAGAACGTGCAGAGACAGATACATATAAAGTGGAAATTGACGGTAAAACAGAGGAAATCCTGGATATTCAGGTGGCACCGCGTTCATACACAGAACAGGAGTTGCAGGGGTTATACCTAAGTGCGACGAAAGAGCTGGAGACATTTTTTCTCGGACAAAATACCAGTGCTGAACATGTCACTGAAAAATTGTCCCTGTCAGATTCTATAGAAGGGTATCCTTTTCGGATTCGCTGGGAAATGAGCCGATACGATGTTGTGGATTCTACAGGAAAATTGCATCAGAATGTAATAGAAAAGGTTGATACAGAAAATCGGGGTGTGCCAGTGACATTAACAGCAATTTTGCAGTATGGGTCTAAAAGTTTTTCTTTTTCCGAGGACATCGTGGTATATGCAGAGAAGGAAGAAACTCCTAGTGAAAAAGAAAAACTGGAAAATCTTGTTGCAGACATAGAAGATGAAAGCCGCGAGGATGCATATGTAGAACTTCCGGAAATGCTTGACGGGAAAAAGCTAGTATGGAGAAAAGTGGAGAATACAAAAACGATTCCCATGCTTCTTGTTGGAAGTGCAGTAAGTTTCTTTTTTCTCTACTCAGAGATACAGAAAGAACGAAAGGAAAAACAGAAACGGGAAAAGCAGATGTTGTTTGATTATCCGGAAATCGTCAGTCAGTTTACCGTGCTTATAAGTGCGGGAATGAGTACGAAGAATGCATGGAAAAAGATTGTAGAAGATTATCGCAAGCAGAAAACACGCACAGGCAGAGAACGATGGGCATACGAAGAAATGTTTTATATTTTACAGGAAATGCAGAGCGGGATTCCGGAAGCAGAATGCTATGCACATTTTGTAGAGCGTGCCAATCTTATGCCATACATGAAGCTTGGAGCATTGCTATTACAGAATCTAAGGAAAGGAACGAAGGGAATGTGGGCAATGTTAGAGGTAGAAGCATGCCAGTCTCTGGAAGAAAGAAAAAATCAGGTAAAAAAGCTTGGCGAAGAAGCAGGAACGAAGATGTTACTACCTATGCTGTTAATGCTGATTGTTGTGCTTTTGATTGTGATGGTTCCTGCTTTTGTATCCATACAAATTTAAGTAGAAAGGTTAGGTAGAAAGAGGGGATGCATGTGAAGAATTTAAAGAAAAGCCTGGACAATATCTGGGGAAGGATGAAACAGGCAATTCAGAACAACTATGGAATGTCGGTAGTAGAGCTGATATTGGTATTAGTTGTGATTATAGGACTTGTGTTGATTTTTAAAACACAGTTGACCAATTTGGTTGAAACTATATTTGAAAAAATTACCAGTGAAAGTGCCGGTATCTAGAAAGCGGATATCGGGAACAGATTATATTCCAAAGTAGGTGTGTACAGATATGAAAAAGATGGTGTGCGGTGAACTGACTGTTTTTCTGAGTTTCATCTTTTTTCTGTTACTGGTATTGGTTGGCGCAGTTATCGAGAGTGCATCTATCCAAATTAGAAAGAATGAAAAAAGGGCAGACGCTTCAATGGCGGTTGAGTCAGTATTTGCTGAATATCAAAGAGATTTGCTGGAAAAATATAATATTTTTGCATTAGAAGAAAGCTATGAATCAGGAGAAGTATCCGAAGAACATATTTTAAACCGACTGCGCTATTATGGAGCAGAAAATATAGACATGGATATTACTGCAATTGGGTATCTGACTGATGAACATGGACAGGAGTTTTTCAGACAGGCAGTAGAGTATCAGAAGAAGAAAACTGGATTTTCTTTGGTGAAAGATATAGTAGGAAATTATTCCGTGTGGAAAGAAAAAGAAAAGTTGACAGAAGAATATGGGAAAGAAGACATAAAGACGAGTGAAGAAATGAATCAGGTTCTTCAGGATGAAGAAGAGGCACTTGCGCCGGAACAGAATCCACTGGAATTATTGAAAGAAATGAAATCCGATATATTTTTCAAACTTGTTCTGCCAGAACAGTTTACGTTGTCATCTGAAAAAATCGAAGATGTAGATGTCCCATCAAAACGGAATATCAGGAAAGGATATGGGACCCTATTTGTCAAAGAGGAAGAACCTCAGGACACCATCTTTTTTAATCTGTATGTCATGGACCACTTTGAAAATGCAGGTAAGCAATTAATGGAAGAGGAGAAGCAGAGAGAGGGATTAAAATATGAACTGGAATATTTGCTGGAAGGAAAAGAGAGTGATGCTGCTAATCTGGAGAGTGTGGCAAGAAAAATATGTAATATAAGATTTGCGATTAATTATGCATATCTGCTATCCAGTCAGGAAAAGCAGATGGAAGCAGAAGCTATGGCGGGAACAATCTGTGCGCTCTTTATATCACCGGAAATCGTGCCATTGGTAAAGCACGCTTTATTGCTGACATGGGCTTATGGGGAAGGCATGGCAGATGTTAAGACGTTGCTTGACGGAGGAAAAGTACCGTTGATAAAGAGTGATGAGACATGGCAGTTATCTTTGGAAAATTTGTTTTCCATGAAAGAAACCGGTATTCAAAAAGAAGACGCAGCACAGATAGAGGGAGAAGATTATGAGAGATATTTGCAGATGTTACTGCTTGCAAAACAGAAAAATACAGTGACAATGCGTGCATTAGATCTTGTGGAGCAAAATATAAAAAATATTTATCAGAAAGAGTGGTTTCGTGTAGATACATGTGTAACTGGCGCTACATTTCATGTGACTTGTCCCATGAGAAGAAATATTACATATCAGTTTCCCGTTGGTTATCAATATCACTAAGTTATTGTGTAACAAAACAATCATTATCAGTGACAGGAGATGAGAAAGGAGGTGGAATCAGATGCCTTTTCCGCAGACAGTCTTTTTTGTTCAAGCATATACAAACATTAACATACATAAGTTTATAGGATTTTATTTTCTGTGTGATAGGAGGGTAGAGGAGTTTGAATTCTCACGCAATACATATTTCTTTCGGAAGGCGGAGAAGGTATCTGATTCTGCCTCAGAAGGAGCGGTAATGCAAAAAGCAAGCATTACCGTTGAAGCGGTTATATGTATTCCCTTGTTTTTCTATGCTGCTCTTTGTCTTATATGGATGCTGGAAATCAGAACGATTCAGACGGTAATACGCTGCGGAATGCAGGAAACAGGGAAAAAGCTGGCAGAATCTGCTTATCAGTCAGATATCCTGATTTCTTCTCAAATTGAAACGATGTTAGTGTCATCCATAGGAGCGGAAAGACTGGACAGAAGTATTGTAGTTCAGGGGGCAAATGGGCTGCATTGTGAAAAATCGTATTTGATTCATGGAATCGGGATTTATGAATTGTGTGTGGAATATAGGATGAAGTTGCCGTTTCCGTTTTTTAGGACAGGACTTATGACCTATAAGGAAGAGATGAGGATAAAAGGGTGGACTGGATATGCAAAGGAATTGTTTGAAGATAATAGCAGTCAGCAGATGGTGTATATTACAGAGACCGGACTTGTCTATCATCTAGATTATCATTGCAATTATTTAGAACCTTCTATACGAAAGGTAAGTAATGAAGTGCTGGGAAATTTGCGTAATAAGGATGGTGAAAAATATGGGAAATGTCCATTATGCATTAGTAAAAATACATCTTCTACGCAGATTTATATTACAAATTACGGAAACCGCTATCATTATTCTTCAGCGTGTCCGGGACTGAAGCGTAAGATTTATACAGTGCCAATTAGTGAAGTGAAAGGAAAGGCGGCATGTTCAAAGTGTGGGAAATAGGGGTAGGAGTATTTTTGTTCATGGGGATGTTATGGGATATCAGGAAAAGAGAAGTTCCTATTGTGTATTTATTCATTGGAACTGTTGGGGCAGTCTGGATTCAGCTATGGGGACGACCGCAGCAGTGGTATGAATGTTTACTTGGAATCGTCATTGGGGTTTTATTCTGTCTCTTATCTAAGGTAACGAAAGAACAGATTGGGTATGGAGACAGTTGGATGATTCTGAATCTGGGAATCTGCTTTGGGGCATGGAAACTTCTGGTAATCTTGACATTAGGTTTCGGGGTATGCAGCCTGATTACGGTAGTAGGAGTTTTACGAAAGAAACTTGGCAGAAAAGAACGGATTCCATTTTACCCATTTTTGATGATTGGGGTGGCAGGAGTAATGCTATGGTAAAAATACGATGTAAGGGAAGTACGGTTGTAGAAATGAGTTATCTTGCACCGGTGGTATTATTGGTGTGGATGGCTGTCATATTTGGATTATTTTATTATCATGATAAAGGCATCTTAACAGGTGCTGCATATGAAACAGCAGTGGTAACAAGTGAGTTGTGGAACGCTGACCCGGAGGAGAAGCAGAGCCGGGCAGAAGCTTATTTTGCTCAAAGAATACATGGGAAAACTTTATTCTTTGGAGGTGTGGAGATGGAGTGTATTGTTGATAATGACAAGATTACGATTAAGGCAAATGCAAGAAAGAAAAACCTGTCTGTGAAAGTGGAAGAAAGTGCGGCTGTTACAAAACCGGAAGAAACAATAAGAAATTTAAAAGTTATCAAAGAAAGAATAGAGGAAAATAGAGAATGAAAGTAGAGTATGAAAGAGAGCTCAGACATACGTGGATGACTGTGGAAGTAGATCAGGAATATTCGGAAGATTATCAGATGCGGATGATTCAGAATAACCACATTTCCGGACTTTTGGTTATGCACGGACAAGGTGTGGATGAAAAAAGCAGGTATCGCTATGAGATTACCGGAAAGATTAGTATGAAAGCATTGGGTGAACGGGAGGGATGGGGAAGTGCCCGGATGGAGGATTTTATGCGTCAGTTTGTGCAGGTGCTTGGAGAACTTGGCGATTATATGTTGAATATCCATTGCCTAATTTTGGAGCCGGAATATATTTACTGGCAGGATGGGAAGTACTATTTCTGCTATTGCCCGGCATTAGAGAAAAATCTGTGGGAAGAATTTCATGTTTTGACGGAATACTTTGTACGGGAAACAGACTATGAAGATAAAGAAGCAATTTATTTTGCCTATGAACTACATAAGTCTTCTATGGAAGAAAATTATAATATTGAAAATGTGCTGGAACAAATCATAGAACGGAAAGAGGAAGAATTAAATCGTGTAAAGAAAAAAGAAATATCTTATGAACTGGAAGAAGACAAGATTCTGGATAACTGGATGGATGAGCAGCACTTCAAAGGAGAAGTGGTCAGAGAACGGATGGGAGTGTGGCAGTATGTAAGCCGCAAATTGAGAAAAGGACTGGAGTAACCATTGTAAATCTATGGTAAAACCGCTATACTTTAATTAGAAAGGCGGTGGAGAGGATGGAAGAAATGAATAGTATGGAAACCATGAAAATATGTGTGGAAGAATTTTCACGGCTGCAGGAATGGATGGGAATGTTAGAAAAAGACTCAGATGCGTATAAGTCTATGAAAACACGTTACAGAGACTTGAAAGTGATTTTAAGCGGAATGGGTGTAAATGTAACGGAGTTAGACACAATCAGAGAATAAGCAGTCCAAATCAAAAAGGTACAGTCAATCCCAATCAGGATATGATCTGTACCTTTAATATGGTCTTATCGCTGGTAAGCGGAAGGGACTGTCCCTCTTTTGCCTGTCAGGATAAATTAGTTCTGTTTTTCAAAAGAAATAAGTAAGTCGCCTGTACTTACACGGTCTTTTTCTTTGACATAAATCTTGTCGATTGTTCCTGCCTGTTTTGCAACGATGGTAGTTTCCATCTTCATTGCTTCGATAACAACGAGTGGCTGGTTCAGTTCAACCTTATCGCCTTCTTTGACAAAGACTTTCTCAATTGTTCCTGGAATAGAAGAACCAACATGCGCTGGATTTGTCTTGTCAGCTTTCAACTTATTGTCAGCCTTCACGGCATGTTTTTCATCAAGGATAGAAATCTCACGGACAGAACCGTTAACTTCAAATGAAAGTGTACGGCGTCCTTCTGAGTCTGGATCAGACATTTCGAGGAACTTGATAATCAAATCTTTTCCTTCGTCAATCTTTAAGGTTGTCTCTTCACCTTTACGCAGACCATAGAAGTATACATGGCTTTCCAAACGTGTAACATCGTTAAATGCCTGGAAGTGCTGGCAGTATTCTTCATAAACCTTTGGATAAAGTGCATAGCTGACTGCTTTACATTCCATATCCTTTGGAAGGAAACGACTCAAATCGAAGCTTTCCTTTAAGTGTTTTTCAATTGCTTCGAAGTCTACTGGTTCAAGAAGTGAACCTGGACGGACTGTAATTGGTTCTGTGCCTTTGAGGACAATCTTCTGAAGTTCCGGATTGAATCCACCTTCAGGCTGTCCAATCATACCCTTGAAGTAGTCTACAACAGAATCTGGATAAGATAAGTCCCTTCCAACTTCGAAAATATTATCTTTTGTAAGACCATTCTTCAACATGAAGATAGCCATATCTCCAACTACCTTTGAAGTAGGAGTAACCTTTGTAATATTTCCAAGAAGTTCATTTGCCTGCTTATAGAGTATTTTAATATCTTCGAACTGGTCTTTTGCGCCCATGGCTTCTACCTGTGCTAACAGGTTAGAGTACTGACCACCTGGGATTTCGTATTTGTAAATCTCGGCATTAGGAGCGTTCATTTCACTTTCAAATGATTTGTATACTTTACGAACACGTCCATAGTAATGGCTTAATTCTTCCAAATCATCGAATGCAAGTCCGGTATCTCTTTCTGTACCACGGAGTGCTTCTACTACAGCGTTCATAGAAGGCTGGCTGGTAAGGGTGCTCATGGATTCAATTGCAAGGTCAACAATATCTACACCGGCTTCAGCTGCCATTAATACAGTAGCAACACCATTTCCTGTAGAGTCGTGAGTATGTAAATGAATCGGAATATTCAGTTCTGACTTTAACGCAGACACAAGTTCTTTTGCTGCATATGGTTTCAGAAGTCCGGCCATATCTTTGATTGCAAAGGTATGGATACCGAGAGCTTCTAATTCTTTTGCTTTCTTAACATAGTAATCAAGGGTATATTTATCCTCTGTTGGGTTTAAAATATCTCCTGTGTAGCAAATAGATGCTTCTACAATCTTGCCTGTTTTCAGGGCTTCTTCGATTGGCATCTTCATATTTTCTACCCAGTTCAGGGAATCGAAAATACGGAATACATCAATACCATGTTTTGCAGATACACGGATAAATTCCTGAACTACGTTATCCGGGTAGTTGCTGTATCCAACTGCATTGGAAGCACGAAGCAGCATCTGTAATAAGGTGTTAGGCATACGCTGTCTTAAGATGCTCAGACGTTTCCATGGAGATTCCTTTAAGAAACGGTAGCAGGTATCGAAAGTAGCACCGCCCCAGCATTCTACAGAGAATGCGTTCTGCATAAATAAGTTGGTTGCTCTGGCAGCTCCGGCAATATCTTTGGTTCTCATACGTGTTGCCATTAATGACTGCTGTGCATCACGCATAGTTGTGTCTGTTACATATAATTTCTTTTCGTTAAGAATTTTCTGTGTGAAGTCCTTTGCACCCAGTTTCAAAAATTCATCACGGGCACCATAAATCGGTGCGGTTTCATCGTAAACAGGAAGAACACGGTTTTCATAAATCGGTTTCTTGCCCTGGGTCACATTTACAATACGATGTCCAACGAAATCAATCAGTTTCGTAGCACGGTCCTGGCTGCTTGGAAGTTCAAACAATTGAGGGGTTTCCTCAATAAAGGTTGTGTAGCACTTTCCGGCACGGAATGTTGGATGATTTACTACATTTACAAGGAAAGGTATGTTGGTCTTGATACCACGGATACGCATTTCCTTAAGGGCACGTAATGATTTACGGACTGCTCCGTCAAAAGTACGGTCTGTGGAAATTACTTTTACGAGTAAGCTGTCGTAATATGGAGTAATCTCTGCGCCAACATTTGCATTACCACCGTCAAGACGGATTCCGTTACCGTTGCTTGAACGGTATACCGTAATTTTTCCGGTGTCAGGAAGGAATCCATTGGATGGATCTTCTGAAGTAATACGTGTCTGGATAGAGTACCCGGTACATTTTACGGATTCCTGAGATGGAATATTGATTTCAGGACTGTCAAGCGAATATCCTTCTGCAATTAAAATCTGGGTAGCAACGATGTCCAGTCCGGTAATCTGCTCGGTTACGGTATGCTCTACCTGAATACGAGGGTTCATCTCGATAAAGTAAGGATTACCATTCTGGTCAACAAGGAATTCCAAAGTTCCGGCATTGCGGTAGCCTACGGATTTGGTAAGTCTTACGGCGCTGTCGAAGATGATCTTTCTTGTTGCTTCCGGTACGCTGAAAGCAGGAGCATATTCTACTACTTTCTGATGACGACGCTGTACAGAACAGTCACGGTCAAACAGATGAACAACGTTACCGTAGTTGTCAGCTACAACCTGTACTTCAATGTGTTTTGGTCCTTTTAAATATTTCTCCACGAAAATCTGGTCATCCCCGAAAGCTTTCTTGGATTCGTTACAGGCTTCACGATAAGCAACAGGCATGTCCTCTGCGCAGTTTACGATACGCATTCCACGTCCACCACCACCATTAGATGCCTTAAGCATAACAGGGTAGCCAACCATAGCTGCAACGTCCATTACTTCTTCTTCGGTCTTGAGCGCATGGTCCACACCAGGAATGATAGGAACATCTGCCTTGATTGCCATCTGCTTTGACGAAATCTTGTCTCCCATTGCGTTCATCAAATCTTTGCTAGGTCCGATAAAGGTAATCCCATTTGCTTCACATGCGGCTACAAATTCTGGATTTTCAGAAAGAAATCCATATCCCGGATGGATAGCATCTACATTAGCAGATTTGGCAATATTGATGATACCTTCAATGTCCAAATAAGCATCCACAGGTCCTTTGTTGGGATTCAGCGGATAAGATTCATCGGCTTTCGCACGAAACAGTGCGTATTTGTCTTCTTTTGAATAAATACCGACGGTTGTGATGCCAAGTTCGTTCAGTGCCCTGAACACACGAATTGCGATTTCGCCACGGTTTGCCACTAATACTTTTTTAAATGGCTTAATTTGCATCTGAGTCATTTTACACCTCCATCAAAAACCCCTTGTGGCATTTTTGCATAATACCACTGCGTCTTGAAAAAATATTTATTGCATAATTACTTACATGATAGGATATTAATGCTTATTTTGCAAGAGAATTTCGAAAAGTTAGATTTTTCACAAAACAATAAAAATAAACAGATTCACGTTTGATTTATCTTGTGCTATAATGTCGCTTAGCGAGATGACAAAGGAGGAAATACAATGGAACAATTAAAATATGTAGACAGAAGAAACACCAACTGTTCCAAATGGGATAATCTTCAGGCACAGTTTGGCAGAACAGACCTTCACGCTATGTGGGTTGCGGATATGGATTTTGAAGTACCGGCATGTGTGAAAGAAGCTCTTCATAAATATGTGGAACAAGGTGTGATAGGATACTATAAAGTTCCAGATTCCTATTATGAAGCATTTATAAACTGGGAAGAGAAGTATCACGGTTTAAAGCCGGAGAGAGAATGGCTCCGTTTTTCACCGGGAGTAGTTGCTGCATTTAACTGGGTAGTGAAATGTATGACGAATCCGGGAGATGCCGTGATTGTGATGACACCGGTATATTATCCGTTCTTTGGTGCGGTAAATAATAACGACAGAAAACTGGTTACCAGTGACCTGATAAATGAAAATGGGATTTATTCCATTGATTATGAAGATTTTGAGCAGAAGATTGTGGATAACAATGTAAAATTATTTATTATGTGTTCTCCGCACAATCCGGTTGGACGTGTATGGAAGAAGGAAGAACTGAAGAAAGTGCTTGATATCTGTAGAAAGCATCGGGTATTTGTCATTTCTGATGAAATCCATCAGGATCTGACCTACGATGGAAATGAAAATATTCCTGCTTACACAATTGGAGATTATCAGGATATGATGATTGTAATTACAGCACCATCCAAGACCTTTAATCTGGCAGGAGGACAGAATTCCATCGTAATGATTGCAGATGAAAAGCTCCGTGAAAAATGGGATAAATTTGTAACAGGCGTCCGTGTGCTTGCCGGGAATCCATTTGGATATATTGCAGCAGAAGCAGCTTATGCAGGCGGTGAGGAATGGTATGAGGCAGTTAAAGAACAGATTTACAAAAATTATTGCTATTTAAGAGATACATTGAAAGAACAGTTGCCGGATGCAGTAGTCTCTCCACTTGAAGGCACTTATCTGACCTGGGTAGACCTTCGCAAGTGTGCAGAACCGTCAGAAGTAAAGGCGATTGTATTGAATAAATGCAAACTGGCAGTCGACTTTGGTGACTGGTTTGGCGGAGAAAGATTTGACGGTTTTATCCGTATTAACCTGGCTACTTCTATTGAAAATGTAGAGATTGCAGTAAAATCATTAATTGAGAATTTCAAATAAGTAAGTATAGAGTAAATGCAGACGAAGAGGGGCAGTGGCATGTCAAATGGAACCAATTGACAGCACTGTCCCTTTTGGGCCAGCGGATCTTTGGTTATTGTTAATATCAATGTATGGAACGATTTATAAAAAAAATCTTGAATCTAATTCCTAGACTTTCGGTAGACTTTTTAATAAGTGCATTTTATAATAAAAACTGAGATGTTAAAGATAAAATTTCCTATTAAAATGATGTTGGGGTCAAAAGCCCCCAACTGTGATGCC
>ERZ825137.3700-NODE-3700-length-16116-cov-3.646099_pt1 | contig 16116 bp, 9 predicted proteins | sample MGYA00519873_ERZ825137 | MGnify/ENA primary metagenome ERZ825137 (study PRJEB31778, sample SAMEA3449190) | human gut metagenome | biome: human gut; feature: human-associated habitat; material: faeces | place: United Kingdom | collected 2010/2012 ...
TTGTCAATCATGGCAAGAGTCAGTTCCTTATCGGAAGCAAAATGGAAGTAAGTGAACAATAACTGTCCTTTTCTGATCAGATGGTATTCGGGCGCGATAGGCTCTTTAACCTTTACAATCATATCTGCTGTGGCATAGACATCCTCTATTGTCGGAAGCACCTGTGCACCGACGGACAGATATGCTTCATCCGGAAAACCACTATTGATACCTGCCGTATGCTGGATATATACTTGGTGACCTTGCTTCACAACTTCGGCAACTCCGGAAGGTGTCATGCCTACCCGATTCTCGTTGTTCTTGATTTCTTTGGGTACTCCGATGATCATATTGTTATATATTAAAGGTTTAACATGGACCAATGTACGAAAAATCCCCTTACGTTGTTATTCGCAAGGGGATGTTTAAGAGCAGAATGCTTATATACAATTCGGTCAATTTAATAAACCCGGGTTTGCGGCAATAGCACTTTGTGGAATGCGTAGTGTATAACGTGAATCATCTTGTTCTAATAGATAAGCTTGTCCGTTCAACACTTTTTCAATTCGTGGACGGGTGGTACGACGTAGATCGAACCAACGATGACCTTCGAAAGCAAGTTCAAGAGCCCGTTCTTCCAGAATTTCTTTAATTAAATCTGCTTGATTCATAGCGTCCACAGCTTTTTTCTTTTCTGCATAACCTTCCGGAGTGTATCGCTTTTCCATCAATTGTAGCAGGCGGGTACGAGCTTCGGGCAATTTATTCATTTGTGCAGCTGCTTCGGCAGCGTTTAAATAAATTTCTCCTGTACGGAAAGTACAGTTATGCTCTGCTTTTCCGCTTTTTTTCGAGATGTACTTATCTCCACTTAAACTATAGTATTTGTTCCGGCGGAGATCCTTATTAGCATCATATTTTTCCATGAACGCAGGTATCAATATGGATGCTGAAGTAACGTCATCATTGAAAAACTCATAAGCAGTAATCATTTCTGCTGATGTATAATTATTGGGAAGTTTGGCTTCCGGATCATTGAGGTCTTCTAATGTGGATTTTTGAACTAATATGCGTTCTGCCGCATCATAGGCTTCTTTCCAGTTTCCCATGTACAGGCGTACACGTGATTCCATTGCATCCACAGATAGGGTGGAGAAGCGGTAAGCATATACGGCTTCCCATTCTTTTTGATGCATTAAGCCGCGGGCCGATTCTATGTCGGATAGAATAGCAGTATAGACCTCTTTTACGGTGTTTCGTGGCAGTACCACTTCTAGATCAAGGTCCCATTTTATGGGAATGGATTTGGTCTCTGGTGCTCCCTCTTTAGTATAAGGTTGTCCATATAGGTTAGCAAGAATAAAGTGCATGTAACCTCTTAATAAATAAGCTTCTCCAACGAGTTGATCAATGTCTTCCTGACTGCCTTCTTTTATATTATCTTTATTTGCTATTATAGCATTTGCATAATAAATCACACTATAATATACTGCCCAGCCAAATTCCCGGGTTCCATCTTTGGGACTCATATCATTCCACTTTTCAATCTCTGAGTAGAAATTTTGAGAATTACTGTTATCTGTTACCATAGCTATGTCTGTGCGAAATTCAGTGACGGATTTGTCGATGAGTTTTAGTCCGTAAGCGGTAGTCAGTAAAGCACGATATTCTGTTAGTGTAGTAGGGATTACTTGTCCTACAGGTTGAATATCCAGGTAGCTGTCACATGAAGATAGCAGGATGCTTCCTATGACAACCATTATGAAATATATTTTTTTGATCATATATATTTTTCTTGTTTAAAAGTTAAGACTTAGATTGAAAGTAACTGATTTAGGAACCGGCGTTGAATAAAGATTGCTCATTGACTCCGGATCCATGTAGTTTTTGTAACTGGAACCAAAAACAAAGAGATTTCGTGCTTCCAAACCTACAGTTGCTCCACCGATGTTTAGTTTATGCAGCCACTCGGAAGGAAAATGATAGGCCAGGCGTATGTTCTGTAAACGTATGTAACTTAACTTTTTGACCCATATATCCAGCGATTTGTAGAGATCTCTCCGAGTGCTGAATAAATAATAGTCAGCCGGATTAGTATTTAGGCTAGTTAATGCAGGAAACTTTCCGTTTTTATTTTCTGGCGTCCATCTATCCAATATATCTCTATTCATATTGCGTCCCGGATCGGGATCTGCTATGTAATAAGTAGGATCTGTTTTTACATGTGCACCTAAGTTATAGGAGAAATTTAAGTTCAGTTCCCAGTTACGGTAATTAAATGTATTCATGAATCCTCCGGTGTAGGGAGCATCGGACGTTCCGGCATAACTATAAAAACCTCTCTCTGTTTCTTTATCTACGCCAATGCTGTATTCTCCGTCTAAATTTCCTTTGTCTGCCATTTGGAATAGCTCCTCAATAGTGACAGCTTCTCCATCTTTATTTTCAATGTATATCTGTCCTGTCTCTGATTTTATCCCTTTGGTTTTTAGGGTGAAAATAGCGCCAACCGGATACCCTTCCAGACTTGGAGTTACTTGATCCTTTTCAGTCATCACTTTCAAAACCTTATTTTGGTTGTATGCAAAGTTAAATGAAGTATACCATGAGAAATCTTTAGTTGCAATGTTACGTGTTTGCAAGTTTATTTCGATACCTTGATTCTTCATACTTGCCCAGTTGACAGCCATACTGGTAAATCCATTTTCCAATGGTAGCATTTTGTTACCAATGAGATCGGTGCCTTTTCTGTAATAATAGTCTACACTTAGGTTGATAGCCTGATTAAATACAGAGAAATCTATTCCGGTATTATAAGAGGCTGTTTTTTCCCAGCGTAATTTACTGTTCGGAGCACTATTGATAGTGATGCTCTCTTCATTTGAACCGGGCAAGATACTTATATTTCCATAAGTACCAACGATAAAGGGTGAAGTGTTTTTGTCAATGTTCCCTTGTAAACCATAAGACAAACGGAGAGCAAGGTTATCAATCCATTTGAACTGATTAATTAACGGTTCGTTTGAGATACGCCACAGTCCACTGACTGAGTAAATAGGTAAATAACGATATTTTTTATCTACACCGAAGAGATCGGAGCCATCCATGCGGACGCTACCTCCCAGAGTATAGCGATCCATCAGTGTGTAAGAACCATTGGCGTAGAAAGACGCAAAAGCATTTTCCTTAAAACTTTTAGTCTTTAGTTTCCATTCATTGGCTTGTTTGGAATCTCTGAATTCCAGGTTTTTGAACGTTAATGTTTTGGGGTCATATCCATATCCGGTAGATGCTTGATTCTCGTACCAATTTTTACGGATTTCTGATCCCGCCATTATTTGTATATTGTGGATGTCATTGAATGTGTTCTTGTATTCGCCCTGAACTTTCCATGTAATTTGGGAAGTCGTAGAATTGGTCGATTTGAGCATCCCGCCTTCCGGTATGAGATATATACGGTCGTTTCCTTTGTAATATGCAGAGTTTTCACGTTGGTTACGCAGATTGAAACTGTTAGTACCGGCATATTCTTCCCGGGATAGTTGATCCCATTGTACACCGACTTGTGAAGTAACTTTCCACTGGTCGTTAAAGCGAAGTTCTATATCGAAAATACTATTAATAGCGGTAGTAATTGATTTATTACTGGTATTTTCACGTTCTTCCAGAATATTATATCCTTGTAAAAGATCGGGCATGCTACCTGTTACGACATCATAATCATACAAGTAATTGTTATTATTGTCGAATGGTTCGAAATAAGGATTGGCAATACGGGAATAATAGACAGGATTAGTAAGCCCATAGGTATCTGTCAGAAAAGTGGTGTTTTTACGTCTATTTGCAAAAATAGAAACACCTACTTTCAGTAATTTATTGATCTGATAAGAGGTTTTGCTCGTCAGATTAAAACGACTTAAGCTTACTCCCGGAATATTCCCGTTTTCGAGAGTGTAGCCAAGGGAGTTATAATAAGTCACCTTTTCGCTACCTCCGGAAATGCTGATATTATATTCTTGAGTAATGGCATCTCTGAATAGTATATCATTCCAATCAGTATTAATACTTTTTAAGCGGTTGATTGCGTTTTGAGCTTCAGAAGTAAGCCCTTCCCAGCCTTTCTCCCGATAAATATCCATTAGATTGTATTGTTTTAATATAGCGGCTACTCCTCCTTTTTCTGAATATACAGGTATCGGATAAAATCCCCATTTATTGAAAGGTGCTTCTTTCATCATTTGAAGTTCCAAGTTTACTTTTTCCTCAGAATTTAGGAGATTAAGGCGGGAGGTCTCCAAATTAGGAGTATAGGTTAATTTAGTATTAAAATTGACAACAGGCTTTCCTGTTCTACCTCTTTTTGTAGTAACTACAATTACACCATTAGCAGCGCGAGCACCATAAATGGCGGTTGCTGCTGCATCTTTCAGTATGGTAATGCTTTCGATATCGTTTGGACTTAATCCGGCGATAGATGATTGACCGATGTTGACAATATCATTATCAGAAGATTTATTGTCCATTTTGGGAATATCTGTTCCTTCCAGAGGAATTCCATCCAATACCCACAATGGGTCTTGTGTTCCGTTCATTGATGCAGTACCACGAATACGAATTTTGGCAGGTGATCCTGGTGCACCGGAAGTGTTTGTTACGGATACACCGGCTATTTGACCTGTCAGCGCCTGGTCAATACTTTTTGCAGCACCTACCATAGCATCCGAAACTTCAACTTTAGAGATCGCAGCTGTTAATTTTCTACGTTCTAGGGTTTGATATCCTGTTACAACTACATCTCCCAATGTATGTGCTGAAGTTTGAAGTACGATTCGGTAGCTTTTTTTGTCGCCCTGAAGAACTATAACTTGTTCTTCAAATCCGATGTAGCTACAATGAATACGGGTTACTTTATCCGGAACGGAAAGAGAGAATTTACCATCGATATCTGTAATAGTACCTAGCGATGTCTGGGATGCTCCTGCCTTTTTCAGTTCATCCGTATGAACGTAGACCGAAGCACCAATCAACGGTTCGTTATCTTCACCGGAGATTACTACCCCGGTGATAGTACGATTAGCCGCACTGGCCATTGCCAGTGCGTTAACAAGGAAGCATATAATAATGCAAAGATGTTTTTTATTCATTAATTGTAAATAAACGTAAGTGATTGAATCGAATTATTTAATACCTAAAGCTGTATTGATACGTAAAATCATATCTTCGTAATGATAACGTGTTGCTGTATCAGACGTTCCGAGGCGGCTCTGCAATAATTTCTTAATCCGCAGTAACTCTCCGCGTTTCACGGATATTGCATCCGAGATACGATTCAGTTGACTACCGTAGAAGTTGAGAACTCGGTGAGCTCCCATTTTATCTTCCTGTCGGAGCGAACGTTGTTCGGCCGCATAGCAGCTACAGAAAGGAGTGGCATGATCGAGCAAGAAATGATCGTCTGCAATCTTTTTATTGATTTTCACAGCTTCGGGCTCTGCGGCAGCTGTGAGTAATGCATCCAGAAAGTTTTTTTGCAAAGAGCGTTCCATCACATTGGGAATACCTCCTCGTTCGGTAATGCCGAAAATATTCTTGTGGAGTCCGTCCATTAGTTCCACTACGGTAAACGCTTTTTTTCCATTGACTGATTCATTTTCAATCATACGCATCAGACGGGTGTTGCCAAGCAAGTCCCAAAGGATGTAGGCTTGTGCATTCTTCAGTATCTGCGTCGGGGCGTTTTCTTGTTGTCCAACCGGGGTGTTACGGAGCAAATAGGTATATTTTCCTACTTCCGTATCGAACAACCATTTAGGATAAGTCAGTACTTCATCTGTCAGAAACTTCAAGGAAGCCTGTTGCTTCTCTTTCTCAACGAATGTGTAGGTCTGGACACCATCTCCTATGACTGTATTTTCGATATAGATACCACCGATGTTGGCTAGTACGTGATACAGATAGTTGTTCCATTGATTGATAATCGCGTAATAGAGGCGTGAGGCTTCTTCGTAAGTCTGTCCTTTTTCTCCGGTAGTAGTCCATTGAAGGATTTGCGGAACGATGCGTTTCAGGTTGTCAATGCCAAGTAAGGAAGAACGTACGGGATCATCGCCTAAATCTTCATTCTGTGCACGTGGATCAACGGCATCACGTACATCCTGTGCTTCACTATATTTATAAAGACGGTCGGTATGCTTGCTCAGGAAATCAAATAAGATATCTTTTTCTTCTTCCGGACTATTTTTTCCGTACCAGCGATATCCATATTCGATGGCAAAGATATCGTAAGGACCGATATGCGGGGAAAGAACCTTCACGCCATCTCCCGGTTGGGCTATGTAGTTGAAGCGGGCATAGTCCATAATAGAAGAAGCGGTGGAATTTAATCGGGAAGTGAACGTTGCGGAACGTAAGGAATCAGTTGGGAACGCTGCCGATCCCATCATGTTGTGACGCAATCCCAAAGAGTGCCCTACCTCGTGGCAGGCAACAAAGCGGATAGCATCACCCAATAGTGAATCCGGCAACTGCACGCTGCGTGCTTCCGGGCAAACAGTTCCGGTCTGTACTGTAATCCATTCGCTTACCATAGAGAGCACATTGTGCCACCACATGATGTCTGCTTCCAGAATCTCTCCGGAACGGGGGTCTAACAAAGAAGGTCCCATCGCATTCTTCTTTTCTGAAGCTGCGTAGGTCAGTACGGAATAGTTCACGTCATCCATATCTATTTCCATACTATCGGTAACTTCAATGGCGATGATTGCATTCTTGAATCCGGCTTTTTCAAAAGCGATCTGCCAGTCTTCAATACCTCTTTTTATATATTTGCGCCATTGATAAGGTGTGGAATTGTCAATATAGAATACGATTGGTTTGGCGGGTTCTACCACCTTTCCTTTCAGGTAAGCCTCCCGGTCTTCCGGTTTGGGTTCCATACGCCAACGGGTGATAAACTGCTTTTTATCCGTTCTTTGCTGTGCATCGCTGAAACTCAATAGCGGATTGGTGAAATAACCTATTTTCTGATTATCAAAACGTCCCATCATTGGAGTTTCAGGTAGCAGAAGGATAGAAGAACTGACTTCTACCGTTACATATACGCTTGTTGTTCCTTCCGTCACTTTAGTAGTTAGCTCGGAAGTGGCAACTACATTGTTCGGAAAGGATTTCACGGATAAGATACGTGATAGATTTTTAATAGCCGATGTTCCCAGATTGATATTGGTAAATACATTATTAATGCTGGTTTCCGTACCGTCATAGATGTCGTTGATCTTGATCACCAATGCTGTAGAGTCCTGATTGACAGCCTCTATCTTGAATGCGGCAATAAGCGGTGATATAAAATTGTCCTTAACCGAACGGAAAATAGCATCCGTCTGAGGAGCCAGAGGTAACGGGCGTTGTTGGCGGAACATCAGTTTCCCGGTTGCTTTGTCCCATTCCATGCAAATCATTTGATTTTCATAATTTACACCCCGGTTTACTCCAGCATCGTTCAATTCAGCCGGTACTCGTTGTAACTTGTTGACAACAAGTAAATCGCGCCCTAGCAATGATGTGGGAACCTCAAAATAATAATCGTTCTTTTTTTGATAAACGGCAAACATCCCTTTTTTAACACTGCTGCCTTCCACTAATTTCTCGTAGTCGCTTTTTACTCTCTCTTCTTCTGAATTTTTTTTCTTTTTCTTTTTGAACCAACTCAGATTTTCTGTAGCAGGGGTAGTTGCAAGTGCTGAGTACGCTTCTCCACTCAGCAATATACATGCAATGACCGCTGCCATTACCTTTACATACATTCTCATTAAGTCCTTTTACTTTTAATTATTATTAAAAACAGCCGCAAAAGTAATAATATTAATAATATAATGATTACAGTTTAGTTGCGAATATAATAATAAAAGGAATTATTAACTAGGTTCATCTGCTATCATTCTTCCCGGATATTTCGTAATCTAGTTGGAATAATGTACATTTGCAGGAGTAAAAAAGTGAAGAAGATAATGAAAAGATATATTGCTGCTTTATTATTGGCCTGTTGCGTGGAGGGGTATGCACAGGAAAAAAAGCAGGCTGCCTTTGTGCCACCTTTCGACTTTCCCCTTACATTGAGTGGAAACTTCGGAGAAATTCGTTCCAATCACTTTCATGGCGGATTAGATTTTAAGACGGGAGGAACAATCGGCAAACCGGTTCGGGCACTTGCTGACGGGTATATCTCACGTATACGTGTTACCAATGGTTCGGGGTATGTGCTTGACGTCTGCTATCACAACGGCTATTCCACTATCAACCGCCATTTGAGCGCTTTTCTGTCTCCTATTGCCGAAAGGGTAAAGAAACTTCAATATGAAAATGAGAACTGGGAAGTAGAAATCATCCCCGAACCCGATGAATATCCGGTGAAAGCCGGACAGCGGATTGCGTTGAGTGGGAATACCGGATACTCATTCGGACCGCATCTTCATCTGGATGTGTTCGAGACGGAGACGGGAGACTATATCGATCCTATGCCTTTCTTTAAAAAGAATCTGAAAGATACACGTGCCCCGAAAGCGGATGGAATCATGCTTTTTCCGCAGCTTGGCAAAGGAGTGGTCAGTGGAAGTCAGGAAAATAAAACGATTCTGCCGAACAGTGAACATCCGGTGGAAGCATGGGGGGTAATCGGCACAGGTATCAAAGCGTATGACTACATGGACGGGGTAAATAATCATTATGGAGTGTATTCCGTAGTACTTACAGTAGATGGTACAGAAGTGTTCCGTAGCACCGTAGACCGCTTTTCGCAGGAAGAAAACCGAATGATAAACTCCTGGACGTATGGGCAGTACATGAAATCCTTTATTGATCCCGGAAATACATTACGGTTGTTGAAAGCCTCGAACGATAACCGTGGTTTGGTAACGATTGACGAAGAACGGGATTATCAGTTTCAATATACATTGAAAGATGCTTTTGGCAATACTTCCCGCTATCACTTTACGGTACGTGGCAAGAAACAGCCGATTGAACCATTGAATCATCGGGAAAAATACTTCTTTGCCTGGGATAAGACGAATTATCTGCAGGAACCGGGGTTGAGTCTGGTTGTTCCGAAGGGAATGCTATATGATAATGTACCTCTTCAATATCAGATAAAAGCGGATAGCGGAGCGGTCGCATTTACCTATCAGTTGAATGATAAGCCGGTCCCGCTACATGCAAGCTGTGAATTGCGAATCGGATTGCGGCGCAAACCAGTGGCGGACACTACGAAATATTACGTGGCGCGAGTGACCCCTAAAGGGACTAAATACAGCGTAGGAGGGAAGTACGAAGATGGATTTATGAAAGCATCTATTCGTGAACTGGGCACATATACGGTTGCTTTGGACACTGTTCCTCCGGAAATTATACCTGTTAACAAGAACTTGTGGGGACGAAACGGAAAGATTGTCTATCGGCTGAAAGATGAAGGAGCAGGTATCGCTTCCTATCGGGGAACGATTGACGGTGAATATGCACTTTTCGGTCGTCCCAATATTGTAAAGTCTTACTGGGAATGTGTGCTTGACCCGAAACATGTGAAGAAAGGCGGCAAGCATACCGTAGAAATGACTGTCACGGATGCTTGTGGAAATCAGACCGTTTCGAAGGAAACCTTTGTTTGGTAAACTATTAAAATGTATTATATATGAAGAAAAGAATCATTCTATCTGCTGTCCTGTTTTTGGCGGCTTTGGCGAATTCTTTCGCTTGTACGAACCTGATTGTCGGCAAAAATGCTTCGACTGACGGTTCGACTATTGTTTCCTATTCGGCCGACTCGTATGGCCTGTTTGGTGAGCTTTATCATTATCCGGCTGCTACATATCCCAAAGGGACGATGTTGAAAGTCTATGAATGGGATACGGGTAAGTATTTGGGCGAAATCGAACAGGCACGCCAGACTTATAATGTGACTGGCAATATGAATGAATTTCAAGTGACTATCGGTGAAACCACCTTCGGCGGACGTCCGGAACTGGCAGATTCTACCGGAATCATCGACTACGGAAGTCTGATTTATATCGGATTGCAACGTTCACGTTCTGCTCGCGAGGCGATCCGTATCATGACTGATTTGGTACAGCAATATGGCTATTATAGTGGAGGGGAATCGTTTACGATTGCCGATCCGAATGAAATCTGGATTATGGAAATGATCGGTAAGGGGCCGGGGGTACGTGGTGCCGTCTGGGTGGCTGTACGTGTACCGGATGACTGTATTTCGGCTCATGCCAATCAATCCCGTATTCATCAGTTTGACATGAACGACAAAGAAAACTGTATCACTTCTCCGGATGTGATTTCCTTCGCTCGCGAGAAAGGTTACTTCAATGGAGTGAACAAGGATTTCAGCTTTGCTGAGGCTTATGCGCCCCTTGATTTCGGTGCCCGTCGCTTCTGCGAAGCCCGTGTGTGGAGCTATTTCAATAAATATACTGACCATGGAAATGACTATCTTCCTTATATCGAAGGAAAGACAGATACTCCGATGCCTCTTTTCGTAAAGCCGAACCGTAAACTTTCCGTACAGGACGTGAAAGATATGATGCGTGACCACTACGAAGGAACACCGCTTGATATTTCCAATGATTTCGGTGCCGGTCCTTATAAAACCCCGTACCGCCTTTCTCCACTGAATTTCAAGGTAGGTGATAAGGAGTATTTTAACGAACGTCCGATTTCGACTCAACAAAGTGGCTTCGTATTTGTTGCACAAATGCGTGCCAACAAGCCGGACCCCATAGGCGGAGTTCTTTGGTTTGGAGTGGACGATGCGAATATGGCCGTATTTACTCCTGTTTATTGCTGTACGACGAAAGCTCCGTTATGCTATACACGTGTAGATGGCGCAGATTACATCACTTTCTCCTGGAATTCCGCTTTCTGGATTTTCAACTGGGTGTCTAATATGGTCTATCCACGTTATGATCTGATGATCGGTGACGTGCGTGCAACTCAGAAAGAGATGGAAACGACCTTTAATAATGCGCAGGAAGGTATTGAAGAAATGGCTGCCAAATTGCTGGCAAAAGATAAGAATGCCGCAATCGCTTTCCTGACTAACTATACTAATATGACCGCCCAGAGTACTTTTGATACTTGGAAGCAACTGGGCACTTTCCTGATTGTGAAGTACAACGACGGAGTAGTGAAGCGCGTGAAGGACGGACAATTTGAACGGAATTCTATCGGACAGCCTGCCGGTGTCATTCGTCCGGGATATCCGAAGGAGTTTCTGGAGGAATATGTGAAGCAGACAGGAGAGAGATATTTGGTGAAATAGTTGTCAATTATTCATTAAATAACTAGGATTTATAAACTTATTCTTTTACATTTGTGTGCTCAAGACTTGGCATATATTCAAGGATTGACAGAGAATAGAGAAATAATCATTAACCAATAAACAATAATCGAAATGGAAAATCAGGAACTTATCAAGCAGGTCACTGAGAAAGCCGAAAAATGGCTGACCCCGGCTTATGATGCCGAAACTCAGGCTGAAGTGAAACGCATGTTGGAGAACGAAGATAAAACCGAATTGATCGAAGCATTCTACAAAGATCTTGAATTTGGAACGGGTGGTTTGCGTGGTATCATGGGAGTAGGTAGCAACCGCATGAATATCTATACGGTAGGTGCTGCTACACAGGGCCTTTCCAACTATCTGAAGAAGAACTTCAAAGATCTGCCTCAGATTTCTGTAGTGGTTGGTCACGACTGTCGTAACAACAGCCGTCTGTTCGCTGAAACTTCAGCCAACATTTTCTCAGCTAATGGCATCAAAGTATATCTGTTTGATGATATGCGTCCGACTCCGGAGATGTCTTTCGCAATCCGTCACCTCGGTTGCCAGAGCGGTATTATCCTGACTGCTTCTCACAATCCGAAAGAATACAACGGTTACAAAGCATACTGGGATGATGGTGCGCAAGTACTGGCTCCGCACGATGCTGGTATCATTGATGAAGTGAATAATATCGCTTCCGCTGCTGATATCAAGTTCAAGGGGAACCCGGATCTGATTCAGATCATCGGTGAAGATATTGACAAGATTTACCTCGATATGGTGAAGACAGTTTCTATTGATCCGGAAGCTATCGCCCGTCATAAGGATATGAAGATCGTTTATACTCCGATTCACGGTACAGGTATGATGTTGATTCCGCGCGCTTTGAAGATGTGGGGATTCGAAAATGTATTTACTGTTCCCGAACAGATGATCAAAGACGGTAACTTCCCGACAGTAATATCTCCGAATCCGGAAAATGCCGAAGCGCTTTCTATGGCTGTCAATCTGGCTAAAGAAATTGATGCCGATCTTGTGATGGCTTCCGATCCGGATGCCGACCGTGTAGGTATCGCCTGCAAGGACGACAAGGGAGAATGGGTACTGATCAACGGTAACCAGACTTGTATGATGTATCTTTACTATATTCTGACTCAGTACAAACAATTGGGTAAGATCAAGGGTAATGAGTTCTGTGTGAAGACTATCGTTACTACCGAACTTATCAAGAAGATTGCTGATAAGAATAACATCGAAATGCTCGACTGCTACACCGGATTCAAGTGGATCGCACGTGAAATCCGTCTGCGTGAAGGCAAAAAGAAATATATCGGTGGTGGTGAAGAGAGCTACGGTTTCCTTGCCGAAGACTTCGTACGTGATAAAGATGCCGTATCAGCTTGCTGTCTGATTGCAGAAGTAGCTGCTTGGGCAAAAGATAACGGTAAGTCATTGTACCAGTTGTTGCTGGATATCTATGTAGAATATGGATTCTCCAAAGAATTCACAGTGAACGTAGTGAAACCGGGCAAGAGCGGTGCTGAAGAAATCAAAGCTATGATGGAAAACTTCCGTGCTAATCCTCCGAAAGAACTGGGTGGCTCCAAGGTGATCCTGAGCAAAGACTATAAGACGCTGAAACAGACAGATGCAGAAGGCAAGGTGACTGACCTTGATATGCCGGAAACATCTAATGTGCTCCAGTACTTCACTGAAGACGGAAGCAAAGTTTCAGTTCGCCCGTCGGGAACAGAACCGAAGATCAAATTCTATATGGAAGTACAAGGAGAAATGGGTTGTCGCAACTGTTTCGCTTCTGCTGATGCTGCTGCAATGGAAAAGATTGAAGCAGTAAAGAAGTCATTAGGTATTTGATTCCGTTCTTCTTCTGATATTTCAGAATAGAGAAACAATAAATAACGCCTCCATAGTCTCGAAGATTATGGAGGCGTTTCTTTTATGTAACCGCCTTTTCATCGGTCTTTCATTTCCTTTGCATTCTTTAAGTTCCCTTGCTAATCCTTCTTATGGAAATCTTGTTCTATCTAAATCATCTCAATTTAAACATGCAGGCTACGGGGATACACGGTTTTGTTGATGCTTTAGAGTGATACGTAACGTTTCATTTTCATAAGTTGTTCGTTTGTAGTTTGTGTGTACTTCGTGGCCTGCTTTCTTCATTATTTCTTAGCTCCCAACCAAGTCCATTTGTGCCAGATGGTTTCCAATGGTCCTTGTTTGTGCTTCGACAGCCACCATTTACAGAACTGTACCTGTAATAGGAAAAGAATGATTCCGATAATCAGACTGAGCGTATATCCGCAATAGGGAGCCAGATAAAATCCGAATGGGAAGTAGATGATAGCTCCCATAATAGATTGTGTGATGTAGTTAGTCAGACTCATTTTTCCGTAAAAGCGCAGGTTGGAAACGGTTTTCTGGAACTTAGCCTTCTGATAAAGTAAGATGAAGGAGGCAATCAGTACAATGGTGAATGCGAATTTCTGCCACATATCGAAAGCTGTCCCTACGGTCTGTTGAATCAGGCTGCTGTCACTTTGCATGATCTGCTCTTTCAAAGAGTAAAGCGGAGCGAAACTGATAGCTGCAATGATCAGTGCTTTGGTCCAGAATTTCAGATGAGACTCTGAAGTGACGAACAGTTCTTTGCGTCCGATGTACAGACCGAACAGGAAAAGTCCGGCAGTTTGTAAGAAACGTCCGGCACCAATGGCCCAGAACAAGCTCGCTTTCTGTCCTAATGTGACATTGCCAATGAGGAATTCCCAAAAAGTTCCGTTTTTGGTGTAATCTGCCACTTCGCTATACATGGCTCCGACATTCAGATCGGGCAGGGTATAGGCAGGATTGAACAGACTCATTATATAATGGAACCATTCAATAGGCTGTAATGAGAATAAGATAGCGGTGATTAAAATAGCCTTATCGCTCCATTTGCGTACAATAAATAGTATGATACCGACAACAACAAACAGAAGCAAAACATCTCCAGCCGGAAAGAAAGCCGCGTTAAGAGTGGCAAAACCGGCAAGTAAAACCAGTCTCCATAAAAAACGGTAGCCGAAATCTTTTCCTTTCAACTGCTGATTATGCGATTGGATATAGAAAGTAAATCCGAAAAGCAAGGCGAATATGGCATAAGATTTTCCGGCAAACAATGAGAATATTGCATTAAACACTCCGGCATCTAAAACGCTAAGCCATTCGGGAGAACTCTCCGGATAAACAGGGAAAATGAAATGTTCCAGATTGTGTACCAAGAGGATGGCCATAACTGCAAATCCTCTGAGGGCATCTACTACTTCAATTCGTGGTGTCTTTTTTAATAATTCCATGGGGCTGATTTATGATTGTTTTTTAGTTAGTATTCGTTTTACCCATTTATTGGCGGGCTTTTCGAAATAATAGTAAGAAAGTAAACTAAGTATAATGGTGATACCGAAAATGAGGGGAACACTGATCATCCATGACACCTGCCATTGATAGAGCGCTGCCATTTTCGTATATGTGAGTATAATAAACAAATGTATCAGGTAGAAACTATAGCTGATTTCTCCACCTATTATCAGAAACCGATTGGATAATAGCCGGGATATACCTCCCTTCTGAAAGGCAAAGATCAGTATCATCAGAGAAACAGGTAACCAGTAATAGCAAGAATAACGGTATACTTTAGGTATATCTGCGGCACAAAGATAAAAAAGAAGAAATAAAGCGACGGATGCTACTTCCAAGAATGTTCCCGTGGAAGAAGAAATCTTTTTATTGTGTAATGACTGATAGATCTGATAAAGCAATACTCCTACAAAAAAGTCCGGCAGGCGGGTGATGGGATTGACATACCAATATGCCTTGATTTGTTCGTCGGCAGTCAGATACATACCTGCCAGCATGACCGGAAGACAGATTGAGAGTATAACCAATAGTTTTCGCCTGCTGTTTAAGAAAGGAATCACGAAAGGAAAGCAGAAATAAAATAACTGTTCGCACCCCAAGCTCCATGAAGGACTGTTGAAAGAGAAAAAATAATCGGCAGAGGGGAAGAAGGGGCTGTAACAGAAAGGTAGAGGCGACAAAGTGTTTGATCCAGTCCGTCGTATCGCTATATTGAACATATCCTCCTATACATGCGGCTATTAATAGTGTAAGTAGATGCAGGGGATAAATGCGGGCAATGCGTGCTACCCAGAACGTGCGTTTAGTAGTCGTTTTTGTCAGCAGTTTTTCCTGATAATTGTAGGCAATAATAAACCCGCTGAGGACAAAAAAGAAACTGACTCCAACAAATCCTTCTTTAAAGAAGTGGGCATCGAAACTTGTATCCAGAACATAGCAATGTGCTCCGAATACCATCAAGGCAAAGAATATTCGTAAAGATGTTAATGTGTTGATCACGACGTTTATCTGTTTCTTTTTTGTATTCGGCTGTAAAAGTACAGTTTTTCTGTGATATAAAAATTCACATAGATTAAAAAGAACTCAGGATTCGGAGCGCAGGCGGCTTAAATGTTGTGGAGTCATCCCAAGAAAGGAAGCTATATATCCCAGTTGGGCACGGTGAATTACATCCGGCTGTTCGCGTAGAAGTTGTTCGTAGCGTTCTTTGGCCGGTAGATATAGTCGGTTTATGTGGTGTATGTCCATGTAGAGCAGACATTCCTGATGGATAACGCGTCCCCAGTTGGCAATCTCGATATTTGTTTCATAAATCTGATTTAATTCATCAATGCGTATGGCATATAGTTTACAATCTTCCAGTAATTCTACATATTCGTATCCCGGTTGGTTGTGGTATA
>ERZ825137.3710-NODE-3710-length-16084-cov-20.919458_pt1 | contig 16084 bp, 12 predicted proteins | sample MGYA00519873_ERZ825137 | MGnify/ENA primary metagenome ERZ825137 (study PRJEB31778, sample SAMEA3449190) | human gut metagenome | biome: human gut; feature: human-associated habitat; material: faeces | place: United Kingdom | collected 2010/2012 ...
TTAAAAATCACCTAATTTAACCTGCGTTGCCTGAACAGGCGTGATGGTGATTTCTTCCATCTCAAAGTTATGCCATGGGCAAATTTTGAGAGGCAATATAAACAGTGTGGCTTTTCACACTATGCGCCTATCCAGCTTTCATCCGAGGGATTGTTTCTGAAAGCGATAAGCCTCTTTATATCCTCGGGCTTGATGTAACCCTCCTGTGCCGCAACCTCTGCAATGTGGTCAAAGTCGGTAAGGGAAACATTTTTGACATTTGCCTCTTTGAGTCTATCAAGACCCTTTTGCATACCGTAAGTGAATATCGAAACAACGCCGAGCACATCTGCGCCCGCTTCGCGGAGAACATTGACAACCTCTATTACGCTGCCGCCCGTTGAAATAAGGTCCTCGACAACAACAACCTTCTGACCCTTTTCAAGTCTGCCCTCTATCTGATTTTGTCTGCCGTGGTCCTTTGCGCCCGAACGGACATAACCCATAGGCATATCGAGAAGATGAGCGGTTATAGCCGCATGTGCGATACCTGCGGTCGAGGTTCCCATAAGCACCTCTGCGTCGGGATAGTTTTCCTTTACAAGCTCAGCCAAGCCCTTTTCGACATCTGTGCGAACCTCGGGTGCGGTAAGAGTAAGTCTGTTATCGCAGTAAACGGGGCTTTTAATTCCGCTCGCCCATGTGAACGGCTCTTCGGGACGGAAAAATACCGCCTTGATTTTAAGTAAGTCCTTTGCAATAAGTTCTTTAAGTTCCATTTCTTTCTCCTTAGTCAACAAATTCTTTTACGCAACGCTCATATGCCGCAACGGGGTCAGCCGCTGCAGTAATGGGTCTGCCGACTACAATGTAATCGGAGCCTATCTCCTTTGCCTGAGCAGGAGTCATAACACGCTTCTGGTCGCCTATATCGCCGTCGGCAAAACGCACGCCGGGAGTTACGGTCAAAAAGTCCTTTCCGCAGACCTCGTGAACCTTCTGCGCCTCAAGCGGAGAGCATACAACGCCGTCAAGTCCCGCTTTTTTCGCATTTTGAGCATAGTGCATTACAACCTTGTCGATGGGCTCGTGAATGAGCAAATCGCTTTCCATTGCCTCTTGGTCGGTCGAGGTAAGCTGTGTAACCGCTATCAAAAGAGGTCTTGTGCCGTCCTCTCTTGTAAGACCCTCAAGCGCCGCCTCCATCATTCTTACGGTTCCGCCTGCGTGAAGATTGCAGATGTCAACATCGAGGCGTGAGAGCACCGCCATTGATTTTTTAACGGTGTTGGGGATGTCATGCAGTTTTAAGTCGAGGAAAATCTTGTGTCCCCTTTTCTTAATCTCCCTTACTATCTGCGGACCCTCGGCATAGAAAAGCTCCATACCTATTTTGACAAAGGGCTTGCGCTCGGTAAAGAGGTCAAGAAACTCATAAGTCTTTTGTGCGCTTGCGAAATCACAAGCTACGATTACATCCTTGCCCATTATTCAACCACTCCTATTATATCACAAATATTGTTTATTTTATACTTATCGAGAGCCGCCGGCAACTCGTTTATTATATCACGGCACGCATAGGGGTTTATAAGGTTCATAGCGCCTATCTCGACCGCCGTTGCGCCTGCCATCATCATTTCGATTACATCCTCGGCAGAGCTTACGCCGCCCATTCCGACTACGGGAATTGAGACCGCCTTTGAGACCTGATAAACCATTCTCACAGCGACGGGAAAAATTGCCGAACCCGAAAAGCCGCCCATTTTGTTCTTTATGACAGGCTGCCTTCTATTGAGGTCAATTCTCATTCCGAGCATTGTGTTGATAAGGCTTATTCCGTCCGCCCCTGCCTGCTCGCAAGCCTTTGCTATTGAAACTATGTCGGTAACATTCGGCGAGAGCTTGACGATAACGGGCTTTTTTGTAACGCTCTTTACCGCTCTTGTGACCTCTGCCGCCGCTTTGGGGTCCGTACCGAAGCTCATTCCGCCGCCGTGAACATTCGGACAGCTTACATTCACTTCAAGCCAGCCCACCTGCTCCTCACGGTCAAGCCTTTCACAGGTATAAGCGTAATCGTCGACGGAAAATCCGCTGACATTTGCCATAACAGGCTTGTTAAAGCATTTTTTAAGCTTCGGAAGCTCGGTTGAAATCACTTTTTCAACCCCGGGGTTCTGAAGTCCCACGGCGTTTATCATACCCGAGGTGCACTCCGCAATCCTCGGCGTGGGGTTGCCGAAGCGTGCGTCCTTTGTAGTGCCCTTAAAGGAAAATGTACCGAGGCAGTTTATATCGTAAAGCTCGGCAAATTCATAGCCGAAGCCGAATGTGCCCGAAGCGGGTATTACGGGATTGTCAAGCCCGATACCGCAGAGGTTTACGCTCAGTCTTCCCATAATATCTCCTCCTTTTCAAGCACGGGGCCGTCCTTGCAGATACGCTTGTATCCCGTAACCGTCTTACAGCTGCAACCCATACACGCACCGAAGCCGCAGCCCATTCTCTCCTCAAAGCTGAACTGACCCGAGGTCTTTGCTTGTTTATATACGGCTTTGAGCATAGGCTCGGGACCGCAGCAGTAAAAGTATGAGTATTCCCTGTCCATTGCATTCGTTACAAAGCCCTTTACGCCGCAGCTTCCGTCTGCGGTCGTAACCGTGACATCACAGCCGAGAGCCTTGAATTCCCGCTCGTAAAACACCTCGCCTTTTGTGTTGAAGCCGAGGATTACCGAGACCGACTTGCCCTGCTTTACAAGCTCCTTTGCAAGCAGATACATCGGCGGTACGCCTACTCCGCCGCCGATAAGCAACGGAGCGTTTCCGCTTTTTTCAAGGTCATAGCCGTTTCCGAGACCCGTGAGCACATCGAGCACTGTGCCGTTCGGCATTTTGCTCATAGCGTCCGTTCCCTTGCCGACAACCTTGTAAATTATCGTAAGGGTATCTCCGTCTCTGTCGCACACCGAAATGGGTCTGCGCAGGAACAGCCCGTCAATTCTGATATTCACGAACTGACCTGCCGAGGTTATGTCGGAGCAGTCGCCGCAGAGGGTCATTTTATACACATTTTCGGTAAGCGGAACATTTTCCTTTACCGTCAGTAAAACCTGTTTCATCTTATCTCCTTATGCGTCGATAGTTGAAATTGTAAGGGTTGTTTCCTCAAGTACATCAAGAAGCACACGAACGGTGTCAAGCGAAGTGAACATCGTTACATTGTTTTCGGTAGCGCAGCGGCGGATTTCAACGCCGTCGTCATAGTGAACGCCCGAAAGTATTGCCCTTGTGTTTATAACATAGCTTACATAGCCTGCACGGATAGAGTCGAGAATTTCTTCGCTTCCCTCGGAAATCTTACCTCTTACCCTTGTGCGTATGCCGTTCTCTTTGAGGACAGCCGCCGTGCCGCTTGTAGCCTCAATGTTGAAGCCCATATTGTAAAATCTTCTGATAAGCGGAATAGCCTCTTCCTTGTCCTCGTCCGCAAGTGTTACAAGAACAGTTCCGTAGTTCTGGAGGTTCATTCCCGAAGCGGTCAGAGCCTTGAACATTGCACGGTGAAGCTTGTCGTCATAGCCTATCGCCTCTCCCGTTGACTTCATTTCGGGAGAAAGGTAAGCGTCAAGTCCCTTAATCTTGTTGAATGAGAAAACGGGAACCTTTACATAGTGGCGTTTTTTCTCCTCGGGATAAAGCTCGAAAATTCCCTGCTCTTTAAGGCTCTTGCCGAGTATAACCTCTGTTGCGATGTCGGCAAGCGAGTAGCCCGTAGCTTTTGAAAGGAACGGCACCGTTCTTGACGAACGGGGGTTTACCTCTATTATATACACATTGTCGTGCGGGTCAACAATAAACTGAATGTTGTAAAGTCCGATTATGCCTATGCCGAGGCCGAGCTTCTTTGCGTACTGCAAAATAATTCCCTTTACCTTGTCGGAAATTGAGAAGGTCGGATATACGCTTATCGAGTCGCCCGAGTGAACGCCCGTTCTCTCAACAAGCTCCATAATGCCGGGTACGAAAACATCCGTGCCGTCGCAGATTGCGTCAACCTCGACTTCCTTGCCCTGAATGTACTTGTCAACAAGCACTGGCTTGTCCTCATCGATTTCAACGGCGGTTTTGAGGTAATGTCTCAAATCCTCGTCCTTTGAAACTATCTGCATAGCGCGTCCGCCGAGAACGAATGAGGGGCGTACAAGCACGGGATAGCCGATTGCGTTTGCCGCTTTAAGACCGTCCTCAATGTTTGTTACCGCCTTACCTGTCGGCTGCGGAATGTTAAGGTCCTTGAGTATCTTTTCAAAGCTGTCTCTGTTTTCCGCCTTTTCGATAGCGTCGCAGTCCGTACCGATTATCTTAACTCCTCTGTCCATAAGCGGATGTGCAAGGTTTATCGCCGTCTGACCGCCGAGAGAAGCGATTACGCCCTCGGGCTTTTCAAAGTCGATTATCGCCATAACATCCTCGGGAGTGAGCGGCTCAAAATAGAGCTTATCGGCAGTTGTGTAGTCGGTCGATACCGTTTCGGGGTTGTTGTTTATGATTATTGCCTCATAGCCCGCACGCTTGATGGTCTGTACGGCGTGTACGGTCGAGTAGTCAAACTCAACGCCCTGACCGATACGGATGGGACCTGCGCCGAGAACTATGATTTTCTTTTTATCCGTAAGTCTTGAAGCATTTTCGCCCGTGTATGACGAATAAAGATATGCGATATACTTGCCCGTGTGGAGTGTGTCAACCATCTTGAATATCGGGACTATACCGTTGTCTTTTCTCATTTTGTAAAGGTCGGTTTCGGGCATATCCCATACATTTGCGATATATTCGTCCGAAATGCCCATAACCTTTGCTTCTTTGAGAACCTCAACGGAGTTTTTGTTCTCCCTGAGCTTGTTTTCCATATCTACGATTTTCCTGTAGCTTTCAAGGAAAAGCTCCGTTACCATTGTAACCTCGTGTATCTTTTCAATCGAAACGCCTCTGCGAAGAAGCTCGAACACAGCGTATACATTGTCATCCTTGAACTCTCTGACATAGTCGAGAAGCTCTTCCTCGGTGTATGAGTCGAACTTTGCGAGGTGGAAGTGGCAAACGCCCGTTTCAAGTGAGCGTACCGATTTGAGCAAACATTCCTCAAGTGTTGAGCCTATACCCATAACCTCGCCCGTAGCTTTCATCTGTGTGCCGAGAGTGTTCGGAGCGTCCGCAAACTTATCGAACGGGAAACGGGGGAATTTTGCAACGATATAGTCGAGGCTCGGCTCTATTGCAGCAGTGCCGCCCGCAACGGGAATGTCCTCAAGTGCCATACCCATGGCAATCTTCGCGGTAACTCTTGCAATCGGGTAACCGCTTGCCTTTGAAGCAAGAGCGGAAGAGCGTGAAACTCTGGGGTTTACCTCGATAAGGAAGTATTCGCTTGAATTGGGATTGAGCGCAAACTGAACATTGCAGCCGCCCTCGATTTTAAGCTCACGGATAATTTTTATTGCGCTGTCGTTGAGCATTTTAAGGTCGTGGTCGTTAAGCGAGAGAATGGGTGCGACAACTATCGAGTCGCCCGTGTGAACGCCGACGGGGTCAACATTTTCCATACCGCAGATTGTGATTGCGTGGTCGTTTGAGTCTCTCATTACCTCAAACTCGATTTCCTTGTAGCCCTTGACGCTCTTTTCGATAAGAACCTGATGTACGGGCGAGAGCTTGAAAGCGTTCATACCGATTTCAACAAGCTCCTCCTCGTTGTTGGCAAAGCCTCCGCCTGTGCCTCCGAGAGTGAACGCAGGACGCAAAACTACGGGGTAGCCTATATCCTGTGCCGCCTTTTTTGCCTCGTCAAGGTTGTAGGTTATCTCCGAGGGGATAACGGGCTCGCCTATCGACTCGCACATTTCCTTGAAAAGCTCTCTGTCCTCTGCTCTCTCTATGCTCTCGCTTGAAGTTCCGAGAAGCTTTGTGCCGCACTCCTTGAGAATGCCCTTCTTTTCAAGCTGCATTGCAAGGTTAAGACCCGTCTGACCACCGATACCCGGCACTATTGCGTCGGGGCGCTCATAACGGAGAATTTTTGCGATATATTCAAGCGTCAGCGGCTCCATATAAACCTTGTCCGCTATCGTGGTGTCGGTCATAATTGTTGCGGGGTTCGAGTTGCAGAGAATTACCTCATAGCCCTCCTCTTTAAGAGCGAGGCAAGCCTGTGTACCTGCGTAGTCAAACTCTGCCGCCTGTCCTATAACGATAGGACCCGAGCCGATAATCAATACCTTTTTGATGTCTGTTCTTTTTGCCATTGTTTTTCCTCCGAAAATTTATATTAAAACTGTTTATATACCTCTTTGCCGTCAAAGACCGTCAGCTTACAGCGTGAGTAAACCTCTTCGCCCTCAAACGGGGTAGCCTTGCCCATTGACAAAAACTCCGACGGGTCGATAACGCTTTTTTCGTTCAAATCCCACACGGTAAAGCTGCCGTCATACGGAATACCGAACCGTTTCCTCGGGTTCACCGCCAAAAGCTCGACAAGCTTTTCGAGCGATATTATATTTTTCTTTACAAGATGCGTATAGAGAAGCGGGAACGCCGTTTCAATGCCGACAATTCCGAATGCGCTCTTTTCAAGGCCTCTTGACTTTTCCTCTGCGCTATGCGGTGCGTGGTCGGTGGCAATCATATCGATTGTTCCGTCGAGTATTCCCTCTATGAGCGCCTGCCTGTCCTCTTTCGAGCGAAGCGGCGGATTCATTTTGAACCGTCCGTCCTCTTTCAAATCCCCGTCCGTGAGTATCAGATAATGCGGACCCGTTTCACAGGTTACATTTACACCCTGCGCCTTTGCCTGCCTTATAATTTCAACGCTTTCCTTGCAGGATATGTGGCATACATGGTATGCGCAGCCCGTCTGCCTGCAAAGCTCCAAATCTCTTTTTATCGGACCCCATTCGCTCTTCGAGCAAATGCCCCTGTGCGAATGTTCCCTTGCGTAAACGCCGTCGTGAATGTATCCGCCGTGAAGAAGCGAATTGTCCTCACAATGGGCGACAATCATTTTGCCGAGCGCCTTTGCCCTGAGCATTGCCTCTTTCATCATCTCTTCTGACTGAACGCCCCTGCCGTCATCCGAAAAGGCGATTATGTCCTTTGCCATACCCTCCATATCGGAAAGCTCTTCGCCGTTCTGACCGACCGTTATGGCACCGTAGGGCATAACATTTATAACTGCGTCCTTTTCTATTATATCGAGCTGTTGTTTGAGATGCTCCGCCGAATCGGGTACGGGCTTCAAATTCGGCATTGTGCACACTGCGGTGTATCCGCCGTGCGCCGCCGCAAGCGAACCTGTTTTAATCGTCTCTTTATAAGAAAAACCCGGCTGACGGAAATGCACATGCACATCACAAAAGCCGGGAAAAATCATATATTGAGAAGAATTATAAACACTTGTTCCGATTTCGGGAAATGCACTTAAAACCGTTTCCTTTGTGAATTGCGGAAACGACGCCAATGTGCATATCTGCGCGTTTATAATGTTATTCATATTGTCCTCCGAAAATAAAAGCCTTGCTTTACGGCAAGGCTTAGCTGCATAAACAAGCGACGCAATTCCCCTGCGCCGTATTCATATAACAAATCTTGCCGACATCACTGTATCGAATTAAAGATTTACTATCGGATATTATACCATTGAACCGCCCGTATGTCAACACAAATAATAAACGGTTCGGCTCAAAAAACGAACCGAACCGCATTGAATTATTTGAAGTATCTTACCGCAGCCTCAAACATTCTGATGTCGTAATTGCCGGGAACATTTTTGTAAAGTCCCGAGCCTATGCGCTCACTGTGTCCCATTTTGCCGAACACTCTGCCGTCGGGGGAAGTGATACCCTCTATTGCGAACATAGAATCGTTGGGGTTGAACTGAACATCATTTGTCGCATTACCCGAAAGGTCAACATACTGCGTTGCAATCTGTCCGTTCGCCGCAAGCTTCCTTATAAGCTCCTCGCTTGCCAGGAACCTGCCCTCGCCGTGTGAAATCGGAACATTGTAGACCTCGCCTACATTTGTAAGCGACAGCCACGGGGATTTGTTTGAAGCAATCCTTGTTCTGACTATCTTCGACTGGTGTCTTGCAATGGTGTTGAAGGTAAGGGTCGGGCAATTCTCGTCCGTGTCGATAATCTTACCGTAGGGCACAAGTCCGAGCTTGATAAGAGCCTGGAAGCCGTTACAGATACCGCACATAAGTCCGTCCCTGTTTTCGAGCAAATCGGTTACGCCCTCTTTTACAGCCGCATTTCTGAAGAAAGCGGTTATAAACTTGCCGCTGCCGTCGGGCTCGTCGCCGCCCGAGAAGCCGCCGGGGATAAATACCATCTGTGCCGATTTGAGCTTTTCGGAAAATTCCTCAACGCTCGACTGAATTGCCGAAGCGGTAAGGTTTTTAATAACAATAATTTCGGGCTCTGCGCCTGCGTCGGCAACAGCCTTTGCGCTGTCATACTCGCAGTTCGTACCAGGGAATGCGGGAATGAGCACCTTGGGTCTTGCACACTTGACTGCGGGTGCGGGATAGCTCTGCGCCGTGTATGAGAAATTCTCAACGGGCTTTACTTCCTTTGTTATGTTGCACGAATATACATTTTCAAGCTTATCCTCATAAAGCTTGTCGAGCTTTTCGGCACTTACGGTTTCATCGCCGTAAACAAATACGGGTTCTTCGGTTATTTCGCCGACAACCTCCATACCGTCCGCATTTTCAACTTCAAGGATAAACGAAGCGTAATTGTAACCGAATATACCGTCGAGCGTGAGCTCGGGGTTGAACTTAAAGCCGAAGCCGTTGCCCATTGCCGATTTGAGAACCGCCTCCGCAATGCCGCCGAGGCCGGGCGTATAACAGGAAACCGCTTTTCCGCTTCTGAGAAGTGCCGTAACCCTGTCAAACGCTTCAAGCAAAGAGCCTGTTTCGGGAAGTCCGTTTTCGTCAAGCTTTGTTCTTATGATAACAACCTTGTTGCCCGCTTTTTTGAACTCGGGGGAAACAATGTCCTTTGTCTTTTCCGTCGTAACGGCAAAGGAAACAAGGGTGGGCGGAACATCCAAATCCTCAAACGAGCCGCTCATTGAGTCCTTACCGCCGATTGAGCCGATTGACAGCTCCTTCTGCGCCTCAAACGCACCGAGCAGCGCCGCAAGGGGCTTGCCCCAACGCTTACCGTCCTGACCCGGCTTTTCAAAATACTCCTGGAATGTAAGATAAACATCCTCGAACTTTGCGCCTGTCGCGATAAGCTTACATACCGACTCGACAACCGCAAGGTATGCTCCGTGGTACGGGCTCTTTTCGGTTATAAACGGGTTGTAGCCCCACGCCATAAGCGAGCAATCGTCGGTGTGCTTTTTCTCAACGCTTATCTTCTGTACCATAGCCTGAACTGGCGTTCTCTGGTTCTTGCCGCCGAAAGGCATAAGCACCGTGCCTGCGCCGATGGTCGAGTCAAAGCGTTCGGAAAGTCCTCTCTTTGAGCAGATGTTCAAATCGGAGGCTGTCTTTTCCATATTCTCCGCAAACGAGCCGTCAATCTTCTTTGTATAATCCTGCGGCTTCTCGGGAGTTATTGTAATGTGCTTGTCAGCACCGTTTGAGTTTAAGAATTCACGGCTTATGTCAACTATCTTGTTGCCGTTCCACATCATTGTAAGACGGGGGTCTGCTTTGACAGCAGCCACGGGGGTAGCTTCAAGATTTTCCTTTTGAGCGAGAGCGAGGAAAGCGTCGACATTCTCTTTTTCGACGACAACCGCCATTCTCTCCTGCGACTCGGATATAGCAAGCTCCGTGCCGTCAAGTCCGTCATATTTTTTCGGAACTGCGTTAAGGTCAATGTCAAGACCGTCCGCAAGCTCACCGATAGCAACCGAAACGCCGCCTGCGCCGAAGTCGTTGCAGCGCTTAATCATAAGGCAAGCCTCTTTATTTCTGAAAAGGCGCTGAAGCTTTCTTTCCTCGGGTGCGTTACCTTTCTGAACCTCTGCACCGCAGGTCTCAACCGAATGGGCGTTGTGAGCCTTTGACGAGCCTGTTGCACCGCCTATGCCGTCACGGCCCGTTCTGCCGCCGAGAAGAATTACAACATCGCCGGGGTCGGGTCTTTCACGCCTTACATTTTCCTGCGGAGCCGCTGCGATAACAGCGCCTATCTCCATTCTCTTTGCCGCATAGCCGGGGTGGTATATCTCGTCAACAATGCCTGTTGCAAGTCCTATCTGATTGCCGTAGGACGAATAGCCCGCCGCTGCGGTTGTAACAAGCTTTCTCTGCGGAAGCTTGCCCGGAATAGTCTCGCTTACGGGAACTGTCGGGTCGGCAGCACCCGTTACACGCATTGCGCCGTAAACATAGCTTCTGCCCGAAAGCGGGTCGCGGATAGCGCCGCCGATACAGGTCGCCGCACCGCCGAAAGGCTCAATTTCGGTCGGATGGTTATGGGTTTCGTTCTTGAAAAGAAGCAACCACGGCTCTTTTTTGCCGTCAACCTCAATTTCAATCTTAACCGTGCAGGCGTTGATTTCCTCGGACTCGTCGAGCTTGTCAAGCTTACCGTTTTTCTTTAAGTATTTGACCGCAACCGTCGCCAAATCCATAAGGCAGACGGGCTTTGTTCTGCCGAGTTCCTTGCGCACCGCCATATAGTTGTCATACGCTTTCTGCAAAAGTGCGTCCTCGAACTTTGCGCCGTCGATAACCGTCAAAAATGTTGTGTGACGGCAGTGGTCGGACCAATATGTATCTATCATACGGATTTCCGTAAGAGTCGGGTCTCTGTGCTCCGACTTGAAATAGTCCTGACAGAACTTTATGTCGTCCTTGTCCATTGCAAGTCCGTAGCTTTCGACAAATTTCGCCAATTCAGCCTCGTCGTATGAATTGAAGCCGTCAAGAGTCTTAACGGTTGTGGGAACCGCATAATCGACCTTGAGTGTGTCGAACTTTTCAAGCGCAGCCTCCCTCGCCTCAACGGGGTTAATAACATATTTCTTTATCTCGTCAATATCCCTTTCGGTAAGCTTGCCGTAAAGCGCATAAACCTTTGCCGAACGGATAAGGGGTCTGTCGCCCTGTGAGATAATCTGTATGCACTGTGCCGCCGAGTCAGCCCTCTGGTCAAACTGACCGGGAAGATACTCAACCGCAAAAACGGTTGCGCCGTCGGTGTTTATCTCCTCGCTTGCAATATCGAGCTGAGGCTCGGAAAATACGGTCTTTACCGCATAGTCGAACAACTCTTTTGTGATGTTTTCGGCGTCATAACGGTTTATGACCCTGACATCGGTAAGATTTTTTATGCCCAAAAGGTTTTTGGCGTCGCCGAGCAATGCTTTGGCTTCGTTTGCCAATTCCTTTTTCTTTTCAACGAAAATTCTGTAAACCAAGAATTATACCTCCTTGCAATTAAGCGCCTTTTGTCCTATATCATGCCTGTAATAGGCATTGCCGAAGCTTATCTTCTCAACGGCATTATACGACAATTTTATCGCCTGTTCAAGTGTGTCGGCAATCTTTGTCACGCCGAGAACCCGTCCGCCGTTCGTCAAAAGCTTTCCGTTTTCAAGCCTTGCACCCGCAACATATACATTGTCGTGAAGCTCCTCGGGGATTGTGATTTCGTATCCCTTTTCGTATTTTACGGGATAGCCCTCCGACGCCATAATAACGCAGCAGGCATTCTTATCGGAGAATTTAACCTCGCACTCGGACAGCCTTCCGTCCGTAACGGCTCTCATAACCGTAAGCAAATCGCTTTCGAGAAGCGGTAAGACAACCTGCGTCTCGGGGTCGCCGAAACGGCAGTTGTATTCGATTACCTTAGGACCGTTTTCAGTGAGCATAAGTCCGAAGTAAAGACAGCCCTTAAAGGTTCTGCCCTCTTTGTTCATAGCCTCGATTGTCGGCAGGAATATGGTTTTCATACATTCGTCCGCAACCGATTTTGTGTAATAGGGGTTCGGGGCGACTGTTCCCATTCCGCCCGTGTTAAGACCCGTGTCGTTATCGCCCGCACGCTTGTGGTCCATTGAAGAAATCATCGGCACAACGGTCTTGCCGTCTGTAAACGACAAAACGGAAACCTCGGGGCCCGTCAAAAATTCCTCGATTACAATGCTGTCGCCGCTCTTGCCGAACTGCTTGTCTTTCATTATCGAAACAACGGCGTTTTTCGCCTCTTCCCTTGTCATTGCGATTATAACGCCCTTGCCGAGAGCAAGTCCGTCCGCCTTGACTACCGTGGGAACAGGACAGGTTTCAACATATTTCAATGCTTCGTCCGCATTCGTGAAAACCTCATACTGTGCGGTGGGAATACCGTACTTTTTCATAAGATTTTTTGAAAAAACCTTACTGCCCTCGATAACAGCCGCATTTTTCCTCGGTCCGAAGCAGGGAATACCCTTTTCCTCGAGGGCGTCAACACAGCCGAGCACCAGCGGGTCGTCGGGTGCGACAACGGCATAGTCTATTTTGTTTTCGAGTGCGAATTCCACGATTTTTTCAATATCCGTGGCGCCGATGTTCACAAGCTCGGCGTCCTTTGCCATTCCGCCGTTTCCGGGGAGGGCATATATCTTTTCGACCTCTTTGTTTTCCTTGATTTTTTTGATGATAGCGTGTTCTCTTCCGCCACCGCCGACAACCATTATTTTCATTGTGTTACCTCTTAATGATGGAATAATCTCATACCTGTGAACGCCATTGCCATACCGTGCTTGTCGCAGCAGTCGATAACAATGTCATCTCTTATCGAGCCGCCGGGCTCTGCTATGTATTTAACGCCCGAACGGAACGCTCTCTCAATGTTATCGGAGAACGGGAAGAATGCGTCGGAGCCCAACGCCACATCCGTTTTGGTTGCGAGATACGCTGTCTGCTCCTCTTTTGTAAAGGGCTCGGGCTTTACAGTGAAATATCTCTGCCATACGCCGTCCGCACATACATCTTCTTCGTTCTGATTGATATATCCGTCGATTACATTGTCTCTGTCGGGTCTGCCTATGTCATCTCTGAACGGGAGATTGATAACCTTGTCCGCCTGTCTTAAGAACCATGTGTCAGCCTTTGTGCCTGCAAGGCGTGTGCAGTGAATTCTTGACTGCTGACCTGCGCCTACGCCGATTGCCTGTCCGTCAACCGCATAGCAAACCGAGTTCGACTGCGTGTATTTAAGTGTGATAAGAGCCACAATCAAATCACGCACTGCGCTCTCGGGCAAATCCTTGTTCTTTGTAACAACATTTTTAAGAAGCTCCGAGTTAATTTTGAAATTGTTTCTGCCCTGCTCAAAGGTAATGCCGAACACCTGTTTTTTCTCCTGCTGAGCGGGAACATAGTCGGGGTCGATTTTTACTATATTGTAATTGCCTTTTCTTTTCTGTTTAAGTATTTCAAGCGCTTCGGGCTCATAGCCGGGAGCTATGATACCGTCGGAGACCTCACGCTTTATCATCTTTGCCGTGGTAACATCACAGACATCGGAGAGCGCTACCCAATCGCCGAACGAGCACATTCTGTCCGTACCTCTCGCCCTTGCATAAGCGCAGGCAAGCGGCGAGTCGTCAAGACCCTCTATGTCGTCGACAAAGCAAGCCTTTTTAAGCGTATCCGACAGCGGAATACCTACCGCAGCCGAAGTGGGGCTTACATGCTTAAAGGAGGTAACCGCAGGAAGTCCGAGAGCCTCTTTGAGCTCCTTTACAAGCTGCCATGAGTTGAAAGCGTCAAGGAAATTTATGTAACCGGGTCTGCCGCACAGTATTTCAATCGGCAAATCGCTGCCGTCCTCCATATAGATTTTGGCAGGCTTTTGGTTGGGGTTACAGCCGTATTTAAGTTCAAATTCTTTCATTCTTTGTTACCTCACTTGTTTTTATTGACTATTCTTGAAGTATATTTGCCTGTTTTTATATCAATGTATCTTACAAAAAGCGAAACCTTGTTGTCAGCATTGAGATTTTCCCAGATGAGATTTGTAAGGGTGTCTATATCGACATCGGGAAGCTCAAGCGTTTTCGGCTCGCCCTCGAAGCTCGGAAGCGGATTGCCGTCGCATTTGTAGGTGTGGATGAATTTCAATTTGCCGCAGAGGGGGTTCTGATAAGCGTAAGTGTATCTTTGGCAAGAGCTGCCGTCGCCGTCAGCCGATTTAAGGATTGACATCGCATAGTTCATCTCGCCGTTGTCAAGGTGGATAATGCCCGAAATTCTCGGTGTGAAATTCGGTGCGTCGTCCTCAAATTCCCTTGTGCGAAGCGCCTGCTCAAAGGTCATCTGCTTGTCCATAAGGTTATATACCGTATCGGTCTGGTCGCCGTTTGTGACGATGGTCTTGTTGCCGAGAACTCTTACGGGAGCGTAAATTATAAGGTGGGGGTCAACCATTTTGGACTCGTCGAACGCCTGAGTGCGTATGCCCTCGCCGTCCTCGACAAACACACGGTTTCTGCTGTTTTCGCTTCTGCCCATAATGAAATAAGCCGTTACAGCCTTTGTGCCGTCTGCGCTTTTTCCTATCATAATTCCCCTGCCGTGATATGCGAGGGAATTAAGCTCGTCCTTAATCGTTTTTATCTCCATAAAGCAATATCCTTTCAAGTTTTATTAAAATGAGCCGAGATAACAGTCGGTAATGTAATTTTGAGAAACCCTGCCGTCCTTTTCATATTTTGAAAAGGCGTTTTCAAGCTCCCCCACAAAGCCGTCATAGCCGATGTCCCCACGCCTCGGCGCATACGAACGGGAAAGATTGTCGCCGATAAACTGTTCTCTCGTGACAAACCTTTCGTTTTCAAGTCTTAAAAAATCGGTGTTTTTGAAATATTCGTTTCTTAAAAATGTGTCGCCGTCAAAGTCGTCATAGCCCGTCTGAACATGGCCGCTTCGGTAGCAGTCGCAATATTTCATACAGATTTTGTTGCGTTTCTCTTCAAGGCTGTTCTGACATCTTGAATTCCACACGATTACAAGGCGTCCGCCGCGGGTCAGTATCCGCTGACATTCCGCCTTAAACCTCGCCTTATCAAACCAGTGAAACGCCTGCGCAACGGTTATCAGATTGACGCTTTCCGTGTCAAGCGTTGTATTTTCCGCAGAGGCAACAACCGTCTTTACCCTGTCGCCCAAATCGCTTTTGAGCACCGAGAGCATATCCGAGTTCGGTTCAACCGCCGTAACGCTCCACGGCTTTTTGAGCAGCACCGATGTAAAAATACCCGTGCCTGCGCCTATATCCGCCACGGTTTGGGCATTTGTCGTTTCGTAAAGCCAATCGATAAGCTTTTCGGGATATGACGGGCGGTACTTTGAATAAAGCTCCGCCTTACCCGTGAATTTATTCTCATTCATTGCGGTAAGTCCTGCCGTTTTCGATTTTTATTTTTCCCGAGCACATAAGCTCGACCGATTCGGGGAGAATTTTCCACTCCGCCTGCTCCATAACTCTTTTCTGCAGAGCCTCGGGAGTGTCGCCGTCACGGACCTCAACAGCCCTTTGCATAACAATCGGTCCGCCGTCGGGGATTTCGTTTACTATATGCACCGTGGCGCCCGTGACCTTAACGCCCTTTTTGAGAACCGCCTCGTGAACATGAAGTCCGTAAAAGCCCTCTCCGCAAAAGGACGGAATAAGCGACGGGTGAACATTGAGAATTTTATTGCGGTAATGCGAGGTAAAATTCTCGCTTAAAATCGACATAAATCCCGCAAGGACAATAAGGTCGATTTTGTTTTCGTCGAGAATTCTTATAAGCTCGCTTTCAAACCCCTGCTGACCGTAAAAATTCTTCTTGAGCACGGTATAGGTTTCAATTCCCGCATTTTTTGCCCTTTCAAGGGCGTAAGCGCCGTCCTTGTTTGAAATGACAAGCCTTATCCTGCCGCTTTTGATAATTCCGCTGTTTTGAGCGTCGATAAGCGCCTGAAGATTTGTTCCGCCGCCCGAAACAAGAACGGCTATGTTTAATTTATCGGTATTCATAATCACCATAGCCTTTCAGGCAACAAATAATTCATTAAAAATCACCGATTTAACCTGCGT
>ERZ825137.3717-NODE-3717-length-16068-cov-3.248298_pt1 | contig 16068 bp, 14 predicted proteins | sample MGYA00519873_ERZ825137 | MGnify/ENA primary metagenome ERZ825137 (study PRJEB31778, sample SAMEA3449190) | human gut metagenome | biome: human gut; feature: human-associated habitat; material: faeces | place: United Kingdom | collected 2010/2012 ...
AGTAGTGGAATTGCCGCGAGGGTCGTTCATCGTGATGTATTCGCTGTCAACCGACAAAACGCCGCTTGTGAGCGATATGCCGTTTGCCCTCGAGTTGCCGACGGCGTAAACCGTCGAACCGTCAATAACCGGGTTGGCCTTAATCGCATTAATGTTTGCCGGCGAATTTGTCCGCTTGCGCGAAACCAGAATATCCGACCACAGCGGCGAGCCCGTGCTGGCTTTGAAAGCTCTCAGTTCGCCGTTTGAAAAAGCCGCGACAATCGTGTCCTGCTGCGGACTGTAGGCGGGACTGGCGCCGCCGACCAGCGTCGTTTCTTCGGAGGGCGACTTGTAGTCCCACAGAACCGAACCGTCGACGCCGTTGAGCGCAATCAGTTTGTTGTCAATGGTCTGAATAAAGACGACGCCGCGTTCGGCCGTCGGAGCGATTCGTATCGGCAGTTCGGTATCGTAACGCCACAATTTTTTACCGGTAACCATATCCAGCGCAAAAACCGCGCCAAACCCCGTCGTCGCATAGACTTTCTTGTCAAACACGGCCAGTCCCGCGCCTTTCAGCGAGGTGCTGATGTCATCCTTAATCAGCGGTTTCAGCCTTCTTTTCCATATCTTACGGCCGTCGTCCAGACGAAAGGCGTTAACGATGCCGTCGGCGTCAATCGTAAAAACAGCTTTGTGCGCAGATACCGGAGCGGCAATTAGAAAGTCGCGTTTGGAGCTCCCTTCTCCGAAACCGGATTCCCACAGTTCCTTGAGTTTGCTGTCCGAACTCAGGTGTCCCATCATATGGGCAGCGTTGCCGCCGTTCTGTGACCAGGCCGTATTGGTAGGCGCGGGCAGCACAATCTTGACTTGTCCGGGGGCATAATCCGGCTGCAGGGCCGTTTCGCCGTCCAGAACCGAAATGCGTTCGCCGTCAAGAGTAATCTTCTCTTCGTCAAACGTGCTGCAACTGCACAACACGGCAAGGGCGGCCGCCGGCAGCAAAGACTTAAACTTCAGAAACTGCATCTGTATCTCCATAATCCTTTTTGAATTTTATTCGGCGCCGTTTAAGACCGACAGCATGTCCTGAACGCGCATTTTCAGACCGTCGGGAAGATTCGGCGTATTCAGAATTTCGTTGTAGAGTACCTGGGCTTCTTCAATATTGCCGTCACGAATGGCGGCCATTGCCGTCATTTCCTTGGCAATGTTTGCCCAACTGCCGTTTTCCCTGATCAGCGGCTGCAAAAGCGCGTCGATTTCTTCGCGGGGAGCGTTGTCGAGCTTGTAAGAGGCGAGTTTGACTGCCGAAACGTCGCGCAGCTTTTTGTTTATGCTTTTGTCTGCGGCAATCTCTTCCAGAACTTTTATGGCTTCTTCGTTTTTGCCCTGTTCAAACAAAATGTTTGACGTCTGCAGTCTGGCAATGTCGCTGTAAATGTTGCCGCCGGTTTTTTCCATCTGCTCCAGCACTTTCAGGCTTTCGTCGTATTTTCCCTGATTTTCAAGGTTCAGGGCGTAAGCGTAAGTGTCTGACCAGGTTTCGCTTTTGGCCTGTCGCCAGCTTTTGAAGCTTTCGAAACTGACGGCGCCGACAATTGCCAGCACGACCAGCAAAATGATGTAAATGCCGTATTTCTCCCACATTTGTTTCAGGTTGTCGTTTTTAACCTCTTCGGTAACTTCGCGGATAAACGCTTCCTGCTCGTCGGCATCGATTTCTTTTTTCATTTTGTCCTGTTCCTTATATTATTGCGTTAAGCTAATCTATTTATATCGTAAAACCGGTTCTTGGCAAATCAAATATTTAAGAACTCGACAGTTTTTAGCTGTTGACCACTTCGTTAATCAGAAACTTTTTGACCCAGCGCAGATCCTCAATCGGAATCTTTTTGCCGAAGATAGCGGTTCTGTTGTCGGAAATAATCGAAAGGTAATACCTGCCGGTTGCCGGGTTGACGGTAACTTCGACCGCTTCGATGTCTGCTTTTTTGATTTCGTTGTTTTTGCGCGAGAAGAGCATGAATTTGTGCACGATAACGATTTTGTCGCGCTTGACCACGATTTTGTCCTTGCGGAACAATGCGATGACCGAAGCCGCAATGATAAACAGGCCGACAACGTAGAACGCCAGAATAAACTCCCGCGAAAAATGACTGCTGACGACTTCGGCGTTAAAACTGGCAAACAGCAGCACGCCGCCGAAAAGCAGCAGGCAGAACCAGGCGATGATGTTATAGGCGTCCCAGAAGATTTTCCGGGCTTTGATAACCGTTTTGTCCCGCTTGCGTACAAAGGCGATGGTCGGCGGCAACGGTTCTCTGTCATTGTAGCTGTTGATGGTTTTTCCTTCTTCGACCATTTCCTTGATTGACTTGTCAAGGTCGGACACTTCGCGGCGAACCATTCCCTCGTCGGTCAGCACGACGGCGGGCAGGTTTAGTTTTTGGGCATAATATTCCCAGATTTTGCGAATGTTTTTTCCTTTGGTCGAAATGTAAAGAGGCGCGGTCTTCTGCGGATTCTTGTGGTACAGTTCAATAATGTATTTGTTTTTGGTCATGAAGCCGAACTGGAAAAATTCGATGCGGAAACGCACGCCCTCGTAATTGCCGATGGATTCCTTGACGACTTTTTTGGCGCCGAACGCCGGCCGGTAAATAATCTGTACCTTTTTGCCGTCGAAAAAGATTTTTTTATAGCGGATGTAGGACAAAAACAGCGACAGCACGATTCCCGCGCCGACCAGAATGATGACAAGGTCAAAGAAAGTCGGATTCATAAACGGCTGGTAAATGACGTCTCCCTCGTTTTCCGGAATGAAGTCAAAATCGGTCCGGCTGTGGCTGAGGCCGTTGAAGAGCTCGTAGAAACCCAGCAGAATAAGAATAGTTCCGAAAATCAGCCCCGGATAAAGAATGTGCAGGGCGATTCTGTCGGACTTTTTGGTCGGCAGCTTGTCCAAGTTCAGCACAAAGCTGTGGCTGTAGTGGTTGGGCGCGGTATCGGTCATTTGTTCTGTCCTCATTTTATTGTCGGCTTTCTTGCTTCCCTATGCTATATTATTTTTTTCAAATAATCATCCTTTTTTTGCAAAATAAAAAGGAAAGCTTTAATTTATTTTAACAATATGAATATAATATCAACGTCAGTGAATACAAATTTATTGGGGTGATGTAATGAGTAGTGTAGAGATTTTTAACTCGGGAACCAATCTTCTGATAACGCTGGTGGCGCTGATTATCCTGATGCTGTCCGTTTGGTACAGCAGTCAGGACATCAAAATTGGCAAGGGCATCCGTTATTTGTTCGTCGGTCTGGTGCTGGAGTTTATCGGCTCCTGGTTCGGCTATCAGATGAACGAATATTATCAGCTGGGCATATCGATTAATATTCTGGCCTTTCTTGAGTTGTTTATCCTGTTGCTCTCCATGATGTTTCTGGCTTTGTCCGCTTCGCAGCTGCTGGTTTCCAGCATTCCGGACACGCCGGTCATCGGCGCCATCACGGTTTTGGGGCTGGTTGCCATAATTTATTTTTGTTTCATCGCGCAGGACGGTTCAATGGTTGCCTATATGCGCCAGATTTTTCCGCTGACCGGTTTTGCCTACATTTCGACCAGTTTCTGGTCGCAGAGCGGCCATCGGTTCAAAACCGGTTTTCTCATCGGCGGTTTTCTGACTGCCGGCGTCACGGTTCTGCTTGTCTGCCGTCTGCTGGGCATCGCGCCTGAAATTCTCAACTCAATGTGGTATGTCTCGGCTCTGGTTTATGTCGGCCTTGCCGTTGCCCTGCTGATGATAAAGGTTGACTTCATGTCCAAGAAAATTGAAGACAAGGACGTCGAAATCGAAAAATACAACAAACGCATTGAAGAAATCATCAAATCGTCGCCGTTCCCGATTATCATTTCGCGCCTGAGCGACGACAAGCTGATTCTGGCCAACAACAATGCCGTCAAACTGTTCGGTATCCAGCCCTCCGAACTGGACCGCTATCGGCTGAGGGACTTTTTTGCCGACGCCGAAAACCGCCGTCTGCTCAATGAACGGCTGGAACAGGAAAAAGAAGTGCAGGACTTTGAAATTCTGGTCAAGACTTCTACCGGTGATACGCCTTTCTGGCTGCTGACCTCGGCCAACATTATCGATTACAACTACGACATTGCGCTCTATGCTGCCTTTCAGGACATTACCTCGCGCAAAAACCGCGAAACCCTGCTCAAGAATCAGGCCGTGCGCGATCCGCTGACCTCGCTTTACAACCGCCGTTATTTTGAAGAGGAGGTAACCAAGCGGATTGCCCTGTCGCGGATGAAGGGCGGCTGTTATTCCGTATTGATGATTGACGCCGACAAGTTCAAAAACGTTAACGACACTTATGGCCACAAAGTCGGGGACAAGGTGCTGATAGAGCTGTCGTCCACGGCCGAACGCGCTTTGCGCGACTGCGACATCGTCGCCCGTTATGGCGGCGAGGAGTTTGTCTGCTATCTTTCCGACGTCGGCCCGGAAAAAGCCAAAATCGTTGCTGACCGTCTGCGTGAAACCATTTCCAAACTGGTCATCTATTCTGATGAAGGTAAACCGTTCGGCTTTACGGTCAGTATCGGCATTTCCTCGTCCGAAATTTCTGACAACATTGATACTCTGATTAAAACCGCCGACGAAGCGCTGTACCGCGCCAAGGAAAACGGTCGTAACCGTTGCGAAGTTTTTACCAGGGCCGATTTGGCGCATTTCCACAGCGGCGAAGACGCTTCGCATAAACCCGAGGCCAGCCAGCTGCATCCGGTTTTTGAAAAGGAAGGCGTTCAGGAAATTTCGCTGTTGGACGGCATCGGCGCCAACCATATCGTCGAAAACAATACCAATATTGAAGAGCGGAAAGATGCCGAAAAGGCCAAAGACGACTTTTATCCGATTCTGGGTTTGGATGAAGAGGATTTGAAGTAGACATGACCTGTCCCTATGCCGAAATCTGCGGCGGCTGCCTGCGACGCGGGATGTCCGAAGAACAGTACCGGGAAACCAAGACGGCGGCATTCCGGCGGATTCTTTCCGGCATAAAGGCGGATTTTGCCTTTGGTGAGCCGGTGTTTGTCGCCGACGGTACCCGCCGCCGCGCCGCCATGGCTTTTCGTCGCCGTAAGGGCAAAGTTACGCTCGGCTTTAACGAAGCGGCCAGCGGCAATGTTGTCGACTGCGAAACCTGTGCCTTGCTGACGCCGAAACTGAATGCCGCGCTTCCTGATGTCCGCCGCCTTTTGACCGAGGTCTGTGCTCTGCCTTTTACCGAAAGAAAAAAAGGCAGAAAAGCGGTACCGGTTTTTCTTGATGGCGGCGACGTCTGGCTTTGCGAAGCCGACAATGGCACCGACGTCGTTCTGGTCCTCTGGAACTGGGACATCGGATGGCGGTGTTTGAGCTGGCGCAGGGTTTTGAAGGCATTATCCGTATTTCGCATCGCCGCCGGCCTGACGCCGAAGCTGAGCCGGTCGTCGAAAAAAACGCGCCTTATGTCAAAATTGCCGATACTTTCGTTTATATTCCGGCCGGGACTTTTCTGCAGCCGTCCCGCGAAGGCGAGCAGGCGCTTGTTTCTCTGGTGCTGAAATATCTGGGCGAAACTTCCGGACGCATTGCCGATTTGTTTTGCGGCGTCGGAACTTTTTCATATCCGCTGGCCCGCAATCCGGCCAACCGGGTTCTGGCTGTCGATTCGTCCGAGCGTCTGCTGGAGGGTTTCCGCCGTACCGTCAACAAAAACATGATTCCCAATATTGAAATTGCTGCCAAAAACCTGTTTAAATATCCGCTTGATGCAACAGAGCTCAAGGGTTTCAACGCGGTCGTCTTTGATCCGCCGCGAGCCGGTGCCGCAGCGCAGAGCGCACGGCTGGCCGCTTTGCCGGCCGGCGAAAGACCGGAAAAAATCATTGCCGTTTCCTGTAATCCGGGAACATTTGTCAACGATGCCAATACGCTGGTTTCTGCCGGATACAAACTCGTCGAAGTGACCATGGTCGACCAGTTCGTCTATTCTGACCACAGCGAGCTCGTTGCCTTGTTTACAAAATAAACGGCTTTGGGTATAGTGGAAACAGTTATTAACGGAAAGAATAAAATGCGTTGCCGAATTTTTGCCTTTGTTCTTGTTTTTTTTGCTTCGGCCTGCCGGTTGGGCGGTTCGGACGATGTGATGTGCCCGCGAGTGGTTATCCCGCGTGATACAGCCTACCTGACTCAGATTGTCAATTATCGCGAAGAGTTCCAGATTTCATTGGTCGGCTATGAAGGACACTGCTATTTTGACACCCGCGTCAACCGCGACAAGGCGGTAATTAATCCGGTGTTCAAAATCAAACGTCTGCGCCGGAGCGACGAAACCGACGTCCATTTCGCCTATTATACCGAAACCGTCAAAGGGCCGCCGGCTTACCTTGGGAAAAAGACCTATTACATGGCGGTTGCCGTTCCCGCGGACGAAACGGAAATGACCTATACCGCACCGAGCGTCGAAGTGAAGATTCCCCCGGAGATGAAATATGAATTCGACATTAATCTCGGGCTGGTCATCAGTCCCGAAGAGGCAAAATATAACCGGCGCACTTTCGACGTCGATTATCGTTATGTTGACGAATAGTTTTTCAAAAAAATTGAGGAGTAGATACCAATGAATTTTTTCAGTGACAAAAAACTGCCCGAAATGGCCAATGCCATACGCTTTCTGAGTGCTGACGCAATCGAAAAGTCAAAATCCGGACACCCCGGAATGCCGTTGGGCATGGCCGATGTTGCCGCGGTTTTGTTTTCAAAGTTCATCAAAGTCAATCCGACAGAACCGCGCTGGTTTGACCGCGACCGCTTTGTCCTTTCGGCCGGTCACGGTTCCATGCTGCTTTATTCGCTGCTGTATCTGCTCGGCTATGAAGATATTAATGTTGATGACCTGCGCAATTTTCGCCAGCTCGGTGCCAAGACGGCCGGACATCCGGAATACGGGCATCTGGCCGGAATTGACATGACGACGGGTCCGCTGGGGCAGGGAATTTCCTCGGCGGTCGGCATGGCGCTGGCCGAACGGATTGTCAACGCCAGATTCGGCGATGAACTCTGCTCGCATTATACCTATGTCATCAACGGCGACGGCTGCCTGATGGAAGGCATTTCCGAAGAAGCCGTTTCCTTGGCCGGCCATCTGGGCTTAAATAAGCTGATAGTTTTCTGGGACAATAACAATATTACGATTGACGGTACGGTCGACAAAGCCAACTCTACGGATCAGATTAAGCGTTTTCAGGCGGTCGGCTGGAATACGATCGAGATTGACGGCCATGATTATGCGCAGATTGAACGGGCAATTTTGCAGGCACAGAAAGCCGGACAACCGACCCTGATTGCCTGCAAAACCAAAATCGGTTATGGTGCCCCGACCAAATGCGGCACGTCCAAATGCCACGGTTCGCCGCTTGGCGCCGAAGAAATTGCCGCCATGCGCAAGGCTCTGAACTGGAATTATGAGCCTTTTGAAGTTCCCGAAGACATTTTGGCCGCCTGGCGCGAAGCCGGCCGCCGCAGCGTCGCGGCTTATCAGGCTTGGAATAAAAAAGCCGTTGCCGCCGGCGAAACGTTTCTTGACTACATCAATGACCGTTTGCCCGAAAACTGGGACAAGGCCTTAAACGAGCTTAAGGAAAAATCTATTGCCGAAGGCACCAAAGTTGCCACCCGCAAGGCGTCGCAGCTCTGTCTGCAGGCGATTGTGCCGCATATTCCGCAGATTGTCGGCGGTTCGGCGGATTTGGCCGCTTCCAACCTGACTTTCGTGGAGGGAATGAAAACCGTTGTCCGCGGCGACTATAACGGCAACAACGTCATGTACGGCATTCGCGAACATGCGATGGGCGCGGTAATGAACGGCATGGCGCTGCACGGCGGCGTAATTCCCTATGGCGGCACGTTCTTCGTTTTCTCCGATTATATGCGTCCGGCCATGCGTTTGGCAGCTTTGATGGGTGTTCGGGTCATTTATGTCCTGACCCATGATTCTATAGGTGTCGGCGAAGACGGTCCGACCCATCAGCCGGTTGAACATCTGGCGTCTTATCGCTGCATGCCCAATATTCTCACTTTCCGTCCCTGCGATGTAGTTGAAACGGCCGAAGCCTGGCAGTTGGCGCTGGAAGAAGAACATACGCCGAGTATTCTGGCTTTAACCCGCCAGAATCTGCCGATGTTGCGCGAATCTGCCGAATTGAACCGCACAGCTCGCGGCGGCTATATTATCCGCGGCGACAGGAATAACCGTCAGGCAACGCTGATAGCGACCGGTTCCGAAGTTTCTTTAGCCGTTGCTGCCCGGGATAAGTTAAAAGAAGAAGGAATTGAGGTTGCTGTCGTTTCCATGCCCTGCACCGAACTGTTTGACAAACAGCCGATAGACTATCAGGAGGAAATTCTCGGAACTGCGCCGCGTATTGCCGTTGAGGCCGCTTCCAAATTCGGCTGGGAAAAATATGTCGGTCTGCATGGCGATATCATCGGCATGGACGGTTTCGGCGCTTCCGGTCCGGCAGAACAGCTGTATGAGTACTTTGGTATTACCGTGGACGAAGTTGTCGACAGTGTTAAAAACCTGATTAAGAAGTAAGATAAAGCCCCGGATTCCCGGGGCTTTCACTATTTCGGCTAATAGTCGCAGGCATATTCCGCGCCGTTATGGCTTGGCGTTGTGCCGGCGTCGGTACCGTTGCCGAACGGACCGAAATCGGGGCCGACACATCCCACAAATCTGATTGAGGCGCCGGCAGCAACGCATTCGGCTCTTCCCGGATGGTTGTTGCAATTATATCCGACAATGCTATAGCAGGTTTCATAATCGCAGTTTCCCGGCAGACAACACCAAAATCCGAGACGTCTGTTTACGGGTGCGCTCGGGCAGCTCTTTGAACAGTAGCCGCCTCTGTATATCCCGCCGACGGAAGAACAGGCATTTTCGGAAAGGCAGGAATAGGGGAAGTGGTCGCTTTCGCAGAAAGAGCTGCAACGAGAACTGTCCGCGGAACAAACGCTTCCTTCGCAGTATTGCCAGCTTCCGCCGCAGTCATAATAACCGGGACACGGGTCGCAGTTCTCGCAGGCCGAATATTTTGCGGTTGCCCCGGAGTAACAGATTGAAGCGCCCGCAGCCGCGCCGCATTCGCAGGAGCTGTAACCGGAGCAGGGATTTTCCTTGCAGGTTATGTAAGAAGAATCGTAAGGGCATGTTCTGTCGGTTATGTACCCGCTCGGACATGAAGTTTCCGTAAAGCCGGCTTCTTTGCAGGCGCGTGGACGGTCTTCGACACATTTTGCAAAATAGGCGGAGTTATAGGGGCATTGTCCGGAAGGATAAGCGGGGAGGGAACATGAAGTGACGGAATATCCCTCGTTCTTGCATTGTTGAACGGTATCGACTTTATAATCGTCATCGCCTTCCAACGAACTAAATCTGGCATCGCCGCAGTCGCCGGCGCCGAGAAAACAGACGGCAGCGAGTTTAAGGGAAGAGGAAATATCGGATATGGGCTTCAACTCAATAGGTGTGTCTGTGTGTGTATATGTGATGAAACCGGGAGCGGCCATGGAAACGGCCGGTACCAGCAGTAGAGTTGCAGAAGATAGAAGCAGATTTCGCATGATCGTTCTCCCGAAAGTTCAGAATTGAAGTCCATATCTGAATATCAGGATACACTGATTTGTCGGAAGAGTCAACTATTAATGAAACTACAAATTTTTCTGTCTACCAATAATGGAACTACATAAAATTTTTTTGGCTATATGAGCCGGTTATACACATTGAAGTCTGGGCGGTTGCAAATTTGCGTGTTAGTCCTTATAACTTTAGGTAAGCAAGGAGAATTAAAATATGTTCTTTTCAAAGTTTGAGAGACTGGTGGCGCGGCGGTATCTGAAAGCCAAGCGCCGCGAGGGCTTTATTTCGGTAATTACCGGCTTTGCCTTTACGGGAATTGCGCTCGGCGTAGCGACGCTGATTATCGTAATGTCGGTAATGAACGGTTTCCGGCATGAGCTTTTGTCGCGTATTTTGGGCATTAACGGCCATATCGGCATTATGGCGGTGGCGGGCGTGCCGTTCAACAATTATCCGGAGGCGGTCAGGGAAATCGGCACTTTTGAACATGTGCAGACGGTAATACCGATGATTGAGCGCCAGCTGCTGGTTTCTTCCGGCACGACGGCGGAAGGTGCGATGGTGCGCGGTATTGCCAAAGAAGATCTTTTGAAGAAAAAAATTTTGAAAGACAGCCTGATTCATGTCGATGTTGACGATTTTTCCGGAAACAACGTTATTGTTGGCGCGCGTCTGGCACAGAAGATGGGGCTGATTCCGGGGGACGAAATCACGCTGATTTCGCCAAACGGCAAAGTGACGGCTTTCGGCACGGTGCCGCGGATGAAATCGTATAAGATTATCGGTACTTTCGAAGTCGGCATGTATGAATATGATTCGAATTTTATCTTTATGCCGCTTGCGGCGGCGCAGACCTATTTCGGCATGAAGGGCGCCGTCAGCAATATTGATGTGACGCTCGACAACGACGCGCATCTGCGCGAGGTGCGTAAGGCGATTGAGGAAAGCGTCGGCGCCGGCGCGTATATTTATGACTGGAAACAGACCAATTCGGCTTTCTTTAATGCGATTGCGGTCGAACGTAACGTGATGTTCATTATTCTGACGCTGATAATTCTGGTGGCGGCGTTTAATATCATTACCGGACTGATTATGTTGGTTAAGGACAAGGGGCGCGACATTGCCGTTCTGCGGACGATGGGGGCGACCAAGGGAATGATTATGCGCATCTTTTTTATGGACGGGGCTTTTATCGGCGTGGTCGGCACGGCTATCGGTCTGGCGCTGGGCGTGTTGTTCTGCAACAATATTGAGGCAATCCGGCAGTTTTTGCAGAACATTTCGGGACGGGAACTGTTTTCGGCCGAGATTTATTTTCTGTCGCAGCTGCCGGCCGAGATTGATTATGTCGAGGTTTCGGTCGTGGTGATAATTTCGCTGCTGCTTTCGTTCCTGGCAACGATTTATCCGGCCTACAGGGCGGCCAAGTTTGATCCGGTGGAGGCTTTGCGCTATGAATAATGTCAAACCGACCTTGTGTCTGAAAAAAATCAGTAAAAGCTTTAAGCAGGGAAGCCAGAATCTGGAGGTGCTGAAAGGCGTTGATCTTGAGATTATGCCGGGCGAGATTGTGGCGCTGATCGGCCCGTCGGGTTCGGGAAAGTCGACCTTGTTGCAAATTGCCGGGCTGCTGGACCGGCCGAGCAAAGGCGAAATAACGCTTGACGAAATGAAATGCAGCAAACTCGGCGACGGGATGCGGACGGCACTGCGCCGCGATTACCTCGGTTTCGTTTATCAATACCATAATCTGCTGGCTGATTTTGACGCGACCGAAAACGTGATGCTGCCGCAGTTGATTGCCGGCGTCAATGCCGGAACCGCCCGCGAAAAATCGCGCTGGCTGTTGGAACGTCTGGGGTTGGGCAAACGCCTGAAACATCGTCCGGCGGAGCTTTCCGGCGGCGAACAGCAGCGTGTGGCGATTGCCCGGGCGCTGGCCAATACGCCGAAGCTGCTGCTGGCGGACGAACCAACCGGAAATCTTGACCCGAAAACGTCGGAAAGCGTTTTTCTTGAATTGCTTTCTATTGTCCGGGAAACGGGGCTGTCGGCGCTGATTGCCACGCATAACTTCGAACTGGCCGACAAAATGGACCGCAAGGTCAAGCTGCAGGACGGCAGGCTGATTGATTTGAGGGCACAGGTTTTTACGCCGGGTGAGAATTTTTATTAACAGCAGGAGGAGAACGAAAATGAAAAAAGTTTTTGCGTTGTTTGTTTTGCTGGGAATGGCCGGAATTGCGGAGGCCAAATATAATGCGCCGGAAGGGATTGTTTCCCGTTCGGACAAAATTGCCAACTGGCAGCTGGGCGAGCTTGATGCCGACGGCGACGGCAAGCTTTCCCTTGACGAGTTTAAGCGCAAGACGGAGAACTATGGCCGGGACGAGCGCCGCAATGTGCGCCGGGCCAAAAAGGAGGGAATCTATATGTCGCCGGAACAACAGTTTAAGGCTGCGGATACCGACGAAGACGGTTTCCTTTCCGATTCCGAACTGGCCGAGTTTATCAGAAAACAGCGCGACGCGCACGAGGGGCTGTATTATTAAGGCCAGAGGAGCGGATTATTGAAAAAAATCCTTGCAATATGAGAATCTTGAGTGTATAAAGCATTTGTTTTGAGCATTTCAGAGCTGATATGGCATGCCTGAATGCTTGTAAAGCATCCAAACGATAAACTTTATAGAAAGGAAGCAAAATGCCTAAGTTGAAAACTAAGAGTTCCGCCAAAAAACGCTTCAGCGCTACCGGAACCGGCAAATTGAAGAGAAACTTTGCAAAAAAGAGACACTGCCTCTTCTGCAAAACACAGAAAATGAAAAGACAAGCCCGCGGTACCACTCTGTTGTCCGAGTCCGATACCAAGATTGTTAAACAGTTTTTACCTTATTTGTAGGAGGATAGTTAGATGTCTCGCGTTAAAAGAGGCGTAATTGCTCACGCACGCCACAAAAAAATTCTGAACATGGCCAAAGGTTACAGGGGCCGCAACAAAAACGTTTTCAGAGTTGCCGTTGAAAAAGTCGAGAAAGCATTGCAGTATGCTTACCGCGACAGAAGAGCCAAAAAGAGAAACTTCCGTTCTCTGTGGATTCAGCGCATCAACGCCGCAACCCGTCTGCATGACATGACTTATTCTCGATTTATCAGCGGGCTTAACAAAGCCGGCATTGAACTCGACCGAAAAGTCCTTGCTGATATTGCTTTGAAAGAGCCCGCTAACTTTGCCAAGCTGGTTGAGGCTGCCAAAGGTGCTTTAAGCAAGTAGTCTGTTTGTCAGAGCAAAATTAAAGAAAGAGTTGACCTCGTTTTTCGGGTTGACTCTTTTGCATTTTAAATTCAGGCCGCCGGCCTGCAAAATTAAAGTTTAGGTTTAACATTTAGGTGAAAATATGGAAAACATGGATGATTTGAAAAAGGAGCTTCTGGCAGCGGTAACCGCCGCGGCGGACATGAAGTCCCTTGAAGAAGTCAGAGTGTCCGTTCTGGGCAAAAAAGGCAGAATTACCGAACTGATGAAAAGTCTGGGCAGCCTTTCAATCGAGGAAAAAAAGGAGAAGGGCCGAAACCTCAATATTCTGAAGTCGGAAGTGGAGCAGGCGCTTGACGCCAGAAAGGAAGAGCTGGCTGCCAAGGAACTTGATGCCAAGCTTGCGGCCGAGAGAATTGACGTAACGCTGCCGGTTCGTCCCGAACAGCAGGGGCGCATTCATCCGGTCAGCAAAATTTATGAAGAAGTTGCGGCGATTTTCGGCGAAATGGGTTTTGAAGTTGCCGAAGGACCGGATATTGAAGACCAGTTCCATAATTTCAATGCGCTGAATATGCCGGCCAACCATCCGGCTCGTCAAATGCAGGATACCTTTTATATTCCGAATCCCGACAGTGAAGACAAGGACGACAGCTTTGTGGTCAGAACCCATACGTCGCCGGTGCAGATACGCACGATGGAAAACCATCCGCTGCCGATACGCATTATTGCGCCGGGCCGGACTTACCGTTCTGATTACGATGCCACCCATACCCCGATGTTTCATCAGGTCGAAGGGCTGGTTATCGACAAGACAACGACCATGGCTCATCTTAAGGGCTGCCTGTATGATTTTGTAAAAGCGTTTTTTGAATTGGAGGAGATTCCGGTTCGCTATCGTCCGTCGTATTTTCCGTTTACCGAACCTTCGGCGGAAATGGATATCGGCTGTCTGAAAACCAAAACCGAACTGAAAATCGGCGCCGGTACCGACTGGCTGGAAATTCTCGGCTGCGGTATGGTGCATCCGAACGTGCTGCGCGCCGGCGGCATTGATCCGGACGAATATCAGGGTTTTGCTTTCGGCATGGGGCTGGATCGTCTGGCCATGCTGAAATACGGCATACCGGATTTGCGCACCTTTTTTGAATCGGACGTGCGCTGGCTGAAGCATTACGGATTTCTGCCGCTTGACGAATCGTCAATGACCGGCGGCTTAAGCAATAACGGAGGATTGGCTCGATGAAATTTTCTATTTCGTGGTTAAAAGAACATCTGGATACGACGGCGTCGGTTGACGAGATTGCCGAAACCCTGACTAAAATCGGCCTTGAGGTTGAAGAAATTTTCAATCCGGCCAGCCGGTTAGACGGATTTGTTACGGCAGAAGTTGAAACTTATGAACGCCATCCGGATTCGGATCATTTGGGATTGTTGACGGTTAATACCGGTAAAGAAAAGTTGCAGGTCGTTTGTGGCGCGCCAAACTGCCGGCAGGGGCTGAAAGGCATTTTTGCGCCGGTTGGCGTCGTTATTCCGTGTTATAACGAGGAACTGAAAGTCGGCAAAATCCGCGGCGTGGAGAGTTTTGGCATGATGTGTTCCGAAAAGGAGCTTGGCGTCGGCGAAGACCACAACGGCATTATCGAACTGCCGGCGAATACGCCGATTGGCCGTCCGGCGGCGGAAGCGCTTGATATTGATCCGGTAATTGAAATCAACATAACGCCGAACCGCGCCGAATGTCTGGGCGTGCGCGGCGTGGCCCGCGATTTGGCGGCTGCCGGGCTGGGAACCCTTAAGCCTCTGAAAATTCTCAAGACTGCCGGAACGTTCAAAAGTCCTGTTAATGTAAAAGTTGAAGATTTTACCGCCTGTCCGATATATGTCGGCCGTTATATCAAAAACGTCAACAACAAGGCCGAAACGCCGAAGTGGATGAAAGACCGTCTGACGGCAATCGGGCTGCGTCCGATTTCGCCGCTGGTTGACATTACCAACTATATCAACTATGACATGGCGCGGCCGCTGCATGTGTTTGACGCTGACAAACTGAGAGGAGACATTACGGTCAGGATGGCGAAAGACGGCGAAAAGTTCGTTTCGCTGGAAGACAAGGAACATATGCTGGACGATAAGTCTCTTGGCATTTGTGACGAAGAGGGCGTGCAGTGTCTGGGCGGTATTATGGGCGGCGCGGCAAAAGGCTGCTGTGACGAAACCCAAAATGTTTTTCTGGAATGCGCCCTGTTTACGCCGGAATGCATTGCCCGCACCGGACGAAAGTTCGGCATTGATTCCGACTCCCGTTATCGTTATGAGCGCTGGGTTGATCCGAAGTCGAATATTCTCGGTTCCGACTATGCAACGCAGATGATTTTGGACATCTGCGGCGGCGAGGCGTCGGAGGTTGTCATTGCCGGCAGCGAGCCGGAGGACGAGCGGGTTGCCTATATTCGTCCCGGCCGGATTAAAGATTTAATCGGGATTGATGTCAGCAGGGAAAAAATTGTCGAAATTCTGAATAATCTCGGTTTCAAAACCAGTGAAGAAGACGGCAAAATCAAGGCGGTTTCGCCGACGTGGCGCGGCGACATTGAAGGCGAACATGATTTGGTCGAAGAAGTCGTGCGCATGATCGGACTGGATTCAATTCCGGCGGAATCCCTGCCGCACGGAAAGTTTCCAAAGCAGGTTCTGTCCCCGGCGCAGCGCCGGGCGGTAACGCTTAAACATGAGCTTGCCTCCCGCGGAATGTATGAAACGGTAACCTGGAGCTTTACGGATTCAAATCTGGCCAAGGATTTTCGCAAGGGCAGAGAACCGGTTTTGCTTTTTAATCCGATTGCTGCAGATTTGGATGAGATGCGTCCGTCGGTTTTGCCGAATTTGCTGCTGGCGGTTAAGAATAATACGGCGCGCGGATATGGCAATGTTGCTTTGTTTGAGGTCGGACCGGAATTTTACGGACGCAAGCCGGGCGAACAGAATCAGGTCGCGGCAGGCGTTCGCTGCGGCATGACGGCAAAAAAAGATTGGAACGGTTCGGCGCGCGCTTATGACGTATTTGACGCCAAGGCCGATGCGCTGGCTGCGATTGCCGCAGCCAACGGGCCGTTTGAAAACGCGCA
>ERZ825137.3722-NODE-3722-length-16048-cov-5.946789_pt1 | contig 16048 bp, 12 predicted proteins | sample MGYA00519873_ERZ825137 | MGnify/ENA primary metagenome ERZ825137 (study PRJEB31778, sample SAMEA3449190) | human gut metagenome | biome: human gut; feature: human-associated habitat; material: faeces | place: United Kingdom | collected 2010/2012 ...
TCTTAGCCATTCTCCCTAAGTGCGTTTGAGGCCATTAACTGAATATCCCTAATTAAAAATGCGGGAAGTTGTTCTGGATTAACATAGTTTAACCCGTAAGCCGGGGAGTCGGAAGGACGCACGGGCCGTGCATCCCTACAATTCGTCGTGGGCCGGGTGGGGATTATTTGCGGAGCGGACGCGCAGGGATTTTTACGGAGCGGACGCGCAGAAGCGCGTTCCTACTTTACCAATGTGCGGCGGGGGTGGGTGCCGTCGGTGATGATGTAGACGTCGGGGGCGAGGCCGCGGAGTACCAAGGGTCTGCCGGGGGCTGTCTTGGTTTTGTCGGCGAGGACGCGCCCGTCGAGGGCGTAGACGGAGATTTCGACTTCGGTTTGGGCTTCGACCTTCAGTTCTCCCTTGGCGGGGGCGAATGCGTCCCAGCGGTTGTGGAGGGCTTCGGGGTCGGCGAGGCCCGTGGTGTGGGATGTGAGCGAGAGGTCGTCGATGAGGTATCGCTTACCGGCGGTCTGGCGGAGGCGTATGCGGGCTGTTCCCTGGGCGTTGACGGGGAGGGTGTACTCCTTGTATTCCTGGGAGTCGATTTTGAGGTGTCCGAGGGTTGTCCAGGAGGTGCCGCGGTCGGTGGAGAGCTGGACGTCGAATTCGGGGGTTTCGTCTGTGTTCCATTTGTGGGCGAAGAAGCGGAGCATTCCGATTCCGGCGGTGCGGTCTTCCTTCATTTCGAGGAGGCCTTTGCCGTTGCGTCCGCCGCGGATTGCGTAGTCGCCGGAGTGGGCGCGGTCGGATGGCCATATCCCGGTGTCGTCGAGTGCCCATAGGCAAGCTGTGCCCTTATATTCGTGGGCGTCGTAGGAGCCGAGGGATGAGGCGTAGTTCTCGAAGGTCTCGAGGAAGTCGGCCTGCGGGGCTCGGATTTCGGCGGAGACGGTGGCGTCGTCGATGCGGAACTGGCCTACGGTTGCGACGATGGTAGTGGAGAAGTCGCCTTCGAGCTCGGAGAGGACGCGGAGGTAGAGGCGGTCGTCTTCGGGGGAGAGGGTGACGGAGGCAGACCATTCGGTGCGGTCGAGGGAGAGCTGGAATGGAGAGGCGACGGCGACGGAGTATGGGGCGTCGACGTTGTCGGTCTCGATGAGGAGCTCGGCGACGGGCGAGGGGACTCCGGGCTCGGCGGCGAAGTGGAGGTCGCCCTCGAAGTAGAACTCGACGGAGGGCACGGGCTCGGCTGTCGTGACGGAGCGCGTGGCTGAGACGAGGGTCTGTCCGGCGAGGGAGAAGGTGTATTCGGCCTCGGGGGCGAGGCCTGTGACGGTGAAGCGTCCGGCGCGGGCGGGAACGGCGCGGGGGTAGCCGGAGAGGAGTGTGCCTCCGCGGTCGCTGACGGAGAGGAGGTATGAGCCGTCGGTGCGCTCGTCGCCAACGTAGGTCCAGACGGCATCAAAGCCTTCGTCGGTGATGTTCTCGGCGGGGAGGAGGGGGAGGCCGTCGACGATTTCAGCAGCGAGGGACACGCGGACGGAGAGCTTTCCACAGGCCACGGTGAGTGTGCCGGGGTATGCTCCGGGGGCTGTGCCGGTGAAGGAGACTGTGGCAGAGGCGCCTTCCGGGGTGTTGGCGGATGCGGCGGGGATGGATGCGGGGGCCACGGAGTAGCCCTGCCCGTCGACGGAGAGGGTGAGGGGGGCGTCGGCATTGAGGGTGCGGACAGCCACGGTGCGGGAGAGGGCCACGTCGGGGGCCGTGAGGCCAAGGCCGACGGAGGAGCCGGCGGCGGGTAGGAGGATTTCGGGCTCGGCGCCGATGGTGGAGGACCAGGGCTCGGAGGAGCGGTTGCCCCAGATGAACTCGACGAGCTCGGGATGGTCGATGAAGGGGTTGCGGTTGCGCTGCCGGGCGTAGACGGCCTCGTTGCGGTCGAGTTCCTTTTGGCTGACGGGGTCCTGGCGGTGCCACTTGAGGAGGAGGTTTACGGCCCAGGAGGAGAATGCGGGGTAGGCGTTGCCGGCGAGCATGGGGGAGGACCAGGAGGCGATGCGGTCGTTGTAGGCGGCGGCCATGTAGAAGTAGGAGCGGGCGAAGTCGCCTTTATATTCGTCGACGGGCTCGAAGACCTTGCCGGTGTAGCCGGGGAATGTCGATGTGCCGAGGCGTCCGAGGGCGCGTACGGAGCCGTTGGAGGGGAGGGTTGTTCCTCCGGCGCACTCGCCGTAGGGGAAGTTTGAGCGCTGTCCGTTGACCTTGCCGTCGGTGGGGTAGAGGTGGAAGGCGTCGGAGTACATCGGCTTGGCGTCGTTGAACCAGCTTTTGGGGAATGAGTGCTCGCGGTTTACGCAGTCGCCGACGAGCTTGTAGGAGCCGCACTGTTTCTGTCCGGGAATCCATTCCTTGGTGGAGTACATGTCCCAGAGGTGTCCGTTGGGGCGGACGTCGGATGTGCGGTAGAGGTCCCAGAGGCCGTCGTAGGAGACGGTTGTGTGGGGGCCTACGACGGAGTGGAGGGCCGAGAGGAGGGCGCGGCCCGACTTGTTTTCGCAGCTTTGGTAATAGTCGGCGGGAGCTTCGGCGGCGAGGGAGAAGGGGAAGAGGAGGGAGAGGGAAAGGGTGATTAAGGCGATTGCTGGTTTCATGGCGGGAGAAAAAGGGGGCGGCGGGAGGGTTCGGCGGCTGGTAGGCGCCCCTCCTGTCCTCCATTTTAGATTGAGAGGCGGCGGAGGGTGTTGAGGAGTTCGCGGTTGATGGGCTTGTCGTTTTTGATGGCTTTTGTGAAGGGGACGTAGACGATTTCGTCGTTCTTGATGCCTATCATTACGTTGCGCTGGTCTTCCATGAGAGCGTCGATTGCGGCTGCGCCCATGCGGGAGGCGAGGATGCGGTCGTGGGCCGTGGGGGATCCGCCGCGCTGGAGGTGTCCGAGGATTGATACGCGGACGTCGTAGCCGGGATACTCGTTCTTGACGCGCTCGGCGAGGCCCATGGCTCCGCCTGTGACGGGGCTTTCGGCAACGAGGACGATGGAGGAGTTCTTGCTCTTGCGGAAGCCGTTCTGGATGAGTTCGGCGAGCTGGTCGACCTCGGTGGAGATTTCGGGGATGATTGCGGCCTCGGCGCCAGAGGCGATGGCACCGTTGAGGGCGAGGAATCCGGCGTCGCGTCCCATGACTTCGATGAAGAAGAGTCGCTCGTGGGATGTGGCGGTGTCGCGGATTTTATCGACGCACTCCATTATGGTGTTGAGGGCGGTGTCGTAGCCGATGGTCGTGTCGGTTCCGTAGAGGTCGTTGTCGATGGTGCCGGGGAGGCCGATTATGGGGAAGTTGAATTCGTTTGCGAAGATACGTGCGCCCGTGAGGGAGCCGTCGCCGCCGATTACGACGAGTGCGTCGATTTCATGGCGGCGGATTACGTCGTAGGCGAGCTGGCGGCCTTCGGGGGTCTGGAATTCCTTGCAGCGGGCGGTCTTGAGGATAGTACCGCCCTGCTGGATGATGTTGGAGACGTTCTGGGTCTTGAAGTCAACGATTTCGTCGGTGATGAGACCGCGGTAACCGCGGTATATTCCTTTGACTTTGAGTCCGCTGAAGATAGCGGAGCGGGTGACTGCACGGATAGCGGCGTTCATGCCGGGGGCGTCGCCTCCGGAGGTGAGAATACCGATGCACTTGATTTCTGCCATAGTGGGAAAAGTTTTTTGCAAAGGTAGTAATTTTAATTTAGAATTCAGAGTTTAGAGTGTAGAATTATTACTTGTATCTTGCCCAGCGGATGAGGTCGGCGAAGGTGGGTTTCTTGCCGTACATGAAAATACCGACGCGGTAGATTTTGGCGGCGAGCCATATCAGGGCGAGGAAGGAGGCGTAGAGGATTACGAGGGATGTGAGGGTCTGCCAGAGGGGTACGCCGAAGGGGAGGCGGCTCATCATCGCCATGGGGGATGTGAAGGGAATCATGGACACCCATACGGCCATCGAGGACTCGGGGTCCTGGATGATGGACATGGAGCAGACGATGCCGATGATGACGGGGACAGTGGCGATGGACGAAAGCTGGGAAGCGTCCTGGATGTTGTCGACGGAGGAGCCTATCGCGGCCCATATGGCTGAGTAGAAGAGGTATCCGCCGATGAAGAAGAGAAGGAGCCATCCGAAGAGCGAGGCGAGCCATGCGGGGTCGCCGAGCTGGGACATCACGGCTGTGAGCTCGGGGTCGCCGGCAGTGGCGGCGACGGTGGAGAGGGCAGGGAGGGCCCATGCGGAGGCAATGGCGAGGAGTACGCCCCAGATAACAATCTGGGTTATGGCTACGAGACCGACGCCGACAATCTTTCCGAGCATGAGGGCTGTGGGGTTGACGGAGGAGACGACGAGTTCGAGTACGCGGTTGTTCTTCTCCTCGATGATCGAGGTCATGACCATCTGGCCGTAGATGAGGATGAACATATAGAGCATCATGTCCATTACGAGTCCCATGATGTATGAGAGCATTGAGGAGGTCTCGGAGTCGGAGTCCTTGTCGATGCGGATTGTGGAGAGGGTGAGGGAGGTCTGGACCTCGTCGAGAATCTGGCGGAGGTTCTCGATGTCGTATGCGCGGATGCGCCGGTCCTCGATGGCTTTCTCGATCTGTTCGGAGAGGAGCTGCTCGGTCATCATGGAGGATGCGCCGCGGGTGTAGAGGGTGGCGGCGGGTTTTTTCTGGCTGACGATGTCGGCGTCGAGGACGAGGATAGCCTCGAAGTCCTGGTCGGCGCGGGCTGAGTCGAGGGGCTGGGTGAAGTTCACGAACTTGAGCTCGTCGGTGCTCCGGAGGTAGGGGGCAATGAGGCCGGAGTCGTCGATGACGGCGATTTTGCGCTCCTCGGGGCTGGAGAAGAGGATTATGAGGGTGGGGGCCGCCATGAGGAGGAGCATGAGGAGGGGAGTGAGGATGGTGGTGATGATGAAGCTCTTGCGCTTGACGCGCTCGAGGTATTCGCGGGAGATTATGAGGCTGACGGAGGACACTTTCTTGGAATTTAGAATTTAGAGTTTAGAATTTAGAGATTTTTAGCTAAGTTAGCTTATTTAGCTAAGTTATTCTTTCTCAGATTATATTTATCCCTGGTTTGCTTCGCGGACGGCGCGGACGAAGATGTCGTCCATCGAGGCGATGCGGGGGGAGAACTCGCGGATGTCGACGGCGGCGTTTACGGCCGCGAGAACGGGGCGGACGGCGTCGGGGGCCGGGAGGCGGAGGGTTGCGGTGGCGTTGCCGAGGGGGTCGATGGCTCCGGGCTCGAGGCCGGCTCCCACGGATTCGGCAGCGGCGGCGAGGGCGTCGGGGGAGCCGAGGTATGCGAGGCGGTAGGAATTGTCGGAGAAGCGCTCGCGGATTTCGGCGACGGGGCCGGAGAGGATGTCGCGGGATCGGTTGATGAGGGTTATGTTCTCGCAGAGCTCCTCGACGGAAGCCATGTTGTGGGTGGAGAAAATCACGGTGGCGCCTTCGTCGCGGAGGCGGAGGATTTCGCGCTTGAGGACTCCGGCGTTGATGGGGTCGAAGCCGGAGAAGGGCTCGTCGAAGATGAGGAGTTTTGGGCGGTGGAGGACCGTGACGATGAACTGCACTTTCTGGGCCATGCCCTTGGAGAGTTCCTCGACTTTCTTGTCCCACCAGTCGGAGATTTCGAGGCGCTCGAACCACTGCTTGAGACGCGCGGTGGCCTCGGAGGAGGAGAGGCCCTTGAGGCGCGCGAAGAAGAGGGCCTGGTCGCCGACCTTCATTTTCTTGTAGAGGCCGCGCTCCTCGGGGAGGTATCCGATGCAGGCGGTGTCGGCGGCGGTGAGGGTATGGCCGTCGAAGGTCACGGTTCCGCGGTCGGGGGCGGTGATGTGGTTGATTATGCGGATGAGGGTGGTCTTACCGGCGCCGTTGGGGCCGAGGAGGCCGTAGACCTTTCCGCGGGGTACGGCGAGGGATACGGAATCGAGGGCGCGGTGGCCCGTGAAGTCCTTTGTGATGTTTTCAGCGATAAGTATATTTTCCATATGCCTATAAGACGCAAAAAAAGGCGGAAAAATTACATCGGGGAGGAATTTTTTTTGCTAACTTTGCGGGCGAAAACCAATCCCCCTCCGAGAGCGCCATGATCGACGACAATTTCCTGCCTTTTCTCTTTATCTGCCTGACGTCGTTTTTCTCCCTGACGAATCCGCTCGGCACGATGCCTGTGTTCCTTTCGATGACGAAGGGAATGGACGACACACAGCGCAAGGCCATACTGAAGCGCGCGGTGTTCATCGCCACGGTGATACTGCTGGGCTTCACGTTCTGCGGCCAGGTGATATTCACCGTTTTCGGCATCAGCACCAACGGCTTCCGCATCGCGGCGGGCATCATCATCCTGAAAATCGGGTTCGACATGCTCAACGCCCAGTATACGAGCACGAAGATGTCGAAGGAGGAGGAGCAGACCTATGCGAACAATATCACGGTGACGCCTCTGGCAATCCCGATGCTCTGCGGCCCTGGAGCGATAGCCAACGGCATCATGCTCATGGACCAGGCTCAGAACTGGGTGATGACGGCTGTGGTTGTGGGGAGTATTCTCTTTATATATGTGCTCGGGTATCTGATACTCCGGGCCTCGACGAAGATTGTGCCTATCCTCGGCGAGACGGGCAACAATGTAATGATGAGGCTTATGGGGCTGATACTGATGGTGATAGCGGTGGAGTGCTTCGTCGGGGGTATCAAGCCTATCCTTATCGGCATCATCAAGGCCGGGAACGGGCTGGTTTGAAATACGTTGTCGGGCTGCCGGGCTTTGACGCTAAAAAAAGGACGCACGAGCCGTGCGTCCCTACAATTCAATAATTTACGTTGGCGAAGGCGGCTGGAAGCCGCCGCTCCGTATCAGAGGGCGAGGAGCTCTTCGATGCGGGTGCGGAGGAGGTCTTCGGAGACGAGGCCTACGGAACGGATGTCGGTCTGCTTGCCGTCCTTGAAGAAGAGGAGGGTGGGGATGCTGCGGACGCGGCACTCGGCGGCGAAGTCGCTCTCGTCGTCGATGTTGTATTTTCCGATTATTACTTTGTCGGCGTACTCTTCGGCGAGCTTGTCTATTGTGGGGCCGAGGGCCTTGCAGGGGCCGCACCAGGTGGCCCAGAAGTCTACGATGACGGGTCGGCCGGAGGCGATGATGTCCTTGATGTCGGCGTCGGTGAATGTCTTTGCCATTGTCGGGGTTCTGTTTTTAGGTTGTTATATATAATAAGGAGTAATTCAGGCTAACCGCGGACGCGTTCGACGCGGAATTCGGCGCCGAGGTCGTTGAGCTGGTTGAAGAGCTGTTTGGTCGGGCGCACGCGGATGTTGGAGTGGAGGGTGACGCCGCGGTTGATGTCGGGGTCGAAGAGGCGGAAGTTGAGGTCGATGCCGGGGTCCTCGCCGTCGGGGATTCGCGCGGGGGCGCGGTGCTCCTCAAGGAGTTCAACAAGTCCGTCGTTGAGAGAGTTCACGGAGAGCTGGACGGTGAGGGCGGAGACGAGGTGGCCCTTGAGGTCGTCGAGGTTCTGGATTGTCTCGACGTAGAAGCGGACTGTGCCGTCCTTGGCTGTCTTGTACTTTCCGGTGACGTATATGGCGCGGCCGGGCTCGCAGAGGTGGCCGAGCTGCGGAATCATCTTGCCGACGAGGGTGAAGTCGGAGGAGCCGGAGAAGTCTTCGAACTTTATTATCTGCATCTCCATTCCGGAGGCGAGGACGCGGGAATCGCGCGCGGTGACCATTCCGGCGAAGGAGGCGGTCTGCCCGGGGCGGCCGGGGGCCTCGTTTTTCTCGGCGAGGGTGCGCGACATTCCGTAAGTCAGCTCGATGAAGTAGGGGTCGAGTGGATGGGCGGAGAGGTACATTCCGACGAGCTCCTTCTCCTGGTCGAGGCGCATGATGTCGGTCCAGCGGGGTGCGCGCGGAATCTGAGGCCGGGCGGCGAGGCGGAGGTCGTCGTCGTCGAAGCCGAAGAGGCTGGCTTCCTGCTGGCGCATGGCGTTCTGATACTGGGCGCCGTAGCGGAGGATGAGCTCGGAGGCTGTCTCGCCGCGGCGGTCGATTTCGGATACGAGGTCTTCGCGGCGGTACTGCTCGAAGCAGTCGAAGGCTCCGGCCTTGACGAGGGCCTCGAATACGCGGCGGTTGATGGTGCCGGCGGGGACGCGCTCGACGAAGTCGTAGATGTCCTTGAAGGCTCCGCCTTTCTCGCGGGCCTCGAGGATGGAGGCCACGACGTTGCCGCCCACGCCCTTGATTGCGGAGAGACCGAAGCGGATGTCGCCGCGGGCGTTGACGGAGAAGTTGGCGAAGGATTCGTTGATGTCGGGGCCCTTGACGTTTATTTTCATGGACTTGCATTCGTCCATGTAGAAGGACACCTTGGCGATGTCCGAGAGGTTGCGGGAGAGGACGGCGGCCATGTACTCGGAGGGGTAGTTGGCCTTGAGGTAGGCTGTCTGGTATGCGACCCAGGAGTAGCAGGTGGCGTGAGACTTGTTGAAGGCGTAGGAGGCGAATTTCTCCCAGTCGGCCCAGATTTTCTCGAGGACTTCCTTCTTGTGGCCGTTGGCCTGACCGCCTTCGAGGAATTTGCCCTTGAGGTGGTTCATCTTGTCGATGAGCTTTTTACCCATTGCCTTGCGGAGGGTGTCGCTCTCGCCTCGGGTGAAGTTGGCCAGGAGGCGGGAGAGGAGCATGACCTGCTCCTGATAGACGGTGACGCCGTAGGTGTCCTTGAGGTACTTCTCCATCTCGGGGATGTCGTAGACGATGGGCTCGCGGCCGAGCTTTCGGGCGATGAAGTCGGGGATGTAGTCCATGGGGCCCGGGCGGTAGAGGGCGTTCATGGCGATAAGGTCCTCGAAGACAGTGGGCTGGAGCTCGCGGAGATACTTCTGCATGCCCGGCGACTCGAACTGGAAGGTGGCGATTGTCTGCCCGCGTCCGTAGAGTTCGTATGTTTTCTTGTCGTCGATGGGGATGGAGTCGATGTCGAGGTCGAAGCCGCGTGTGTGGCGGATGTTCGCGAGGGCTTCCTTGATGATGGAGAGGGTCTTGAGGCCGAGGAAGTCCATTTTGATTAGTCCGGTTTCCTCGATGACGCGGCCCTCGTACTGAGTTACGAGGATTTTTCCGTCTTTCTTGTCGGTGGCTGTGCTGACAGGCACCCAGTCGGTTATGTCGTCGCGGCAGATGATGACGCCGCAGGCGTGGACGCCGACGTTGCGGACGTTGCCTTCGAGCTGGCGGGCGTATTCGAGGGTCTCGCGGACGAGGCGGTCGGGGCCGTTGAGTTCGCGCTTGAAGTCGTCGAGGTATTCGTAGCAGTTCTTGAGCGTGGGCTTGAGCTCCTTGCCGTTGACCACGGGCATGTGGGCCGGGATGAGCTTGGCGAGGCGGTTGCTCTCCGGGAGGGGGAGCTGGCAGACGCGGGCCACGTCCTTGATGGCGGATTTCGCCGCCATTGTGCCGTAGGTGATGATGTGTGCCACGTTTGCCTCGCCGTAGCGGCGGGTGACGTAGTTTAGGACGTCCTCGCGGCCGTCGTCGTCGAAGTCGATGTCGATATCGGGGAGGGAGATACGGTCGGGGTTGAGGAAGCGCTCGAAGAGGAGGTCGTACTTGAGGGGGTCGATTTGGGTGATACCCAGACAGTAGGCCACGACCGACCCGGCGGCGGAGCCACGCCCCGGGCCGATGGACACGCCGAGCTCGTGGCGTCCCACGCGGATGAAGTCCTCGACGATGAGGAAGTAGCCGGGGAAGCCCATGGTCTTCATGATGTGGAGCTCGAAGTCGATGCGCTCGCGGATTTCGGGGGTGAGGTCGGGGTAGCGCCGCGCGGCGCCCTCGTAGGTGATTTTGCGGAGATAGTCGGCCTCGAACTTGATGCGGTAGAGCTTCTCGTAGCCTCCGAGTTTCTTGATTTTCGCCTCGGCGTCTTCCTGAGAGAGGACCACGTTGCCGTGCTCGTCGCGGGTGAACTCGTTGAAGAGGTCCTCCTCGGTGAGGCGCTCGCGGTACTCGGCCTCGGTGCCGAAGCTCTCGGGGATGGCGAAGTTGGGCATGATCGGGGCGTGGTCGATGTCGTATTCCTCGACCTTGCCGGCAATCTCGAGGGTGTTCTCGAGGGCTTCGGGGAGGTCAGCGAAGAGGGCCGACATCTCGTCGGACGACTTGAGCCATTCCTGCTTGGTGTAGAGCATGCGGTTCTCGTCGGCGAGGTACTTGTTGGTGGCCAGGCAGATGAGGCGGTCGTGGGCCTCGGCGTCGGACTCGTTGACGAAGTGGGAGTCGTTGGAGGCGATGATTTTGACGCCGTGCTTGCGGGCGAGGGCTATGAGCTTGGGCTCGATGGCCTTCTGGATTTCGTAGGTCTGGTGGTTCGCGCGGGGCACTGTGGCCTTGTGGCGCTGGAGCTCGATGTAGTAGTCGTCGCCGAAGGTCTCTTTCCACCATGCCACGGCGCGGTCGGCCTCGTCGTCGAGCCCGGCCTGCAGGAGGCGGGGAATCTCGCCGCCGAGGCAGGCGGAGCATATGATGAGGCCCTCGCGGTGGGCGGCGAGCTCCTTCTTGTCGGTTCGGGGGTGGGAGTAGAAGCCCTCGGTCCAGGCCTTGGAGACTACCTTGATGAGGTTCTTGTAGCCGGTGCGGTTCTTTGCGAGGACGATGAGGTGGCGCCCCGTGTCTTTCTTGTCGACGTGAGTGTGGAGGTCCTCGAGGGCCACGTACACTTCGCATCCGAAGATGGGCTTGACGTATTTCTTGCGCAGGGCGGCGATTTCGGCCTCGGCCTCGGCGGCCTTTTCTGCGTCGCCGGCCTCGCGGGCCTCGGCCAGGGTGGCCTCGGCGGCCTTGACGGCCTTTTTGGTGCCGCCGTTTTTCTTGGAGATGTAGTTGAAGAACTCCTTGATGCCGAACATGTCGCCGTGGTCGGTGATGGCGAGCGCGGGCATGCCGGGGTCGGCGATGGCCTTGTCGACGAGGTCTTCCACGGAAGCCTGCCCGTCGAGGAGGGAGTACTGCGTATGTACGTGAAGGTGAACGAAGTCGGACATGGTGTATTGCTGGAGAGCGGAAATGAGTTCAAAGGTACGAATAAAAACCGACTTCTGCAAGAGCCCCGGAGGCGAAATAAATACTCAGAAGAGGGTATTGCGCGGGTGGGCTATTGTCAGTAATTTTGCACCGGCTTCATCAGGATGTTTGAAGTAGTAGAATTGTTTTTGTATGGCGAAGGCCTCGGCCCCGGGCGAATCCCGGCAGGCATAGGCCTTCGCAGCGTTTGAGGGTGTGGATTACTTGTGGTAGGAACGGACGTTGCCGGTGTACCAGCTGTTGCCCGAGCGGACGTAGAGGGTTGTGCCCGCTACATCGTAGGTGTTGTTGAAGTCCTGGGTGCTGGTCTCGCCGTCGGAGTTGGCGTTGGCCATGGTTCCCGGGGTCGTCACCTTGTTCCCCTTAACCTTGTATGTGAACTGTGCGCGGTAGACGGAGAGGTAGGCGCCGTTGCGCTCCATGGTGGCCGAGCCGGTGCCGTCGGAGTTGAAGGTGATGCTGACGTTGGAGTAGAAGTGGTCATAGTCTTCTCCGTACCAGGTGCCTACCACCTTCGAGGTGTCTCCGGGTTCGTCGTCGTCATCGCCGCAGGCCGTGAAGGCCACGGACATCAGCGCGCACAGCATCACGGCGAGGAGCGTGCGCAGATGGGTAAGTCTGTTTTTCATTGCAAAAAAACGGGCCTCGGGGTCCCCTTTCTCGGCGGTCTGGATGTTGGGAAAATGAAAAGCGTGAGAACCATACCACCCGCCCGCTTCCACGACTTGAGGTCTTCGCATGCTACCGCTGCCTCTTTCCTGACTCATTCTGAAGTTTGCGAAGTTTCAAGTCGTCAAGACTGAGCGTCGATAAACGCTTTCCAAAATGTATTTCGCCACAAAAAATAAGCAATAATTTCTAATCCGCCAAAAGAATATCGCACCCCAGCCGCCGGAAAATGCGGATGTTGCTCCGCCCGCAACGAAACATCCCGCCGGCGGCACGGGGCCGTGGCGGGATGTAAGAGCTTGGCGGTGAGGACCGTTCAGTTCACGCGGAAACGGTCAGTGCCGTCGCGGAAGAAGGCTACGGTCTGGCGCGCAGCGGCGATGCCGGCGTTGATGTTCGCCTCGGCGGTCTGGGCGCCCGTCTTCTTGGGTGTGAAGAACACGCGGCCGGGGAAGTGCTCTTCGAGCTCGGCGGCGTTGCCGGGCTTCACGTCGGCGTAGTACTTGAGGTCCGTGCGCTCCGCGAGGGCCTTTTTGAGGCCTTCTTCGTCAATTACTTCCTTGCGGGCCGTGTTGAGGAGCACCGCGCCCTTGGGCATCGAGGCGATGAGCTCGTAGCCGATGGAGCCGACGGTCTGCGGCGTAGCGGGGATGTGGATGGATACGAAGCGGTTGGACGCGTAGAGTTCGTCGACGCTGTGGACGGGGCGCACGCCGGCCGCAATCATCACCTCGTCGGGGCAGAAGGGGTCGAAGGCGCAGACTTCCATCTCGAAGCCCCGGGCGATGCGGGCCACGTTGCGGCCCACCTGACCGAAGGCCTGGAGGCCGAGAGTCTTGCCGCGGAGCTCGAAGCCGGAGGTGCCGTTGAAGCCGTTGCGGGCGGCGGCCACGGCCATGCCGAAGACGAGCTCGGCCACGGCGTTGGAGTTCTGGCCGGGGGTGTTTTCGACAACTATTCCGGCTGCCGATGCGGCCTTGAGGTCGATGTTGTCGTATCCGGCGCCGGCGCGGACGATGATTTTGAGCTTTGGAGCCTTGGCTATGGCCTCGGCGTCGATGATGTCGCTGCGGACAATGAGGCCTTCGGCGTCGGCGAGGGCGCGGTAGAGCTCATCGCGCGAGGTGTACTTCTCGAGGAGCTCGAGGGTGTGGCCGGCGGCTTCGATTTCCTTGCGGATGCCTTCGACGGCTACGGCGGCGAAGGGCTTTTCGGTGGCAACGAGGATTTTCATGATGCTCAGGGTGCTGATGGTTTACGAGTGCGTGGCCTCGAAGTCGCGCATGGCTTCGACGAGCACGAGCACGCTCTCGAGGGGAAGGGCGTTGTAGAGGCTGGCGCGGAAGCCGCCGACGCTGCGGTGGCCCTTGATGCCCACGATGCCGCGGCCGGCGCAGAAGTCGACGAACTCAGCCTCGAGATGCTTGAACTCGGGACGCATCACGAAGCATACGTTCATGATCGAGCGGTCGGCGGGGTCCGTGACAGTGCCGACGAACATACGGCTCTCGTCGATGGCCTTGTACAGCGTGGAGGCCTTCTCCAGGTCGCGGCGCTCGAGCTCGGGGATGCCGCCGAGGCTCTTGTAGTAGCGGAGCGTCTGAAGGGCCGAGAAGATGGGGAGCACGGGAGGAGTGTTGAACATCGAGCCCTTCTTGATGTGCGTCCGGTAGTCGAGCATCGTCGGAATCACGCGCTCAACCTTGCCGAGGGCCGAATCGCGGACAATCACGAGCGTAACGCCCGCGGGAGCCAGATTCTTCTGGGCGCCGGCGTATACGGCGTCGTACTTGCTCCAGTCGATGGCGCGGGAGAAGATGTCGGAGCTCATGTCGGCAATCAGAGGACACGGAGCCTCCGGGTCCTTGCGGATTTCGGTGCCGTAGATAGTGTTGTTCGAAGTGTAGTGGAAGTAGTCCATACCATCGGGGATGGTGTAGTCCTTGGGAATGAAGGTGTAGTTGGCGTCCTTGGAGGAAGCCACGACGTCCACCTCGCCGAAGAGACGGGCCTCCTTGATGGCGTTGGAGGCCCAGGTGCCCGTGTCGAGATAGGCGGCGCGGGTCGACAGAAGGTTGTAGGGAATCATGCAGAACTGCATCGAGGCGCCTCCGCCCAGCCAGAGCACGCTGAAGCCCTCCGGCACGTTCAGAATCTCCTTTACGAGAGCCGTGGCCTCGTCGATGACGGCCTGGAACTCCTTGCTCCGGTGCGACACCTCCAGGATGGAAAGACCCGTGTCGGCGAAGTTGATGATGGCGTCGGCCGTGTTCTGAATCGTATAGTCGCTCAGAATCGACGGTCCTGCGTAGAAATTATGCTTCTTCATATTATCGAGACTTTTGAAGTTTGTTGTTGTCCTGTCTGCAAAGATACGCAAAATTTTCGGAAAAACTGCACGCAGGGAAAGAAAGTGGTGAGGGGGTCACCTTGAAATTACTTTCTCCGCAGGACACCGGAATTCCAGATGCCAGACTTGCGTCGGGAGGGTGTCGCCCTTGGGATAGAACTGCCATCCGCCGATATCGTAATATTCGAGGAAATCGGCTCCTTTTGTAAAGTAATAGACGCGGTCCTTGTATCGTACGGCATTTTTCGCGTCGGTGGTGGGCTCGTTGAAATGAGTGATCGTCACGGTGTGATTTTTGCCGTCATATAGCGTCAGAGTGTCCGGCTCGTTCTCTACATCGACTCTGTAGTATCTTCTTGCCCTCATCAGGGCCTGCGACACTCCCGGGTCGAACTCCCAATATCCGGTGGTGTCCGAAAGGTTCAACAGGGAGTCAATCCGTTCCAGAAGCAGACGGTCCTTTATAAGGCACCAGTCGAAGTATACACTTACCGAATCATCTTTTGCCGTGCAAACCTCAATACTGAGAATAATTGCAATCAAATATGGCATTCTTTTCATCGCTTAATCTTATTTAGTTGGTTCTATCTCCATTATTCCTTCTGAAATAATCATGTGATTCAAGAGGTCATACCCCGGTTCCTGAAAGTCATCGAGCTCACTGACATGGTAAATGGCCTGCGTAATCTTTCCGTACTCGATTTTAAAAAGCCATAAAGGGGAAGGGTCAAAATAATACAAAGTGAGATGTTTTTTCCCTAAATACATTTTTTTATTATTCTTCCGTGTATAGAGCGTTGGAAGCCAGTCGGAGGACGTATAAATGTGATCACCAATCTTGAAGAAGTATCTGTCATAGGAATAATCGTCTTCTTCCATTGAGTAAAGTTTTAGCCAAAAGACTGTTTCATTCCAAGGCTTTCCCTCTCCGCTTACGATTCGGGGCTCAAAAATATTGATATATTTCGATGGACAAATTAATGATGCCCGTTCTGGTTTTACGGTTATTGTAAGGTCCGTATTGCTTATAATGCTGTCAATTTGAGTAAATAGTTTCGGGCACGAAATCTCCACGCCGATAAGCCACACCGGAGATGGTTCATCAAGACCGCGTGCTGTCGAGACCGGTGTTGTAAAAATACATACAATCACCGTAATAAGGAACGATATTCGCACTACGTCAATAGGGAATATATTTTTTAGTTTTGGCATGGTAAATTTGGAAAATGGGAACATGTTGGTTTTTTTTATTTTGTGTGTTTGATATTTCATTCTTAAAGGTTCCGTCTCCTTCACTTGGATGTTCTCCTTGGGGATGAGAATGAATCATGGTTCGAAGATACCAGTTATACTGAAACTTGGAATAATAGAGCTGTCCGGCACCATATTCTGTTTTTTTGCAATTGCTTGTCGTGATATAATTGGCGCCAGAGCCTTCTGCCCCAACTTGAGTTAAGGAAAATTCAACTCCATTATTTCCGGTTATGTTATCGGCTAAAAATTCAAATATTTCTTTTCCCGCTTCATCACCGTCAACTTTAAGGGTTTGGTATTGTATCTGATTCCCATTTTTGTCCTTGACAGGAATTTTATTTATATGAGTGATGACATCTTTTTTGCCTTCAAACTTAATCGTTCCATAATCGTAGATCTCGGACTGTGCCTGTATTTCTCCCTTGTCATTGACGATTTGGATATAATCCATATTCTCGTCAATTTCGGTTTTTATCACGTCACCTTCGTGATTCATTACATACAGGTGCATCCCCGTGGGGTCGGCGTATCTGATTGGGTTTGCGGCGCAGAAGGCGTAGGGGGAGATGTTTGGGTAGTCGTGGGCTTTGGGGTCGGGGGCGCGCCAGAAGGGGGCGGCGGAGATGTAGCGGCGGGGGCCGAAGT
>ERZ825137.3736-NODE-3736-length-16014-cov-4.442133_pt1 | contig 16014 bp, 10 predicted proteins | sample MGYA00519873_ERZ825137 | MGnify/ENA primary metagenome ERZ825137 (study PRJEB31778, sample SAMEA3449190) | human gut metagenome | biome: human gut; feature: human-associated habitat; material: faeces | place: United Kingdom | collected 2010/2012 ...
CTGTCTGTCTCAGACATATTCAGCACATTAATACAGTCTGTACGGTGGATCGTAATTCCACGTCCCCTTGTAACAAATCCTACAATTTCATCGCCTGGAATTGGATTACAGCACTTGGAAAAACGGACTGCCACATCATGGATTCCTTTTACCACAATGCCGCTCTTACTCTTGGCAATGTGAAGCTTTTCCTGTGTCTCAGAAGCAGCCTCAAGAACCTGCTCGTCTGTCAGATTCTTCTTATTTTCCTTATCATATGCCTCCACCAGCTTATTGAAAACCTGACCTTCTTTCAATCCGCCATGACCAATTGCAGCAAGTACTGAATCCCAGTCCCTGAAACCATATTTACGCAAAACAGCCTCCAGATACTGGGGTTTTGTATAATTTGCAATCTTAAATCCCTTTGCACGCGCATACTGCGCAAGCATCTCCTTGCCCTTAAGGATATTATCTTCTTTTAATTCCTTCTTGAACCACTGGTTAATCTTGTTCTTTGCCTGAGTACTCTTAACCAGTTTCAGCCAGTCGCGGCTTGGTCCCTGAGAATTCTGTGAAGTAATGATTTCAATACGGTCGCCGTTTTTGATCTCATATTCAATCGGAACCAGCTTACCGTTAACTCTGGCACCTACCATCTTATTTCCGACTGCACTGTGAACACTGTACGCAAAATCCACCGGTGTAGAACCGCTTGGAAGTGTTTTAACATCTCCCTGTGGAGTGAAACAGTAAACACTGTCCGCAAAAAGATCCAGGTCATTCTTCAGAAGACTCATGAATTCTTTGTTATCAGACATGTCTCTCTGCCATTCCAGAATCTGACGCAGCCAGTTCAGTTTCTCTTCCTCACTCTTACCTACAGGAACCTTTCCGTCAGACGACTCTTTATATTTCCAGTGTGCAGCAATACCATATTCTGCAGTTCTGTGCATTTCATAAGTACGGATCTGGATTTCAAAGGGCTGTCCGTTAGGTCCGATCAATGTGGTATGCAATGACTGATACATATTGGGTTTCGGCATGGCAATATAATCTTTAAAACGTCCCGGAATCGGCTTATACATCTCATGGATCACACCAAGGGCAGCATAACAATCCTTCACTGTATCTACAAGAATACGGACAGCAAATAAATCATAAATCTGATCAATAGTCTTATCCTGATTTACCATCTTCTTGTAGATGCTGAAAAAGTGTTTTACACGTCCGTCCACCTGCGCCTTAATATTGGCATCATCCATATGTTTCTTAACTTCTTTTACAATCGCACCTACAAACTGTTCTCTCTCACTTTTACGCAGGGCAACCTTCTGCACCAGGTCATAATATACATCCGGCTTAAGATATTTCAGCGACAGGTCATCCAGCTCTACCTTTATCTTGGAAATACCCAGACGCATGGCAATAGGAGCATAAATATCCATGGTCTCTCTGGCTTTTTCCTGCTGCTTTTCAGGACGCATATACTGTAAGGTACGCATATTATGAAGACGGTCTGCAAGCTTGATCAGAATAACTCTGATATCCTTAGCCATGGCAAGAAACATCTTTCTGAGGTTCTCTGCCTGAACTTCTACTTTATCTGCAGAATAAGATAACTGTCCCAGCTTGGTAACACCATCCACAAGAAGTGCAACCTCTGAACCAAATTCCTTCTCCACTTCCTCATAGGTCATCCAGGTATCTTCAACTGCATCATGAAGAAGACCTGCAACTATCGTTTCTTTGTCAAGTTCCAGATCTGCCAGAATGATGGCAACACACAAAGGATGAATGATATATGGCTCTCCGGACTTTCTTTTCTGTCCTTCATGAGCTTCACTTGCAACCTTATATGCCTTCTCTATCATGGAAATATCTGTTGATGGATGATACTTCAGAACACTGTTTATCAGTTCTTTATAAAGCACCTCCGGACTTGTAAAATCATGCATGGTCTTTACTGCCGCATCTGCTCTCTTTACAGATTCCAGCTTCTCTTTTTCAACCTGCATTTCATCTTTTTTTGCTTCTGTACTTTTTGTTATCTCTGTCATATGCTCCCACCTGCCTGTCCTGCACAATCAGCTGTGCTTATTTACCATCATAACAAATTACGGACGCTACATCATACCCATTCAGTCTTTCGCGTCCCTTTAAACCTGCAAGTTCCATGAGAAATACAACCTTGACAACCTCACCGCCAAGCTGTTCCACCAGCTTGATCGCTGCTTCGATCGTACCGCCTGTTGCGATCAGATCATCAACGATAACCACTTTCTGACCTGGTTTTATGGAATCTTTATGCATTTCAATCTCTGCACTGCCATATTCCAGATCATAGCTTACAGATACTGTTTCGCGGGGAAGTTTGCCTTTTTTACGAATCGGTACAAATGGTTTATGAAGATTATATGCGATCGGTACACCAAAGATAAAGCCTCTGGACTCTGTTCCTGCAATCACGTCCACATCTATATCCTTAAGACAGTCCTGCATGGAGTCGATTGCCAACTGCAGGCCATCCGCATCCTGCAGAACACTTGTAATATCTCTGAAAATAATCCCCGGTTCAGGAAAATCCGGTATACTTAATACATAATCTTCAATTTTCTTCATTTTATTTCTCCTCCAGTGTGTGTTATATTGCTGTTCGCTCATAAATATTTTATAGTATATCACCTTTTTATTTCAGAATCAAGTTACTGTTAAGCCCTGACATTTGTATTTCCAGGCTTACCGGCGGTTACAAAACAGGCGGTAATATTAACAGTAATTCTGAATAATGATCTGAAGACTCTCTCGTCCCCTGAATCTGTTGATCTCCGGATAATAAGTAACAGAAATACTGTCTTTTTCCCTGATAAAGTTCACAAAATCCTCTGCTTCTCCGAAATAAATGCCTTCCACTGAAATCCCCTGCGGATCGAGAAGTTTTAATTTTACTACATTTTTATTTTTCCCGATAATACTGTAATCAAGCACTCTGAGATTTTTCTGTGCAAAGACCGGTTTTGTATTCCCTTTTCCAAAGGGTTCCAGAAGCGAAATCTGTTCTACCAGTTCTTTTGTAATATAAGACACAGGCATCGGCACATCAATCACGATCTTAGGACGCAATTCTTCGTCCGTCAACGTACAGTTGACATTGAGGCGTCTCCGGAATTCTTCTATATTTTTTTCATCTATAGAAAGACCTGCTGCCATCGGATGACCTCCAAACTGTATCATCAGGTCTGCACATTTTACCAGTTCTTCATACATAGAGTAACTTTCTATTGATCTTCCGCTTCCTTTTGCACTTGTCTCACCGCCCGTCAATACAAAGGCAGGCCTGTGATATTTTTCCCTGATCCTGCCTGCTATAATACCGGCAAGACTTTCATGACAATCCGGAAGATAAACTACCAGTACTCTGTCATTTTTCAGCTCTGTAGTCTCTATGATCCGGATTGCCTCTTCTTTTCCTTTCTCAGTGAGAGCTTTTCGGCTCTGATTAAGAGCTGTAAGATCTCCGGCAAGCCTTGCTGCTTCTTCCTTTGTTTTTGCATTGAGAAGTGCAAGAGAACGGGCAGCTGTATCCAGTCTGCCACTGGCATTGATACATGGTCCCAGCACAAATCCGATATGATAAGCTGTGATTTTAGCATCTTCCAGAGAATTTGCTCGGATCAGTTCCTGCAATCCTTGATTTTTGGTATTTTTCAGACGGCACAGCCCTTCTTTTACCAGAATCCTGTTCTCTCCCTGAAGATCCATAACATCTCCTACTGTTGCAATAGCCGCCAGTTCATAATAATCTTCCAGCTCCTCTGCCGGAACACCAAATCTCTCGTAAAGTGCTGCAATATATTTAAAGGCCACCACTGCCCCACACAGGTTTTTATTCGGGTATGGACAATCATATTGTTTCGGATTCAAAATCGCATCTGCCGGCGGAAGCACCATCTGGCGTTCTCCCTTTTCCTCCCTGTAAGGAACCTCATGATGATCTGTAATAATCACTGTCATTCCCTTATCCTTTGCCATCTGGATTTCAGCAGCCGCAGCAATTCCATTATCACAGGTCACGATCGTATCGATCCGGTCCGTTTCCGCTCTTTCTATAAGATGTGCATGAATCCCATATCCGTCTGCAACTCTGTCCGGAATATAAGTATCCACATCTGCTCCGATCCTCGCAAGGCCTTTCATTAAAATGTATGTAGAGGTCACACCATCAATATCATAATCACCAATAATACGGACTTTTGCTTTCTGCGATATTTTTTTCTCCAGGATATCTACAGCTTTTTCCATATCCTTCATCAGCCAGGGAGAAGGAAGCTCTTGTACTGTTCCTGACAGATACTCTCTTATCTTATCTTCTCCGATCACATCTCTGTTCCTGATCAGTCTCGCAATCACCGGATCAATATGAAACTGTTGACCGATCTGGTTAAAATCTGCTCTTTTTGCTGCTATTACCCATTTCTCCATATATTTTCTCTCCTCATAAAAATATCCCGGAGTTTTACCCCGGGATATTTCTGTCTGCCTGTTTTTCAGACAATTATTGTTTTATTCAGCATCATCATTCTGCTGTTTTTTAGCTGCTTCTTCGGCAGCCAGACGTTCAGCTACTCTTTTTCTGTTTTTCTTCTTTGGCTGAGTCGGATCTTTCTGTGATACATCACGTGCTTTCTTCGGCTTTGAAGAGGACTTTGCAGATGCGGAAGCTGCAGCAATTGCCGGCTGTCCTTTTCCTGCAAATTTCTTTTTCATCACATACCACAACGCACCTGTAATACATACAGAAGAATATGCACCGACAAGAACACCAACCATCAGAGGTGCTGCAAATTCACGGATAGAAGAAACACCCATGATATAAAGAACAGCTACCATAACAAAAGTTGTAAAAGAGGTATAAATACTTCTTGTAAGAGTCTGGGTGATACTTGTGTTTACAATTTCTGCCAGTTTTTCTCTGGAACCACTGTGAAGGTTCTCACGTATACGGTCAAAAATAACGATTGTAGCATTGATAGAATAACCTACGATCGTAAGCATGCAGGCAATAAATGTATTACCGACAGATACTCTGGCAATAGCATAGAATGCAAGTACAACCAGAACATCATGCAGAAGCGCCAATACCGCACTGCTTGCAAAACGGATGTCTTTAAATCTGAACCAGATATAAAGAAGCATACAGATTGTAGCTACTATAACGGCTACGATCGCATCACGACGCATTTCACTACTTACTGTAGAAGAAATACTTTCTGTGGAGATTGTGCTCTCATCTACACCGAATTTCTCAACCAGTGCACTCTGAAGAGCCTCACGTTCGCTCTGATCCAGAGAACGTGTCTTGATCACTACCTGATTTGTTCCGACTACCTTTGTAGGCTGAACATTTTTATCTCCTGTCACCTCTTCTACAACAGGAGTTACTTCAGAATCAATGGTCTTAATATCCATATCTTCATTAAATGTAACAGTCGTAGAAGTACCGCCTGAGAACTCAAGGCTGTAATTTAACGCTTTGTTTCCTGCATGCGAATTAGCAAACATCGCTGCCGGACCGCAGAGGATCAGGATAATGGAAATAGCAAAAAATACTTTCTTCTTTCCAAGGAAATCAACTGCCTTACGTTCTTTTGCAGATCCGTAGAATTTCGGATCACGTACACCAACTGCATAAAGTGCATTTACAATCAGTCTGGATACAACCAGTGCTGTAAACATGGAGATCACGATACCAAGGGCAAGTGTATAAGCAAATCCCTTAACAGTACCTGAACCAAGCCACATCAGCACAAAGGCTGCGATCAGTGTTGTAATATTTCCATCAAAGATTGCAGAGAAAGCTTTGCTGAAACCGGACTTAATAGAATTCCTTACTGAAACTCCTGCACCAATTTCCTCTCTGATTCGGGCATAAATAATAACATTGGCATCCACCGCCATACCGATACCAAGGATAATACCCGCAATACCCGGAAGAGTAAGAGTAATATCAAAGGCATTCAGCGTGATCAGCATTAATGATGTATAAAGAATCAGTGCAATACCTGCAACTATACCAGGTATGCGGTATGCAATGATCATAAAGATAATAACGATGATCAGACCGATCGCACCTGCAAGAACACTTGTAGAGATTGCTTCTTCACCAAGCTGTGCAGCTACAACACTGGAACGAAGTTCTTCCAGTTCCAGTCCCAGAGAACCGATACGGATATAAGAAGCAAGGTTCTGTGCTTCTTCCAGGTCAGACATTCCGCTGATCTGTGCTTTTCCGCCGGAAATCTCTTCATTTACATTCGGAGCACTGATAATGTTATTGTCATAGACGATAGCGATCTGCTTGCCTACATTATTCTTTGTAGCTTCTGCAAATTTTGTTTTACCACTGTTTTCTCCATCAGAAGTAAGAGTAAGACTTACCACATATTCCTTTGCACTTGTGTTCTGATTCTGGATCGCACCACCCTGGGCATCTGCTACATCAGAACCTTCCAGAACAACACTTCCGGATTCCTTGATCTCATCCATAGTTCTGGAGAGAACATATCCATCCTGTCCTGTAGTAAAGTTCTGGTTTCCGTCAGCATCTTCTTTTGTGATGAAATACAGGGAACCTGGTTTACCCAGATCATTCAGAATAGTATCTGCATCTGTAACACCAGGAATTTCAACTGTAATACGGTCTGATCCTTCCTGGTATACCTGAGCCTCAGTACTGTACTGCTCTACACGCTTCTGAAGCTTGTAGATCGTATCTGACATCTCTTCGCTTGTCGGATTGCTCTCCTTAGCCTGGTAGGTAATGCTGACACCACCGGCAAGATCAAGACCCGTGTTGATATGTTTTGCTGCACCGGTTCCGGTAGGACCGATACCTACGGCTGCAGTAAAGCAAAAGAACACAGTCAGGATCAGTGTCAGAAGCAGCACTACGATTCCTTTACTTTTCTTCATAGTTCTTTTCCCTTCTTGATTTTTTGTCCGCGGTCATGTTCATCCGCCTGCCAGCCATTTTCTGTTATGATAACAGCCGACGGCGGTATCAGTCAGACAGATTACTGCCCACTAATCACATGCCAGTGCGGCTTTTATCATGATGGCGCACTCCACACGTTTTCTCTGGAGTTCGCATCCGATTTCATAATTGCCTTTGATATCTCCCTGGAAATGGAATGCATTTGCCGCACATCCGCCACTACAGTAGAAACGTGCGAAGCAGTCTTTGCAGTCTTTCTTTGTGTAAACGTTGCATCCGCCGAATTCCTTCTGGATTTCCGGCTTTGTAATGCCTTCGTCTACATTTCCCATGAGATACTGTTCTTCACCAACAAACTGGTGACATGGGTAAAAATCACCCCAGGGTGTTACAGCCAGGTACTCTGTTCCTGAACCGCAGCCTGACAGTCTCTTGTATACACAAGGGCCACCTGTAAGGTCGATCATAAAATGGAAGAAGTTAAATCCTTTTCCCTCTTTCTCTCTTTTAATCATTTCTTTTGCAAGAGTATCATACTCTTCCATGATCTGGGGGATATCCTCCTCACGGATCGCATATTCCTCCGTATCAGCTGCAACTACAGGCTCTACGGAAATCTGTTTGAATCCAAGATCTGCCAGATGAAGCACATCCTTGGAAAAATCAAGATTATGGTGGGTAAAAGTACCTCTCACATAATACTTGTCCTGATTTCTGGATTCTGCAAACTTCTGGAACTTCGGCATGATCAGATCATAGCTTCCTGCACCTTTTCTGAATGGACGCATGTAATCATGTACTTCCTTACGTCCGTCCACACTCAGTACAACGTTGCCCATCTCTTTATTGCAGAATTCCATTACTTCATCATTCAGAAGAACTCCGTTTGTTGTTAAAGTGAAACGGAATTTCTTATTGTGAAGCTTTTCCTGCTCTCTGCCATATTTTACCAGATCTTTTACAACCTGCCAGTTCATCAGCGGCTCGCCGCCAAAGAAATCTACTTCCAGGTTTTTCCTGGAACCGGAGTTCGCGATCAGGAAATCAAGAGCTTTTTTGCCGACTTCATAGGACATAAGAGCTCTTCTGCCATGATATTCGCCTTCTTCGGCAAAACAATAACGGCAGGCCAGATTGCAGTCATGAGCAATGTGCAGGCACAATGCTTTTACAACGGTCTGCCGGTTATTTGAAAATTCTTCAATTACATTCTCATAAACATCTTTTGTAAAAAGCATTCCATCTTCTTTCAGCTTATTACATTCTCTTACAGATGTCTCAATATCTTCTCTGTTATATTTGTTTTCCAGTTTCTCTGCAATAGCTTCTGTGCCAAGGCCCTCTTCCAGATATGGAAGAACCTCATATGTAACCTCATCTACCAGATGGATGCATCCACTGTTGATATCCAGTACAATATTAAAGCCATTGCTTTTATAACGGTGAATCAGACTCATTTTACTAAAATCCTTTCTAAGCGTAAGATAAGCAGCGGAATAAAAGTTCCGCTGCTTATCTCATTTCTCCATAGCTGATCTTATTTCTGCTCGCAGCTCTGGTTTCCTACTGTACAGGAAGTTTTACATGCGGACTGGCAGGAAGTCTGGCACTCGCCACATCCACCTTTTTTTACAGTGTTCTGTAAATTCTTTGTATTCAGGGTTTTGATATGTTCCATAACTCTATCCTCCTTATGTAATTATATTCTTGGCATAGTATATCATATATCTTCTCATTTTAAAAGCTTTTTTTTACGACAGCATTCCACCCAGTGTTCCACCGCCTGTGCACATAAAAAATGTTGTAACTGCATGAGCTGCACTCATATCCCAGCCGCCTTTTGCCATAACAGAGACAGTCAACAGTAATACATAGTAAGCCAGGCCTGTGATAACACCCCACAGATATTTGTCTTTACGCACAATTTTGCCGGCCATAAAGCCTCCCATGAAACATGCAAGTACATAAATTATAATAATCCCCGCATCTACAGCTGTTTCTCCCAGATCAAAAGCAAACAGTACCAGGGCCAAAAGCAGTAATGCCACTCCTGTTAATGCATATGCAAATAATAGTGATTTCAAAATTGCTCTGACTTTCATTGCTTCCCCTCCTGTTAAACTATATGGGGGAGGAATCAGTGTTATTCTTTTATTTCTTTCTCTTTTTTATAAATACAGCCACACCGGCGATCACTGCAGCTGCCACAAACAGTATCACAAACGGCATAATTGATGTTGTATCTCCGGTATTTACTGTATTGTTATTTTTCACAGCTTTATTTTCCGTTGAATTATCATTCTGATCAGAAGAAGAACCATTATTGCTGTCAGAACTGTCATTCACAGATACTGTATTGTTCTTTCCGGAATCAGAACTCTGACTGTCGGAGGAAGCCGGTGCAGGAGTTACCGCATCTGTATCGTCCGTATCATTCCCCGCATCAGGTCCTACTAATTGTCTGCTTCCTGCAATTCCAAATGGACTGAAAGAATGTGTGCTGAATACCATAATACCATTCTCTACACTCGGAATAATCGTCTCAGTTGCCCCGTTATCCAGGAGATGTTCGATAGTATACTGATATCCGGATTTTACCGGCACAGTGACACTGATATAATCTCCATTAGGGATCTCATATTCTGTATTATTCTTAAGATCCCAGAGTTCAAATTCATAAGACTGGAAAATCATTGCATCTGATTCATTGGTAAACTGATAGCTGTCACCGCTTGAAACTCTGAACTGTACATACCATGGAAGATTAACTCCGCTTACTGTAATACCGTCGCAGGTATGATTAAGTGTGGCCCTCTCTTCTTTTTCTTCATCAGAAAGAGAATCCTCTGCATCTGTAGGACGGTCATCCTTATCGTCCGGCAGAACAGGATTATCAAAGATATTATCATCTGCGCCATCTTCATCATCTTTCTTCGTATCTTCTTTATCCTGTGTCATATCATCTGCAGGTTCCAGCTTACCGGTAGTTTCTGTATCTTTATCCGTCTTATCTGCATTGCTGTTATTATCTTTGTTGTTTTTATTATCTGTTTTATCTTCTTCAATCTTATTCTCTTCATTGTCTGTATCAGTTTTATTATCCTGATCTGATTTACTTTCCTTATCTTCTTTATTGTCTGTATCAGCGTTTTCATCTGCGGCAGGTTTTTCTGACGAAGTTTCAGGCGTTTCTGTTGAATCTGCATTTTCTGTTGGATCTGTTTTACCTGAGCCTTCTGTCTTATCAACATTATCACCATCCGTAATACTGTTCACTATTACATTGATGTAACCGACAACCGCGCCGCTCTCCGGATCCCATCCATCCACATGGCTTAAATCCTGCCCTTCGGCCGGTATAAGAAGTACCTCACAGCTCTGTACACGCTGTGCAGGAACGAAACTTCCATCTGCCCATTCAAAAGTTCCATATTCCGTTGCCGGAAGTTCTACATCCGCAAGTTCTACAGGCTTATCAAGCGTGATGTTGTCCGGGATCAGAGAAGACACAGTATTCTCCTGTGACTCAGCCGCACTGACCTGTCTTGTTACACCCGGTATATTATTTCCTGCAATCAAAGCCGCTGTTAAAGCCGCTGCCGCCAAAATACCCGTTCCTTTTAATTTCTTTTTTCTTATTCTATTTATATTATTGGACATATCGCACCTCTATATTTATATTCGATTCTTATGTTTCCTGATAATCATTTTTTTACTTTCAGCCAAATATCAGTTCTCTTTTTACGTAATACAATAATATTACATATCTGTATATTATCAAACTTTTATCATTTTGTAAATATTCTGTAATGTTTTTTTTCATTTTAATCGAGTGAATTATAACACAAATCTTACTTTTTCGACAGTCCTCTTTTAAATTTTTTTATACTATCTTTGAACCAAAAGCTTTTTCTTGATTTTTTATATGAAATCATGTATATTTTGCTTAAATGTTTTATGATATGATTCAATCAATAAAGATAATCAAAAGGAGTGAATAAATCTTGGATTCAAGTATTGCCTTTCAGGCGGTGGCGATTCTGATACTGATCGCACTTTCTTCATTTTTTTCTTCTGCGGAAACCGCTATGACAACCGTAAATAAGATTCGGATACAATCTCTTGCCGAGCAGGGCAACAAACGTGCTGTTATTCTGGAAAAAATAATTTCCGATTCCCCAAAGATGCTCAGTACCGTATTAATCGGAAACAACATTGTAAATATGTCTGTTTCTTCTCTCATGACTACACTCACCATAAAGATTCTGGGAAACGCATATGTAGGAATCACAACCGGCATCCTGACTCTGCTGATTCTCATTTTCGGTGAGATAACCCCCAAAAACCTGGCAACAATCCATGCTGAAAAATTGTCCCTGGCCTATTCAAGAATAATATACGGGCTTATGATTCTCCTTACTCCCGTTGTTTTCATTGTAAATAAAATAACAGAAGGTGTACTGGTCATTCTGCATGTTAACCCGGACGAAAAGGCAAATGCCATGACTGAACATGAACTGCGTACCCTCGTCAATGTAGGTGAAAAAGACGGCGTCATTGAAAACGAAGAAAAACAGATGATCTACAATGTGTTTGATTTTGGCGATTCAACTGCAAAAGATGTCATGATTCCCAGAATCGACATGACCTTTATAGATATCAATTTTTCCTATGATGAACTTATGGCGGTCTTCAGTGAAGATATGCATACCCGTTTTCCGGTTTATGAGGACAACACTGATAACGTAATCGGTATTATCAATATGAAAGATCTTCTTGTTTATCCAAAGGACAAACCTTTTTCAATCCGCAACATCCTGCGTGAGCCTTATTTTACCTATGAATACAAAGCTACAGCAGACCTGATGATCGAAATGCGTAAAGCATCCGTCAATCTGGCAATCGTTCTGGACGAATACGGTGCCACAGCCGGTCTGGTCACATTGGAAGACCTGTTGGAAGAGATCGTAGGTGAGATTCGCGACGAATACGATGAGGATGAAGTCGAAGATATTAAAGAAATCCAGCCTGAAAGAGAATATGTTGTTCAGGGTTCTGCCAAGCTGGATGATATCAACGAAGCCCTCCATATTAATCTGGAATCTGAAGATTATGATTCTATTGGCGGATATATTATTGAACAGCTTGACTGCCTTCCCAAAGAGGGTCAGTCTGTCACACTTGAAAGTGGCATCCGCCTGGTTGTTGACCGTCTGGACAAAAACAGAATCGAACTTGTCCACATCTGGCTTCCCGAGAAGAAAACCGAAACAGAAGAACAGCCGTAACTGTCATCTCTCCAGCATCAGTGAAAATTGTTTCACGATTCTGGAGAGTTCTCCTGTAACCGCATCAATTCCTTCTTCGTTCTTTCTCCAGTTTTCTCTGGTAATTCCATCTGCATTCACAGGCACCACATAAAATTCTGTTTCCGGATACAAGAGCTGATAATACATCAGACATCTTCTTGCATGGTAAGATTTGCAGCACAAAATCGCTCTTTCTATTTCCAGTTCTGCATGATCTGTCACCTGTCTGGAATAAATTGCGTTCTCATAAGTAAACGTTGCCTGATCTTCTTTCAGGATTTTCTGATCCGGAACTCCGTTTTTTATAAGAACATCCCTGAGAAATTCCCATTCTGTTCCATATTCCTTATTATATACATTGCTTTTTTCAAGAACGCCTGAAAACTTTCCATTTACTACACTGTATTTTCCACTGGGCAGAATCCAGTCCGCCATCCCTTTCTTAAACAATTCTGCTGCTTTTTCCGCCATCTGCGGATAACCATTTCCAGGGACAAAAATAATATCAGATTTTTCCGGCTTGTTTTCTGCAAAAATAAACTCTTCTGAACTTTTTAAAAATTTTTCATATACGTCATTCATCATTACTAACTCCTCGTTATCTGTTTTTTCTACAGCACCTCTCAAATAATGCGTTTGTAACAGTCCAACAAAAATTCACGCTCTGATGAACCGGAACAATATGCATTATTTACGAAGATTTCTATGGAATTTCTATAGATAGATACAGTGTACCATATTTTTTCTATTAACGTACAACCAAGTTAATTCTTAAAACTATGTCCCCCACTGCTTATGTTACTGTTCACAGCAACACGCTTCGCGATGCACAGACTTCCAATATTTCCAGAAGGCTATTTTGTCACAATAACCGTATTGTAACCATCATCCCTCAGTCTCTGCTCCATATTTACTGCATTACCAATCTGCTGATAGGCACCTGTCTGAACTTTATACAATCCGTTTTCATGTAACATAAAAGAGGGATAACCTTTTTCCAGTAACTGATATAACATACGGTCCGCATTCTCTTTTTTTCTGAACGCTCCAGTCTGCACTCTGTAATAAAGCGGTTCCTGCACTGTTTCCTCATCCAGGCTTCCAAGAATCGCATCTGCAATTCCCTGAGCTATATCGCTAAACTTGTTATCAAACAGTTTATTATCTTCTTCGGAATTGATAAATCCGGTTTCTATTAAAAGAGCCGGCATCCTGGTTCGTCTGAGGACCACAAGTCCCGGCCGCTCTTTTACACCGATTTCGCGGAATCCCACTTCTCCCAGAGCTCCCAGAATATTCTCAGCCATCTGATATTTAATCCCGCTTTTATCATAAATCAGAACTTCCGCTCCATTATACTGATTTTCCTTTGGACTGCTGTTTCGGTGAAATGAAATAAAGTAATCTACTCCTGCCTGATTTGCAAGCTGTGCCTTCTCAAAAGGTGTCTGATAGACATCACCGGTACGGGTATAAGAGATGTCAATCCCTTTATTTTTTAAAATCTCACCTACCGCAAGAGCAAGTTTAAGATTGTCATTCTTTTCCTGTCTTCCCTTATATACGGCTCCCGGATCCTGACCTCCATGTCCGGCATCCAGCATGATCGAATATGCCATGACGACACTCTGCTTTCTTCATATACTTTTTATACTATATGAATTAAAAATATAATTGTGCAGGTCGCTTGACTTTTTTGCACTAAAGCGTTATACTTTAAAACGTCACAGTCGAATAACTCGATGACATTATCCGAATCATTTACCAGTACTGCTTTCCCTGCAGAAAATCATTCGGATTCAGGTAAGTTTTATATTATCAAATAATAAACGCAATTCTTACCTGACTTAATTTAAACATTATATTAGGAGGATATATCATTATGAAAAGAAAAGCATTAGCAATCACTCTTGCAGCAGCCATGGCTATGGGAACCTGCGCAGTAACGGCAAGTGCTGCTGACGGAGACAAATATACAATCGGTATCTGTCAGCTTGTACAGCACGAAGCTCTCGACGCTGCGACACAGGGATTCAAGGATGAAGTCACCAAAGAACTGGGAGAAGACGCAGTTACCTTTGACGAGCAGAACGCACAGGGAGATTCCAACACCTGTTCTACAATCATTAACAGCTTCGTTTCCAATAATGTTGACCTGATTCTTGCAAATGCAACTCCTGCTCTTCAGGCAGCTGCAGCAGGAACAAGCGATATTCCGATTCTTGGTACTTCTGTTACTGAATACGGTGTTGCACTTGGACTGGATGATTTCGACGGGACTGTGGGCGGAAATATTTCCGGAACTGCAGACCTTGCTCCCCTTGATCAGCAGGCAGCAATGCTCAATGAACTTTTCCCGGATGCAAAAAATGTAGGTCTTCTCTACTGTTCTGCCGAAGCAAACTCTCAGTATCAGGTAGATACAGTAAAAGCTGAACTTGAAAAACTCGGATATACATGTGAATATTATGCATTCTCTGACTCTAATGATCTCTCTTCTGTTGCTACAACAGCAACTGACGCAAGTGATGTAATTTATGTACCGACAGATAATACAGTTGCTTCCAACACAGAGATCATCAACAACATCTGCCTTCCGGCAAAAGTTCCGGTAATCACAGGCGAAGAAGGTATCTGCAGCGGATGTGGTGTTGCGACACTTTCCATCAGCTATTATGACCTTGGTGTTACAACCGGTAAGATGGCTGTTAAGATTTTAAAGGACGGTGAAGATATTTCCACAATGCCGATCGAATATGCACCAAACTTCACAAAAGAATATAACAAAGATATCTGCGAAGAGCTGGGCATCGAAGTTCCGGACGATTATGTTGCAATCGGCGAGGCTGCTGAAGACACAGAAGAGGCTTCTGATGATGCAACGGCAGCAGACGAATCTTCTGATGAAACAACAGAAGATAATGCAACTGAAGAAGCTGCCAAATAAATCCGGTCAGACAGTTGAAAAATACTCACACCAACAGGATTTTAAATAACAGCTTATCAAACAGTTATAAAAAATTCAATTTATATGCGATCAGCGGGAAAGGTTTGACGCCTCTCTCGCTTTTCGCATCTCAACAGGAGGAAATTACAAATGCAAATTATAACATTAATCACTGCACTTCCGGGTGCAGTAGCCCAGGGTCTGATCTGGGGAATTATGGCAATCGGTGTTTATATCACTTTCCGTATTCTTGATATTGCAGACCTTACAGTTGATGGCACTATGTGCACCGGTGGTGCAGTGTGTATTATGATGATGCTTTCCGGTCATAATGTCTGGATTTCTATGTTGGCCGCTACTCTCGCCGGAATGCTGGCAGGCCTTGTAACCGGAATTTTTCACACCTTTATGGGAATTCCCGCAATCCTTGCCGGAATCCTGACACAGTTATCTCTGTATTCCGTAAACCTGAAAATCATGGGAAAAGCAAATCAGGCAATCAACGTTGATAAATATAATCTTCTGGTTTCCCTGCGACATATAAAAAATGCATCTCTTTCCAAAAACACAATTTTTATTGTAGCAGTTATGTGTATTCTCCTGATTGCCATTCTCTACTGGTTTTTTGGAACAGAGCTTGGCTGTTCCCTTCGCGCAACCGGATGTAACCCAAATATGTCACGCGCCCAGGGTATCAACACAAACAGGAATAAAGTTCTCGGACTTATGATTTCCAACGGTCTGGTAGGACTTTCCAGTGCACTCCTTGCACAGTATCAGGGATT
>ERZ825137.3742-NODE-3742-length-15983-cov-3.030073_pt1 | contig 15983 bp, 14 predicted proteins | sample MGYA00519873_ERZ825137 | MGnify/ENA primary metagenome ERZ825137 (study PRJEB31778, sample SAMEA3449190) | human gut metagenome | biome: human gut; feature: human-associated habitat; material: faeces | place: United Kingdom | collected 2010/2012 ...
AAACAGTGCAAATACGCCTGCCGCGTGAGATAGGAGGAAAAGATGAAGAAGAAAAGATTATTTGCGATTTTGCTGGCATTGTGCGTGACATTTACAATGATGCCGCTCGCAGGAAGTGGGGGGGTGGCGCATGCTGAGGACGGAAACACCGTGAATACTGTTGTAACCAGAACGACCACGTTGGATCTGACAAGTACGAACGGAAAATATATGGCGACAAACGGAAATGAAAAGACAGTTGATTTTACAACTGCTTCTGTAAACGATAGTGCAGAAGGATGGGAATGGGATCATCAAAACAAGGTCTTAACGCTTTCCGGTGCCCAGATCACTGTTACTGAGCCTGTAAGAATAAACAACGAGTACTATGGTATATTTATCCCAAAAGATACAGTTACGATTGTGTTAAAAGAAGGAACAGAAAGCTTAGTACAGGTATGTGACGCCACAGGCGAAGACATCGGGGGGACAGTTTTTTCATCTGCTGGAGTAGGAAACAGGGAAAGCTATGAAGGACAGCTTACGATATGCGGAAGCGGCAAGCTGATTGCAAAAGGTGGAAAACTTGACAATTCGAATAAACTTGAGCAGGGTCAGCGTACAAGTGCCGGAATATTTTTCTTTGCACCTAAGGGAATCGTTATAAAAGAAAATGCTGTCGTAGAAGCATACGGCGGCGAAAGCAGGAGCTCTTTCAGCGGTGCGTATAGTGAAGGTATTATGAGCCAAACAGTAAAGATAACAGACCATGCGAAGACTACAGCAAGAGGTGGTGCAGTTTGCGGGTTCGGATATAGGAGCAGCTTTGGAATGAGAGTATCTACGGACTTAGTTATTGATGGGAATGCTATCGTGAAATGCTATGGCGGAAATGTGACTAAACAAGGTGATAACACTACTACGTACAGTTGCAGTGCGGGAATTCACACACCGAAGCTTTCGTTTTCTGCCGATGCACGCGTGTATGCATTCGGAGGAGAATCACGAAATCAGGCAGAATATAGTGCAGGCATATATCTTTATGGAAGCGGAAATTCAAGTTTAGATGCGAAATTGTCAGGCAATGCATTCCTTCATGCGGAAGGGGGCATATCAGAATACAGCAATTATGGAATAGCCGCACGTCCTGATAAGAGTAGAACCCCAACCCTGACGGTTTCTGAAAATGCATATCTGGAAGCGGCAGCCAAAGAGAGTTTGGATTATGAACATTGTAAATGCATCGGTATCCGATTCATGAATATTCATATCAACGGTGGCACCGTCATCGCAAGTGCGAAAACCTCGGCAACGAAAGGCAGCATTGCCGCGATCTCTTTCTCAACGGAATCACAGGCATTCCCAAACCTAACTTATGCGGAGGGCTTACAGCCTGTAGTAAAAGCAGGAAAAACAGAAACGGAGGCCGTAGAAATTGAATCGCCGAATGAAAACACCTATACAAACCGCTGGGTTAAGATTCAAACAAGCCAGCCTAACTACGCCATTACCGCGGCCCCTTCCGTGATCGATTTCGGAACTGTTAAGACGGGCTATGCACAGCCGACTCCAAAGACGGTAACGATCACAAATACCGGAAACGAAACCGTTGACCTGAGAGATGTGGCTTTGCCGGAAAACAGCAACTATATCGTGAGCGAACTTTCTGGAAAAAAGCTTGCGCCGCGCGAAACCGCGGAGTTTACCGTACAGCCGAAAGAAGGCCTTGCAGCAGGAACCTACAATGAAACGCTTACGATTTCGGGCAGTGACGGGGCAAAAGCGACGGTAACGCTCACATTCAGCGTAAGCAAAAACGACGAAAGCGGTTCCGGAGGAAGCGGCAGTTCAGGTGGAAGCAGCGGTGGCTCCAGCGGCGGAAGCTCGGGTGGCGGTAGTTCCGGCGGTAGCAGTTCAAGCGGCGGTTCTGGCGGCAGCTATGTACCGATTCAGAAGCCGACGATTTTGACAGGGGAAGGCTCCCACACGACGCTCAGCGCGGACGGAACGAAGCTCACAATCACCGCGGCAGATGGTTACGAAATTCAGGATGTTTTGCTGAACAGTACGTCCAAAGGCTCTGTGACAGAGCTCAGCGGATTAAAGACCGGCGACAAAGTTGAAATCAAGACAGCGAAGAAGGCGGATAATCCGCCAAGCGATGACGCGAGCCTGTCCGCAGTCAAGCGCAAGGTTGCCCAGATGCAGTCCTATGCGCGTTCTTCAAGGACGCCGAACAAGAACATCAAGGTTGTTTTGAAGATGGACGAAAAGACGGCAGCTTCGATGGAAACTTTGAAAAAACTTGGTTACACGGTAAAGTATAAATTCTACAGAAGCACGAAGAAGTCTTCCGGATACAAGGCAAGCATTGTAAAAAAGACCGGAACCTATATCAACACAAGCGGGAAAAAAGGCGTGCGCTACTACTACAAGGCGCGAATCATGGTCTATGACAGGAATGGCAAACTCATCGCGCAGACAAAGCTGAAGCAGTGCCAATACGCCTGCCGCGTGAGATAGCAGGACGAAAGAGACAGGACGCAGACCTTCGGCGCGTGACGCTTTGCGGAGCGGGCGCGAGCGAAGAAGTCATCATAAATAAGCGCAAATAACAGCAAAAAGACCTTTTCCAAAAGGTCTTTTTGTGTTAGAATAAGAAGGATCATACAGTGATAAAATTTTCGGGAGGTAAGGATGGAACCGATTTATAAAAGAGTCCTGCTCAAGATCAGCGGTGAAGCGCTGGCGGGCAGTGACCATTTTGGCATCAATGAGGCAATGACACAAAAGGTTGCCAAGGAAGTCAAGCAGATTCACGATTTAGGCGTAGAAGTCGCGATCGTTGTCGGAGGCGGCAATTTCTGGCGGGGGCGTACGAGTAAGGATATGGACCGCGCGACCGCCGACTACATGGGAATGCTGGCAACAGTCATGAACTCCCTGGCACTGCAGGACGCGTTTTTGGCACTCGGCGTTCCGGCAAAGGTGCAGACCGCCATCGAAATGAAGGAGATCGCAGAGCCGTACGCCAGACGCAGAGCACTGAGCCATTTGGAGCATGGGGACATCGTCATTTTCGGAGCAGGTACCGGAAGTCCTTTCTTTTCAACAGATACCGCGGCGGCGCTCAGAGCCGCGGAGATTGACGCGGACGTGATTCTTTTGGCCAAGAATGTAGACGGTGTTTATGACAGCGATCCGGCAACAAATCCAAATGCCGTCCGGTTTGACGAGCTGACGCACATGGAGGTGGTTGAAAAAGATCTCAAGGTCATGGATCTGACCGCAGCCACACTTTGCAAGGATAACCATATCATCATTCATGTTTTCGCCATCGCGGAGGAAGGTAACGTTGTCAAAGCGATCGCAGGCGAAAAAATCGGAACGATTATCAAATAGAAGCAGGGAAGGGATTAGGAGGAAAACTCATGGAAAAGACAAAAAAGAATCTTGAAGAAAGAAGTAAAAAAACGATTGCGATTCTGAAGGAAGACCTCAATACGGTCAGAGCGGGCAGAGCCAATCCGGCGCTTTTAGACAAGGTTACGGTGGACTATTACGGCTCTCCGACACCACTCAAAAATCTGGCGAACATCTCTGTACCGGATCCGAGAACGCTGCTGATCGCGCCGTTTGACCCGAAATCGATCGGAGAGATCGAAAAGGCGATCAATGTCGCGAACATCGGCATCAATCCATCGAACGACGGCAAGGCAGTCAGACTGGTGATCCCGCAGGTGACCGAGGAACGCAGAAAAGAACTGACCAAGACCGTTAAGAAGATGGGCGAGGACAGCAAGGTCGCGATCCGCAATCTCAGAAGAGAAGCCAATGACGAGATGAAGAAGCTCGAAAAGAATCACGAAATCACCGAGGATGAGCTCAAAAAAGCGCTGGACGATATCCAGAAGGCAACCGATAAGACAACAAAGGAAATCGATGAGATCATCGCGGCCAAGGACAAGGAAATCATGGAAGTATAGCAGGTATTTCCGGGTAGAATAACAGGAAAAAAAGATAGTGTGGCTGCCGGCGGGGGCCACACTCTTTGTAGGAGTCATAATGAGCGAAGCAGAGAAGATGCCGCGGCACGTTGCCGTCATCATGGACGGCAACGGACGCTGGGCGGAGCAGCACAAGGTCAGCAGACTGCAGGGACATAACCGCGGCATGCTGACTATGAAGGAAATCATCAAAAAAGCCGATGTTATGGGGATTCGTCACCTGACGGTCTACGCGTTTTCCACCGAAAACTGGAAGCGCTCGCAGGAGGAGGTCGGCGGCATATTCAACCTCCTGGTCAAATTTGTCGGCAGCGAGCTCGCGGAGCTGCACCAAAACAATGTCAAGGTGCATATCCTGGGCGATTACAGCAAAGTGCCGGAGACAGCAGTTAAGAGTATCGAAAAAGCACTGAAGACTACGGCAAGCAATACAGGTCTGCAGTTTCATATAGCCTTAAATTACGGCAGCAGGGCGGAGATTACCCGCGGCGTGCGAAAACTCTGCGAGTCGGTGCGAAGCGGTACGCTCGCGCCGGAGGATATCGACGAAAAAATTATTTCGGAGAGCCTCTATACGGGCGCGGAGAACGGCAGCGTGCCGGATCCGGATCTGATCATCCGCACGAGCGGGGAACAGCGGCTTTCCAATTTTTTGCTGTGGCAGGCAGCTTACAGCGAGCTGGCGTTCACCGACACGCTGTGGCCGGATTTCACACCGCAGGAATTTGAGACCATGGTTTTGGAATTTACGCATAGGGGCCGCAGATTTGGCGGAAGATAAGGGGAGGTTACGAATGAAAACAAGAATTATTTCGGCATGTGTGATGCTGCCGCTTCTGATTTTGGTTTATCTGGGCGGTTATCCGCTGATGGCAGCGGCGTTTTTGGTCGGCGCGATCGGGCTGCGCGAGTTTTATCAGGGCTTTGAGGCAGCGGAAACGAAACCTTGCGGGCCGATTGGCTATACGGCGTTGGTTGCGCTGTACGCGCTGAATCTGGCGTTTCCGTCAGACCTGCGCTTCGTGATGGTTTGGATCGTGCTGGTCGTGATGGCCTCGATGATCTACGGCTTTAATGTGGAAGAACGGAAGCTGCAGGACATGACAGCGACCTTGCTTGGAATTTTATATGTTGTCTTCTTTTCCTTCCACATCGTATTGATTGACCAGACCGCGGACAGCGATCTGATCTGGCTGGTATTTTTGGCGGCGTTCGGCACAGACATCATGGCGTACTTTGTGGGCATGGCAATCGGCAAGCATAAACTCTGCCTGCATTTGAGCCCAAAAAAGAGCAAGGAAGGCGCGGTCGGCGGTGTGCTCGGCAGTGTGCTGTTTTGCGGTATCTTCGCCTATTTCGTAAAGCCGGATATGATTGCGGAATGCATGGTGATCGCGGTAGTCGGCAGCGTGGTCGCGCAGTTTGGCGATTTGGCGGCGTCGGCGTTCAAACGGCAGATGGGCATCAAGGATTACGGCAATCTGATTCCGGGGCATGGCGGTATTTTGGACCGCTTCGACAGCGTATTGTTTACGGCACCGATGATTTACTACTGCATTTTGTTTGTCAATGAAATGTAGGCGCGTGTCAGAATATAAAAAATGGATATACATGGGGCAGAGGATTGACAAAATAAAATGAAGAAGATTACGATTTTGGGCAGTACCGGCTCGATCGGTACGCAGACTTTAGAGGTCATCGCGGCCAATCCCGATCGTTTTTGCGTGACGGCGCTGACCTGCGGCAGGAATACCGCGCTTTTGGCAAAGCAGATCGCGGTGTTTCGTCCGCGGCTTGCGGTTACCGAGCGGAGAGAGGACGCGCTCGCGCTGGCGGCGCAGTTTCCGCAGGTCACATTCCTGCACGGCAGGGAGGGTTTGATCGAGGCCGCGACCGCGGACTGTGATATGGTGGTGAACGCGCTGATGGGAATGCGCGGTCTGGAACCGACCTATCACGCGATTTTGGCAGGCAGGGATATTGCGCTCGCCAACAAAGAAACGCTGGTGGCGGGCGGCCGGCTCGTGATGGAAACCGTCAGCGAAAAGGGCGTGCGTCTGCTGCCGGTGGACAGTGAGCACAGCGCGATCTTTCAGTGTCTGGAGGGGAATCGGCATCGTCCGGTAAAAAAAATACTCCTGACTGCGAGCGGCGGTCCGTTCCGCGGATTTTCAAGGGAGGAACTGGAGCATGTAACGCCGGCGCAGGCGCTGAAACACCCGAACTGGAGCATGGGCGCAAAGATTACGATTGACTCCGCGACCATGATGAACAAGGGGCTGGAGGTCATCGAGGCGAAATGGCTGTTCGATGTGCCTGCCGCGCGGATTCAGGTCTTGGTGCATCCGCAGAGCATTCTGCACTCGGCGGTGGAGTTTGCGGACAATTCTGTTATCGGTCAGATGGGCGTGCCGGATATGCGGATTCCGATCAGTCTGGCCTTGGGTTATCCGGAGCGTCTTGAGAATCCGGACGCACCGCTGGATTTTTTTGGAGCGGGAAGCTGTCTGACCTTTGAAAAGCCGGATCTTGAGACATTCACCTGCCTGGGACTTGCTTACGCGGCGCTGCAGACGGGCGGCAGTTGTCCGCTGGTGCTGAACGCCGCCAACGAGGTGCTGGTGGATGCGTTTTTGCAGGAAAAGATCGGATTTTTGGATATCCCGCGCAAGCTGTCGTTGATTCTTTCAAGGCACAGCGCAGCAGAACGATTGGATTTAGAGGGAATTTTGGAGATTGACCGTCAGACGCGCGCAAAAACGCGGGAACTTCTGTAAACCCGGGCTTCGGCCTCGGCAAGAAGCAACACTTTCAGCGCATCGCGCGGATAGTGATTCAGCGGGCTTTGACGTCAAGGATATGAGAGAAAGAATGGAGATTTGGATATGAAAACAGCGATTTTGACGATTGTGCTGTTCTGCATTATGATTTTTCCGCATGAGCTGGGGCATTTTCTGGCGGCGAAAAAGATGGGCGTGCAGGTCAATGAATTCGCGTTCGGCATGGGGCCGACAATCTGGAAAAAACAGCGGGGCGAAACGCTGCACAGCATCCGCCTCTTTCCGATCGGAGGCTTCTGCGCGATGGAGGGAGAGGATGGGGAGTCTGATAATCCGCGCGCGTTTGGAAGCAAGAAGCCATGGCAGCGGATTGTGATCCTGGCGGCAGGTTCGTTTATGAATTTGGTCTGCGCGCTGGTGATTTCATGGCTGCTGATCGGAACGCTCGGGTTTACGACCACGACAGTCGGGACAGTTTCATCGGACAGTCCGGCCATGAAGGCGGGTCTTGCGGCAGGGGACAAGATCGTGCGCATCGATGATACCAAAATTGAAACATGGAATGACGTCAGCGCGGCAATCGCTGCGGCTGAGGGCAAGCCGCTGTCGTTTACGGTGCAGTCCGATGGAGAGGATCGTGATTTGACGATCACACCGCAGCTGATGCGCGCGCAGGACGCGAACGGACAGGAAACGCAGTATTACGCGGTCGGCATCACCTGCAGGATCAGTCATAATCCGCTGAAAGCGATTGCCGCGGGCACGCAGACAACCTGGAATATGACAAAGACGATGTTCAGCGCGCTGGGCGATTTGGCAACCGGAAGAGCAGACGCGGATGACCTTTCGGGGCCGGTTGGCATGGTACAGATGGTCAGCAGAACGAGCGAATACGGTTGGGTCTATTATGGATTTTTGACGATTCTGATCTGTCTGAATCTGGCAGTCATCAATATGCTGCCGCTTCCGGCTTTGGACGGCGGACGTATTCTTTTCGTGCTGTTTACGATGATCACAGGCAAAAAAGTCAGCGAAAAGGTAGAGGGAACCGTACACATCATCGGACTGGTCCTGCTGCTGGCATTGATGCTCTACGTGACGAAAAACGATATTTTTCGCCTGATCGGTTAGCCGCGCGGGCGCGGGGCAGAAGCCGGGAATCAGAGAAGCTGACCGCCTGATCGGCTAGGCGCGCGGGACGAGAGACAGAAGCCGGGAATCGGAGAAACTGACTGAAGAAGGAATCGAAGGAGGCGCATATGACGCATATGAAAAGAAATGAAACGAGACAGGTGCGGTGCGGCGATGTGCTGATCGGGGGCGGCGCGCCTGTCAGTATCCAGTCGATGACGAACGTGGATTCTCGTGATGAGCACGCGCTGACAGAGCAGATCGCGCGGCTTGCGGATGCAGGTTGTCAGATTGTGCGTATTTCGGTACCGGACGCGGAAGCCGCGGAGGTCTTTGGCAGCGTGAAGCGAAAATTTCAACGTTTGCCGCTGGTCGCGGACATTCACTTTGATTATCGGATGGCGATCGAAGCGATCCGGCAGGGCGCGGATAAGATCCGTATCAATCCGGGGAATATCGGCGGACCGGAGCACGTGCGCGAGGTGGTGCGGGCAGCGAAGGAGCGAGAGATCCCGATTCGCGTGGGCGTCAATTCCGGTTCTCTCGAAAAGCCGATTCTGACAAAATATGGCAGCGTGACCGCCGCGGCGCTGGCAGAGAGCGCCTTATACAATCTGGCGATGATCGAGGATCTGGGCTATGACAGGCTTGTGGTTTCCCTGAAGGCCTCAGATGTGACGCTGAACTACGAGGCGCACAAGCTTTTGGCAGCGCAGACCGATGTGCCGGTGCACATCGGGATTACCGAGGCGGGCACACCGAAACGAGGCAAGCTGAAATCGGCGATCGGCATCGGTTCGCTGCTGCTATGCGGCATTGGAGATACGATGCGGGTTTCCCTGACGGCAGACCCGGTGGAAGAAGTGCTGTTTGCGAAGGAAATCCTGCGCACGCTGGGGATGCGGACATCCTCCATCGATCTGGTGTCGTGTCCGACCTGCGGCAGAACGAAGATCAATCTGGAGGCGCTTGCCAATGAGGTGGAGGCGAAGCTCGCGCCGCTGGAGGACGCTTTGCTTGCCAAGGGATATCCGTCGATCAAGGTGGCGGTTATGGGCTGCGCGGTCAACGGACCGGGAGAGGCCAGAGAAGCGGACTTCGGCGTTGCCGGAGGCGATGGACAGGGTCTGTTGTTCGCGAACGGAGAGATCGTCAGATCCGCGGTGCCGGAGGATAAGCTCGCGGAGGAATTATTAGCTTTGATACGAAAGAGAATTTTTGCGCAATGAAACAACTGATCGCAGACGCGCTGAGCTGGGAGGAGCTCGGTGAGATACATAAAACAGAATATCAATTTGAACTTGGCAAGGGCGTGCTGCACAAGGAGGAAGGCAGGCTGACCCTGCCGATTCGCTGCAATTTTGTGATGCCGTTCGCGGACTGCGAAAAGGTCAAAGCGGTGATTTTACACAAGCTCGACATGCTCAAGGAGGTCAAGCTGGATTTTTCGTACCGCGATTTTGTGATGCCGAAGGAGGACGCTGCCAGACTCTATGTCCCGCATATGGTTCGGATTCTCAACGGTTCGTATCTGGCGATCACCAAGACCATCGTCGAAAACCGCGTCATGGTCAGAGACGGATGCCTTTACTGTCCGGTTCTCGGTAAAGTCGCGGCAGAGCAGCTGAATGAGAGAGTGGCGCAAAAATTCCGAGAAATACTCAAAGAAACTTTCGATTTTGACATGGAGATCATCTTTGAGAACGATGAAGAACTGCTGGCGGAAACTCTGCGTTCTTTCCATGAGAGTGAGGCGAAGGATATTGAGCGCTCCATGCGGGAGTACCGGGAAGTGCTCAAGACGCGGGCGAAGGAAAGACCGCAGGCGGCGGACAGCGGCACAGGCGGCGGTTTCGGTGCAGGCGGCGGCTTCGGCGGCGGAAACAACGGCGGCGGCTTTGGCGGAAACGCGGCAGGTGCCGGCAGTAAGAAGCAGGGCGGCTGGAAACGCAGGGAAAAGGAACTGCCCGCGGAGGGCAACCGCATTATGGGACGCGGCATTCCGGGCGGTAAGACCGCGGAGCTGCGAGAGATCGCACCGGAGATGGGGGTCGTTATCCTGGAAGGTGTGCTGTTCCGCAAGACGGAGCGTGTCATCAAGAGCGGCAATTATCTCGTTTCCCTGTTGATTACCGATAATAAGACGACGATCTGCGCCAAGGCGTTTGTCAGTGAGAACAAATGGAAGGAAATCGATGAACTGCTCAAACCGGGCGATGGTGTCAAGCTGCGCGGTGAGGTGCAGTGGGACACCTTTGAAAACATGAATACGGTCATGTATACGGACCTCGAAAAAACCGACCGCGAGATCGGCCGCGAGGACACCTGGGAGAATGGCCGGCGTGTGGAGCTTCATATTCACTCCAAGATGAGCCAGATGGACGGCTTCAACGAAGCCAAAGACATCGTGGCGATGGCAGCTAAGTGGGGGCAGCCCGCGGTCGCGGTGACCGATCATGGCGTGGTGCAGGCGTTCCCGGACTGCGCGGCGGAGGCCAAAAAGCAAGGCGAAAAAGGCCGCGAGATCAAGGTCATTTACGGGCTGGAGGGCTATGTGTTCGACGACGCGGACTGCGTGCAGGAGGACGGCAGTATTGATTACAAGAGCAAACCGACCCATCACATCATCATTCTGGCAAAGACGCAGGAGGGACTGAAGAACATTTACAAGCTGGTTTCCTATTCCCACCTGGATTACTATTACAAAAAACCGCGCTTGCCGTGGTCGGTCATCGAAGCGAACCGCGAAGGACTGATCATCGGCTCAGCATGCAGCGCAGGCGAAGTGTTTTCTTCGATGGTCAAACACGTGACCTATCAGAAGCGGACGCGTACTGAAAAGATCATGGAGCAGAAATCCGCAGAGGAGCAGGCGCGTATCGCCTCCCGCTATGACTATCTGGAAATCCAGCCTGTCATCAACAACCGCTTCATGTTCGATGAGGAGTTTTATCTGGACGGCAGGCGTATCGAGACCGAGGACGATATCCGCGAGATCAACCGGCGGATCGTGGCGCTGGCGGACAAGCTCGGCAAGCGGGTCGTGGCAACGACGGATTCACACTATACGGAGCCGGATGATGCAATCTACCGCAATATCGTGATGGCGGGCATGGGCTTCGAAGACGCAGAGAGCGGCGAGGGTCTGTATATGAAAACGACCGATGAGATGATGGAAGAGTTTTCGTATCTGGGTGCGCGCGCCCAGGAGATCGTCGTGGACAATACGAATTACATCGCGAGTTTGATCGACGGTGATATCCGTCCGGTACCCGCGGGAAAGTTCCCGCCGAAGATCGAGGGCGCGAAGGAAACCCTGCGCAAGACCTGTATGGAACGCGCACACGCGCAGTACGGAGACCCACTGCCGAAGGAAATCGAGGATCGGCTGGATATCGAGCTGAATTCGATCATCAACAACGGCTACGCGGTCATGTACGTCAGCGCGCAGATGCTGGTAAACAAGTCGCTGGAGGACGGGTATCTGGTCGGCTCGCGTGGTTCAGTCGGCTCATCGTTCGCAGCGACGATGGCGGGCATTACGGAAGTCAATCCGCTTGACCCGCATTATCTTTGTCCGAACTGCAAAAAGATTATCTGGGGTGATATGCAGAAGTACGACTGCGGCGTAGATATGCCGCCGCTGGACTGTCCGGACTGCGGCACGCCGATGAAACGGGACGGCTATACGATCCCGTTCGCGACCTTCCTTGGGTTTAAGGGCAATAAGGAGCCGGATATCGACTTGAACTTCGCGGGGGAATATCAGCCGGTGGCTCACCGCTATGTCGGGACTATTTTCGGTGAAAAGAATGTGTTTAAGGCGGGAACGGTCGGTACGGTCGCAGAAAAAACCGCTTATGGTTATGTCGCGAAGTTCTTTGAGGAGCGCGATATTCCGGTCAATAAATATGAAAAGGAGCGTCTGGCGCAGCATTGTACGGGCGTGAAACGGACGACCGGACAGCACCCGGGCGGAATCGTTATCTGTCCGGACGACCACGAGATTTATGAGTTTTGTCCGGTGCAGCACCCGGCGAACGACACGACAACAGATATCGTTACGACGCATTTTGACTATCACAAGATCGATGAGAATCTGCTGAAGCTCGATATTCTCGGTCACGATGTGCCTACAATGTACAAGCATCTTGAAAATTTAACCGGGTTAAGCATGTATGATGTGCCTATGAACGATCGCAAAGTTTATAAAATGCTCACCAGCACCGAGCCGATAGGAGTAAAAGAAGAGGATATTATGAGTACCACTTCCACATTCGGCATACCGGAACTGGGCACCGACTTTGTGCGACAGATGCTTATGGAGGCTAAGCCTCAGACATTTGCGGATTTGATACAAATTTCCGGCCTCAGCCATGGCACCGATGTTTGGAACGGCAATGCACAAGACCTTATTAAAAGCGGCACCTGCACTATTGCAAATGTTATCGGCACCCGTGACAGCATCATGTTAGAGCTTATAAAAAAGGGCGTTGATAAGGCCAAAGCATTTAAAATTATGGAGATAACCCGTAAAGGTAAGGCGGCTAAGGAATTTACGCCGGAACTTGAAGGCATGCTCCGTGAAAACGGCGTTGAAGATTGGTATATAGAAAGTTGTAAAAGAATTAAATACATGTTCCCTAAAGCCCATGCGGTAGCCTATGTTTTATCAGCTATTCGTGTAGCTTGGTGGAAATTATATTATCCAAGAGAATATTATGCAGTATATTTTTCCACAAGATGTGATTTTTTTGATATTGAAACATTAGTTGCTGGTAAAGATGCTATTCTTTCAAGAAGAAAAGAAATTGAAATGTTAAGGGAAAACAGACAATCTTCAAATAAGGATGAAGGATTGTGGGATGTGTTTGAAATTGCGTTAGAAATGATTGATCGAGGATTCCATTTTAGTCCTTTAAACTTAGAAAAGTCTGATGCCAATAAATTCATTTTAGATCCAGATGATCCAAGTGGCTTACTTCCACCGTTTAGTTCAGTTGATTCATTAGGTGAATCGGTAGCTAATACTGTTATTGAGGCACGTAAACATGGTTCTTTCTTATCTAAAGAAGACGTGATTAAAAGGACTAAATTGAACAATTCGCATATTAAACAACTAACAAAAATGGGTGTTTTTGATGGTATGCAAGAAGAAAATCAATTATCACTTTTCTAGTGACTTGATTATAAATGAAAAATGTGCTATATTACTTATAGTTTCATAAAGAGAAACGAGTGGGGGAACCCACTCTTTATTATTGAATGGGGTGAAAAAATGGAGTTATTGGAAAGTATTAAAGAAATGGTCTTACCTTTGATCGAACAAAATGATTGTTATTTAGATGATATTGAATATGTAAAAGATAATAATGAAATGTATTTACGTATTTATATCGAAAAAAATGAAGGGTATCTAGATATGGATACATGTGTTGCGGTAAGTGAGTTAATTAGTGATAAACTTGACGAAACTGATCCAATTAAAGATGAATACATTTTAGAAGTCTCTTCACCTGGAATTGAAAAACCATTAAAAACTTTTGAACAAGTTCAAAAATCTGTTGGTGAATATGTTTATGCAAAATTTAAAAATCCTAAAGCCGGATTATATGAAGTTGAAGGATATTTAAAATCTGTTGATAATCAAGAATTAGAATTTGAATATCTTGTAAAAAATATAAAGAAAAAAATTGTTGTCAATTATGATAACATTCAATTTATACGATTAGCTGTAAAATTTTAGGAGGAAATAAAAGTGGCTAGTAACAGAAAATTTATGAGCGCCTTAAATGCTTTATGTGAAGAAAAAGGTATTGAAAAAGACGTGTTTTTAGAAATGTTAAAGGAATCAATTGCAAAAGCTTATAAAAAAAATTATATGGTTCCAGAAGCAAATGTACGTGTAGAAATTAATGAAAAAACTGGAAAAATTAGATTATTTGAAATTAGAACAGTTGTTGATGATTTAGAAGATGAAGATTTAGAAGTATCTTTAGATGAAGCACATGATATCAACCCAAATTATCAAGTGGGTGATATTGTAGAAACTGAAGCAGATGTAGATCATATTGGTCGTTTAGCAGCAATTCAAACAAAACAACTTTTCAGACAAAAAATACGCGAAACTGAAAAAGAAACATTATATAATGAGTTTGCTGATAAAAAAGATGATATCATTACAGGTATTGTTGATCGTGTTGAACCTAAATTTGCTATTATCAATATTGGAAAAACTGGAGCATTTTTAGGGCTAAATCAACAAATTCCTGGAGAAACATTACATGAAGGACAACATGTCAAAGTATATGTAAGTGACGTTGATCGTGGAACTAAAGGAACACATATCGTTGTAAGCAGAACAGAACCACAATTTGTAAGAAGATTATTTGAATTAGAAGTTCCTGAAGTTTATGATGGTACAGTTGAAATTAAATCTGTTTCTCGTGAACCTGGTGAAAGAAGTAAAATTGCTGTATACACTGCAGTTGAAGGATTAGATCCTATTGGTTCTTGTGTTGGACCTAAGGGTTCAAGAGTTAAAAACGTTGTTGATGAATTACATGGTGAAATGATTGATATCGTTGAATGGTCAAGTGACCCAGTTGTTTATATTTCACATGCATTATCACCTTCAGATGTGTTAACTGTTTCTGTTGATGAAGAAAAACATAGTGCGTTAGTTATTGTACCTGATGATCAATTATCATTAGCTATTGGTAAACGTGGTCAAAATGCTCGTTTAGCAGTAAGACTTACTGGATGGAAAATTGATATTAAATCATTATCTGAAGCAACTGAATTAGGGTTAATGGAACAAATTCAACAAAAAGAAGAATTACCTGTTGATGAAACATTCCAAGATGAATTTGCTCAAGAAATGCTAGATAACCAAGAAGAAAAAGAAACTGTTGTTGAAGAAAAAGAAAATATCGAAAATGAAGTTGAAGAAGTCACTTCAAAATCTGATGTAGATGATTATGAAGATTTTGATGATTATGAAGATGATGAATACAGTAAATATGATGAAGATATCGACTATGACGAATATGACAAATATTATGATGAAGATTAGGATGAGATAGAATGAGAAAAATTCCACTTAGAAAATGTCTTGCAACAAATGAACAATTACCTAAAAAAGAGTTAATTCGTGTTGTAAGAAATAAAGAAGGTCAAGTATTTGTAGATGCTACTGGTAAAATGAATGGACGAGGTGCTTATTTAAAAAGAAGCTTAGAAGCAATCGAAATTGCTAAAAAGAAAAAAGTTTTATCTCGTTCTTTACAAGTAGAAATTCCTGATGAAATTTTTGAGGAGTTAAAAAAATATTGTGATGAATAAAAAATATTTAAATTTATTAGGGCTTGCTAATGTTGCAAAGGGAATTGTTTCAGGAGAAACTTTGATAAAAAGTATCGCTGCAAATGAAACAAAACTTGTTGTTATTGCAAATGATGCTAGTGCTAATACTAAGAAAAAAATTACTGATAAATGTCATTTTTATCATGTTGATTATTTCATTGTTGATGAAAATATTGAAACCATTTCAAAAGCAGTTGGAAAAAATAATCGCGTTGCATTAGGTATTACAAATCAAGGGTTTGCGAAAAAAATAAAAGAATTGATAGGAGGTTGATTTTATGGCAAAACAATTTAAAAAGAAAAAAGGTTCTCAAAAGAAGAAACAATTACAATCAAACTTTCCTGCAAAGAAAGAAACATCAGTAATAAAAGATGGTGTGATTTCCTATGAAGAAGGAATTACAGTTGGTGAACTAGCTGAAAAGCTAGGACAAACACCTGCTAATGTTATAAAAGTATTATTTTTATTAGGAACTATGGTAACAATCAATTCATCATTAAATGATGAACAAGTTGAATTAATTTGTTTAGAATATGGTTGTGAATGTGAAAAACATGTTCCAGTAGATGAAGTTAATTTTGAAAATATTGAAGTTCTTTAGTCATTTTTAAGAATGTCCTTTGCTTTTACAAATACATCTTTTCCTGCAAGATGATTGAGTTTTCGAATTAAAGTATCTGTTGTATCCTTAGCAATCACTTCTTTTGAAAATAATGAGAG
>ERZ825137.3746-NODE-3746-length-15961-cov-9.515780_pt1 | contig 15961 bp, 17 predicted proteins | sample MGYA00519873_ERZ825137 | MGnify/ENA primary metagenome ERZ825137 (study PRJEB31778, sample SAMEA3449190) | human gut metagenome | biome: human gut; feature: human-associated habitat; material: faeces | place: United Kingdom | collected 2010/2012 ...
AAAATGCCCGTAACACAAGTAAAAAAGAGCAAAGAACGGCATAGCCGTTAAGCTACACCGTTCCTTGCTTCAATGTTTTCCTAAGTCACCGCCCCATTCCGCAGACGAGCTGCACTCACGGAAGTGAGTTGCGGCTCTCTTTTTATACAGCATGGTTCATCCGTGATTTAGCCCCTCCGGGGGCAGCAGTATTCCCTTGCGCTTTCGTGCGCAATCAAGGCGCTCGTGCGGGCAATGATGTCCGTGCGAGCGCCTTTTTTCGTTTTCTTGTCGGCTGTCGTTCTCCGCCGGTGTTGGCTTGCTGTCACGATAAATGGAAATTAGCAGCGGCAGCAGAAACGCGCAGGTCAGCACCGCAAACAGCACCGCATGACGGCGGGGGCTGCGCGTGAATGAGCGTTTCATATAGAGCAGATAGGTCATAAATAAGCCTCCTGTTCAACATGGTTTATAAAATGGCGACAGGGCAGCGACCTTGCTGCGCAAAGCCACTGCCCTGTGTATATGGCCTGTGGGCTTTGCGGTGTCAATCGCGCCTACGGGTCGATGATTTATGTATCAAATTTCCCTTTTATATGTCCTTATGTGGCTCCGTAATTGTTGCCACCGCCTCCCGCAGTTCCGCACTGAACTCGTCGAGATCGCCGAGTGTGATAACTCCCTCATTGATCATACGGCAGATGATTGGAAGAGGATCCGATCCTCTCATGGAGATCTGCACGCCGGCACAGCGTCTATCCTCACGGATGCGCTTGCATAACTTCCAAAACTTATCAGCTTCGGAACCGTCTCCACGCAACAATTCGATATATTCCTTGTTCAGCCTCCCGATATAAGCCTCCTGCCATCCAGCAAGCTTGTTTCGGAACAGAAGCCAATCCCGTTTAGAACTCCAATTGGATTGCATGCTTTTGCCTCCTCTCCTTGAACTTCATTAATCATCCTGATTTCTTTCAAATTCACGGAACAGAAAATCAAAGCGCTCCTGTACCACCTCATACACATCAATGTCCAGATATCCTTGTTTTATCTCTTTATTGTATTATAGTATTGAACCTTCCCTGCACCCACTGCACCGATCAGGTGCGGTGCGCCCAATGCTCCGGCGTTTCATTTGCTGGCAGAAGCGCCCGTGCTCATTCCTCCAAAATCCCGTTGACCGCATTATGGTCATACGCTGCCGCTTCCCTCCGCAGCTCGTTGGAACGCATGATCTTTTCGGACAGGCTGGCGAGGAAGCACTGGAGTAACTTGACACCGATGGCGGGATGCTCCTCCAGCAGAGCCTTCAGCCGCCCTCTGGAGATGCACAGCAACTCAGTGAACTCTGCCGCCGTCCCGCTGAGACGGAACACACTGTGGGAAAGGCAATTTTCTCCCAGGAAGCTGCCCGGCGTGAGATACGCGATCTCCAGCGGCGCGGAGCGGCTATTTGCTTCCCGGTTGGCAACAAGCCGCAGCTTGCCCTTGAGAACAAGACAGACCTCCTCATTGTAGTCGCCGCTGGTGAATACGGTCTCATGCTCATAGTAGGTTTTTACATGGCAGTAATCAAAGAAAACCGCCTGTTCCTGCTCAGTAAAAACAGAAAATATCGGAAGCTTCGCCAATACAGCCAGAAGCTCCTCCCGGGTGAGTCTTCGGCGGTGCTCCTTGTCGAGATGAATCTCCGGTGCGGAAATATTGTGCCTCTCCAGCACGGCGCGGACGGCGTATCGCTCCTGTCGTACAAGGCGGATGAGCCTCTCCCATTGTGTTTGGGTGTCCAGATAGGCACGGAAGGCATCAAAGGCGGGCGGGGCATTGTGCTTGGCAATATAGATGTTCCGCATGGCTTCCATAGCGGCATCAGGATCGTTATTTGCAAGGTACTGCGATGAGAGCATCATGCTGCTTCGATAGATCTTCTCGTCCAGATCCGGCTTGAGAAATTCCCCGGGATAGGGGTCAAAGTCCTCCGGACTGACATGGACAAGATTCCCAGTTTTGTGCTGAGACTGCATTTTGGCGCGCTGATATACAAAACGGTAAATATCCTCCCGCAGACGCTTCCACTGGGGGTGGGACTTGGGCTGAGGCAGATGCTTGATGGACAGGGTATTATCCAGAAAGAAGCTGAAACCGAAGATCCGACTGTTTATAAGATAATCCACATCCTCACCCCGGGTTACAAGGGGATCAAAGGGGACACACTCGAAAAGCTCTCTGTGCAGGATCATGGCGCCGCCGAAGGCAAAGGGTGTGCGCTTGAGCCGCGGCCCGCTGCCGATGATCTGGTCAAAGGCTCGCGCCTTGCAGCCGAAGCGATCCCAATAGGTCATCCACGGCTCCGGGCTTACATCGTCATAATACTGGCCCTTGCTGTTTAGGTAGTAGCCGGCAACGCCATGCACGATGTCTCCGTAGACTCTTCTGCCCAAAAATTCCAGTGAGCGCGGCACAAAGTCCGGCAGCTCGAAGACCTCGTCATCGTCGATGAGCAAAGCAGCGTCCGCCGTCAGGGTAGAGGCGGCCAATAGGCATATATTGCGCACGTTTGAGTATCCGAACATGGACAGGAGCTGGACTCCCCGATCGTTCAGTCCGGCTTTTCTCAAGATTTCAGTTATCTCGCGCAAATCTCCCGCAGTGAACAGGTATGTCTCCGCATTCAGGTGCGCCCGGACCACGATACGGAGCACCTGCTCATAGGCCGCCGCCTCTACCTCCGGGGTGGTCGGACAAATCAGAATCACCAGCTTGAAGTCTTTTTCATGGAACTGCTTCATGCTGACTAAGGTGCGCTCCAGCGTTCCCTCCTGATCCACCGGAGTGGGATGGTCATAGACGGCGTCGCCCTCCTGCCAAGGGTCGCCTGTTTTGCGGCACCAGTAGGTGGGGATTATCATGGTTTTCCTCATACGGCTCGCCCTCCTTAGCCCGAAAAATCTCTTACAGCGCGTTGGTAGACTTGCTCCAGCTTTGCCACGAACTGTGCCTGCGCAAAATTGCTGCTGGCATAATGTGCGATGATGTCACGCCGCTCCGGCTCTGTATGATGCCTCGTCAGTTCATTCAAAATCGCAGCGCAGAAAGATTCCTCGTCCTCCGGAGAGACCAATGTTCCCACTTGACTGTTAATAAACTCCGGCAGACCGCCTTCATTGGAGCCGACAACAGGCAGTCCGCAGGCCATCGCCTCCAAGGCGACAAGGCCGAACGGCTCACGGCGGGAGGGCATTACAAAAACATCCGCCGCATTGTAGAGCCGCCGCAGCTCGTCCTGCTTCTGGTTGCCAAGGAAGAAGGTGCTCCTCAGGCCAAGCTGCTTGTGCAGCTCTGACAAGCTCTCCCGCTCCTCGCCGTCGCCGACAATCAGTGTGATGAACTCCCGATCCGCCAGCCACTCATAGCGGCGCGCCGCACGTAGCAAGGTGTCCACGCCCTTGAAGGCCGCCAGCTTCCCGACAAATAAGACAATGTATTCTCCGCAGTAGGGAAGCCCGAGAGAGCTGAAAAGAGCTTCCTTATCCACATCCTCCCGATAGAAAATATCCTCATTGTAGCCGTTTGGCAGCAGCAGAAGTTTGTCCGCCGCCATCGGAAGCTGCTCAAGCGCAAGATTCCGATTGTCTGCGGAGACGGCAAGCACCTTCGCGCTTCCCGCGACGGCCTCCTCGGCAAAGCTCCGAAAGGCAGGCCACTTTTTGCAGCCCATCAGATCCGTCCCATGTATGGTCACGACCAGAGGAAGACTGCACAGGGAAGCCAGCCACGAGAGGCACCATGCGTGCTGTGCATGAATAAGATCTGGACAAAATTCCTGCAATGCCTGTCTCAAGGCAGCGGAGAAGGCGGTAAGATACCGTGTCATCTGTCCGATGCTTAAATCCGCGAATGTCATCCGGCTTTGGGGATGTGTGGTGAAGCAAGGGAAATTAAAGGGGAGCGCGTCCTCCTGCGCCTTGCCTCTTGAAAACATCACCGGATACATTTGAAACCCGGGCAGCATAGGGACCGGCTGATTCTCAGGGAAAATGACCGCAACCTCATGCCCGCGCTTGCGCAGATGCAGCGCAATATTTTTGGTGTAGGTGCCGCTGCCCGATCCTTCCAGCGGGAAATGATTGATCAGCAATACTTTCATCGTCTAAACCACCTTTCTGTTAACTCGGTCCATGCCTCCTTCGTCTTTTGATGCTGTTTCACCATATCCGGCAGCCACGCTTCCGCTGCGGACTGGATATCCGGAAGATATAAGAAGCGCCTGTCGTTTGTATAGCGGTACAGTGCTTTCGCTCCATCCGACAGCCTCCGGCCTCTCTCGAAAAACTCCGTGGGCGCATGCCCCGTCTTCCAGCGGAGAAACACATTGCGGCCGATCCAGCCCGTACAGGCATAGTAGAGCCTGTCCCGAACACTGCTGTCATTTTTGAGATCCGGAATCTTGGGGTAATCCCCATAAGTATCATGGAAGATAGGCGTTTGGATATCCAGACATTTGATCTGACTTCGGGATGCCGCCAGACCCATGAGCGTATCCTCACCTCTGGCGAGGAGCGGAGTCTTATTGTAAAAATAGTAAGGCGAGAAAAACGGCGGCAGTGTCGTCAATGCGCTCATGCGGATGCCCATGTTTCCACCCAGAACCTTTGTGGTGGGCTGCAGCTCAGGTGTCCCTGCTTCCTGTACAATAAGCCCGCCGTGAACCTCGCTGCTCTGCCAAAACTCCGCCATATCCTCCTTGTGGAGGCCCCATAGCAGGGCTGTCATTCCCTCAAAGGAAGCCGGAGGCAGGATGTTGTATCCGCTGTAATCACTGCTGGTGATGGTCGCCCCCAGAGACATCCCGTATAGATGCGCTCCGATAAAGTCTACCTCCTCAAACCCAACCTCTCCGTCAGGTGTTCGATGCAACACGCTAGGCTGCACATCCGAGTCCACAAAAATCAGATAGTCCACGCCTGTGAACAGCGCTTCCATCAACACATGGTTCCGATTAAAGCCATAAGGAATCAGTCCGTGCGTATCAATCAACGGGCAGAACAAGAGCTGCTGAATGGATGAGAAGCGAACGCCGAGCTGCTTCAAAATCATATGCGCCCTTTCGTAGCTTTGAAGCCGGATCAGAGAAACCTTCGTCCTGCGCTGCAATTCTTGAATCGCCTCCGGATCAGCCTCATGAGAGTATACGACAATCACGCGTTCAATCGGGTGGTCATACTTCTCGGCATTATCCAGAAAGTCTGTCAGCGGATGCACAGATATAAGATTCCGCACAATCATTCCGATGGCAATTTTCATTAAAAACCCTCCTTGCTCTATCCTGTACGGCCGCACATTCTCATTATCTCAAAGGAGCGAGAAAACACAGGCTTGAACGGAGCAGGAGGGCTCTTGCCGCCTTCTTTATTGATACAGAGGAGATTCTCTAAAGTGCCGTCCTATGCGCCCGTCGTTATTGTTTTCTGAAAACAATAAATGAACAAGGATAAGCACCCTGAATACACCACCGTCTTTTCTATAGGCATCTCATGTTATGATACCGCCTACATCTCCTGCCTCCTTTGCACTGCCTGATCTCAATTGGTAAACAAAGAACCATCGTAAAAAGGTTCGTGTTTTTCCGTTATGACGGAAGATCTAAATATCCCAATTCACATCATGCCCTAAAAAAGAAAATCGCACAAGCAGACCGCTCGGTCTAGCTTATGCGCCGCTAATCCTAATTTGGTTTTGACAACTCCTACTGAGGAGGCTACACCAATATTGCATTTGCACAAAGCTAAACCGGATAAGATAAATGATAAACATGGCAGCAGCCTCCCTTCTATCAACGAATGCTTTGGATTATTGTGTTATACTTTTCGTCAAAAAGCCCTTTTGCGCAACTCTTCTCTTTCGCCGCGGAGATTCTTGACGGGGGTTGCAATGGAATATGTGCTGAGATACGTAAGCGCCTCTCCATCTGGAACCGCCTCCGCGTTTGATCTTGTTTCTCCGCGTTTTCCGCGGCTGCTTCTACACGGCAATTTTAAGTCAGACGCTGTGTGGATACGCTTTTAAAACGCACATTTCTTCCTCTCCCAACAGAAGAGACAGTTTTATTATATGAAAAGATGGCACATTTTCAAGAGGTTTTTGAGTTTATTACGGCTTGAGCTGATTGTTTCGATGTTTTTTCTCAGATGTTGCTCTGCCAGACAGTGGTGTCTTCTCCGGCACAAGCGTTTTTCATCGAAGCACCCCTGCCAGCACAAAACGGGCATCATCAAACTCATAGCTACAGGTAGAGAGCGTTAGAATGTGATCAGAGATATTCGGTGCAATCTCGCTGGTGAAGCAGGAACGGTCAGCCGCATTCTGAAGCCAGACTTCAAATTCCGCTTCCGTAAAACCAATTTCCCACGCATCGTCCTGTGGTGCGGCAACATACCCCGCGAAGAACACTACTTTATAGTTTTTGTCCGGTGTTATCAGCAGCGCGACCGGATGCTCGTCAAAGAATTCCTGCTTTTTATATTTATCAAGGTCTGTAAACATTGTGCCGTTCTTCATATGATGTCCGTAAATAATGGAGTGCCGGTCGGCAAAGCTTGCGTCGTTTCGGAAATCCAGGAATATACAGCCGGATCCATTCCACTCGCCGCTGAACAGGTGCTTCAAATAATAGCTGTTATCTCCTCCCTGTACAATCGGATAGTTGATCTTCGTTCCTTCAATGTAGATCCAAGCAACGATGTCAGGGTTGATCTCACGCAGTACAGCAAAATCCACCTCAGGCCAAACCGTGTCGTCCTCATCAGGAAGTGTTTCTGCCCCGGCTGGCTTGTTGATAACAGGTGGCTGTGGTTCGGCAGTTTTCTGTGGAAGCGAAATCATGTGACTGATATCCTCGTAAGCAGCTTCACCGGTGTGATACTCGGATCTAATCACCCATATCTTCCATGCAGAAAACGACATGACTGCGAGAAGAACGGCTGTGAGGCTGCCTAATAACAGTTTATTTTTCAGTTTCATGTTTTTCCTCCTGCTGCTTCACTAATCGGTAAAATGTGCTCCTCTTTAGGCCGAGCTGGCGCATTGCGGCAACTGCCGTAATCGTACCGGACTTCCATTCCGGATAGAACTGATTCCAGTTTGGCGGAAAGTCTATCATTGGGCGCCCCAAATGCTTCCCCGCCTCTTTTGCAATGGCGATCCCCTCAGACTGTCGCCGCTTTGTTGTGATACGCTCCTGTTCAGCAATACTCGCAAGTACTTCAATCAGAATGTTGTTTATCATCTCAAAAATCCAGTCCTGCTCATCAGGAAGCTCCACCATGGTAGTCGGGATGTCAAGGATTTTGATCCGAATGTGGTGCTCCCGGAAGTATTCCAGCTCTTTCTTGATGTCAATCTTTCTCCGACTGAGTCGATCCAGCGATTTAACAATCAGGGTATCTCCGTCGCGGAGAAAGTGATTCTTCAGCGACTGGTACCCCTCACGCTCCAAATCCTTGCCGCTTACCTTGTCCGTAATGATATCCCGCTCCTCCACGCCGGCATCCATGAGGGCTTTGAGTTGCCGATCCAGATGTTGTTCTCTCGTAGATACACGGGCATAGCCGTATGTCTTTTTCAACTTGTTTTCATCTCCTTTTCCGTTTCAAAAGCTAATGCCTTTTTCGGACATATCCCAAAATGACAAAATAGCTTTTTCGGACACAAAATCATATCCAGATTGTACGCCTGTTGGTAATGCCGAAAAGGTCTACCTTTTCAGATATCCTATTACACGGAGGAGAGGATGGATGTACAGCAGCCCATTTTTTATAGCTGTGGATTTGTTAAAAACTGTTGAGGTATGATGTATTTAAAAATCAAGCAGCAGGAGGCAGAATTTCATTAGAGGTTCTGCCTCCTATTAGCGATATATTCAACATCCCGGTACAGGAAACGAGAAAGGCCTTCCCACCCAATGGTTCTGCGCTGAATACAATCGAATACACCTATGCCTGCAAGAACTGTGAGCAAGAGACCGGCGAGACGGTCGTGGAGTGCGCATCCAGAGAACCCTCTGTGCTGCCAGGGAGCTTTGCATCCCCGTCTGCCATTGCCCATATTGCCACCCAGAAATATGTGATGTACTCTCCACTGTACCGACTGGAGCAAGAATTTGAACGCATGGGAATGAAGTTGACCCGGCAGACCATGTCCAACTGGTTGCTCCATGCCACTGAGAACTGGTTGAACCCCATTTACGATGTGCTGCGCCAACAGCTGCACCAGCATCAGGTGCTTCATGGGGGATGAGACTACACTGCAGGTGCTGCGGGAGAAGAACAAATCCGCTGCCAGCAAGTCTTATATGTGGCTTTACCGCACCAGTGGAGACGCAGAGTATCCCATCGTGTTGTATGAGTATCAGCCCAACCGCAAGGCAGAACATGCAGAGAGGTTTCTGAAAGGGTTCTCTGGCTGGCTCCATGCGGATGGCTACCAGGGCTACCACAAGTTGCCCTCACAAATTCGAGTGGTGGGCTGCTGGGCTCATGCCAGACGAAAGTTTGGCGAAGCGCTGAACACGGTGCCCAAGGAGCAGCGGCAGACCTCGAAACCGGCAGAGGCTCTGTGCTATTTTGCGAAACTGTTCCATATGGAACGGGAATTTGAAGAGTTGCCAGCAGAAGAACGATATGCTAAGCGTTTGGAACAGGAAAAACCTATTCTGGAGGCTTTGTTGGCATGGGCAAATGACTTGAAAGACAAGACGGCATCCAAATCAGCCCTTGGAAAGGCGTTGCATTACTTGATAGAGCAGTGGTCATACCTGATCCGATGCTTGGAGGATGGCAGACTGGAACTCTCCAACAATCGTGCCGAACGCAGCATAAAGCCTTTTGTGATGGGCCGGAAGAATTGGCTGTTTGCCAATACCCCAGCTGGAGCCCAGTCCAATGCGGTGATTTACAGCTTGATCGAAACAGCCAAGGAAAACAGTTTGGATCCCTACCGATACCTGCTTTGGGTACTGAGCCATGCGCCAGGCCTGGCCCAAAGCGAGATCGAATGGGCTTAAAAGCTAACACCTGCCTGCGCACCCGCCAAATGCAGAATTCCTAAATAAGTTTACCTCCATCGGGAAACCCTGGTTCCCCGATGGAGGTTTTTCTATACGCGGCTAAATTTGACTGTTACGACAAAACAGATACGCTGTATTTTATAATCGGCACATTGGTATTTACTCTTTTTCTTCTGTAAAATGAAACCACCATAAAAAACGCAGGAGGAAAACACGATGGGAAAATCATTGTTTGAACAGATGGGTGGTACATACACTCAGGTAGGAGATTATATGCTACCAGATCTAACAATTCCAGGAGAAGAACAGAGACCTATCGGAATATGAGGACAGCGGCACGCAAGATACTTAAAGCAAAATCAAAAAGTTCTGTATATGAGTTCACTGACAAACGGCAAACTGAATAACTACCTCTCCGATATTGACCAACAGGCAGAAGATATGTTTATTCGGCTTGTAAAAGAAATGCCACAAAAGCAAGGCATAACCTAACGATTAAAGGCAACTGAGCAAATGTCATGGAGGCGAAAAATGAATGTTATTCGCAATTCTGCTATGGAATATAATCTTTTATTAAGCTTTTGAACGCTAACATTTGTTTGAGTTTTCAAATGTATTTTGGTATAATGCATATATACATCAACCCGAAAGATCAGGGTGATAGTGAGGGTGCAATTATGGCTGTAAGCTACAAAAAACTATGGAAACTACTCATCGACCGGGATTTGAAGAAGAAGGATCTCGAAACGATGGCACAGGTGAGCCATTACACAATGAACAAACTTACCCATGGTGACAATGTCACCACAGATGTGTTAGGGCGGATCTGCAAAGCTCTTGACTGCTCGTTGAATGACATTATGGAGTCTGTCGATGAGTAAAAGTCCGCATTGATGGTAAACACGGAAACGGAGGCAAGAAAATGTACATTGCCCAACTGACAATTCAAGGGTATAAGAACACACGCGAAAAATCTACAATTCAGTTTAATAAAGGACTAAATGTTCTGCTCGGAGAAAACGGCTGCGGGAAAACTGCCGTCATAAATGCTCTTCGTCTCCTCTTTCGCGAACCAGAATCAAATTATGCTTGCTCTCTGGACGATTTCTATTGCTCATTGGACAGGTCTTATGCTGCAGATACAATTGAGATCGATGCCTTGTTGACCGGGTTAACCGAAGACGAGAAAATCACTTTTTTGTCTTGGTGTAACGCCGACTTTAATGCACACCTACATCTTCGTATTACGGAGAATCTAACAAAGCCCGGTGCAATGAAACGAAAATACTGGGGTGGAGAATCGACAGCCAGTATTTTTGAAGAAGATACTTTTGATATGGTTGAATGCATTTACCTTCCGCCATTGCGCGATGCAGAGGCTAAACTTTCTGCTGGCAGACGCTCCAGACTGGCGTGGCTTCTAAAAAAGAAATACGGAGACAACACAGGATCTCTCGTTGATAGCATTGCCGAATTTAACAACAATATCGTGCAAAATAAGGATGATAAGTACACTGAGATTCAAGATGTAAAGACCTCGATTAACGGAAAAATTGTGGAGGCATTAGGCGAGAAACTTGGTCAGAGTATAAATCTCCAATTCTCTGAGACAACCTTTAATCGGATTATAGAAAATATCCGCATGGTTTTCTTTCCGCATACCGGGGAAACGGATATTGCGAAGTTTAGAGATTTGGCTACTAACAGCCTGGGGTATAACAACCTGCTCTATATTGCTACGGTATTTGCCGAACTTGAATTGATTAAGGATTCTGACATCTTTACGATCCTTCTCATTGAAGAGCCAGAGGCCCATCTTCATCCGCAGTTGCAGGTAAAGTTTATCAAATATCTTGAAGCACTGGTCTCTACACTTCCCAATGCACAAGTGATAGTTTCTACGCATTCGCCGGTACTGGCATCTTCCGTAAAGATAGACAAGTTGATTCATTTGGTGGGGAAAGAAAAACAGATTGTCTCCACAATGATAGGACAGAAGAAATTTGCTGATACGAATGCGGAAAAATATATTAACCGATGGCTGGATGTTACTAAGTCCACCATGCTTTTCTCACGAGGAATTATATTGGTCGAGGGAATTGCAGAAGCTCTCGTGTTGCCAAAGCTCGCAGAGATCGTTCTAAAAAAATATAACCAGGGACAAGAGAAACCCCTGCGATTAGCCTCTACACTTGATGAGATGGGCGTTTCTGTAATCAACGTCAATGGCATCAACTTTCAGTACTTCATGAAGTTGTTCGGCAATTTTCAGGGGTCTTCCGGCCCTGATATCCCAATATTCTGTTCCGGCTTGACAGATAGGGATCCCGGCAAAGATGATTCTGACAATGTTATCTATCCTGAGAAAGATACGGAGGTGGAAAGTAAGAACCCAGTTGTTTCCATAAAAGATGAAATTGACAGTAATACATGGACAAGGCTTTTTGTGTCACCGTTGAAAACTTTTGAGTATGATCTCGCTACATACAACCCCAAGCTTTTGGCAACTGTTTTAAAGTCTATCTGGCCTACTCCTAATGGAACTGTCTGTACCAAACTTGATAAAATTATTGCTAAAGAGAATAGCTACAGTGATATGTCGCTCCTGGCAAAACATGCAAAATATATTTATGAACACATAGAAAGCGATGAGATCGGAAAAGGTGTCTTTGCCTATGCTTTGGCCGAAAAAATCACGGATGATTTTATAGTACCAAACTATATCTCTAATGCCGTTCTTTGGGCTTGTGGAGGAAAGTCATTGTGACAAGGGACGAAAAAATTGAAAAACTTACCGAGGTACTATCTGTAGATAAGGTATTTACCCAACAAGCAAAAGAACGAATAGAGGAGAAAACTTACGAGCAGCTAGACTATATCCTCTCTCCGATAGATCAGTGCATCTATTTAGAGGCTTGTGCGGGAAGCGGAAAAACTGAAGTATTAGGGCTTAAAGCGGCTTATGAGATTTGCAAATGGCAATCTAGTCAAACCGGAATCGCCGTTTTAACTTTTACAAACGAAGCGACCGCAACTATCGCGAATCGGGTTGCATCGTTTTATGGTAAGCCTATTTCCTCCAATCACTTTATCGGTACATTTTCAAGCTTTGCTCATGGGTATATTGCGCAGCGCTTTGGTTATAAGTTTTATCATATACCAGAAGATAAAGCAGATAAATCGTTTCGGGTTGTAGACTCTGATATAAGCCCATACAGTAATCAATGGCTTGAAAACTACAAGCTAAACTTTCCCTTCCCCAAACAAGCAATCTCCGCTAGTCAGCTCTATTATAAGGCTAGCTGTAAAGATTGGTTTGTCGGGCAAGGAGAGTCTGCAAAAAGTCTTACTGAGCTGTACAACTCAGCAGAATGTCAACAATATATCATAGAGATTCGGCAGCGCAAAAATGCATCCTATTTGTTTCAGTTCAATTATTTGAAAAAACAGATAAAAGAGTGCAAATTAAAGTTCTGGCATGATGGTTTTGCTAATTTTGATGATATGAATCTGATTGCTCACAGATGCCTTCGTGACGAAACAATTTGCCACTATATTTCTCGTAAGTTTCCTGTAATCCTGATTGACGAGTGTCAAGATCTATCAGTAAGCGAATTGAGGATTCTTTCCTTCCTGATTAGAGCTCGTACAACTGTTCATTACATAGGTGATTTGCATCAAGCGATTTATTCATTCAAAGATTCTTATCCAGAACAGCTTCTGGAACATCTCACATTCCACCGTTTTGAAACGATGCATTTAAGCCAGAACTTTAGAAGCACGCAGAAAATCGTTGATTTCTCTCGAAAGATGGGTGGGATAGGCTACTCGATCTCAGGTTCCGTAGAGAGCAAATGTGGCGATTATAATTGTTGCTATGTGGAGTATGATGATGACGAGAAAGATGCAATTATAGCTTTTACTGATACGCTCAATAGATTTGACATACCAACCAAAGATGCTGTCGTCCTTGTTAGGACACAAACTGCAAAGCAAAAGCTAAGTCACGGCCCTTCGAATGACCACAAGACTCATCCCATTATAAACGCCATCCAGCTATGGCAACAAAATGAGCCTGTAGCGCGGCAAACAGCTCTAAGTCTGCTTGCATATCAACTGCAGAGATGGATGGGGTTTCATGGAAAAAGCAATAACTACTATTACTCAGATGAGGTGTGCACGAACGCGGTGTCTTGGAGATTGTTGCTTAAAAGTATTCTGGTTGAACTATGCTCCGATTCTGTGATGATAAATATGGACGAGTTGACTTACGGCTCATGGTATTCGAAAAACAAAGAGAGAGTTATTAGTATCATCGCACATCATCTTAACACCATAGGGCAAAACATACCTGAGATAACAATCCGAACCCCTAAAGGGACTGCAAAGCTGCCAATTTATCCTGTAAAATTGACCGAGGATGAGCAACTGCGTGTGGAGACTATCCATTCAGTTAAGGGTGGCACATTTGATGCAGTATTGCTATTATCTTCACCGGATGGCCGAGGGAAAACAGGGTTTTGGGAGAACTGGTTAAAATCTAGTGAGGAATCAGGTAGAATAGGCTATGTTGCTAGTACACGTCCACGCTATTTATTGTGTTGGGGTGTTAGTAATCTTTCGGATGATCAAAGGCGAGAATTGGAGGGTATGGGTTTTATAAAGCTCGACAAATAATGGACCTATACTGGAAGCACCTGGCTGTTTGGAGAGTTTCAATGGGCTGAAAAGCTAACACCTGCCTGTGCTCCTGCCGAGTGCAGAACCCCTAAATATATTTACCGCCATTGGGAAGACAATGTGGTTTCCCAATGGCGGTTTTTGTATCCAGAAAACCCCGCCATAGTGGCGTGGTTCAAAAGAGCTTAAGCGGTGAACAATATAGCCTAATGCACTAAACTGCGGCGAAAATAGGCAGAAATAATAGGGGGGTAAATATGCCCCGACCATATACATCTGCTGCTCAGTATACAGCCGAGGCTAAGAGTATAGGATTTATGAGCTGCTTAAAGGGAAGCGGGGGGGATGTTTATTCTATGCCTGGATAGATTTGACGGTTACACAATATCAATCTGAAATTTCTTGCAATGCTTCGATTACGATAAAAGCAGTACCTCGGATACTTAAGCGTCCGGGGTACTGCTTATAGTTTATCCATTATCAAGAGGTATTCAATGCCCGTTGCCTCATCGTATACGCACAAAGAAACATTTGTGTATACGCTCGTTCCGGGGTTTCGATCCACCATTTTCCAGTAACCGTCCGCGATCGAGGGCGACTCCACATAGGCGGAAAGGCTCTCCAAAAAGCACTCAGCCTCTTCGGAGAGGGGAAAGCGTTCCCATTGCAGGAACGCCTGACGCACGTCTTCCCCAACGGTCAGCTTATATAGTGCTATTCCCTCATAAGGAAAGCCTTCGTAGTTATTGAAGAGTTCCTCAAGCACACAGTCTTTCTTATCAATATGCAAGCCAAAATCCCGCATAAGCTGCGCCTTGGGATCACCAAGGCGATTTGACCCGCACGACACCAGAAGAATTCCGATACACACGAGGGCCATAACGCATATCAGCTTTTTCATGATTTACTCCTTGTGTATCACTCCCTAATAGGAGGGTACTTACACTTACCATCATAAGGATATTCTAGTACAACAGAGTTTTTCTCGTCAATAATAGTCAATGTCATTCTATTAAAACGCAATGGTTCACCTTTTTTGTGCGTCCATACCTCATAATGATAATAATACTTGTTGTTTATATCATCATTAAAAGTGGCAACTATCAAATATCCTCCTTGCTTCCAGTCTTTAACCAGCTTTTTAATGGCGATATTGTCAGGATCTATTCCTTGTTTATCTATATAAGCTTCGAAGGAGTTTTGTGCGAATGCTTTTTGTAATGGATATTGGTATATAGCTATGCCAAGAATGATTATACCTAACACCAATAACACCATTCTCTTTTTCTTGCCCATAGATGCACTCCTTTTGAAAATGCGTTATTTCAGTTGCGGCATCGGCGCATAATTCAACGCCAAAATAATAAGCACCGCAGCGGTAAATGTAAGTAATGCCGCGGCAACGATTTTCAGCACGCGCCGCGTCCGATGGTTTCTGATGGCAAGCTGTGTATTGATGCGGGACAGCTCCTTCGCCAACTGGTTCGGTTCCTCTTTGTCTTCCGCCTGGGTGTCCAAAAGCTCGCTTACAGTCGTTTCAAGAATGACAGCCAGCTTTATCAGCTGCTCAGCATCGGGAACCGACTGACCTTTCTCCCATTTTGAAATGGTCTGCCGGACGACATGGAGACGTGATGCCAATTCCTCCTGCGAAAGACCTCGCTCCCTGCGTTTCAGTCGAAGGTTTTCTTGAAACATGGAGATCCCTCCTTCCCTAAAAGATTGCACACAAAGTATAGCAGCAACAACACCGTCGTGGCAAGCAACGCAAAGTAACATTCGTGCATTTGCCCCGCTTTGGCTCACTGGCAAAAGGTGTTCACTGTACCTCACTGGGCTTTGTGGCGACCTCCACAATGTTATCGCAGCAGCTCTCGATCAACTCCCTGTCGTGGGTGATTACGAGAATGGTTCTGCCGCGCCGCGCTTCGCTTCTCAGCCTTTCCGCGATCAGGCGCATGTTCTGCCCGTCAAGGCCGCTGGTGGGCTCATCGAGAATCAGTATCCTGCGGCCGGAAAAGATGGCGCAGGCAATGGCAAGGCGCTGCTTCTGTCCACCGGACAGGGCGGACGGGTGCGCGTCCCTGTACTCGTAAAGGCCAAGTTCGTTGAGCAGATTCCTTGCATGGCTTTTGTTTTCTTCTGTCAATTCGGTATTCAGCAGCAGCTCCTCCGCCACGCTTGCCGTAAAAAACTGCGTTGACGTGTCGTTGCCGCAGTAATAGATCTCCCTGCGCC
>ERZ825137.3750-NODE-3750-length-15946-cov-3.290227_pt1 | contig 15946 bp, 12 predicted proteins | sample MGYA00519873_ERZ825137 | MGnify/ENA primary metagenome ERZ825137 (study PRJEB31778, sample SAMEA3449190) | human gut metagenome | biome: human gut; feature: human-associated habitat; material: faeces | place: United Kingdom | collected 2010/2012 ...
TCATGGATGCCGTCTTGCTGTTACTTATCCGGAAATCGCTAAGATGCAGACAACAGCAGTTATCCGCGCAGCAATCGAAGTTAAGAAAGCTCATCCGGACTGGACAATCAAACCGGAAATCATGATCCCACTTGTTGGCGATGTAAAAGAGCTTAAATATGTTAAGAAATTCGTAGTTGAGACAGCTGATGCTGAGATCAAAGCCGCTGGTTCTGACCTTCAGTATGAAGTTGGTACAATGATCGAGATCCCGAGAGCAGCTCTTACAGCTGATGAGATCGCTAAAGAAGCAGACTTCTTCTGCTTCGGTACAAACGACCTTACTCAGATGACATACGGCTTCTCCCGTGATGATGCAGGTAAATTCCTCAACGCATACTATGACGCTAAGATCTTCGAGAACGATCCATTTGCAAAACTGGATCAGGTTGGCGTTGGCAAGCTGATGAAGATGGCTATCGAACTCGGCAAACCGGTTAACCCGAACCTTCACGTAGGTATCTGCGGCGAGCATGGTGGAGATCCGTCTTCTGTAGAATTCTGCCACAAGATCGGTCTTAACTATGTATCCTGCTCACCATTCCGTGTACCGATCGCTCGTCTTGCAGCAGCACAGGCAGCTATCGCTGAGAAGAATGCATAATTATAAATAATATATAAGTTCATGCGCAGGCATGACAGTGTCCAAACGATAACAGAATGGTCCTAAGATAGAGATATCTTAGGGCCATTTTTACATGGACTTTAATTCAGGGATGTGTTATAATCCCAGTGCCGAATATATGGAAATTGTTGGAAAAGAGGAAAAATTTATGCAGGAGCAGATCCCGGTCAGAAAAGTGGACACTGGAGAATATATGAAAATAATCCGTTCACTTCTGGAAGAAGGAAAAGAAGTGCCGCTTGTGGTGACGGGCAACAGTATGCTGCCTTTCCTGGTAGACGGACGAGACCAGGTTCTGATAAAAGAAGTAAACCGTTCATTGCGAAAAGGTGACATTGCTTTCTTTCAGAGAAAGAATGGACAGTATATCATGCACAGGATCCGCTATATCAGACAGAATCCGAAGACAGGTAAGAAGGAATACTGGTTTGTGGGAGACGGGCAGGTTTATACCGAAGGCCCGATTGAACAGGAACAGATATTTGGTCTTATTATTGAAGCTCAGCGAAAAGGAAAAAGAATCGGTGAGAAGAATATCCGGTGGCTTTTTTTCAGACATATCTGGCTTAAAATTGTACCATTTCGACCATTAATACTGAGATTATATGCATTTTTTTTACATTGATTTGCTTGAGAAACCTACAGTGCGGTGATATAATAGGAAACATTAAAAACAGAAGACTGCAATCAACTGGAGACAAGATTTGAATTCGACTTTTAAGAAAATAATCACGAAAATCAAACAGGGATATCTGAAAGAAATCTATGCAGAAACATTATGGATGTATCAATATGCCAGAAGATACTGGAAATCCATATGTTTTTACATATTTTCCGGGATTTTCGGGACAGTGATGGGACTGGGGAGCAGTGTAATGTCCAAGTACCTCATTGATGCTGTAACCGGAGGACACAGAGACAGGATTCTGATACTGGCTGTAATTATCGTATGTATGACTGCGGGAGGAATTATTTCCAATGCGGTGATCAGCAGAATCTCAGCCAGGATCAATGTTGTGGTTCAGAATGAGATTCAGGCGGATATTTATGACAGGATCATAAATACGGACTGGGAAGCACTCCATCAATTCCGCAGCGGTGATCTTCTTAACCGTCTGTCAAATGATGCAAATCAGGTGGCTTCCAGCGTGATCAGCTGGATTCCCAACTGTATTACCAAACTGGTCCAATTTGCAGGAGCTTTCGTGATCATTTTCCATTATGATCCTGTTATGTCGGGAATCGCCCTTCTCAGTGCACCGGTCACGGTTCTTCTGTCCAGGAAACTGATGAGAAAGATGAGAAACTATAATAAAGAAATGAGGGAAATGACCAGCAGTCTGATGGCGTTTCAGGATGATACTTTTCAGAATCTGCAGTCTGTAAAAGCCCTTGGTCTGATGAGTCTCTTTGAGGATAAACTAAAAGGTCTCCAGAGAGATTATCAGGATAAAATGATGGATTATAATAAGTTTACCGTATATACATCATCATTTCTTTCGGCAGTAGGTACTGGGGTATCTTATATCTGCTTTGGCTGGAGTGTATACCGGCTCTGGAGCGGATATATTACAACCGGCACGCTGCTGATGTTTGTCCAGATGGCAAATTCCCTGTCTTCGTCGTTCTCTGCACTGGTACAGATTGTTCCTTCTGCGATTAATGCAGCAACCTGTGCAGGCAGACTTATGGCTGTTTCAGGACTTGAGAAAGAGAAATTTCTGGATATGCCGGAAGTGGGCAGGATCAGGAAATCTGCTGACAAGGGGATTACTGTTGAACTCAGGGATGTAAATGTCGTATACAGAGAAGGCAATGAGGTTGTCCGAAATGGTAACTTTATTGCAGAGCCAGGCAGGATCTCCGCTGTGATCGGACCTTCAGGAGAAGGAAAGACCACACTGATCCGTGTTTTTCTTGGATTGATCTATCCATCTTCAGGAACTGCCAGTCTTACGGACTGTAATGGTGTCAGCTGCTCTATTTCAGCAGGAACCAGAGATCTGTTCGGATATGTTCCCCAGGGAAATACCATGTTCGCAGGAACTATTGCCGAGAATATGAGAATGGTCAAAACTGGTGCGACTGATGAAGAAATCAGAAGTGTTCTGGAGACAGCCTGTGCCTATGAATTTGTCAGAAAGCTGCCCGAAGATATTTATACGCATATCGGAGAGAAAGGTTGCGGACTCTCAGAAGGACAGGCACAGCGTATAGCCATAGCCAGAGCCCTGCTGAGAGATGCTCCCGTACTGATTCTTGATGAGGCAACCTCCGCACTTGATACAGATACAGAAGAACGGGTGCTGAAGAATATCATGAGTATAGGTGCCCGCAGAACCTGCATTGTAACCACCCATCGTCCAAGCGTTCTGACTATGAGTGATCATATATACAGAATTAAGGAGAACCACCTTGAGCGGGTGAAGATATGAAGGAGATGAAAGCTAAGAAATGAAAAAGAAAAGCGGATGGCGGATCGTGTTTATTATTTCAATTATAGGCTGTATCTGCTGCGCGGGATTTCTCGGATGGTATCTGTATCAGGATTACCGCACAGAGAAAGAATATGAGCAGCTTCAGGCAGAAGCCAGAGAGAAAGCAGCTCAGGAAGAGACCAGAAAGATAGAGGAAGATAAGGTATCACTGGAAGAGATAGAGAATGCAGAGTTTACCGGAGAACAGCAGGGAGAAGAAGCTGAGATCACCGAGAACTTTTTTGTTGATATGGAGAATCCCATCAATTTCGATGAACTGCAGAAAACGAATTCCGATATCTATGCCTGGATCAGAATCCCGGATACAAAGATCGATTATCCCATTGCACAGCGTGAAGGAGATCCTTCCTATTATTTAAGCCATGATATGTATCAGCAGCCGCGATTTGCAGGCTGCATTTATACAGAAGACTGCAACAGTAAGGATTTTATGGATCCAAACACAGTGATCTATGGACATAATATGAAGAATCAGTCCATGTTTCAGAATCTTCATCTGTTCCGTGATAAGGATTTCTTTGACAGTCATCCGGATGTATATATTTATACACCCGAGGGTGTTTTGAAATATACAGTATTTGCATCCTATACCTATGATGACAGACATATTATGAATTCCTTTGATTTCAAGGATAAAAAAGTATTTGAGAAGTATCTTGATGACATTTTTAATGTACGTGCCATGGATGCAAACATCCGCAGTGATGTCAGTGTAACTTCGGATGATCATATCATTACACTGGAAACCTGCGTAGGAGGACAAACTCAGTCTAGATATTTAGTACAGGCTGTTTTAAATAGGAATGGAAAGAATGAGTGAAAGAGGAAAAACAAACAAACAAAATCAGGTAGATCAGTTAAACAGAGATCTGCTGAATATGCTTGACGGGACTGCCCGTCCTGCAGGACGGACGCGGACGAACGGGTCAGCTGGCAGAGATACAGATATTTTTGATGATATCTCCCGTGATTTCAAAGAATCGTCCGGAGCTTCGAGAAACACCGCGATACCAGATCCGGAACTGATTCCGAAGCCGGAGCCGGTCCGTGAACCGGAACCAATACCAAAGCCGGATCCAAAGCCGGAGCTGGAATCAATACTTGAACCGGATCCAGAGCCGGAGCCGATATCAAAACCAATCTCAAAGCCGGAACCAGTGCCGACACCGGAACCAATCTCAAAGCCGGAACCAGTGCCGACACCGGAACCAATCTCAAAACCGGAATCATTACCAGAGCCGGAAGCAATTCCGGAACCGGATCCGATACCTGTTTCTGTGCCAACACCGAGGTCTGCACAGAAACCAGTATCAATCGCAGAACAGGAAACAGTTGCTACACTGCCTCCTGAACCGAAGAAACCGGAAAAAACGGAACGCCCTGTACGTAAGAGCGCGAATCCGGCGAAGAACAGTCCTCATATGAGATATATAAGATATGAAGATCTGAAAGAGGAACAAGAACAGAAGCAGCAGGCTCAGCTGATACAGGCTCAGCAGAGTCAGACACAGGCAGGACAACGTCGGCAGGCACAGGCTCAACAGCAACAGACACAGGTTCGGCAGAGGAAGCCTTCAGCGTCATCAGCCAGACCGGTTCCGGCAGCTGATACAGACCGAACCCGGAGACAGGATACGCGCAAGGCAAACCCGAAATCCGGTCAGAAACCAGATTCCAACGCCAGAAAGAAAAAAGGCCCTCTTATTGCAGCGCTGGTAATCTTAGGCATATTAGTTCTGCTGTTAGCGACTGCCGTAGGAGCATACTTCTATCTGAATAAGAAAGGCGAAGCCCAGTTAAAGAAAAATCAGTCCATAGCATCCATCACCGCACCGGAAGAGGCGTCATCTGAAGATGATGGAAAAATGATAGTGTACAATGGTGCAAAATATAAGTATAATGAAGATAACATAAACATTCTGTTTATGGGTATTGACAGAGATATGCAGGATACCGGAGAGAAAGTGATCGGAGAGAATGGTCAGGCCGATGTGCTCATCTGGGCAGCCTTAGATTCAAAAACCGGACATTTATCCTTGATAAATATCTCCAGAGATGCTATGGTAGATGTGAATAAATACAATGTGAAGGACAAATACCTCGGAACTGACAAAATGCAGCTCTGTCTGGCCTATTCCTATGGAGACGGCAAAGAGAAAAGCTGTGAGAATACACTTCAGTCAGTTTCCAGACTTATGTATGGTATGCCGGTAAATGCATATGTTGCCATTGATTATTCTGCTATTGCTCCGCTGAACGATGCGATCGGCGGCGTTACTGTAAATGTACTGGAGGATCTCACACAGTCAGATTCCGCATTAAAAGCCGGAGAAACAGTTACTCTTCATGGAGAACAGGCACAGACCTATGTGCGTTCACGTAACACAGAAGTTCTGGATTCCAATAATCAGCGAATGGAGAGACAGAAACAGTATATTGATGCTTTCCTTCAGCAGGCAATTAGTCAGACCAAAAAGAATCCTACACTTCCTGTAACATTGTATAATGATGTATCCGACTATATGGTTACCAATATCAGCGCATCTGAAGTAACACATCTGGCAACTCTGATGATCCAGAACGGAGTTTCCGGAGGCGATATCCTGACTGTACCGGGTGAGGTTACTCAGGGAGATGTATATGCGGAGTTCAATCCGGATGACAAAGAGCTTTATAAGCTGATTCTCAGCGTATTCTATAAAGAAATAAAGCAATAATAAAGTAAGGAGGATGGTTCCAATGAAAAAAAGAATGATGATCATGCTGTGTTCTGCAATGTTAATCTGTGGTTTATCTGTTCCTACAATGGCTGCAGTCAGCCCGACTGGAAAAAGAGATGAAACAACAACCACAAATAAAGCTACTACAGCACCGAAGACAGGCGAAGGAAATCTTGCTCTCTACAGTCTTGCAGGAGCTCTGCTTCTCGGTGGAACTGCTGTAATCTCAAGAAAGAAACTTGAGCAGTCCAGGTAGTTCGGTGCCGAGTGAAACATTGTGTGTTTACGAGTGAAAAAGTCCTCAGAAAGTCTTCCTGAAAGTTTCGGAGGACTTTTTTACGTCATGAGGAAATTACTTTGTAATGTTTTGATAATACGAGAGAGAATCCAGCTTGCAGGATTCTTCGTTGCAGTGCAATCCTGTCCGGAGGGCTTTTTATGACATAAGAAACTCTTTACAGAATTCTATGTTAAATAATTAAAAAACACATATAAAATTCATACTAAAGTATGTTGGAACACCACATGGAAAGGGGTAAAATTTATCTCTGTATGAACATGCATATTTGGAAAGGAAAAAAATGATCGATTTACATGCCCATATTTTGCCGGGTGTGGATGATGGAGCACGTGATATTCAGGATTCACTGGAAATGGCAGTTATGGCTGCAGACAGCGGAGTCAGCATTATGGTGGCAACTCCACACAGCAATCAGACCGGCAGATTCGAAAATTTCTGTTCAGAGAAACTGAGCGGAGATTTCAGACGTCTGAAAGCAGCGATCCGACAGAATCACATACCCTTAAGAATACTGGAAGGAATGGAGATTTTTGCGTCGGAAGACCTGGAAGATAAAATAAAAAAAGGGCTTCTTACAGGAATCAATCATACAGACTATTATCTGGTAGAATTTCCCTTTGAGGCAGATCCAATGTGGATCGGAGAATGCCTGGATGCAGTTTTTGAAGCAGGTAAGATCCCGCTGATCGCTCATCCGGAGAGATATTTCTGTGTACAGGATTTTCCGGAGATTGTATATGAGTGGCTCAGATCAGGGTGTTATGCACAGATGAATAAAGGAAGCATTCTGGGCAGATTTGGCGGCAGAGTCAGAGAGAGTGCACGGATACTGCTGGAGAATGATCTGATCACCTGTGTGGCGAGCGATGCCCACAGATCCTATGTAAGAACACCCCATATGGGAGAAGTGAGAGATCACCTGACCAGAAATGGCGGGTTTGAATATACATATCACCTTCTGGAAGGCAACCCCCGGCGGATCATAAGTAACAGACAGATTCCTGCCCACGGCAGACGGCCGGAACGTCTCAGAAGGTACTACTGGTGAGAGGGAGAACAAGGAGAATGTTATGAAAAAATTAAGAATACTAAGTATTATCGTATTTGTGGCAGCAGCGGTCTCCTTTGGAATGTACAGAAATGAACAGATCAATTCCAAGGATAACCAGGCTCCGAAGATAACCATGAAGAAAGATTCCATTAAAGTATCCTGTGATGCAGATCAGAAAAAACTTCTCAAAGGAATCAAAGCAAAAGATTCCAAAGATGGAGATGTGACCGACAGTCTGATCATAGAATCCATCAGCAATTTCACAAAAAATAAAACAAGAACCATGACAGTAGTGGCATTTGATTCCGACAATCACGCAACCAAGGCTACCAGGAAAGTGAAATATAAGGATTATACTTCTCCTGAGTTTTCTCTCACTGAGCCGCTGCGTTTCCCTATGAATACACAGGATATCATGGGAACTCTCACATGTAAGGATGTACTGGACGGAGACCTCACCGGCAAGATAAAGATGTCCAGCGAATATTATGTGCAGGCTGACAAGGCCGGAGAATATCCAATGATGTATCAGGCAGCCAACAGCGCAGGCGATGTACAGAAACTTCCTGTAACTGTAGAGATCTATGATCCTGCCAAAGAATCCCAGAGACCTCAGATCGAACTGTCCCAGTATCTGATCTATACTTCTGCAGGGACAGTGATCAATCCATGGGATTATGTACAGCAGATTACAATGGGCGGGATTAAATATATCAGAGATGAGGACGGAATACTCAGAGATCCCAAGCCATCCCAGAACCAGCAGAGAACATCCATAACATCCGAAGAAGTACAGATCAACAATGAGGCTGACTTTAACAAAGCCGGAGTATATGAGATCACATACCAGATGACAGATGACAGCGGCAAAGAGAGTGTGACCGGACAGGTTCGCCTGATTGTAGTCGTAAGATAAGGAAGGAAGAGAACATGGAAGAGAGAATTGACGGTGGACTGGTTCCACAGATTGATCTGATCAGCATGCTGAAAGATATAGCAAAGGAATGGTGGGCAATCCTGCTTCTTTCCCTGGCTGTGGCATTGTTTGCTGATATCTGGGTGAATGTCACCTATCAGCCCGAATATAAGACATCCACAACTTTTGTAGTCACTGCCAAAGGAATGAACACAAATGTATATCAGAATCTGAATTCCACCCAGCAGCTGGCACAGCAGTTTACAGAGATCATGGACAGCAATGTCCTGAAGAAAAAAGTAGCACAGGATCTGAAAATGAGCAGCCTGAATATTGATTCATCTGTAGATCTGGTACCTGAGACAAACCTGATCACCCTGTCTGTAAAAGCAGGCACAGCTGTAGAGTCTTACAGGATCCTGCAGTCTATCATGAAGAATTATAATACAGTATCCGATTATGCTATCAAGAATGTGATCATAGAGACCATTCAGAGCCCGGCAGTGTCTATGGCGCCTGTGAATCCTCTGAATGAGAAGAAAACAATGATAATAGCATTTATAGCCGCAGCAGCAGTATTTATGGTACTGGTTGCAGGCCTTTCCTATCTTCGTGATACAATCAAGAATCCCAAGGATGTTACCTCCAAACTGGATACCAGACTTCTGGGAAGTATCTATCACGAGAAGAAATCCAAATCCATTAAGCTTCGTAAGAAAAAGGAATTTGTATCCATGCTGATCAGTAATCCGCTCAGAAGCTTTCAGTACGCAGAATCCAACAAGATGATGTCATCCAGAGTCAGAAGCTACATGGATAAGGAGAATGCAAAAACACTTCTGGTCACCAGCGTAATGGAGAATGAAGGTAAATCCACAGTAGCGGCAAACCTGGCACTCGGACTCGCGCAGGAAGGCAGCAGAGTAATGCTCATTGACTGTGACTTCCGTAAACCGGCACAGTACAAGATCTTTGACATGGAAGGCAAAGACGCAGATGATCTGGGTAAGGTGCTGACAGGCAAGGCAGGAACAGAGAATCTGATCTGCAACTGGAATGATACAAACCTCTATATGATACTGAACCGAACATCCTCTAATTCCATTGAGGCATTGCTTAAGAGTACCACACTGAGACAGATTGTGGGATTCTGCAGGCAGAACATGGATTATGTGATCATTGATACCTCTCCTCTGGCACTGGTATCAGATACAGAGGAACTGGCACAGATGGCAGATGCTTCCGTACTCGTAGTGAGACAGGATACTGTCCTTACCAAGGACATCAATGACGCCATCGATATTCTGAACAATACCAGAGGCAAGGTTCTGGGATGCGTGCTTAATGATGCATCATCATCTCAGATCACAGGAAGTACAGCACATTATGGATATGGAGGATATTATGAGAAACGAGCATAACAGTAGAGAAACAGATTCCGAGATCCTGTATTTTACTACGATCCTGGATGATATGTGGAGAGGCTTCAAGAAGTTTTTCCTGCTGTGCCTGATCATTATCGCAGCCTGCGGAGCAGGATTCTACTTCAGGGCCAAAACAAGCTACAAACCATCTTATCAGGCATATTCCTCCTTTGTGGTAGATACCAAGACAGCTTATGTTTACAATCAGGATTATTCCAATGAGAAGACTGCAGGCCAGCTCAGCAAGACATTCCCTTATATCCTTACCAGTGGTGCTTTATCAGATATTGTGGCAGAAAGTCTGGATGTGGATACTATTCCTGCAACGATCACTGCCGAAGCAATCCCGGATACTTCTATTTTCACCATTAATGTAACAGCATCTGATCCTGATACTGCCTACAATGTACTTCAGGCAGTGATCAAGTATTACCCTGAGGTTGCAGAATATATTATCGGTGACACCCAGCTTACTCAGATGGATGAGAGCGGTGTGCCGGAATCACCTGTAAATCCGCCGCAGTTCAGGCAGTCAGCTGTGAAGGGAGCTTTGGGAGGAGTTGTATTAAGTCTTTTATTCCTGTTCTTCTATGCAACTACCAGAAAGACAGTGAGAAGAGAAGAGGATCTGAAAGATTACTTAAGTATCCCTTATCTTGGCAGTGTGCCCAAGTCACGCGGAAAACGCAGAAAAAAGAGCAAAAAGACAGTCCTTCTGGATGGTTCAGGAAGCAGTACGGTTCTCAGAGAGAGCTTTCGTACCGTGCGTACCAGAACAGTAAAGAAAGCAGAAGAAGACGGAGCGAAGAGCATTCTTGTCACAAGTGCCACAGCAGGCGAAGGCAAGACTACAGTTGCTGTTAATCTGGCCATCTCTCTGGCAAAGAAGGGCAAGAGTGTAATCCTTGTGGATGCAGACCTGAGAAATCCTTCTGTGGCAGAAGCTATGGGACTGGAGAAAAAGGAATATGGTGTAGCGGATGTACTGGAACAGAAAGCAGACTTAAGAGATATCCGTCTCAGATATGGAGAATACGGACTGGATATTCTGCCCGGAGGAGATCCGCTGAAAGATCCTTCCGTGATTCTGGGAAGCGGTCTGATGGAGAAACTCCTGCAGGTTCTGCCGCGTAAATACGATTACGTGATCGTGGATACACCTCCATGCGGTATGCTGTCCGATGCGTCCTTTATTGCCCGTATGGTAGATGGAGCTGTGATGGTAGTCCGTCAGGATTCTGCAAGAATCGACCGTATTCTCGGCGGTGTTGAGAATATTGCGGCAACAGGAGTTGACCTTATCGGCTACGTACTTAACGGTACAGAAATGGGTATCACAGGTTATGGCTATGGATACGGTTATGGTTATGGGTACGGTTATGGATACGGATACGGTCACTATGGCCATTATGGAAAGAAAAACTACGGATATGGAGAAAGACCGGAGCCGGAAGAAGAGACGAAATAATGCGACAGAATACAACAATACCGGCCCCATAAGGCCGGTATATTTTCCGAAAAAATAAAAGCAAAAATAGTACTTAAGTATGTAGGAATGTAAAGAAGAAAAGGTTAAAATTTTTTTATATGGCTTTTATGGCAAAAGCACTATGAGAAAAGAAGGGTATAAGGAAAAAATGGTTGAGAAACAGAAGATCAATTATCATCTTTTATTGAGACGGGTCTGTCTGATCATATTGGATATTATTCTGACAGTAATCGCATCAGTTGCAGCACTGGCTACCCGTTTTGAATTTAATATCATGCAGATACCTGAGGAATTCTCAGGGGTCTTATGGAAGGACGAGATATTTTTTGTTCTGATCACGCTGATCATCTTTGGGATATTTCGAATATATAGTAGTCTGTGGGAATATGCAGGACTGGAGGAGGCTTTCAACATTATCGGTGCAGTAGTGGTATCTACACTCTGTGAGCTGGCAATCGTAGTGGGAACCGGTCGGCATCTTCCCAGAAGTTATTATGTAATGCGCACCTTTTATCTGGCAGCACTGGTGGGAGCAAGCCGCTTCTGCTACAGAATAATCCGTCTGCGTATACGCAAGAAAGAAACATTTACTATCAGCCGTAAGAAGAAAAGAATTATGCTGATCGGTGCAGGAGAAGCAGGCAGAACTCTTATACAGGAGATCCAGAACAGCCGTTATCTGGATCAGAAAGTCTGTTGTGTGATTGATGATAACAGCCGGAAAATAGGTCGGTTTATCATGGGAATCCGGGTAGTTGGTGATCGTTATGCGATTCAGAAGAATGTAGAGAAATACGGAATTGAGCAGATCATTATCGCAATCCCGTCTGCAGGAAGCAAGAAACTGAGGCCAATACTGGACATATGCAAGGAGACAGGCTGTGAGCTGAAGATCCTTCCTGGTATGTATCAGCTGGTAAATGGTGAGGTGAATGTAAGTAAACTCCGTCCTGTAAATATTGACGATCTCCTGGGCAGAGAAGAGATCTCCGTAAATATGGAAGAAATCCTGAATTACGTATCAGGCAAAACAATCCTTGTGACAGGAGGAGGCGGCTCCATCGGAAGTGAACTGTGTCGTCAGATTGCTTCTCATACTCCGGGCAAGCTGATCATTTTTGACATTTATGAGAACAATGCGTATGATATACAGCAGGAACTGAATATGAAATATCCGGAACTGAATCTGATAGTCCTGATCGGATCAGTCAGAGATTACAACAGAATAGAGAAGATTTTCGCAGCACACAAACCGGATATCATCTATCATGCCGCTGCACATAAGCATGTACCTCTTATGGAATCCAGCCTGAATGAAGCTATTAAGAACAATGTGCTGGGAACCTATAATCTGGTACTGGCAGCTGACAGATGGAAAGTAAAGAAATTTGTCCAGATCTCCACAGATAAAGCTGTAAATCCTACCAATATCATGGGAGCCTCCAAGAGAGTCTGTGAGATGATCATACAGAGCTTCAACAGACATTCTCAGACAGACTATGTAGCTGTCCGCTTCGGAAATGTCCTGGGCAGCAATGGCAGTGTAATTCCTCTGTTCAAGAAACAGATTGCAGCCGGCGGTCCTGTCACTGTCACAGACCCGGAGATCATCCGCTATTTCATGACAATCTCAGAGGCAGTTTCCCTGGTACTCCAGGCAGGAGCTTACGCAAAAGGCGGCGAGATTTTTGTACTGGATATGGGAGAACCTGTCAAGATCCTTGATCTGGCAACGAACATGATCCGACTGTCAGGCTATAAACCCGGAAAAGACATAGAGATCAAATTCACAGGCCTGCGCCCGGGTGAGAAACTCTATGAGGAGCTTCTGATGGATGAGGAAGGTATGACAGATACCCCTAATAAGCTGATCCATATCGGTCATCCTATTGACGTAGATGAGAATAAGCTATATTATGCTCTTAGAGTAATGGAGGATGCTGCTACAAATGAGACGGATGACATGCGTCTTATTATGGAGAGCATAGTGCCAACCTATAAAGTAAAGACAGAGGATATGTAATAATTTGGTTCCATCGAACGTGAATAGACACATATGTCGGTGATGTTGTTTGATTGATTAAGATAGATAAAGTATACAGATAGTTAGAGGATAAGGATAAATGAAGAGAAATTTGAAATATAGCGTGATTATTCCTGTTTATAATGCTGAGTATACGATAAAAAGATGTTTAGATAGTTTACTGTATCAGATTCCGGAGATGGCAGAATTGCTTGTTATTAATGATGGGTCAAATGATCAGAGTGGAGAAATTTGCAGATGTTATGCAGAGAAATATTCGGCGGTTCGCTATTTTGAAAAAGAAAATGGCGGTGTATCGACAGCGCGGAATATTGGGTTGGATTATGCAGAAGGAGAATATATTTTATTTGGTGATTCTGATGATTATGTTGATCCAAGCTATTGGTCAGTTATTGATTCTTTGATTGAGAAACATCATCCGGATATGTTACAGTGGGGTTTCCGGGAGTGTGGAGAGACGGTGAAGGAACGACATACTGGAGACTATGCAGTTTCAGGAGAATTTGCAGTGGCAGGGAAAATTGACGTTGCACTTCGCAGATATATGTTTTCTGCGTTGTGGGCAAGAAGCTATAAAAAAAGTATTATACAAAAATATGGGCTTAGATTCAAACCGGAACTTGTCATTGGAGAGGATCAGGTATTCATCTTTGCTTATGCCATGCATGTAAATACATTGGTATCTACATCAACGATTTTATATCATTCTGTGTTGGATAATAAAGAATCATTGTCCAGAAAACGGAGAGATTACCTGACAGAGCAACTTTTGCTTGTTAATAATGCTATGCGTCAGATGCTTGCATCTGCTAAGCTTTCAACGGGGGCAATTAAGATTTATCGTTCTGCGCTGGCTTGGGTTTATTATAGAAGTGTTTATTCTGCATGCAAGGAACTGTTGAAATATGATATGAGCAAACAGAAACGAAGAAAAAAAATTAAGATAATCTGTAATCAATATGTAGATAAAAAAGTCAGGGCGATGGATGCAAAATGTAAAATAATAGCTTTTCCAGTTGTTCATAAAATGAGCTTGGTAATTGATATGCTGATTTGTCGAAGCTAAATGGGAGAGCATTTGAATAAACTGAAATGGTGAGAGACATGAGTAAAATCAAAGTATTGATAATTGCAGGAGATATGCATGTAGGTGGCATTGAAAATCAATTGATGCATCTGGCAAGAAATGCAGATAAAGAAAAATTTCAGATAGATTTTACTTCTACAATGACAGATGCGTTTTATCGACAGGAAATTGAATCACTAGGTGGAGAGTTTATATTGATTCCGCCAATGGAATGGAAACGTCCGGGTATTTATTGTAAAGCACTTTATCAGGTCATGAAAAGAGGACGCTATGATATTGTCCATTCCCATGAACTCTTTCATAGTGGAATTACTTTGTGGATAGCAAAAAAATCTGGTGTTCCCTGTAGATTTGCACATGCTCATAATTGGTCTGATGGTGATGGAATCAGCAAAAAACGGACTATAATTCGATCTGCTTATAATGTAGTGATGCGAAATATGATAAACAGATATTCTACTGTTCAGATTGCTTGTTCTACTTGGGCTGGAAAATTCCTATATGGAAAAAAAATGATTCACAGGGAGACCTATCATTTGCTCTTTAATTCAGTAGATAGTGGTAAGTTTATAGAAAACTATGGACGGGAAGAATCGGGAGAATTTTGCGGTGACGGATGGACAAATGTCCTCAATGTTGCGAGAATAACAGCTGTGAAAAATCAGAAATTTCTTATAGATATTGCTGATGAATTCAGAAAAGCCGGCGATAAAATTAGAATCCTGTGCGCAGGAAATGGAGATGAAGCTTATGTGTCAGAAGTTCGCAGACAGATCAAAGACATGGAATTAGAGTCATACATCCAATTACTTGGAGTACGTAAGGATATAGATGTTTTAATGCGAAAATCAAAAGCATTTGTGCTGCCGTCAAAATATGAAGGAATGCCGTTGGTAATGATCGAGGCGCAGGCTTCGGGATTATTCTGTGTATCGGCAAATACCTATTCTTCCGAGGTTGATTTCGAAATTGGGACGGTTGTATGGTTGTCATTGGATGATACTCCAATACAATGGGCAAATGCAATTCGAGCTGCTGCCAAAAGAAATCGTCCCACAAAAGCTAAGGTAGTAACTGCTGTGCAAAAAAAGAAATTTGATTCAAAAATGTTTGCAGATACGTTGTGCAAGTTATACCAGCAGGATTATGAACGAAACAGAAAAGCACATTAATATTGTAGGAGGATGAGATGATTCGAATACTTTTTTTAATTCCTGGATTGTCTGAAGGTGGTGCGGAAAAGGTTTTGCGAAATTTAGTCAATCACATGGATCAGAGTCAGTTTGAAATAACGGTACAGACGATTGACGAATATGATCCAGAGAATTTTCTGGCAAAAGGGATTCGATACAAGGCAATCAATAAATGTAGAACGAGATGGGGACGAAAACTGTTTTCCTATTGGTTTCGTCTTTGCGCAGAATTGAAATTGGCGTATCGATTTTTTGTTAAAGATGATTATGATATTGAAGTGGCATATCTTGAAACAATAGCGACAAAAATCATAGCTCAATCAACAAACCATAAGGCAAAGAAAATAGCTTGGGTGCATTGTGACCTTTCTAAGAAGAAAGGCGTGAAGGAAATTGTTGAAAAGGTAAAAAGGCAGTATCATAAATATGATAGGATTGTTTGTGTTTCGGAAGGTGCAAGGAGAAGTTTTGAAACACTTTTTGGCAGAAACTTTCATATGGAGGTTTTGCCAAATGTAATTGATGACGAAGAAGTCATGGCAAAGTCTCAAGCATCAAT
>ERZ825137.3751-NODE-3751-length-15944-cov-10.248726_pt1 | contig 15944 bp, 16 predicted proteins | sample MGYA00519873_ERZ825137 | MGnify/ENA primary metagenome ERZ825137 (study PRJEB31778, sample SAMEA3449190) | human gut metagenome | biome: human gut; feature: human-associated habitat; material: faeces | place: United Kingdom | collected 2010/2012 ...
TAGCATTAAAGGGACATTGGCTTGTGTAATATAAAACATAGCCCTTTTCATCAACATAAGGATGCTTAGCACATTCTTTAAACCTTGGCTTATCATTTATATCATCAAAAGGTAGATACCAAAGTTCAATCCCATTATCAGCTTTATCACAAACTTGAAATCCCTTATACTTTAGAAACTTTGGATCAGCCAAGAAAGGTTTCTTCTTTGATGCACTAAAAATACATAAACCCTTCTTACCCTTTTTCTTACTGTCTTTAATACACATTTCTAATAATTCACTAGAATAACCATGTCCCTTAAAAGAACCTGCTACCCATAGACAATCAATATACATATAGCCATCTCCATCAATGGGATTCCATGCATTCTCAGCTGGTAAATATTCAATAAAGCATTTACCTCTTTCAACACTCTTAAGAAAAACCAAACCATCATCAAATCTATCTCTTAGCCAATCTTTCTTAGATATTACCTGCACATCCTTATTACTAGAAATAGCACAACAGATATGTTCCTTATCAATATTCTCTTTTGTTATTCTTATGTAGTTCATTTTGTTTCCGCTCCCGTTAACAAGGCGGCGGTTCCGTACATCTTAAAAAACCGACGGATATGCCGTTCAATAAGTTCCATCACTTCGTCCTCGCGCTGCGGCTCACGGTCGCAAAGATTTATCCAGACCGAAACGGGCAGGCACAATTGCGCCGCAGTGATCTCAGGGTCGCCGTCTATTAGCTTTCCGCAGCGGATAAGGAACCTTGTAAGCTCCGTAAAATAGCCCATTATATCCGTATAATTCTGTTTGGTCTGTAATTCCTTAAGCTTTGGATTTCTGAATTGCTCAATCGTAAGCATTCTGCGGGATTTGCTGATCTGCGGGTCGTGTAGGATATAGCGGACATGTCCTAATATCATCTGCAATAATTCTTCGGAAGTAATGCTTTGCATTTCTTTTATAAAGACAGGGTCGTCCCAATCCGCCCGCGCAAAAACAAAATGCCTGCCGTACTCTTCAAACCCGATTTTCACCAGCTCGTCCAAAATTTCCTGCTTACTGCCGAAATGGCTGTATACAGATGCCTTGCGAATACCTACCGCGTCTGCTATCTGAGAAACAGAGGTTGCCTCATAGCCCTGCTGCGAGAACATATCCAAAGCCGTTTTCAGAATTTCCCGCTTTGTACTGCACTTTTCCAAACCATCGCCCCCTACCGCCGACAGCATTATTATACCTACCGAACGATAGGTTGTCAAGTAAAATACAAAAACCAAAAAGCCTCAGAGTTCAATTAAACGAACCCTGAAGCTTTTTGTATTTAAACCCTAAATATTAAAATATTTTTTCGCATTATTGTAAGAAATATCCTTAACAATTGTCTCAAGGGTTATTTTATCGTCGGGATATTCGCCGTTTTCCACCCACTCGCCCAAAAGATTGCAGAGTATTCTTCTGAAATACTCGTGGCGGGTGTAGGATAAAAAGCTCCTTGAATCGGTAAGCATACCCACAAAATTTCCGAGAAGCGAAAGGTTGGCAAGCGATTTAAGCTGCGCCTCCATACCGCTTTTGGTATCGCCGAACCACCAAGCGGAGCCGTGCTGAATTTTGCCCTGCGCCTCGGTGCCCTGAAAACAGCCGAGCACCGTATCTATAAGCTCGTTATCATTGGGATTAAGCGAATAAATAATAGTTTTCGGAAGCTTGCCCTTAACATTAAGAGCGTTAAGGAAGCCCGTAAGCGCCTCGCCGCAGTTTTTAACCGAAATGCAGTCAAACCCCGTATCGGCACCTAATTTATTGAACATGACCGTATTTGTATTTCTCTGCGCGCCGTAGTGCAGCTGCATTACTATTCCCTTTTCGGCAATTTTTTCACCGAGAAACAGCATAAGCTCTGTTTTGTATCTGTCAGCCTCAGACTGCGATACCTTTTCGCCCCTTAAAGCCCTTTTGAAAATCTCGTTTACGCTTTCCTCGCTTGCCGGCTCGTAAACAACATAGTCAAGCCCGTGGTCGGTTGCGCGGCAGCCGAGCGAGCAGAAATAATCAAGCCTTTTTTCAAGTGCGGCTTTAACATCGCTTACGGTTTTAATATCGATTTCGGCGGCTGCCGACAGTTTTTTAATATAATCCGCAAAACCCGCTTTATCTATATTAACCGCCTTATCAGGTCGAAATGTGGGGCAAACCGCGGTATTAAAGGATTTATCCTCCGCTATCAGCTTATGCCACTTAAGGTCGTCTGCGGGGTCGTCTGTTGTGCCTATCATTTTAACATTTGATTTTTCTATTATCGCCCTTACGGTCATACCGTCCTGCCGCAGCTTTTTGTTGCAAAGGTCGTATACCTCCCTTGCAGTATCGCCGTTCAACACGCCGTCATACCCGAAAAATCTTTTAAGCTCCAAATGGCACCAGTGATACATCGGGTTGCCTATTGCCTTAGGCAGCATTTCGGCAAAGCGTAAAAATTTCGTGTAATCGTCGGCGTCTCCCGTTATTTCGTCTTCCGTAACGCCGTTTGAACGCATAAGGCGCCATTTATAGTGGTCTCCGCCCAGCCAAACCTGAGTTATATTATCAAACCTTCTGTTTTCATATATTTCCCGCGGATCTATATGGCAGTGATAGTCTATTATCGGCATATCCTTCGCCGCTTCATACAGCCTTTTTGCAGTATCGCTTTTCAATAAAAAGCCGTCGTTAATTATTCCCATTTTTACTCCTCCTTAAAATAAGTGAAAATCCGCCGCTTAAAGCGTTACGCCGTCCTTGAATATTGCAAGCTCGGTTTTATCAAGCAGCTCGGATTTTGTTTTTTCACCCGAACAAACCTTTAAAACAAAATCAAAAAATTCATTTGTAAGCTCATTCATTGCAGTACCTTCAAGCAGCCTGCCGGCATTAAAATCAATCCAGCCCCTCTTTTTTTCATACAGCGGTGTGTTGCTTGAAATTTTAACGGTGGGTACCGGGCAGCCGAACGGCGTACCCCTGCCGGTTGTAAACAAAACAAGCTGGCAGCCGCTTACAGCCAGTGCGTTTGACGCCACCAAATCGTTGCCGGGTGCCTGCAAAAGCGAAAGCCCGTTTTTCTTAACCTGCTCGGCATATAAAAGCACGTCCTCAACCGGCGCGCTGCCACCCTTTTGAACGCAGCCCAGCGATTTATCCGCAATTGTTGTAATTCCGCCCGCCTTATTGCCGGGAGAGGGGTTTTCATCGGTTTTTTCACCGTACCTCATAAAATACTCTTTAAAGCTATTTATCAGATCAACGGTTTTATTAAACAGCTCCTTTGTTCTGCACCTGTTCATAAGAATGGTCTCCGCACCGAACATTTCGGGAACCTCGGTAAGCACGGCAGAGCCGCCCATACCTATAAGCATATCCGAAAAGGAGCCTGCAAGCGCGTTTGCCGTAATTCCCGAAAACCCGTCCGATCCGCCGCATTTAAGTCCTACCCTAAGCTTTTCGGTATCGCACGGCACTCTTGTGAATTTATCGGCATAGGCGCAAAGCTCCCTTACAAGCTCGGTTCCCTTTTCTATCTCGTTTTCTTCGTCCTGCGCCGTAAGAAACCTTACCCTGCCGCATTCGGTTTTGCCCAAAAACCTTTTAAGCTCGCCTATATTTCCGTTTTCACACCCCAAACCCACAACAAGCACCGCGCCGGCGTTCGGGTGGTTGATAAGCCCCGCCAGATATTTAAGCGTGTTTTCCATATCTCCGCCGAGCTGCGAGCAGCCGTAAGGGTGGTTATACGAATATATGCCGTCTATATTTGCGGTTTTAAACTGCGCCGAGTTTTTTTCTATTGCCTTAACAACGGAATTTACGCAGCCTACTGTCGGAATTATCCAAACCTCGTTTCTTATACCCACACTTCCGTTTTCGCGTACATACCCCATAAAGGTTTTATGCGCAGCGGCGGGTATTTCGGTATAATCGGGGTTATATGTATAATCAAGCTTTCCCGCCACGTCGGATTTAAGATTATGCGAATGAATATGGCTGCCCTTTTTTATGTCCTCCTTAGCGCTTCCTATGGGATAACCGTATTTAATAACCTTTTCGCCCTTTTTAATGTCTTCAAGCGCCGCCTTGTGCCCCATCGGTATGCTCTGCACAATAGTAAGATCGCCTATTTTCTCGCCCTTTTCAAGATTTTCAAGCGCTACCGCGGTATTATCCTTTTCGTTTATTTTAATTATCTTCATATCAGTTTTCCGTAATATATTCAGCCGCGCCGCGGGGGTCTGATTCTATTCTTGAAAGATAATCCGCCGCAGCATTTACAAAACCCCTGTATTTCGTTAGATCCTCGCCCCAAAAGCCGGAATTTGAAGCAATTGCCTTAACATATTCCTCTGTCGTTTTACCTGCGTTTTCGGCAAAAAGCTTTAGCACCTCGCCGTTATCGTGAACAACATACTCGGTGCCGTCGCTCCTTTTTGCGTGGAGCCCGTCCTCTCTTAAGTCTGACGAACGGTAAAACGCCAGCAGCCCCGCAAACGAAAAGGTTAAAAGCTTCGGTATCTTGCCGTTCGCCTTATAATTTTCCTTAAATGACGGCAGAACCCTTGCCTTCCATTTAGAAACGGAATTAAGCGATATTGAAAGCAGCTCGTGATCTATAAACGGGTTATCAAACCTTTCGTAAACGCTGTCTGCAAAGCTTTTAACATCGTCTGTCGGCAGGGGCACCATAGGAACAATTTCACTGTCAACAATTTGTCTTACCGTTTTTCCGAACACCCTATCGTGCATCATATCTCTTACTATATTTATTCCGCCGAGATACGATACCAAAACGCTTGCCGTATGCGCTCCGTTGAGCACCCTTACCTTTCTTTCCTTATACGGCTTTACATTATCTGTAAACACAACCGGCAGCTCCGCCTTTGCAAACGGCAGCTCCGCAGAAATATCCTTTTCGCTTTCAATTACCCAAAGGCCAAACGGCTCGCCTATATCAACAAGCTTATCCTCATAACCAAGCTCTTCCCATATTTTATCCGCCTCGTTTCTCGGATACCCCGTAACTATCCTGTCTACAAGGGTTGAGCAAAATACATTGGCTTCGTCAAGCCACATTTTAAAATCTTCCCCAAGGCTCCATATATCCGAAAGCGCCTTAACGCACCTTTTAAGCTCCCTGCCGTTATTGTCTATAAGCTCGACCGGAAGTATTATAAGACCCTTTGAAGCGTCACCGCCAAACGCCTTAAACCTTTCATAAAGAAATTTTGTAAGCTTGCCGGGGTATGTATCGGGAAGACCCTCGAAATGATCGTTTTCGTCAAGCGTAATACCTGCCTCGGTGGTATTTGATATAACAAAACGCAGCGTATCAATAGCAACCGTTTCAAGGGTTCTTAATTCAAGCGAGCATATCAGCGAAAAGACAAGGCGGCGCGTTTTGGAGGTAATGGAAAGCTCAGGCTATACGCCAAATGCGTTTGCAAGGGGACTCGGCTTAAACTCTATGCGAATGATCGGCGTAATGTGCACGGATATTACCGACGCATATTATTCCAAGGCGGTAGGTCAAATCGAAAATCTTTTCAGAAAGAAAAATTACGATACCGTTCTTTGCTGCACGGGAAACGATTTCGAAAACAAAAAAAAGTATCTTCGGTATCTTATAAACAAGAAGGTGGACTCGGTTATCCTAATCGGTTCGGCATTTAACGAAAAGGATAATTCCTATATAAAAGAAGCCGCAAATCAAATTCCCATAATAATAATAAACGGCTATGTAAACGCGCCTAACGTTTACTGCTTTGTATGCGACGAGAAAAAGGCAATGGAGGACAATGTAAAGCTGCTTTTAAGGGCAGGCTATGATAAAATTTTGTATTTATACAATACTGCAACCTACAGCGGGCTTCAAAAGCTTGAGGGATATAAGCGCGGATATACGAAGGAAAATACCGACAAACGGCTTATCGTTAAAACCGACAAGGATATTTCCGCCGTTAAAAGCGCCGTTAAAAAGCTGTATAACAGCGGCACGGAATTTAACGCTGTTTTAACCTCCGAAGACGCAATAGCGGCGGCGGCAATAAAAGCCGCAGAGGAACTGAAAATATCCGTTCCTATCATAGGATTTAACAATTCAAATATAACGGAATATACAACCCCTACCATAACAAGCGTGGATAATATGATCGACAGGCTGTGCGATATGGCTGTAAATTGCCTTGAAAGCTTAGAAAATAATAAAAGCGTTCCTTCAAAAACCGTTATTTCCGGAAGGATTGTTGAAAGGGAATCGTTTAAATCCCCTCTTTAGCATAAATGCTGTGCAGCCGTAAAAAGCGAACCCCCGATTTTATCGGGGGTTCGCTTATAAAAATTCAGATTTCAACAATATCATCAAATTATGCGTAATATGCATATTAAAGGATCACTTTGCATAAATAGCACCGACTATGCGGTTGGTAAGCCGCAGCGGCAAAATTTTTTTTAAAAGTCCCACGGCTTTATATTGTGCGCCTATAATTAAAATCGGTTTTTCCGATTGTTTTGAAGCGATTTTGGCAATATATTTTCCGGCAGCTTCAGACAGCATGCCGGTTTGTTCGTCCTTTTCCATTTTTTCTACCGAACGTGAAATTCTTCCGTTATAAATATCGTCTCCGCAGGTGTTTTTATGTCTTGCCGCAGTAAAACCGGTGCGAATGTCGCCCGGCTCAATGCAAACTGCCGTTATATTAAATTCACGCACCTCATTGATAAGCGCCAGCGTATAAGAGCTCAGCGCCGCCTTGGCGGCAGAATAAAAGCTTTGAAAAGGAATGGCGATATCGCCGGCAACCGAACCGATATTTACAATGCGTCCAAAGCCCTGTTTTCGCATGATCGGCAGTACGGCTCTGCACATTCTGACCGCACCGAAAAAATTAACGTTAAACTGACGTTCGGCGTCTTCGGTCTTTGTAAATTCAATAGCTCCCGAAATGCCGAAGCCCGCGTTGTTAATTAACACATCAATGCGTCCGCTTTCCGCCATAACCGTATTAACGGCCTTAAAAATTTCCTGTTCATCGGTCACATCGGCGCATAAACTTACCACATTGTCTATACCGCCGCCGCGGCGGGAAATACCGTATACCTTGTATCCGCGTTTTAACATATTTTCGGCGGTAGCCCTGCCTATTCCGGAGCTTGCGCCGGTTATTATACATACCTTTGTCATTTAAAATCACCACTATGTATAATAGCATAACTCTTTTTAAAAAGCAATGCTGCAAAAAAGGGCAGGGTGCAGCCTTTGCATTTACAGTCGGCGGCGAAGCCGCACCGCACCTATTACCTCTTACATATTACTTTCCAAAAATCCCGTTACGATTTTATTTTGAAGCAAGAGTGGAGAGATAAGAGATAAAAAGTAAAAATCCCCATTCTTACGAGAGGATTTTTGGCTGGGGAATAGGGATTTTCCGCACACTGCCGTGTGTTTTCGCCTCGCATTCGCTCGTTGCCCACGGGCTTTGCAACCGTTCGCCGAAAGGTTGCAATTTGCCTTCGGCAAACCGCCCTTGTTCGAATCCCTTTACGGCTTATCGCAAAAAATAAAAGAACAGCGAAAACCTAAGTTAACGCTGTTCCTTTTGTGCCTGTACGACGAAATCGCACAATGAATAATCCCACTTAAAATACAGTATTTTGGTCTCTGCAACCGTATATATCCTCATATCAATTTGCGTTGACGAAATAGCACAATTCCCATTGCTCAATCGCAGTAGCTTTCTTGTATGTTATTATACATCAATTCAACCGTAAATGCAAGAAATTCATGTGCCTATGTAAAAAGCCGACAGTCAGACTGCCGGCTTTCGTTTATACGGTTTCGGTGGCTTCTGTTCCGAATTTCGTTATCACCTTTATTGTTCCGTCCTTAAAAACTTTAATGCATTCCACTACCCTGCGAATCACCATATCGTCGTATTCGGAAAAGGATGTATCGTGACTGTCAAGCCAATCGCAAAGCCGCTTAATCTCGGAATTAACCTCTGTGCTTTTTTCAAGCTTTGCTTTGGCGGTTGCCTCTTGGTCACGAAGGGACTTGATTTCATCGGCAACCTTTTGGATACATTCAAGATACCTTGTTTTGTCACCGCCTGTATTGCGATAGCTTGCCATATAGGTTTCCATTTCCTTGGTTGCTTCTTTAATACGTTTTTCAATAGCGCCGAGATCGAGATTCGCTTCATCGCCCGTTACGGCATAAGCAAGATTAGTCTTAATCAAAGCAAGCGCTTCCGCATTTTCATTCATTGCTGCTTTAAGAGCGCGGCATATTGCGCTATGAAGTTTATTTTCCTCCAGCCCCTTTGAATACGGGCAATACTTTTTACCGTGCTCGATTCTGCTGAGGCAACGCCAATATATCCGCTTTTCATCACCCTGCTTCCAAGTTTTTCTCTTATACGGACTGCCGCACTCGGCGCATATCAACAGTTCGGAAAGCGCGTATTTTCCGCTGTATTTACCGAGAGAGGTAAGCGTTTTGTCGGAGGTTTTGCGTTTACTGCTGCGCCGCACCAATTCTGCCTGTACCGCATTAAACAGGTCGCGGTCAACGATTGCGGGGTGATTATTGCTTACAAGATATTTTGTGCGCTCGCCGCGGTTGATTTTTGTGTGTTTGCTGATGCAGTCGGTACGGTAGGTCTTTTGGTAAATCACATCGCCGACATATTTTTCGTTGGTCAGCATTTTCCGAATGTTCTCTTTACTCCAAACCGGTTTTCCGGTCGGGGTTTTTATACTTTTGCTTTCAAGATATGCCTTGATCTGATCGAGGCTGTGTCCCTCATCATACATTTTGAAAATATTTCTTACGACCTCGGCCTCTTCCGGAATAATGCGCGGCTCTGTCTCGCCTTTTTCCTTGCGGTAGCCCAGCATATTAAATCGGCAGGCGTAAGTGCCGTTTTGCATACGCTTTCGTATTCCCCAAGAGATGTTGGCACTTATATTTTCACTTTCGGATTGTGCCATAACACTGTAAATGCCGATATAGGTTTCGCTGTCCTCCTTGAGAGAATCAATATTCTGTTCTTCAAAGTATATACCGATTCCCATTGCTTTCAGCTTTCGGACATAGCTGATGCTGTCCACAATATTACGGGCGAAACGGGAAACCGATTTTGTGAGAATCATATCGATTTTGCCTTTTTCGCAGTCCCGTATCATTTTAAGAAAACCGTCTCTCTTTTTGACCATAGTACCTGTGATGCCTTCATCGGCATACACATTTACAAAACGCCATTTCGGATTTTGATTGATATGCTCCGTATAATACGAGACCTGAGCGCGATAGCTGTTAATTTGATCCTCTGCGTCGGTAGAAACACGGCAGTAAGCCGCAACATTCAGCGGACGGTTTGAATTTTTCCGTGAAGCAAGCGCCGGATTTGCTTCTATTTTAGTTATTATTTTCTGTCTCGGTGCTGTCACAGCCGTTTCCATTGCTATTCTCCTTGTCCTTTGAAATTTCCGCACCGTTTAAGAACCTTACGGTTACGGTCCCGTTCTTATTTACTATAATTTTATCTACCGTGTCGCGAAGTACCTGAAGATTGATTTCTTCGGTTATTTGCATTTTACCGAAATAATAGGCAAGCACGGTATTAAAAGCCTTAGCTGTATCTAATGTGCAGCAGTCAAATTTATCCGATATATTTGAATATATGGCCTTTTTAATCGGCATAAAATCGATGCTTTTTCGTTCCGCCATTCGGTCGGTTTCCTTTTCTGTCCGTAAAACCTCTAATGACGGGGCATAGGTATTCTCGGCTTTGGGCAGAACGATCAGTACATCAGGATTTTCAATCACTCTTCTGAGAACAGAGCGTATTTGACCGTAAAATACGGTATCGTCTATATAAGTATCGGACTTACAACCGCAGGTGCAAAACCATTTCTCACGGGTACTGCTCCAATTTCGTCTGCGGGTGAAGCGCCCGCCGCACTGCCCGCAAACGGTATGGTATTTAAAATACTTTTCCCGTTCGGAATCGATTTCCCTTGTGCCGCATTTTTTCAGCCGTATTTCGTTAGCTCTTTCAAATACCGCTTTATCTACGATAGCAGGGTACTCATCATCTCCCGTATAGTGCGGATTTTCAAGAATGCGCCGCACCATATGCTTATTCCAAACCGTTTTATCTTTGTAATATACGGTGTTTTCGGCAGTTAAGCGGTCGGCGATTTTCTGTAATGTTCCGCCGCTTATGTACTCATCAAAAATACCTCTTACAACCGCGCTTTCCGTTTCGTTAATTAAAAACCGAAATTGATGTTTATTATATCCGTAAAGAAGCGTTCTCAGTTCCATATAATTTCCTCCCTCAGTTTTATACCGCACCGAAGCTCAAACACAAGGCTGTCCGGCATTACAGCCACCTTATTTACCAGCTTGTCAAAAATATTGAAATCGAAAAGAAGAATTGACTGCGGTAATTCTTCAAGCTCCTGTATTGCTTCACGCAGCAGCTCAATACACCGTTCCTCCTCGTTATCGTTCATAAGCTTTATACGGCGGCTTCTCAGCTCGTTTATGCGTTGCTTGATTTCCCCGGTCTGTTCAATGAAGGTGATCTCGTCAATAATCTTTTGCGAGTGAAAGCGTACATACATAGCGTTTTGCTCGGCAAGTTCCGCAAGCTCCGTATCAATGTCAAGCACAGCAGAGCTGCTGTTAAAAAATGCTTTTCTCAGTTCCAAAAGCTTTTGATAAGCTTCTTTAATGATAAGCTCTCTGTGCTGCTGCAATCGGTTATACATAAAAACAAAGCTCTTTTTGAGCGCTCCTTCCGATAGCGGGTGTGTTTTGCACCTTTGCCCGGCAACACCGTTTTTTGAACAAATCCAGGTCGGTTGACTGCCTACAATTCTCTTTTTGTATACACGACCGCAATCACCGCATATGAGCCTGCCTGCAAAATTTTCGATCTCCCGCTTTTGTCGCTTACCGTAAATCAGCATATTCCTGTCAAACATTTGCTTGACGGTATGAAATGTTTCCTTGTCAATAATCGCGGCGTGAGTTCCCTCAACATAATATTTCGGAACTTCGCCTCTGTTCGAAATATTTCTCAAGGGGAGAACGGGAGGAGTATAAGACTTTTGGTACAGGCTGTCTCCGCAATACTTTTCGTTTGTTAGTATATATCTGACCCTTTCCTTGACCCAAGGCTTTCCCGGCACGGAATCTTTATTCAAGTCGGCTACAATTTTACCGATTCCTTTGCCGCCTATATACTCTCGGAAAATTCTGATGACGATTTCCGCTTCCTCCGGTATGGGAATTAAGGTTTTATTCTCTGCCTTATATCCAAACGGAGCCGTGTAGTTATAGAACTCGCCGGTTGACATTTTCATGCGTATAGCCGTAGACACTCTTTTTGAACCCGACAGCGATTCGCTTTGTGCAAAGGCACTTTTAATGTATAAAATCATTTCCGAGTTCATAGTTTCGGTATCTATGGCGTCATTCTCAAACAGAACGGTAGTACCGTAGGATTTCAGCAATCGGATGTTTTCAATGCACTCCAAGGAATTTCTTGCGAATCGGGAAACGCTCTTTACAAAAATACGGTCAATCTTCCCGAGGCTGCTGTCCTTTATCATACGGTTGAAATCGTCACGCTTGTTTGTGCTCGTTCCGGTTATTCCTTCGTCGGCATAGATATCCACAAGCTCCATATTTTCCGAACGATTCAGAAAATCGTTATAATACTTGACCTGTGCAATAAATGAATTTTCCTGATCCACCGAGCTTGTGCTGACGCGGCAATATGCCGCCACACGAAGCTTTTTATCACCGCACAACCCCTTTGTCGGACGAATTATCTTTACATCCTTTTTAATTGCTTCCTGCATTTGTTTCACTCCCTGATGTTTCTTTTCAAAATTGTACGGCATAATCCGATATTTGTGAAATGTGCGATTATGTAGAATGCCGGTGTTTCCGGCATTTTAGGTTAATGAGAAAATGATGGGCAATTCTGCCTGCTTGCTATTTTCTCGTTGAGCCTCATAAAAACCCTTTCGTTAATAACTCCGTCCGACAGCATTTTTTTAATAATCGTGTAGGCGCTTATATAAATTGCTTCTTTGTTCGGAGCATTGTCTTTACATTCACACATCGGCACAGTCCTCACTGTTTATCCTTGTGTTTCAGCTCCGGCAGCGCCTTATCCGATTTTGCGTTGTATGCAAGCATAATCTGATGAGCGAACCTGATGTTTTGCGGATGCTCGCAGTCGGTGATAATTTTGTTACGAATGGAAATCGGCTTTTTGCTTTTCAAAGCTGCAATAAGTACAGGCCTGTCATACTTACCGTTATAAAACTGTACGAACTCGGTGATTGCCTTTACGATTTCAAAACGCAAAGAATCCGGCTTGCCGTTCCACGCCTCAGCAATAATGCTCAACGCTTCAACATAAAGCTCTTTTCCAAGCACCCTGTAAGCGTTCAAGGCTGTGCTGACGCAGGCGATATGCTTTTTGTGCCGCGTTCCTTTCACATCAACCGAAAGTCCGGCTTCTTCCGTTGCGCGGCAAAATGCTTTTGTTTCCTCATCCTCGCCGTATAGGTTGGCTCGTAGTCGTTCACCTGCGCTTGGCTTTGACGAAATCCCGGTTTGCTTGGCAAAGAGCAATGCTTCCTCCTTTTCCGAAAGGCCGTAATACACCTTACAGAGAATTTTTACCGGATTGTTGTCGTTCATTGCTTCGCGGGCAAGAATGGTGTGCTGACCGTCAAATACATGGTAAACGCCGTCGCGCAGGCTTACCTTCGGCTCATTGGCGATTCGTTCATCCCAGGAAGCAACAATCTGCGTTATTTTATCGTTGTGCTGTTTTCTTTGATAGACATTTCTGTCGATCACAAGGCGTTCGCTGTTGATTTCCATGAGTTTATAAAGTGGCTGCATATCTGTTTTCCTCCAAATTTTTAATATAGTCCTTCAGCGGTTGTATAATTTCTTTGACCTGTACAACATATTCCGGCAAGGTCAAGAGTTCGGGAAAATAATCAAGACAAAAGTCCATAGAACTGATGACCTTTTCTATTTCACTCTCAAAGGTCATCAGCATATCCTGCGGCGTGATTTTGTTTGTGTCTGATGGAATATGAGTTGCATCGCACATCCGTATTGCCTTCATCAAATCCCGTTTGTTCTTATTTCGGGCTTTTTCTTCGGAAGTCGGTTCTTTATAAAGATTTTCCGCAAGCTGTCTGCGTTCCTCGGCAGGAGCTTTGGCAATAGCTGCAACATCCGCTTGCTTCGGCTTGATTTTCCCGGAAGTAATGTCCTTTGTAACACCGGGCAACACTTCTTCGGCAGCGTCAACACCGTCAACGAATTTTTCGGCTCTTTCAACAGTTGCGTGGCTTACGCCAAGCTCCATACCTATTTTTTCGGCAGTAGGGTTTTTGTATTTTGCTATCCCCTCATTTTGAGGGGATAGCACATCGGTATACTGATTTCCTCTAAAATTGTGAGTTTTGCCATAAGCTGATTTTTCAGCTTTGAATTTCCTGCCTATCAGCATCTTCTTTTGTGCATCGTTAAGATTTCTTCGCCCAAGCTGATTCAGGCAAATCCAAGATATTGCTTCGTATCTGTTTTCAAACTCTCGCTTGTTGATCCGATACTTAATTTCGGGATGCTCTTTTAGAATCTTGTATCGGTGGTGACCGTCAACAATAATGTTGTTCCAAACCACAAGCGGATGGTAAACCTCGCCGTCGTCTAAAACGCTCTCTTTCAGAAGTTCAAATTCTTCGTCGGTAAGCGGCGGAATAACGCTTTCAAATTCCTCATCAATAATTAAATCCGAAATATTCATTGCTTACACATCCTTTACCAACGAAAGACTTATCTCAAGACTGTTGTCGATTGCTCTCATTTCATCCTGCGTCAGCTTTCCGACCTTTTTAATCAGCCGCATTTTATCCAGAGTTCGTATTTGCTCCAAAAGCACCTGTGAGTCCTTTTCAAGTGCCGCATTGTCCAGCGGAACATGGGTCGGCATATTTGCCTTTTTCCGTGTACGGCTTGTAATGGCGGCTACAATTACCGTAGGGCTGAATTTGTTTCCGACATCGTTTTGCAAAATAACGACCGGCCTTTTACCGCCTTGTTCGGAACCTTTAACGGGATTCAGATTTGCAAAAAACAGATCGCCTCGGTAGATTTTTTCCTGTGTCATATATTTGACCTCCTATGTTTTGTTATGTAGCGGGAAACAATGTTCCCGATGCGCAATGTGTATTACGGACAGCCTGGTTCGCAGAGGATAAATGCAAGGTAATCGAAAAAAGCGTCCTCAATAACCTCATTTAATTTCAGCTTCATGCAGTACCTGAGAAAGCAGTAAACAGCCTCATAGTCGTCGCGAACCTTTATTTTTGTTTTTTGCCGCGTAACCGGGTGTGTAAAAGAACATTCCTCGCCCTTGAACCAATTCACAAGGTTGTCGTTTTCGTCAAGAAAGCAATCCGAGGTTGCCGCACAGATGTTGTCGGCGATTCTCAAATGGTTGTTTGACAACCGACTGCCGTCCTCATATTTCATTGCCTGTCCAATGTGGAAATATATCGCGTTAATGCAGGTCTTAAAGTCCGACAAGCTCATTTCTTCTTTTGTTTCTCTGCAATACTCAATAATTTCTTTGACACTTCTGCTCATAATTCAATTACTCCTTGTTTTTTTGAATTTGAACACCCATAACCGTTAAAGCTCTTTTCCGCCGGGCATGAGGATTTAGAATATGTATAAAAGGCAATCTCGGAAGCGACCGCTATGTCCCATGCAATCTGCTTTTCGTCCGGATACCTTTTACATACTCTATTTGTCCTCGACACCCCGAATATGGCGGGAAGTCATCAAGCGGCAGACTGCTTATCTGCTCCATGGGAGTCTCACCCTCGCCCCTTCTTTGTGGACCGACCGCGAATTACGGAAGTATCATTGTCCCTTGCGTATGTCATTGCCAACACCGATTGCAATTCGGCTTTTGCCGTATAGGTTTAATCGCTCGTTCCCCCAAAACGGGGTTCCCGAAAAGTCGAATGACTTTTTGGGGAGAGGAGAAGCAACGAAGCTATCGAGCTTTCGTGTTTACACGGAAGCGATAACTGCGAAGCTTGCTTCGACGAAGTCATGGCGCACCTACGGTCGCGGCTATCTACGCAAGTAATGTGCTTGATGAATGGGTATTCAGTTGTCAGTTTTTTTGGGGGGTTCTTTTTATGTCCCCTCACTATTAGGATTAAAAAGGGACCGAATATAAGGTTTTCGGAAAAAGTTTTTCAAAAGTTTTTTTGAAATTCGTTTTGCAGACCGCAAAGCGCTGCGAAACAGCCGCTTGCGACACCTTTTCTCTTGCGGCAATTTCCTCCTGCGTTTTATTCATAAAAACTATTTCGTACAGCAGCCTTGCCTGTTTCGGTTTCATCTGTTTCAAAACCGTTTTCACTTTCTCATCAAGCGGCGGCTCTTTATCCGTCTGATAATCGTCATACGAGGCAAAGGCTTCACCCTCATAATCCAGAGAATCAAGTGATACGGTGTATTTTCTGGCGTATCTGCTTTGGTTGTTTTCGGCTCGCTGTGCTTTTGTCAAAGCGTCCGCCACTTCCTTTTCAACCTCCACTTTTTGCTCTATGCCATTGACATCTTTGAAAATCGCATAATATTTCTGTTCAACGCGTATTTCATAATCATTTGAAATTTTCATCCCTGTAATCTCCTTAAAATTGAATTTTTGAAAATGGTTCGGGTTCAAAAATTCGGGAGATTACGGATATCCGGCTATATAGCACTGCCACTTTTCCACTGCATCTTCTCCTTTGCGGTTCGGTACAGTGAAGAAGTCATAAAATAAATAATTTTCCTTTTGTATAAACA